>Ga0302320_10002487_pt1 | contig 43343 bp, 40 predicted proteins | sample Bog_T0_3_FD_202130 | JGI IMG/M metagenome (GOLD analysis project Ga0302320, IMG submission 202130) | Peat permafrost microbial communities from Stordalen Mire near Abisko, Sweden - Bog_T0_3 | ecosystem: Environmental > Terrestrial > Soil > Wetlands > Peat | place: Sweden: Abisko, Stordalen Mire...
GGCCGGCGAGCTAAGCCTGCTCAACCACGCGCCCCTTCCTGACGACTACGTAGGCCAGTTCTGATTGGTGTGAGCAGGCTCACAGGCCAAGGCGCACTCAACAGGCATATAATTCGGCGTGAAAAATTCATCAGCTGCAAGATGCCTGTAAGCGACACCTGCAACTGGGAGGGCTACCATGCTGAAGCCGTTCTCGCTCCTCTCCGCCGCGGTCCTTTTTGTGATCGTGCCCACTCCATCCCCCGCACTTGCCGCAGGGGGTTCGCCTCAGGACAACAATCCCATTAAGACGACCACCGCCTCCCGTGAGAAGGCTAAGAAGCTCTACAACGTGGACTGCGCAATGTGCCATGGAGACAACGGGAACGGCAAGACCGACATGGCCAAGGACATGACTTTGCCCCTCGCCGATTGGACCGATCCCAAATCGCTGGCCACAGTCCCGGATAAGCAATTGTTCGACGCGATCCGCAAAGGCAAGGGGGACAAGATGCCTCCCGAAGATGTGGGCCGCGCCAAGGACGAGGAAGTCTGGCAACTGATTGCCTACATCCGCGGTTTCTCCAAGGGCCAGCCTTCCGCCCCCTCCGATGCCGCTCCGGCTGCTCCGGCCGCCGCAAATCCCGGCAGTTAGAAATGGATTCCAGGGTGCGGCTTTCCGCCGCCCCTGCCCGTTTTGGTGCCTGCCGCTCTCCTATGATTCGAATGCCAGGCAATTGGGCTAGCCTGATTCGAGCAGCTTTCAAATGCAAAAGCGCCGTTGCCCGCTATTATGATCTCTATGCCGCCCACATGCTAGTATGAGTTCCGTGGTGCGGCTCTAGCACGCGCCGGAAGTGAACCTCTAGAGGAATCCAGCCGGCGATGTTTTTTGCGCCTTTTTCAGCTCTCGTCACAAAATGCGCTGCGCGATGCAGCATGCCAATGCCAGAGCGTTTCCATCCCTCGTTGACGGAAAAGAGCCTGGGGATTCTGCTGTTGTTCGCTTTGCTTCCGGTGATCCCGACGAGCACTGTCGCCCAGGAACAACCTGCGAAGTTCGAAGATCTGGCCGCCCGCGCCGCTGCCGCCCGCGAACAAGAGAACCTTCCGTTGGCGATCGAACTGTACGGTCAGGCCGAGCAGCTCAAACCCGATTGGCCCGAGGGCTGGTTTTACCTGGGCTTGCTGCAGTACCTTTCCGACCGATTCCCGCCCGCCATCGATGCCTTTAACCATCTGCTGGCGCTGCAGCCAAATTCGCCGGCGGTCATGGCCTTGCGTGGCATTTGCGAATTTGAAACCGCCGCCTATGACGATGCGCTGCGCGATCTCGACCAGGCAGTAAAAGGCGGCGCGGCAAACGAGCCGCACAACGAGCCGATTATCCGTATCCACTACGCCGAATTGCTGGCCCACGCCGGCCGTTTTCAACCTGCGTTGATTCAATACCGGACTTTGGCGTCGAAGCAGGTGGATGACCCGGACATGCGGCTGGGCGTAGGATTGGCCGGAATGCAGAGTACAACACTGCCCGAAGATGTTTCCTCGGAGGATCGGGAGCTATATACGGCCGTGGGCAACGCTGGGTGCGCATTCCTCTCCGATGACAGCCAGACAGCAGACACGCTTTTCAGTAAATTGTTTGCGCAATATCCCACGACACCGGAGCTGCATTTTTTCTATGGCACCTTACTTTCGATGCGCGGCGCGGAACTGGCTATTCCTCAGTTTCAGAGCGAGGTAGCCATTGCGCCGAACAATGTGCAGGCGCACGCTCTTCTGGCCTTTTGGCTGATGTTTGCCGGGCGTTTCGCCGAGGCCCGGCCGGAAGCCGAACTGGCCGTTGCGGCGGCGCCCAACATGGAAGTTGCGCGTGTCACCCTGGCCCGCTCTCTGGCCGAAACCGGAGACGTCGAGCGAGCTGCCGAACTGCTCAATCAGGTGATCAAGAACGATCCTGATAACCTTGAAGCGCATTTGGGTTTGGCCGCGGTATATGCCCGCTCGGGAAGAAGGGAAGATGCCTACCATGAGCGCATGGTCTGCCTTGGCCTGGAGAAGTAGTCTGCGCCGATTGGCAATCGGGGCCGTCGCGGGCGCGCTGGTCTCCCTTGTCTGTGGGCTCGGGGCAAACCAGCCGGAACTGGCTCAGACCGCAAAGCCGGCGGACGCGCCGCTGACCTGCGCCACCTGCCATGCGGGGGTGGCGGCGTCCTACTCGCATGCGGGCATGCGCCATGCGCTGGAAAGCCCGGGTGCGAATCCGGTGCTTGAGACGCATCCGAAGCTTCGCTATCAGATAGGCCAATACTCGTACACCGTGGAGACGAAAAGCGGACAAAGCACGTATACCGTGTCCGTCGGAACAGACTCACTGACCCTTCCCATTCGCTGGATGTTCGGCCAGCACTCACAAACCTGGGTGCTCGAGAAGGATGGGAACATGTATGAGAGCCTGGTCAGTTACTTCCACGAAAATGAGTCGCTCGGCGAAACCCCAGGAGATGACTATGCCACTCCGCACAACCTGACGGAAGCCATTGGCCGCAAGCTGGACACCACGAAGATCAACCGATGCTTCAACTGCCACGCCACCAACGCCGTTGACGGAGTGAAGGTGACGCTGGACAAGCTAACTCCCGGCCTGGATTGCAACCGCTGCCATGAAGGCGCCCAGCAACATATGGCCGACGCAGCGCACGACAACTTCGCCACTCTGCCCAGGAAGCTCCGCACAATGAACTCGGAGGACGCCGCGAACTTCTGTGGTCAATGCCATCGCACCTGGGATACTGTGGTGCGGAACGGATGGAAGGGCATACCCGATGTGCGCTTTCAACCCTACCGGCTGGAACTCAGCAAATGCTTCACTGGCAACGACCGGCGCACCAGTTGCCTGGCCTGTCACGACCCGCATCAGCAAGTGAACCACAACGCAGGCTATTACGACTCCAAATGCCTGGCCTGCCATGCGCCGCAAAAGGCGTCCAACATGGCTGGTTCCTCCACCACATCCGCTGCCACCAAGACGTGCCCGGTGGCCAAGGCAAACTGTGTTACTTGCCACATGCCCAAGGTGCAACCGCCTGGCATCCATGCGACTTTTACCGATCATATGATCCGCATCGCGAAAGCCGGCGAGCCGTATCCGTATTGATGACCGGCACGAAATCGCTGCAAATACTCCCCCTTTTGCGATCAACAATGAACATTTTTTGAAGCCGCGGCGTTCATAAAATGGAAAGATGCGCCTCCCCGCAGCTCCTCTCTTCTTCGTGATGTTTTCCGCGTCGATCGCCCAACCTCAAAACTCCGACGCAATTCAACGCCTTGACGGCTCGAAGATATCGGTTGCCGATGCGGATGCTTTCGCCCGCAAGACGCTCGCAGACGCGCACGTTACCGGAGCCGAGATCGCGGTATTAAACGACGGCAAGCTGGTGTGGAGCGGGGCGTATGGATTGCGCCGTGAGGATCCTCAATTGCCCATGGACAAGGAGACGACGACCTGGGCTGCATCCATCACCAAGAGCGTGTTCACGACTTACGTGATGACGCTTGTTGAACGCGGCGAGTTCGATCTGGACAAGCCATTGGCCGCACAACTGGAAAAGCCGCTCAACGAATATGAGCCTTACAAGGACTCAGCCTCGGCGATCGTGAACGACCCGGCCTGGGCAACCGTGACGCCGCGCATGTTGCTGTCGCACTCGTCGGGGTTGCAGAACTTCTCGTTTATTGAGCCGGACAAGAAGATGCACCTGCACTTCAAGCCGGGCACGGGATTTCTTTACTCAGGCGAAGGCTTCGACCTGGTGCAATTCGCGATCGAACAGAAGATGCACAAGACTCTCGATGTTCTGATGCAGGAGGCATTGTTTACTCCCCTGGGCATGACGCGGACGGGCATCATTTATCGCGAAGAATTTGCCGGCGATGTCGCCGACCGGTACGACTTCAACGAGAAGTTTCGCTCGCAGACCAAGCGTTTTCCGGCGCGCGCGGCGGGATCGATGACGACGAGCGCCGAGGACCTGGCGCGCTTTACGACGGCTTTTCTGGATGGAAAGATCATCCAGTTGTCAACGCGAGAGGCGATGCTGCGGCCGGTGCTGCAGATCAGAACAATGCACGAATTCCCCGCTCCTAACGAGGGCCAAAGCAAAGAGGCAGAGGCGGTGGGGCTGGCCTATGGAGTGGGTTGGGGTTTGCTGACCAAGACGAAATTCGGCCCGGCGTTCTTCAAGGAAGGCCACGGAGACGGGGCACAGAATTACGTGATCTGCTTCGAGAAGCAAAAGTCGTGCATGATCGTGCTCACCAACAGCGACAACGGGGAACTAGCATTCAGGCCGCTCTTCGAAACCATTCTGGGCGATACCGTGACGCCGTGGGAGTGGGAAGGCTATACGCCGGCCCGAATCGAGTTGGCCCGCAAGAACGGCTACTAGCCGGCGATTTGCTTCTTCACTTCGTCGCTCACGACGCGGCCCTCGGCGCGAAGGCCGGAACCCTGGAGCCTGGTCTGAACGGCTTTCATCACCATGCCCATCTCCTTGGGCGTAGGCTTCCCTCCCGTCGCAGCGGCAACCTCCGCGACAGCTTCGGCGACCAACACTTGCAAGGCAGACTCGTCTAGCGCCTTGGGAAGAAACTCCTCGATGACAAGAATCTCCGCGGCTTCGGCAGCGGCCAGTTCCGGCCGGTTGCCCTTGGTGAACTGCTCGATCGAATCGCGCCGCTGCTTGATCATGGTGGCCAACGCTTGCTGTTCTTCGGCTTGGGTCAGCAGTGCGCGCTTTTCGATCGCCTTGTTCTTGAGCGCGTTCTTTATCAGGCGCAGGGTGGTGGTGCGCACCGCGTCGTGCGCCTTCATGGCGATGATTACCTGTTGCGTAATTTGGGCTTCCAGTGCGCCTGCGTCGGTCATGAGGGATTCCTTCCCGGAATCTCAATCTTAGTTCGTTTCGCTGGCGATCATCCCTGCGGAAAACACAAAATCGCCGTGAGTTTCCACTCGACGAAGCGTCAACAGAACCTTGAATCAGGGATGAGAAGTTGCCAGGGATTCGTCCTGCGGTTGAGCGAGGCTCTCGAACTGATCGATCTCAACCTCGCCTTCCGGGAAAATTGCTTTGACCTGGAGCTGTCCGCCCATGGCTTGAATGAAGTTGCGCAGGGTGGAGACGTACATATCGGTTCGCTTCTCCATCCTGGAAACCGCCCCCTGGTTGACGTTGAGGACCTTGGCCAGGTTGACCTGGGTCAGGCTGCGCGCTTCGCGAAGCTGATAGAGGGTCATGACCCCGGCAGCCTGCTTTACCCTGCGCGCGATCTCCACCTCCTGCTCGGGCGAAAATGTTCCGCGAATCTCTCTCCACTTGTGGGCCATGATCTCATTCTCCAATCTCTTTCAGATGTTGAGCGTAGATCGCATCGGCGCGACGAATCGCGTCCAAGTACCAGTTCTTGTCCCCAGTCTTGTCGCCGCCCAGAATCAGGTAGGCGTTCCGGCGCGGGTCGAACGCGAATAAAACTCGGTAAGGCCGTCCATGATGCCGGATCCGCAATTCCTTCATGTTTGGAAACTTCGACCCATTGAGAGTGTCAACATAAGGCCGCCCAAGCTCAGGCCCATGCACTTCCAGCATTTCAACGGCGACCGCGACGCAGGCGCGTTCATCCTGGAGCAGACCGCGATACCACTCGAGGAATTCGTCGCTGACTTCGACTTCCCGAGCCATTCCCTAACTATACCCTCGAAGTGATATGCCGTCGAGGGTATAGACGGCGCGGCCGGAATTTGCATCGGGAGCACGCCCGATTTGGGATTGGTTGAAGACTCTCACTAGAAATAATTCACATAAACCACAAAATTATGTATTCTGTGATTGCGCTGTCGGCGACGATCTGACTGGCAGGCGCTTTGGTTCCGATTCGAGGAGAAAGCCATGATCCGCAAAACCCGCCTTTTTACACCCGGTCCGACACCGCTACTTCCCGCCGCTCAATTTGCCATGGCGGCTGCGGATATGCATCACCGTACGCCGGAGTTTCGCGCACTTTTCCAAAAGGTTCTCGCCCAACTGAAGGTTTTTGTGGGCACAAAGAACGACGTGCTTCTTCTGTCCTGCTCGGGAACAGGCGCGATGGAGGCTTCGGTCTCAAACCTCACGTCGCCGGGAGACAAGGTGCTGGTGCTGACTGCCGGCAAGTTTGGCGAGCGCTGGGTGGGCCTGGCCAAGGCCTTCGGCTGCGAACCGGACGTAGTGACCGCGCCCTATGGCCAGACCTTCGACCTGGCCACCGTGAATGCTGCGCTCAAACCGGAGCACAAGGCTGTCTATCTGCAGGCTACGGAAACCTCGACTGCCGTGCGGCACGACGTGGAGGCCATCGCCAAACTGGTGAAGGAGACCGACGCCTTGCTGGTGGTCGACGGTATTACAGGCCTGGGCACCACGCACTTCGATGTGGACGGCTGGGGCATCGACGTGCTGATCGGCGGCTCGCAGAAGGCGGTCATGATTCCGCCGGGCCTGGCCTATCTGAGCGTGAGCGAAAAGGCTTGGGCGGCGATGGAGAAGTCGAAGAATCCGCGCTATTACTTCGACCTGCGCAAGGAGCGCAAGAATGCCGCCAAAGGCGAGAGCGCCTACACACCGGCTGTGGCGTTGATTGCCGGTCTGGGCGCGGCTCTCGACTATATAGCCGGGCAGTCGGGCGGGGATCTCGAAAAAGGCCGCATCGCCCTGATCGACAACGCACAGGTAAATGCGGCCGCCACGCGCGCCGGCCTGGTCGCGCTGGGCTTCACGCTGTTTGCGCCAACGGCCCCTGCGGCGGCGGCTACCGCTGTGGCAGTGCCGGAGGGAATGGATTCGGGCGCAGTGGTCAAGGCGCTGAAGACGCGTTTTGCGCTGGTGACGGCGAATGGCCAAGGCGAGATGCAAGGGAAAATCTTCCGCGTAGCCCACCTCGGTTTCTTCGATTACCTAGACACGGTTGCACTTCTGGGAGCCATGGAGCACATCGCCAAGGACACGCTGGGGCTGCCGGTAGTTTACGGGCAAGCCGTGGCAGCGGCGCAGGAAGTGTTTGCAAAGAACAGTGGTCAGTGATCAGTGGACAGTGGTTTGTAGTCCGGGCCGGCCCCTTACTGATCACTAGCCACTAACCACTGTTCACTCACGCCTAGCAGCTAGGAGCTGTTCTAATGCCTGAACTCACATTCGGAGAAAAGCTGCTCATTGCACGCAAGCAGCTTGACCTCTACCAATACCAGATGGCGGAGCGGCTGGGTGTGCATCCCAACTCCATCACCAATTACGAACGCGGCGAGGGCAAGCCGCATGCGGCCGTGGTGCGCATGTTTGACATGCTGTGCGAGCAGGAAAGCATCCGCTTCGACGCGTACGAAGCCGCGGAAAAAAGCAAGGGAGACAAGATGAAGATTGTTCTGGCAGAGAAGGTTTCTCCGGCAACGCTGGCCGTGTTTGCGGCCGAGCCGGGATGGGAAGTTCTGACGCACGACCAGTTGCCGGACGGTCTGCCGGCTGCCCTTGCCGACGCCGACGCGCTGGTGGTTCGCAGCGCCGTGCAAGTGGACGACGCGCTGATGGAGCATGCGCCCAAACTACGCGTTGTGGGCCGCGCCGGCGTGGGCGTGGACAACATCGACGCCGACGCAGCCACGCGCCGCGGTATTGTGGTGATGAACACGCCCGGCGCAAATGCTGTGGCCGTGGCTGAGCTCACCATCGGCCTGATGCTGGCGCTGGCGCGCAAACTGCCCCTCGCCAACTCGACCATGCACGCCGGCAAGTGGGAGAAGAAGAATCTGCAGGGTGCAGAGTTGCGCGGAAAGACGCTCGGAATTCTAGGACTGGGACGCATCGGCCTTGAAGTCGCGAAGCGAGCCAAGGGCTTCGGGCTGGAGATCATCGGCTGCGATCCGTTTGTTTCCGCGGCCGTGGCGCGCGAGAACGGCATCAAGCTGGTGACGCTCGACGAGCTGATCGCCGGCTCCGACTACATCACTCTGCACGTGGGATTGACGCAGCAGACGGCGGGTGTGGTCAACGCCAAGTCGCTCGCGGCCATGAAGAAGGGCGTGCGCATCATCAACTGCGCGCGTGGGGAGTTGATTGACGACGCTGCACTCGTGGCCGCACTGAAAAGCGGTCATGTAGCCGGCGCGGCTCTGGACGTGTTCGCCGTCGAACCGCTTAAAGATTCTCCCTACTTTGAGTTTGACAACGTGATCCTTACGCCGCACATTGCCGGTTCAACCGGCGAAGCGCAGGAGGCGGTCGGTATTCAAATCGCGCGCCAGGTGCGCGAATATCTCAAACTCGGCGTAGTGCAGAATGCCGTGAATCTTCCGTCGTTGAGCCACGAAGAGTATGTGGTGCTCGCGCCCTATATCGATCTTGCCGGCAGGCTTGGGTCGTTCCTTGCGCAGGCCGGGAAGGGTGGCATTGAGGCCATCCATCTCACCTACGGCGGCGGCCTGGCCGAGGCAAAAACCGAACTGGTGCGCAACGCCGCCATTGAAGGCCTGCTGCAAGGGTCGGAGAATGTGAACCGTATCAACGCAGCCGCCGTTGCGCAGGAACGCGGCATTCGCGTGCATGAGGAGAAGACAGAATCGCATCGTGGCGGATCGGCCAGCGTGCTCCAAATCGAATTGCATACCATTGCAGGTTCAAGCCACGCAACGGCAACTGTGATTCACGACGAGCAGCCGCGCCTGCTGGAGTTCGACGGCATCGATATCGAGACGCCGCTCGAAGGCAATCTCCTGGTCTGCGGCAATCTCGACGTGCCCGGCGTGATCGGCAGAATCGGATCGATCCTGGGCGAGCATGGCGTGAACATCGCGAACTTTGCGCTTGGCCGGCAGCGCACAGGCGTGAAACCGGTGAAGGCGCTGGCCGTGGTGCAGGTGGATGCGCCCGTCTCCGCAGCGGTGCTCGACGACCTGGCAAAGATTGAAGCCCTGCTGGAGGCAAAGCCGGTGAGTTTGCCGGAAGCAAAGTTCTGAGGCCCAGCCCGGCAATGTTGCCGGCTCGTTGCATTCACTTCGCCGGATCGACGACCCGCCCCATGAAGAGAATCGCGCCGGAATGGTTGTCGCGGATCAGAAACAGGAATGGATGGTCGGCGCGAAAGACAATCGGCGGCTGCGGCCGCGCCATGGCCATCGACCGCATCCCAATTGCTGTGGCAGCAGCAGCCTCGGTTCCTTCCTCGTTCACATCGATGTAGGCCTTGTGGATGGCTGCCGAAATCCATAAGTCGCGATTGCCGGTCATGCCGGAAAAATCTGCAGCGCTCCTATCAAATGCCGTCGCCATGCCCATCGCGCTCAGCGTGCCGCCCAGCTGAAACTGCTGCGTCATTTTGAACTTCGGCATGGTGAGCACGACGTTGAAACCGGGCCGCAACTGGCTGAGCCATTGCTTGGCGTTGGCGCCGGTCAGCGATTGCTCCAACGCGGGCAGCCCGCCGGCATCGTTGGGCAGCAGCAGGATCATCGACAATTCCCCGGTCTTGTAGGGGATTTCGACAGCCTGAAATGTTCCACCGTTGAAGTAGCCGAGCTTGCTTGTGAGATGCATCAGTGGCGCCTTGACCGACTGCGTCGCGGATAAATGAAAATCCTCGTCCTTGGTTTGCGCCTTGGCGAATTGCGACTGCCAATCTCCCTTGAAGTAGATGGCGTTGGTCAGCACCAGCCTCGTGGCCGGCGTAACCGAACCCGGAGGCAGAAGATTCTTGATCTTGTCGTCGGTCTTTTCTTCGACCCATTGATTGATGGTGGCGCGCGATGCTTCCGCTGCGCCTTTGAAGTCCAGCCGGTTGAATCCCGCGTCGTAATCGCTTCTTGTAAGCTTGAGAAAACCGTCGAGAAAGGTGAAGTCCTTTTCGGCCCAAAGCGCATCCGCGACGCGAAGCTGGTATCCCGCATGCGGCCCGTTGAGGCCGGCGAGCAGCGCGCCCATGGCCGGATGCAGTTTGTCCGGGGGCAGCGTGAAATGCAACGTAGCCGCCATCTGCGCGGCAGTCGTACCACTCGCCCCCGCATATGCCATGGCAAATGCCGTTGAGATGCTCTCCGGCGAAAAAAACAGATTGCCGCTTTGCTTGCGCAACTGCGCGTAGAGGTCCACCGCGAAGGCGTTGCTGCCTTCGACAACAGCAACCTGGTCGGGGGTCTGGGACGGGTTGCTCTGCGCCATTGCCACAGCCTCTTGCATGAATAAGATCGGAGCCAGCGTGAGAAGCAGCGATTTCATCCGAGCCTCCATCCCTCAACTCGTCCGGCTAGCCGGGCCGGCAGGTAAAAGGGACTGGCTAAGCGCGGCTGAGGTAAGCCCCCTCGCTGGTGTCCACACGAATTTTCTCGCCTTCGTTGATGAACGCCGGCACCTGGACAACCAGGCCTGTCTCTAACTTGGCCGGCTTGGTAACGCTGGATGCAGTTGCCGATTTGAGCCCCGGCTCGGTCTCAATCACTTCCAGTTCAACGGCTGACGGCAGTTCAATGCCCACAGCGTTGCCGTCGTGGTAGCTCACTTTGATCTGCAGATTCGGCGTCAGGTACTCGATCGCATCGCCAAGTGTCAAGCCCTTGAGCACCGTTTGCTCGTAGTCAACTGGATTCATGAAGTAGTAGTCGTCGCCGTCTGCGTAGAGGAAGTCCATGGTAACTTCGTCCACCACCACCTTCTCAATCGCGTCGGCGGAGCGGAAGCGGTGCTCGAACATGGCCCCGGTGCGCAGATTGCGCAGCTTGGCCTGGATGAAGGCGCGCAGGTTGCCCGGCGTGCGGTGCTCCACCTTGAAAACCAGGTGCAACTGGTCGTTGTGCTTGATGATCATGCCGGGACGCATTTGTGTGGCGGGAATCGCCATAGAAGTTGAAGCTCCTTGCTCGATTTGCGCTCGCTGCGCGAGAAAATGTGGCCTTGGCCCATCTTTCATTGTAGCGTAGGGGCGCTTTCCTCCGCCTGATTTCGCGATCAATCGAGCTGTACATGGTCGTTGCAATCCGCTACCATTGCCTCCGGTTTGATGGCGGAATATACCCGCCTCTGGAGCCTCAAACATGGGCCGTTCTTTCGTTTCGCCACTCGCCCTCATCTTCCTCGCAGCCGTCCTCCATCCCACGACACTTGCCGCCCAAGCCGTTTCTGCCGAAGCGTCGTACAAGAATCCTTCTACGCCGGTGGAACAGCGTGTATACGATCTGCTCGACCGCATGACCACAGAAGAAAAGGCCACCATGCTCTCCGGCTCGGGCTGGATGGAGTCGGCGTCCATCCCCCGCCTCGGTATACCCGCCATCAAGATGGCCGATGGCCCGATGGGTGTGCGTTCCTGGGCAGGCAGCTCGGCCGTTACCAACTCTGCCAAAGGACAGACGCAAGTGCTCGCCACCAGCTTTCCCTCCGGCGTGGCCATGGCAGCGACATGGGACACGGCGCTCGTCGAGCGCGAAGGCCAGGCCATTGCGCAGGAGGTGAAGGCGCTGGGGCGCGACATGATTCTCGGCCCCACGGTGAACATCAATCGCGTGCCGCTGTGGGGGCGCAACTTCGAGGGCTACGGCGAAGACCCCTACCTTGCCGGGCGGTTGGCCGTAGCCTATATCAAAGGCGTGCAGGGCGAGGGCGTCATTCCCTCCGTAAAGCACTTCGACGCCAACAACGAGGAGTTTGAGCGGCACCGTATCGATGCGCACATCGACGAGCGCACGCTTCACGAGATTTATCTGCCCGCCTTCAAGGCAGCGGTCCAGGAGGCGAACGTATGGACCGTCATGTCCTGCTACAACAAGGTCAACGGCGTTCATTGCGCGGAGAGCCCGGAGCTGTTGACCAATGTCTTGAAGAAGGAATTCGGTTTCAAGGGGTTCGTGGTCTCGGATTGGGGAAGCACCTATTCGACCGCGCCCACCGTAAACGCAGGCATGGACCTGGAGATGCCGGGTGGTGCTCCAATGCAGCGTTGGTTTTCGAGTGGACAGCCGGCGGCCGCCGGCAACGGCGCGGGCTGGCTCACGACGGACAAGGTACTGGCGGCGATCAAGGACGGCCAGATCACCGAGGCGATGCTCAACGACAACGTAAGCCGCATTCTGCGCGTGATGGTCGAGGCCGGTTTGTTCGACCATCCGCACGAGCGCGGCGGTGAAGTGGATACGCCTGCGCAGAAGGCCGTAGCGCTTCAGGGCGCGACCGAGGGAATCGTGCTGCTGAAAAACTCCGGCGCACTGCTGCCGCTTGACGCGACCGAGATTCACTCGATCGCGGTGATCGGCCCCAATGCAGCCGCGGCGCGAACGGGCGGTGGCGGAAGCTCGCTGGTAAAGCCCAAGTATGCCATTGCTCCGCTGGACGGCATCAAGGAGCGTGCCGGCGATTCGATACACGTACGGTTCGAAATGGGCGTAGGCATGGCCGGGGAAAACGCGCAGCTGGACACTCCGGAAGCCCGCTCGAAGATGTTGCAAGCGGCCACCGAGGCAGCTTCGCAGGCCGATGTGGCTATCGTGGTGGTGGGTCGTTATCCAAAACTGGAGGGCGAGAGCTTCGATGTCAAGACGATGGATTTGCCGGCCGGACAGGACGAGCTGATCGAGGCCGTCGAGAAGGCGAACCCGCGTACCGTCGTTGTGCTCAATACCGGCGACCCGGTGACCATGACCAAGTGGCTCGACAAGACGCCAGCGCTTTTGGATATGTGGTACGGCGGGCAGGAGGGCGGCCATGCTCTGGCCTCTGTGTTATTCGGCGAGGCCAACCCCTCGGGCAAGCTGCCGGTCACGTTGCCCAAGCGCTTTGAAGACTCGCCGGCGTATGGGCACTATCCTGGCGAGAATCTGCGTGTGGATTATGCGGAGGGAATCTATGTGGGCTATCGGTACTTCGACACGAAGCACGTAGAACCCGCGTTTCCGTTTGGGTTTGGGCTGAGTTACACGACCTTCGAGTATAGCGATCTGAAGATCCGACGATTCAAGGCAAACGGCAGCAGGCCAATTGACATCGATTTAGCTATCAAGAACGCCGGCTCGCGTGCCGGTGCCGAAGTGGCTCAGCTTTACATTCACGAAGACAACCCGAAAATCGATCGGCCGGTTCGTGAACTGAAGCGCTTTCAGCGCGTCGAGCTGAAACCAGGCGAGTCAAGAACTGTTCGGTTCACGCTTGATCGCGCAACCTTCTCCTACTGGAGTGCGGAAAAGAGGGACTGGGTCGCGGATCCGGGCTCTTTCGAGATCCAGGTCGGTTCCTCGTCCCGCGATATTCGGGTGCGTGCACCTTTGGAGTTCAAACACTAGCCTCTTACCGCGCCGGCATGTACGGCTCGGCGCGTAGCATATTTGACAGAATGTCCCGCTCCTCGGGGCTGAATTGGCCCTGATAGCGGCTGGAGTTGAGCACCATCTGCCGCTGCTCGAGCGGAACCCCACCGAGATCGCGAAAGGCGCGGCCGACCATCTGCTGGCGATCCGGAGGCAGTCCCGCCAGGCGGCGTCCGGCGAGATTCACGCCCATGCGCTCCTGGGGCGACATATGCTCCAGCATCTCGCTGCGGGCCAGACGGCGTTCGCGCTGCTGCTCAGGCATCTGGTTCACCTGGTGCAACTGCTGCACCAACCGCTGCTGATCGCCGGAAGGGAGCCGGTTGAAGTTGGGGTCGTTGCGCAGCATCCGCTCCTGATCCTGCACCGGAACTCCGCGATGTTGATTGAGCCAGTCGCCCAGGTGTCCCGGGGGAGCCGCGCCGGGGGAGCCGTAGCCAGGACCAGCCTGGCCCGCATAAGGCGCGCCTGCGTATCCGCGATTGGGCACCGCCGGATAGGCCGGACGGGGCGCAGCGTAGTTTGGGGCCTGACGACCTGGGTATTGTTGGGCTTGACGGCCCTGGTATTGGGGAGCCGGACGGGCCTGGTTTTGTGGCCTATTCTGCGCGGGCCTCGATGGAGCCGAATACCGGGGTGAAGGCGCCGAGCGCGCCGGGGCGCCCTGGCGCTGGCCGTGGCCTGCCCACGATACGGGAACACAAGCGAGGGCGATGGCCGCAACCAAAGCGGCGCGCCGCATTGTCCCTCCCGCATTGTGTCTCCCGGTCATCGTCTCTTCCCCGATCTCTTTGCTGTCCGGGCTGCTTCTCATTGATTCGAGTTCAGTCCGGCTGTCTTTCCCTCAGCCTGCGGAACGCGTCAGTCTCCGCCGTTGTCGGGGGCAGTCGACATGGCTTCCATCTGGTCAAGAAGCTGGGCGTTGTTATCCAGCGTCTGCAGGTCGTGGACCACGGCGGCCTGCCCCGGCGGCGTGGCGGTCTGGTCCAGGTCCGTCAGGTCCAGATACGCTCCTCCGCCCACCAACAACACCACGGCCATGGCCATCGCCGCCAGCGGCCGCACGTGCATTGAGGGGCCGTAGGTGAAACGGGCGCGTAGTCGGGCAAACCAGCCTTCGGGCTCGGCCTGGCGCTCCTCCCGCATGCGCGCGTCCAGACGGGTCATGAAGTAGGGGCTTGGCTCAGGGCTTTCCCAGGCATCCAGCAGCGCCATGGTGGCCTGCAACTGGGCAAGCTCTCCCTGGCAGTGCTCGCACTGCTCCACATGCACTCGAACCTTGGCAGGCACCGCGGCCGGATCGAGCAGCAGGTCCGCCAGCTTCGATTCCATCCCAGCGCATTTCATCCCAGTCCAATTCTGTTTCATGGTTTCCATCGTTTACCTCCCCAACTCCCTGCCGGTGTTGCCCGGCTTGTCCTCTCACACGAATTCCTGCAGCTTGTCCCGCAAAGTCTGATAGGCACGAAAAAGCAGCGACTTGGTCGCCGACTCGCTCAGCTTCAGCACGTCCCCGATCTGCCGGTAATCCATTCCCTGATACTTGTGCATCAGCACCGCCATCCGCTGCCTTTCAGGCAATTCCATCACGTGCTTGCGAATGGCCGACATACGCTCATCGCGCATCAATCTCTGTTCCACCGAAGGCTCATTGTCGGCCACATCGGGCCTCGAGCCCGTTTCCTCGTCCGGTGCGTCCAGATAAATCGTCTGCGCCGACCGCTCATGCTTGGTGTCGCGCGCATGATTCACCGCCAGGTTGGTGGCGATCCGGTAAAGCCAGGTGGTGAACTTGGCCTCTGCCCGGTAGCTCTCCCGGGAGCGGTAAACGCGCAGAAAAACCTCCTGCGCCATCTCTTCGGCAACCGCCTCATTGTGCACCATACGGAAGAGGAAATGAATCATCGCCCGATGGTACCTCTGCACCAGGAAATTGAAGCTCGCCTCGTCGCCCGCCGCCACGCGCAGCATGGCGGCCGCATCGCTCGTGGGGTCGAGGGCGGCGTTCAGGACGGCATCGTCCGGTCTTGTTTCAGGCCGCGAAGCAGCGCCCGCCCCCATGGCCGAGTTGTCCAGCACCAGGGTTGCCATATCCTCTCGAACCCCGGTCGGCCCGGAAGGTTGCGCTGTTTCTTCGTTTTCATGGCATGTTTTCGAGACGGAAACGGCCTTTCCGGCGCCATTTGGTCCGAGGCCCGGCCTTGCCCCATCGGATCGCTCAGAAAAATGCGCCTGACCTGACTTTCCCGGCCCTGGCTTAGCCAGCCCGGCCCCCAGGCCAGAACCGCCGTGCCCAGCCCCAGCCAACTCCACTCCCCCCAGCCCGGGAAGCGGGCGCAACGCCGACTCCCCGTCGGGCGGGAAATCAGCGGAATGGCGGGTTGATCGAATTCTGAAAAACATGGCTGACCGGTCACAAATTCAGCGCAAACCCATGTCTAACCTCGCGCAGCCGCAAGGGTTTGGCCGTAAAGCCTCGCTGGTGATACTCTAACCCATGGAATGCCTTGCCGGCGCAGCCATTCCAACCCTGCTCTTGGGGCGCTTAACTCAGCGGTAGAGTGCCACCTTCACACGGTGGAAGTCGCAGGTTCGAATCCTGCAGCGCCCACCATCAGCCAGAGATCGATTGACCAGTCGGGCCTGTGATTGATCCAGTTCGGGCTTGACTCAACAGGCTTGTCAACGTGCTATTTGGGCCGTGTAGCCGTAAAATTCACAGCCGGGCGATCACCTACAGCGCGGGTGAACTTGATTCCATCCGCGTCCGCCTTGCCGGTGTAGACAATCTTCATCTCGTTGCCGTTGAAGTTCAGCACCTGGTTGAAGCTGATATTGTCGCCGTCGATCTTGCCTTCGGCGATGTCGCTGTCGCCGCGCGGGCTGGTGATTTTGCCGGTGAGGACGGCGCCATCGACGTGGAAGTCGAAGGTGAGGGTCTGCGTGCCGCGGGGAGTAGTTACGTCGGCAGTCCACTTGCCGTTGAAATCAGCGGCCAGCGCCGTCAAGGAACCGAGGGTGAGGAGCACAACGACGAGGAAGGTCTTGCGAATCATCGAGAAGCGAATCATAAGGTGTCTCCGGAGCGCAGATAGAGCGCTGGGTCTGGCGGATTGGCTTCATATCCTGCGGCGTTCCCGCCGTAAAATACACGAAGTCTAACAGACTCTTAAGGATTCCCGGAACCGCCACAAATTAAATATCCTTTGCCGGCATCAAGCCTTCTTCCCACCGTCCGATCGCAGCCAGTGCAGAAACGCATCTGACCCGCCGCGTTGTGCCATTGCTTCCTTTAACCGGAAACGCATCTCTTCGGCGAGCCGTTGCACCCTGGCTGCCGAATCTCCCTGCTTCGCTGGGGAATCCTCTTCTGTTGCCGACTTCTTTAAATTGACCACCGGTTTTCCTCGACCTCCACATCCAGATCGTCAGGATGGGCCTATGACATGACACTTGTACACCCGAAAAGTCGCGCGGGAACATCGAAAGTAATTAACTCATTTGGATTTAAGGAACCACTTCGTTACCCGGTGGTGATCACCCAGCGGCAATCTTGTAGCGCTCGGCTTCCCCGTCGGTCTCTGCCGAACACTCCGCAGATCCCTCGCCCAGGCCGCCATAGCGGCGCTCGCGGCGCTGAAAGTCGGCGATTGCCTCCAGAAGGTGGATTCCGCGAAAGTCGGGCCAGAGCCGCTCGGTGACGAAGATCTCGGCGTAGGCCACCTGCCACAACAGGTAATTCGATAGGCGCATTTCGCCGGAAGTGCGAATCAGCAGGTCGGGGTCGGGCATGTGCGCCGTATACAGATGCCTATGAATGTCCTCTTCGGTAATGCGCTCGGGGCTGATGTGCTTCTGCTTCATCTCCGCCGCCAGGCCGCGGAAAGCATCCACGATCTCAGAGCGGCCGCCGTAATTTAGCGCCAGCGTCAGGGTTGTGCCCGTGTTGCGCGCCGTGGCGTCTGCTGCCCAGGCCATCTTGTCCTGCACTTCCGAGGGCAGCTCATGCGTACGGCCGATGTAGCGCATGCGCACGTTGTTATCCATCATTCGCTGCAGGTTGCTTTCCAGATACGACTTCAGCAGCCGCATCAGGAAGTTGACCTCGGCCCGGGGGCGGCGCAGATTGTTTTCCAGTGAAAACGCGTAAAGCGTGAGCCAGGGCAGCCCGATGCGCGAGGCCGTCTCAGTCACCAGTTGCACGCTCTTGGCGCCCTGCTGGTGACCCAGGAACCGCTTCAGAGAGCGATGTCCAGCCCAGCGGCCGTTGCCGTCCATGATGATGGCGATGTGCTCAGGCAGGCGCTCCGGCTTGAGCGTCGCGTAGATCGCGCCCTCCTCCGCGGTCAACTCATGGATGCGCAGCGTGCCGGAAGAATACAAAGAACTCGCCTCGACGTTGCTTTTCAGGGGCTTCCAGATCGGCGCCTGCGAAGTGATTCTGACGCAGGAGCCTGAAGCGGAGTATGCCGGGTCGCTTCAGGAGCCCTTGAAGCCCAACCGCTTGTTCTTCGCCCGGCGATGCTTCCGCCGGCCGGGCAAAGGTGCAGCACCATCGACCCTAGCACATGCGCCCATGCGCCGCAATCGCCCAAGCGTCCCAGTTGCTTATGCCCCAGGCGTGGCGCCCATTCCGCCGGGATACGGCCGCGAATCGAGCCCAAGACGGGGACCGAATCACATTCGGACCGACCTCACCAGGACGCTCCCGTCGAGCGCGACCGGGCGCGAGCCAGGCCGGTCCTACGCGCTGCGGCGGCGGCCTAGCGCTGCGTCCCGCACCGCGCCCGCGAACAGCGTCCGGTGCATCGGCTCCAGATGCGACAACAGGGCGGCAATCTCCGCCAGGAACGGATCGTTGAAGATTGCCGCGACTTCCTCATCGCGAACGCTCCGTGCGTCCCGAACCAGTTGGCTGATGTCCACATCGAGGGCTGCGGCCAACCGTTCAAGCGAGCCCAAGGTGGGAATCGCTTTGCCATTTTCGATTTTGGAGATGTAAGTGCGAGGCACCTGCATCCGCCCCGCCAGTTGGCGTTGGCTCAGGTGTCGCGCCTTGCGAATATCGCGCACCTGCCCTGCCACCTGCAACCCGGCTTCGGCCGAGGGCGCAGCCGTAGGATGGGGCACCAATTGCAGAACCGGATGCGGAAGCTCCTCCACATCGAGGGGCTTGCGACATTTTCTGCACATTGAGTTGCTGGTTCTGTATTGAACGAGGCTGCAATAATCGCAGCGCACAACCTCACGCGTTTCCACGCTCACTAAGGTGGTTGCCATCGGCTGTGTGCGGAGTGCCAGAGCGGACTCTCCGCGGTGCTTTTTTGCACCGTGTTGTGTGCTACCTTCGGCGATATGAACCATAATTGTCAAGTGCAAACTTAGGCTCAAAACAGGCCAATGCCTAAGATTTCCCCATAATACTCTGAAAAAACAGAAGAATCACGAACCAAATGAAGCAACAGGAGAAATATTTCTATGCCCAAAACGGAACCGACGAATTCTGGCCCTCCGGCCTTCTCAAGGGAGGCCGCGTGGCAATTGCTCACCGAGTGGACCCATGGCGAAAGCCTGCGCAAGCACGCCCTCGCCGTCGAAGCCTGCGTAACTGCCTGTGGTGAGGCCGAAGCCGACCGGCTGGGCCTAGCCGGCGAAGCCCGGGCGAATTTCATTCAGCTCTACTCCACTTCGGCCCTGCTGCACGACTTCGACTACGAGCGCCACCCTTCGCGTGAAGAGCACCCGTTCGTCGGAGTCCGCGAACTCGAGCGGCTGGGCTGGCCCGTCGAGCTTCGGACGGCCATCCTCGGCCACGCCGAATACTCCGGCGTGCCACGCGTCACGCATCTCGATAAGTGCCTGTTTGCCTGCGATGAGTTGGCAGGCTTTCTAACGGCTTGCGCCCTCGTCAAGCCCAGCAAATCCATCGCCGAGGTCGAAGTAGCCGGAGTGCGCAAGAAGATGAAGGACAAGGCCTTTGCGCGGGGGGTGAACCGGCAGGATGTGATTCAAGGGGCGTCCGAACTGGGCGTCGAACTCGACGCTCATATCGGGTTTTGCATTGAGGCGATGCGGAAGCGGGCGGGAGAGCTGGGGCTGTGAACAACAGATTCCAGCCGGTGGCCGGGTAAGTCAATGGATGAACATAATGAAGAGCGCCACAGCCGCCACCAAAACAGTGAGCACGGTCCATTTGTTGGCTGACATCACCCGCGACTTCAGCACCCCTGGCAAATAGAATTCATTCGGGTCAGCCGGGTTGAATCGGATGTTCACCGTCTGGCATTCGTACAGCTGGAAGAGGGGCGAATTGTCGCTTACCTCGTAGGAGGCAGTACGCTGCTTGCCTGCCTCGTCCTTCCACGCAAGCGTAGATACCGATCGCCACTCTTTGGCGGCGCCCGAGTTGAACACTTGGACTTCGGCGAGTTTGGACGACATGACCGTTGCCTCAGCCTGCACCCACTTGTCGTACCCGCGCAGGCGTTCCCAGATCTCGATGAACATGATGACTTCCAGTGTGGCATAACCGGCCGTAATTATATGCAGTTTCGATGGTAAAGTAGACCGGCTGGAGGTTCTCAATGCTGTCTGCGGAAGAAAGTCGAAAGCTGGAACATGACTTCGCCGAGGCCGAGGCGAGTGGGCGCCTCGAAGGTCTGACACCCAGCGCGAACTTCTTCGCGGTAAAGGTCCGGGTACTCGCTGGCGAAATCACCTTCGAACAAGGGCTTGAAGACATCCTCGCCTACCAGCGGACCAAAGACTCAGCCGTGGCATGAGTCCGTTTCCGGACGACCCGTATTGCTATCCGGGCACGGACATCCTTCGCAACCTTGCGGAAATTCGCGATCCTGAAGAACTCAGGATTTTTGAGGCGGATGCGGTCGCCGTGAACATAATTGAACTTCGGCGAAACCAAGTCAAAGGTCCTTTCGACGCACGCCGCCTCAAGGAAACTCATCGCCGCATCTTCGGCAATGTCTACCCATGGGCAGGCGAGTTCCGCCAGGGCATCGGCATGATGACCAAGGAACGTTCCGGTTTTGTGGTGACCTACGAGCCATCGGAGAACGTGCCGGCAGCCCTTGCCGCCACATTCGCTGCGCTCAACGCCGAAAATGAATTGCGGGCCATGGATTCCGCTCGATTCGCCGGCCGCCTGGCGTACTATTACAGCGAACTCGACGCATCCATGCGTTCCGCGAAGGAAACTCGCGCACCCTCCGCGACTTTTCGTCCGACCTTGCCCGGGCGGCAGGCCACAGGCTCGATTGGGCCAAAGCGGCGCGGGCTCCAGATTCTCAACAGCGCCTTTACCACGCTCGCGATCTGGCAGTCATGCGCGAACACACCTCCGAACTTGCACGGATCGTCGCATCATGCCTCTCCACTGGCTGAGGGCGTGCCGTCGTCGCCTGAAGGCCCATTTGGGCAGACGGTCCACCCAATGTGCCTTCGATCACCTGCCATTCGATGCAAAACTGCGCTACGATAGGCTTTCAGCGGCAGCACTCATGCTTCCCTGCCGCGGCCGGAGAGATCCCATGGCCCGCTTTCATCATGTCCTGACAGAATCCGCCAACGGCGTTCAAACCATCACCATGAACCGCCCGGAAAAACGCAATGCGCTTTGCCCGCTGCTCATTGAAGAACTCACCCAGGCATTGAATGAAACTGCGACCTGCGACTGCGGCGTGGTCATCCTCACGGGCGCGGGTCCCGCCTTCTGCTCCGGCCTGGACCTGGAACACCTGGAGACCATGAACGCCAGCACTCCCGAGGAAAATCGCCGCGACTCGGAGAATCTAGCCTTGGTTCTGCGCACCCTATACGATTTCCCCAAGCCCATTATCGCGGCCGTCAACGGCCCGGCCATCGCCGGTGGCATGGCCCTGGCCACCATTCCCGACTTCACGCTGGCCACCCCTGAAGCCAAGTTCGGCTACACAGAAGTGCGGGTGGGCTTTGTGCCCGCCATCGTTGCCACATTCCTTCTTCGCCAGGTGGGCGAATCGCGCACCCGCGAACTGCTGCTCTCCGGCAGAATCCTCAAAGCCCATGAAGCGCTGCAGCTAGGCCTGGTCACGCAGATCGTGGAGCAAAGCGATCTGCTTGCCGCCGCCCGCGCGCTGGCGCAAACCGTGCTCCTCAACAGCCCGCAGGCCATGCAGGCGATCAAGTGCCTGCTGTCAAAGCACGCCAAGCGCCGCCTCGACGAAGAGATTGAAGACGCCATCGAAGTGAACGCGCAGCAGCGCTCGGCGGAGGATTTTAAGGAGGGCGTTCTGGCCTTCAAACAGCGCCGTCGCGCGGAGTGGCCGAGCTTGCATGCCAAGGTATTGGCTGCGGACCGCTGCCGCTGATGTGTTACGCGAAGGGCTTGTTCGCCCTTAACTCCGCTACAATCTCCGCCGCCGCCGCGCGCGCTTTGTCCGCCTGGTCAGGCGGAAAGCTGATTGCCCCGACTCTTGCATGTCCGCCGCCGCCATAGCGCTCGCACACAGCGGCCAGGTTCACCATCTTCGCCGGGTCGGCCTTGGTCCAGGGGTTCGATCCCACCGCAACTTTGGTCCGGAAACTGGACTTCGACAGGCCAATCGAATAGACCGCGTCTGGATAAATGTAGTACGGGATGAACTTGTTGAAGCCCTCCAGCGGATGGTCGGTGATGTCGAAGAAGATGGTCCCGTCGCGCTCCTCGGCGCGGCGGCGGATCAGTTCCAGCGCCTCCTTGTGGCGATCGAGCAGCGGCGGCAGCAGATCGGCCACAAAGGGCTGGCTGAGCACCTCGGCCAACGGCATGGCGGTAAGCAGCGGAATCAGCCGAGGAATGAAAGCCGGGTCCTGTGTGGACTCGATAATCAGCGTCAGCTTCATGGCCGGAGCGGCCATCTCCACCGCCGCCTCAGGACTTTCATAGAGTGCCCCATCCACAATGTCGGCCCAGCGGATCAGCTCGGCCAAAGGCGCGGTGTCGAATCCGAACTGGGTTGAGGCGACATGGGCCAGAAAGCTGGTACATGAGGTGTACGTCGCATCGAAGAACTTGTGTTTGCTGCACTCCGGGTCCTGTTTGCATGCCTGAAAATTCCGCTGATCTGCGGGCGTCAGAAACGCCGACAGATGGTGATCGAACCACCAGGTGATCTTTGGCGACGAAGAGTATTTGAAGTCCACAATGGCGTTCTCGTCGCCAGTAAATTCGCTCTCGTCGAACAGGGCTCCGGCGCGATGCACCAGCCCATGGTACTCGTAGGCGGCGTCCTTGGCGACGCACTCCCGGTGGAAGCGCGTGAACAGCGAGGCTGAGCAGGCTCCGTCAAAGCATTTGTCGTGATAGAAGACCCGAACCCGCAAAAGCCGCACTCCCCCTGGTCGAACATTTGGGTATGCAAAAATTGAATAACCAGAACTGTTAAGCATCAAGGGCTTGGCTGGTTGTGTCAAGGCGGGGCCGGATTTCCAGGCCGGTTTCACCCCGCTAACTGTCCGTTTACGGACGAAGCTATCCGCTTCCGAACAGACGAGGGGCGGAGTCCCGCCCGCAGTGCTCCAGCCACGCCTCTTGGAATCAGCTAGTTGCCGCGCAGAGCTATGTGGCAGGAGAATTGCAATATCCTGAATTGATCCGCACCCCAGATTCGCCCGCGCCTTGGGAGGCATCCATGTCAAGTCTGATGCAGAACCTAATTCAAGATCTCAAATACGCCGTTCGCCAGCTTTGGAAGTCTCCGGGGTTCACCATCACCGCGGTGCTCACGCTGGCCATCGGCATTGGAGTCAACACTGCCTCGTTCAGCATCATGGACGCGGTCGTGTTGCGTCCCCTGGCGGTGCCGGATCTCGACCATGTGGTCGTACTCGACGAGCAGCAGAATCACGGCGACCTCCAACAGGTCGCTCTGGCGAACTTTGCCGACTGGCAGCGGCAGAGCAACTCCTTCGAAGACCTGGCCGTTTACCACCCCGCCGACATGAGCCTGACCGGCGCCGGCGATGCCGCACACGTGCAGGCGGAATATACGTCGCCGTCGTTTTTCACCGTGCTAAGAACAAATGCGATGCTGGGGCGAGTTTTTGATCGAAGTGAAACGCAACCGGGACGCGACAGTGTGGCCGTGCTCAGCTACCCCTTCTGGAAGTCCCACTTCGGTTCCGATCCCGCCGTTCTGGGGCGCAATGTAGAACTGGATCAGCACACCTACACAGTCATCGGCGTGATGCCGAAGACTATGCAATATCCCTCGGTTGCCGATTTCTTTCTTCCTTTCGCACCCAGTGACGCGCAACTCTCCAATCGGGCCTCGCGCGATTATCTGGTCATTGGCCGCCTTCGCAAGGGGGTCACCGTGGGCCAGGCGCAGGCCGATCTGAACGTGATTGCGAAGCACTTGTCGGATGCCTATCCGGGAACCAACACGGGTTGGCAAGTCAAAGTCGAAACCCTGCTGGCAAACATGAACAGCGATCAGACGCCGCTTTACTTCGACCTGGTGCAGGGGGCGACCCTCTTCGTCTTGCTGGTGGTCTGCGCCAACATCGCCAATCTGCAGTTTGCGCGGGGCATTGCCCGCCGGCCTGAGATCGCCATGCGCACGGCGCTGGGCGCCAGCCGCTGGCGTTTGATGCGCCAATTGCTGACGGAGAATATCCTTCTGGGATTGATCGGCGGCGCGGGCGGACTTCTGTTTGCCGCCGGATACATGCACATCAGCGAAGTGACCATGCCGGAGCACATTGCCCGTTACCTGGCAGGATGGTCGAATATTTCCTTAAACGGCCGCGCACTTGCTTTTTCGCTGTCGCTGGCCATTCTTGCAGGGCTCATCTCAGGGTTTGCACCCGCGCTTGAGGCGCTGCGCATCAACCTGGCGACCCAGTTGAAGTCCGGCTCGCGGTCCGTCGTTGGCTCCGGGCGCAGCCGCAAGTTGAGAAACGTGCTGGCGGTCTCGCAAATATCGCTTGCCGTTGCGCTGGTCGTTGGCGCCACGCTCATGTGCAAAGGCATGTTCGGAATGCTGCATCTGGCCGATCGCTATCAGCCCGCGAAGACGCTGACCTTCAGCGTGCACTTGTCTGCGGCGCGCTACGATACTCCGCAAAAGATGGCCGCCTGGTACAGCCAGAGCCTTGACAGGCTGCGTGCATTGCCCGGCGTTCAAAGTGCCGAAACGACCGGCGCTCTTCCTTACAGCGATGACGCCTGGGATGACGAGGCGCAGATTGAAAACCGCCCGCTCGCTCCAGGCCAATCCCGGACTGCGCTGCACCTTACGGTGAGCGCCGGCTTTTTCAGCCAGTTCAATATCCGGCTGATCTCCGGACGCCTCTTCAATTCAAATGACATCCTCGGTTCCCAACCGGTCACCGTCGTCAGCCAGTCGTTCGCGTCGCGTTACTTGCCCGGCGAGAATCCGCTGGGCAAGCACATCCGCATGGGCGCAGCGGGAAGTGAGCAGACCCCGTGGCTGACCATCGTTGGGGTTGTTGAGGAGACTACTTACTCCCTGATGCAGCGAGAGCGGCCCGCGGGCGTTTACATGGACATAGCGCAGTTGCCGCAATCCGGAGCGACATACGCGATCACGACAACAGGCAATCCGTTGGCAATGGCGTCGGGGTCCCGGAAGGCGCTCGCCGCGCTTGACCCATCGATGCCGCTGGACGGGGTGCAATCGTACGTCCAGTTCATGCGCGAGAAGCTGACCGGCCTGTTCTACGTGGCAGCCATGCTGGGCTTCGACGCAGTTGTGGCTCTGCTGCTGGCGGCCATCGGCATCTTCGGCGTAATGGCTAACCTGGTGGGCGAGCGGACGCGCGAGATCGGCGTACGCCTGGCCATGGGCGCGCGGCGTGAAGACGTTCTGCGCATGATCCTGCGCCGCGCCGCATGGCTCACCGGATTCGGCGTGTGCACCGGCCTGGTGCTGGCATTTGCTCTGGCCCACGGCGTCGCCAACCTGCTTTACGAAGTCAGCCCCAACGACCCAGTCGTCTTCTCCACCATCACCGCGGCAGTTATTGCCACGGCGCTACTGGCCAGTTGGCTCCCCGCACGCCGTGCCTCGCGCATCGATCCCATGGCCGCGCTGCGCGATGAGTAGCTGCCGCATCAGGAAAATTGGCTTCGCGGTTGTCGCGGTGACGCTTGCCGCGTGGTCCGCTTCAGGCTTCGGACAACTGGCCTGCAGTCCGAATGTTCCCATCGGCCACTTTGAAGGCAGCGCCACCAGCCGCCAGGTGGGCAAGGTCGACGTTTCGTTCAATCTGACTTGCGACAACGGAAATTACTCGGGCTCGCTGGTCTCGCCCGCAGGGACCTACATCTATCGAGGATCGACAGTTCAGGACGATCAGTTCGGCAAGAACCACCTGCACTTCGACTTCGAATCCGGCGGAGACAAGATTGGCATCGACGCGCTGTTCGACGGTGCAGTTCTGCGCGGGACGTTCACCGCCGCGGACGACGCCGGCCCGGTGGAACTTCGGGGAACAGCCGACGTGGTGCCATCCGCCGCTCCCGAAAGGATGAGTCTCAGCAAAGAAAAGTGGCGCCAGGACTTGGCCTTTCTCGCCGAGGAACTGTCCAGGCGCCACCCCGATGCTTTCCACTTCACTTCGCGAGACCGTTTCGATGCGGCAGTCCGCGAACTCGATCAAAAGCTGGACACGTTGAATGCAGACGAGATCTATGTCGGCATGGACCGGATCGTCAATCTCATCGGCGACGGCCATACCTACATCCGGCCGCCCGAAGATGATGCGAATTTGCCCATCGATATCCAGCGTTTTGGAGATGACTATCGCCTGGTTGCGGTAGCAGATGGAAATCAGAACGCGCTGGGAGCGCGTGTCTTCAAGGTTGAAGACCTTCCCATCGATCAGGCCCGTTCACTCATGCTGCCGCTGACTCCCGGCGATGAGACGCATGAACTGCAAAATCTGCGCGCCGTCGACTTCCTCACCGGCGGCATCTTCCTTCACGGCATGGAAATCACTGCGCAAAGGGACAAGGCGCGCTTCACTCTTGCCGGCGATGACGGACGTGAATTCACGATCGACGTCCACTCCGTTGCGCCGGGCGAAAAGCTGAACTGGACCTACGTATACAAAAATCCCCCGCTCTTTCGGCAGAAACCGGAAGAAAGTTTCTGGTATGTCTATCTGCCCGATTCCCGCACCGTCTACTGCAGCTTTCGCGGCTACAAAAATCTGGGCAAGGAATCCAAAGGGCTTCTCGACCTGATCAAGCTGCAGCATCCCGAAAAGCTCGTCATCGACATGCGCCTCAACGGTGGCGGCGACTACACCGAAGGGCTCAAATACCTGGTTCACCCCATTCGCGATCTTGCCGACATCAACCGCAGTGGCCACCTCTTCGTTCTCATCGGTACCGGCACATTCTCCGCGGCCATGTCCAACTCCGCCCACTTCCGCTACCAGACCAACGCCATCCTGGCCGGCCAGCAAATCGGCGAAAGGCCCAACAGCTACCAGGAGCCGCGCGAGATGAAGCTTCCCAACTCGCACTGGACCGTCCGCTACTCGACAAAGTTTTACAAGTTCGTTGAGACAGGCGAGAACGTGATTCGACCGGATCGGGAGATCGTTCCCACCTGGGACGATTACCGATCGGGGCGCGACCCGGTGCTCGATTGGGTGTTGATGTTCGAGAGTCGAACCGCACCAGCGGTCCCGTAGGACCAGGCTGCCAGAGACCTTGCACGTGCCGCCGAAAACTCCGCTGGTTAGCACTGGCTTTGCTTTAGCTTCCGATTGCCAAATCGCGTAATACGGCATATTCTCTCGTATTATGAATTCCCCACGCACTATTAGCTTCCGTATTGCCCCCGAGAAGGTTGATGAACTGGATTTGATCGCCAAAGCCATGGATCGGGATCGCAGCTATTTACTCAACGAAGCCGTGGAAGGCTACCTAAGCGAGCAGCGCCGTTTCGCCAAGATGGTCGAGGAGGGGCTGGAAGACATGCGCAAGGGGAGATCCTTTACCGACGAACAAGTCGAACGCATGGTGGACGATTGGGAGCGCCAGGAGAATTGAACGTCATTTGGTCCGCCACCTCGGTGAGGCACCTTCAGGATGTGGTCTCATACCTGGAAGGCGAAAGCTCCAACCTTGCCGTCACCACCCGGCGAAGAATTCTGGAAACCAAGCGCCGGATAAGCCAGATGCCAAACTCCGGTCGTATCGGTCGGGTAGCGGGAACCCGCGAAGCGGTTGTTCAGCGGACTCCTTACATCGTTGTGTATCGCATAAAAGAAAAAACGGTCGAAATCTTGGGCATCTGGCATACTTCGCGGCTCTGGCCCGAGTCTTTTTAGCTTTGCTCCTTCCGCACGTTTTTCCCTCAAACTCGCCGCTGCCCTGTAAAATCGTCGCAAGGAAATCCACATCATCAAGAGAGGCTCCATGGACCCCATTGACCCAATGGTTCCAGAGATCCAGCCCGCCGTCCCCGTCCCTTCATCCCTGGAAACTGCGCCGGAAACTTCTGCCCCGGTGGCATCGCCTCCTACCCCTCCAGAGCCATTCGAGACCCGCGTTCTGCTCAAGATTCTGATGGGCTCGCAGGGACTGCGCACAGGCTGGTCGGTGGCGCTGTTTGCTGGCTTGTTCTTCCTCTTCAGCGCCATCGCCGGGTTTCTGTTGGTCACGTTGCAGTTGGTCGATCCCAATGCGAAGCATTTCACTGCCAAGGGCGCGCTGTTCAACGAATTGGTCTTCTTCCTGGGGATGGTCGCCGCAGCGATCGTTGTGGCCCTTGTCGAGCGCCGCCGAGGCAACCTTCTGGCCTTCAATCTCCTCGGCCCTCGCCGCGCGCTGCGCTTCATTGAGGGTTATGTCACCGGTTTCGCCGCGCTCTCCGCGCTTATCGGTACGCTTGCCTGGGGCAGATGGTTGCACTTCGGCCCCATCACGCTGACCGGCGCGCAAATCTTCAAGTACGCCGTCGTCTGGGGAATCGCATTTCTGCTGGTCGGTTGCGTCGAGGAGGGCCTCTTCCGCTGCTACTTGCAGTTCACCCTGGCGCGCAGCATCAACTTCTGGTGGGCTCTTGGCATTGTCGGCGTCGTTTGCCTCGACCTGGTGCTGCGCGGCAAGGGCAACGGTATCTGGGGCGTCTACATCCTCGCCGGGTTGGGCCTGGTCCCATGCCTGCTGCTTCACCTCAACAAGGCGGAAAGTTCCGGCTTCTGGCAGGCGTCGTGGGTCACCTCCACACTCTTCGGCTTCCTGCACACCGGCAACAACGGCGAAAACTGGATCGGCATCTTTGCCGCCGGGGCCATCGGCTTTGTCTTCGTAGTCAGCATTCGCGTTACCGGCTCGGCATGGTGGGCCATCGGCTGCCACGCAGCATGGGATTGGTCGGAGACCTACTTCTACGGCGCAGCCGACAGCGGCATGGTGGCCAGCGGACACTACCTCAGCGTCACCCCAGCCGGCTCCGCATTCTGGAGCGGCGGCGCGGACGGCCCGGAAGGCAGCGTGCTGGTCATCGGCATCATTGTCCTCATGCTGATTGCGCTCGTCGCGATTTACGGTCGTAGAAAGCTCGCAGTAGTGGTCCAGCCAACCTCGGAGTTGGTCGCAGGCTAGCCGGGTGCGCCTATGGCCTAACGTCCTCGGCCGGCTTCGAAATGCCCGCAACAAGATCGCCGGTCTTGATGTAGACCGAGCCAAGGTTGCCGGTTGAAACGTCTTTCACTAGCAGCCGTATCGCAGCCGGTATGGGGGCGGGAATGCTGATCGTATCCGCCAGTTCGCCTGTGGCGGTCAGCGTTTCATACCTCTTCGCGTCGAGCGCCACCTTGACGGGGTAATTCATCACCTTGAGCGGCCAATCTTTCTCGTTGTAGGTGCACACCGTAACCGCGAGGTTCAGTTGATGGCCGCCGTCGGCGGTCGGCGGAATGGTCAACGCCGAGGCGTCAATCAGCAGGGAGAACTTGAGCTCTCCCGGCATTGCGGACGGAAGATATCTCGCCGTGAAGGGCACTGAAGTCGCGTCCAGATAATCGTCGCAGTCCGATTTCATCTGCGCCCCCTGAGCCTTCGCGTCGGGTGCGCCCTCGGGAGAAGCGAAGTATCCCTGCCGATAGGAGAGATGCGCGCCTTGATGGCCGGTTTTGATAATGATCTTTCGAAAGTCTCCGTTCCAATCCCCGGAGTTGGGGTAGTAGGAAATCTCATAGAAGTCGCTGCTATCGTCTATGGCCTTGCGGACGCAGTCTCCCAGGTCGTTGTCCCCGGTACAGATCTTTCCCCCCGTGCCATCGGCAATCTCCTGCATGGTGTCTACTGAGGCGGCCTGCATCAGGATGTCGCGCGAAATGTTGTCTGAAATTCCAGCCGGCGTTACGTCAGGCGGCCGGGCCTCGGCCCGATAAGCCTGAAGGGTCTGTACCCCCGCAAGATTCACCGGATACACGGCAATCTTGGCGTCGCTCAAGACCGCACTCAGGTGTCGCAACTGTGCCCCGTTGTTTCGAAATTCGGCCCAGATGTCCGAGCCCGGCATGGCCGCGCCCGGCCCCGCACCCGTCTCGCCGATTGCGGTCAGGGTGATCGGAAACGACGTCGAGAGCCAGAGCAGGTTCTTGCGTCCCGGATAGCCCGAAACATTGTGGCCCAGCGAAGTGAGAGCATTGATAGTGCGGTCGACCCGCTCGTCCATGGTGGCGGAGAAAATTCTCTGGTCCAATTCTCTTATAGCTGTAACCATCCCATCGAACCTTGAGCCCCCTGCAGGATTCTCCGGCGTGATTTCGCTCCCCGACAAGTTCCCGGCGGAATCCGGATCGTCGCGAGGATCCATCCTGGGCATTCCGACATTTGCAGTGCTCGTCCCTTTGCTCAGCGCAGCCTGCAGAAGTTTGGGGTCGGTCGTGAAGCTCTGCAGCATCTTCAGACGGTCGCCCAGCAGAAACACCGCCACCGGCACGTTGGACGGCAACTGCCGCAGCATGCGCAGCATCTGCACATGCACCTGCGCCTGGTATTGAACCTCGGTGTTCAATCCATCCAGGAGCAGAATCGTCGCCGGCGCAGGATCCTTCTGCGCGGTGAGTTCGTTCGTATAAACGCCGGGCGCCATCTGCGTCTGGATTGAAGCGGGCGCCGCCATGCCGGCCATGTGCACTTCTCTGAATTCGGCAATCTTCTGCCCGTGCATATCCCTGCCCCGGCTGGGAGTCTGCTCAAAGAGTTGGAAGTCATCGGCCCTCAGGCCCTCGATGTGATTTCCTCTGGAATCCTTCACCACCAGCTCAAGATTCACCATGCGCGTGAACGAGCGCAGCGTAAACGCCGGCGAAGATTCCCCAGGCGCCGCGCCTTGTCCCTGCCCGGCCTGTGTGCCGCTGGTCTGTGAAACGCCCGCTAATTCCAGAAAGACGGCGATTCCGACGATCGCGAATGCGTTGGCGATTTTGTCAAGTAGTCTCATGGTTGTTATGTATCGAAGTCCATCATCCTTTTTCCGTAAGCGCCTGCCTGTACTGCTTTGCTCATAGGCTCGCTCGGGACCAGCAGCGAGACGCACTGGCGAGGCTATGGCGTTATTCTGAAGTGGACGGTTGTTCACCCCGACTTGATGAGCCCTTCTTACCCCGGCATTCTCGGTACCCCGACGCGCAGCCGCAGACGCCGCTGGCCGCGCATTCTGCTGTGGTCATTTGCCGGCCTGATTTTGATCGCCGCGCTGGGCGTTGCCGCAGGCGTTTTGTGGCTTCGTTCCGCGGAAGTGGCCGCGCTTCCGGCACTCGACGGCGAACTGCATATTTCCGGACTGTCCGCGCCAGCTACCGTTCGCCGCGATGCCCACGGCGTGCCGCACATTGAAGCCGCCACGCAGGACGACTTGTTCCTTGCCCAGGGCTACGTCGCCGCGCAGGACCGGCTGTGGCAGATGGATACCTTCCGCCGCAACGCCAATGGCGAACTCGCCGAGATTCTCGGTTCGTCGCTTCTCCGCCGTGACAAAGCCCAGCGCGTTCTGCAACTCGGCTTGACCGCCCGGCGCATCTACGCGAATCTGCCCCCGGCCGACCGCAAGCGCCTGGACGAATACTCGAGCGGCGTCAATTTATTCATTTCCCAGCACGCCAATACACTGCCCGCCGAGTTCCGCCTGCTTCACTATCGCCCGCGGCCCTGGACGGGTGCCGACTCCCTCTCCATCGGCATGATGATGGTGCAGATGCTCGACACGCACTGGGACGCGAAGCTGGTACGCGAGGAGATTTCCGCCGATTTGCACAACCCCAAACTTGAAAGGGATCTTTACCCCGTCGGCTCCTGGCGCGACCATCCTCCCACCGGCACCGTCATCGACTGGAGCCTGCCGCACCCCGCACCGCAAGCAACTTCCGACGACGATGACGACGACCGGTCGCAGGCAAGACTGGCACCCTCTCACACGATCAAGAATCTTCTGGCCGTGAAGGGTACGGGCTTCAGCCCGTACATGAACCAGCCAAGGCCGGCGGGGGCTTTAGCCCCTGAGGGATTGAGCAGAACGAAAGCCGAATCCCCTCGGGGGCTAAAGCCCATTTTCCTTGAGCAACAAGCAACGTACGGGCCGAAGCCCGTACCCTTCACTCAGTCAGTTCTCGAAGATCTGAGAACCCTCCGCGCCACGCTCGGCCTGCCCTCCTGCTCCAACTGTGCCCCCGGCTCCAACAACTGGGTCATCGCCGGCGCGCACACCGCCTCTGGCAAGCCGCTGCTCTCGAATGACATGCACCTGCCGCTTACCGAGCCGAACATCTGGCTCATGGCCGACCTCAGCGCGCCCGGCTACCACACGGCAGGCGTCACGCTGCCCGGCGTTCCCTTCGTTATTGCCGGACACAACGAGCACCTCGCCTGGGGCTTTACCGCGCTCTTTGCCGACGTTCAGGACCTATATCATGAATCGCTCGACGGCAAGGGCAACTACCAGTCTTCCGATGGGACATGGAAGCCTTTGTCCATCGACCATGAAGTCATCCATGTGCGCGGCAGCAAAGATGTGGAGCTCGAGGTGCAGTTGACCGAGCACGGGCCGTTGATGGGCCCGATGTTCATGAAGCCGCCGCCTCCCATGTCGCTGAAGTGGACTCTCTACGATCCAACGCTCAACGCGCTTCCTCTCTACGAAATGAATACCGCTTCCAACTGGGCGGAGTTTTCCGCCGCCCTGTCCACATGGGACTGGCCCACGCAGAATGTGGTCTACTCCGACGACCAGGGGCACATTGCATATCACGCCGTGGGCCGCGTTCCTCTGCGCCCCGCGGGCCTTGCAGGCGTTCCCATCCAGGACGCCTCAGGCTCGCAGTCGAAGCACGAGTGGCAGGGCTACATTCCCTTCGATCGGATGCCCAGCGCCTTCGATCCGCCCAGCGGCTTTCTGGCCACCGCCAACTCCCGCGTGACCACGGACAGCACCCCGAACCCCCTCACCCTCGAGTGGCTGGACCCCTACCGCATCGAGCGCATTTATAAATCGCTGCAAGGCCGCGACAAGCTCACTCCCAAAGACATGCTCGCCATGCAGACCGACATCTACAGCGAGGTGGATCAGGAGGTCGGCCATCGGCTAGCCTACGCCATTGACCACACCCCCGGCGCCGACGACCGCCTGCGCAAGGCAGCCGACCTGATGCGCAGTTGGGATGGCCGCCTCACCACCGACTCCGTGGCCGCTTCGCTGGTGACCAGGGCGCGCTCCGCCTTCTGGCCGATGATTCTCAAGCCCAAGCTCGGCAAGGACGCCGACGACTACCGCTGGTCCGAGTCCGACTTCGCCGAGGAAGAGATCGTCATGCACGGCAGCACGGACTGGCTTCCGCCGGCTTACAAGAACTGGGACGCGCTGCTCACCGATTTAGTCCGCCAGGGCATGAAAGACGGCAAAGCCTCCTCCGACATCTCTCAATGGATTTATGGACGCTGGCACGTCGTCGACATCGAGCACCCGCTGGCCGGCTACTTGCCCATCGTTAGCCGCATCGCCGGAACCGGCCCGCAGCCGCTCAGTGGCGACACCACTACCGTGAAGCAGGTAGGCCGCGACTTCGGCCCTTCGCAGCGATTCACCATGGACTGGAGCAACATCGATGGGTCTACAGAAAATATAGTGCTCGGCGAGAGCAGCGATCCCTACAGCCCCTATTTCCGCGACCAGTGGGCAGACTACTACGGAGGAACCACCTTCGCCTTGCCGTTCACAGCAGAAGCTGTAGCTGCGCAGACCAGGCACACCCTGCGCCTGCTGCCATGATCGATTCACCTTCCCCTGACCCGCCGCAGAAACCTTGGGTGCCCCAGGTCTCGATTCCGAGACCTGGGGAATCTCAGCGCTCGACCCGTTTCAATGGCCCCTCTCTAATCCTGCTTGCCGCCGCCGTTGCCACAGCTCCCATCCTGCTCCACGGCTCCTTTTGCGGCGACGATCTCGAATTCCACGCCATCTCCTGGTTCGACGTGCAGCAAAGCTGGCTTCACGGCATCCCTTACCCCCACTGGATGCCCAGCGCCAACTTCAACGCCGGGGAGCCCCGCTTCATGTTTTACCCGCCCCTAACCTGGATGTTGGGCGCGGCGCTGGGCTTTGTCTTGCCCTGGTCCCTCGTACCCGTCGCCATGATTTTCTTGTTCCTCGCAACCACAGGCCTCGCCGTGCGCGCCCTTGCGCTTGAGACTCTCGCGGACGCACCCGCAACCCTGGCCGGTTGCGCGGCGATTTTCTCCCCCTTCGCACTCCTTACCGCCTATGAACGCACAGCCTTCGCGGAACTCGCCGGAGGCTTCTGGATTCCCTTGCTGCTGCTCTTCGCCCTCCGCGATCGCAATTCGTCCGCTCCACTCCGGCGTCGCGCGCTCGATGGATCTGTCCTTCCCCTGGCGCTAATCGTTGCCGGCGCTTGGCTCTCGGACGGCCCGGTCGGCGTGATGGCAAGTTATCTGCTCGCCGCTGTCGCCCTCACAGCCTCGGTGATTGCGCGCTCCTGGGCGCACCTCCTCCGCGCCACGATTGCCGCCGCCCTGGGAATCTCCCTTGCCGGCTTTTATCTGATCCCTGCCGCATGGGAGCAGCGTTGGGTCGATCTCCGCGCTGCCGCCGATTACCCCGTCTTCAACATCGAGGACAACTGGCTCTTCGCCCATCACACCGATCCTCTGCTGGCCCCGTTTCAGTATTTCCTGCGTCGCGCCTCCATGATCGCCGTGGTCATGATCGGTACAGGTTTGCTGGGCTTCCTGATCTTCCTTTTGCGCAACTGGTACGCGAAAGGGAGCAGTCGAATACCTATCCCCCGCCGCTGGTGGATTCCGATGGCGCTCATTCCATGCGCTGTTCTGTTTCTTCAATTCCCCATATCGCTTCCGGTCTGGAATCTTCTCCCCACGCTGCGTTTCCTGCAATATCCGTGGCGCTGGGTGCTGGCGGTCGAAGCTCCGATGGCGATCTTTGTCGCCGCAGCCATCTGGCCGGGCAATACCAGCCCGCGCTGGCTGCGTCGAACCGTCGCTGCCTTCTGCGCGATCGTCTTTATTGCCGCAACGCTTTTCGCCGCGCGGACCTTCCTCCGCGTGTGCGAGGAGGGTGACACGATGGCAGATCTTCTGGATTTCTATCGCGGCGGCGGCGGCGTAGAGGGAACCGACGAGTACGAGCCGCCCGGCGCCGACCACTGGAGGATCGCCGCCGGGCTGCCGGATGCGTGCTTTTCGCGAGGCTCGGACACCGTCCTGGGCGTCGTTGCCACAGACGGCGTTCTTCCCGCTTGGCGTCCGGAGCAAGGCAGTTGCGAGGCAACTGCAACCGCGCAGTTGCGGCAGCCTGAGCACCTGACCATTGCCACGCAAACAGCCCGCCCCGGTTTTCTGATTCTGCGGCACCTCAGCTACCCGGCCTGGCGCATCACCGTGAACGGAAAGCTCGTCGAGCAATTTGGGCCGCGTGACGACGGCCTCATCGTCGTACCCGTGCCGCAAGGCGCTGTCGATCTAGCGGTGGACTGGGCCACCACCCCGGACGTGGTCGCTGGACGTTGCGTAAGCGTTCTCGCCTTCTTTCTGCTGATCGGAATCGGCTTGCTCGAAGGGAAGAATCCTGCATCTCGTTTATGATGAGGGGAATTCTCAATGGCCCCGATCAGCCTCAGATCCAAGTCGAGCCGCATTTCCCCACTTCCGCGGGCGGCCCGGGTCTCCCACTCCGTAGGCCCAGACCCGGCTGCGGGAACCCCGGCCTCGAGCTTGAAACCTGGGAATCGTTGGGCTCCCCTCGCCGGTCCAGCTCTCATTCTGCTGGCTGCGGCCGTCGCCTCCTTTCCCGTTTGGTTCCACGGCCCGGTCGCGGGCGACGACTTCGAATTTCACTTTGTCTCCTGGCTCGACGCGCAGCAGAACTGGCTGCACGGAATCCCCTACCCGCACTGGGCGTCCAGCCCCAACTACGGCGCAGGCGAGCCCCGCTTTGTTTTCTATCCTCCGCTCACCTGGATGCTGGGCGCCGCTCTTGGCCTGTTGCTGCCCTGGACTTTGGTGCCGGTAGCGATGACGTTTCTGCTGTCAACAGCCACTGGGTTTGCAGTCCGGGCCCTCGCCCGCCAGGCGCTGCCCGACCCCGCCGCAACCCTGGCCGGCTGCGCTGCAATCTTCTCCGGCTACGCGCTATTCAGCACCTATTTCCGCACCGCCTTTGCCGAGCTCGCCGGCGGCTTCTGGATTCCGCTGCTGTTGTTGTTTGCCCTCCGTGATCGCGATCCCACGGCTTCCGTCTGGCGGCGCGTCCTCGACGGCTCCGCTCTTCCGCTCTCTTTAATCATTGCCGGAGTGTGGCTCTCCGACGTCCCGGCCGGTGTAATCGCCAGCTACCTGCTCGCCGCCGTGGCCGTGGCCACGGCTCTGCTTGCCCGCTCCTGGTTCCCGGTCTTACGCGCATCCGTTTCGTTCGCCCTGGGCGCTTCACTTTCCGGCTTGTACCTCATACCCGCCGCATGGGAGCAGCGCTGGGTCGACGTTCAGCAGGCGACCGGCTTCAACGGCGATTCCGGACTCAAGATCGAGAACAACTGGATCTTTCAACACCACACCGATCCGGCGCTGAATCTGCGCGACCAGGCGTTGCACGTCATTTCGCCAGTGGCCGTATCCATGATCGCCCTAGCCATGGCAAGCTTGCTTGCCATCTGGTTGCGTAAAAGGCTTTCGACCGGCAACCATCGCATCCCTGCCTTGACATCGGAGCAAGCCTGGAACGGGCTGCTCCGTGAACGCCAATGGTGGATTCCGCTGGCGTTGATCCCTCCCGTCGTACTGCTTCTGCTGCTTCCCGTCTCACTGCCTGTGTGGAATCTGCTCCCCAAGCTTCGCCTTCTTCAGTTCCCCTGGCGATGGCTCCTGGTAGTGGAAGCGCCAATGAGCATCTTCTTCGCCGCAGCCGTCTGGCCAAGGGAGTCTCGCGGGCGCTGGCTGCGCCCGGCCGTCGCTTGCCTGTGTGGCGCACTCTTCCTCGCTGTGACCGTCTTTGCCGCCGGAAACTTCTTTCGCGACGGCGTCGAAATTGACGACTTTGCAAACATCCTGTCCGAATACCATTCAGGCTCGGGCTTCGCGGGAACCTACGAATACGCACCGCCGGATTCCGACAGCTCGCTGGTCGCAACGGGTCTGCCGGACGCCTGCCTCACAGATTCCTCCGACACCGAGTTGGGCATCGCCCCCACGCCGGAAGCCAACCCTGTCTGGCTGCCGGCGCAAGGCAGTTGCATCGCGACCGCAACCGCGACACTCCGCGAGCCGGAACACCTGCGCATCGCAACCGCTGCTCCGCGAGCGGGATTCCTGATTCTCCGCCTGCGCAGCTTTCCGGCGTGGCAAATCCGGTTGAACGGCCAGCTCGAAACCAACCTTTCGGCGCGCGTGGACGGCCTGATCGCAATTCCTGTGTCCCAGGGGCCGGTTGAAGTGAGCGTGGACTGGACCACGACTCGCGATGTGATTGCCGGCCGCAGCGTGGTCTGCGTGGCTCTTCTGGCGCTGATCGCCCTGGGCCTGTTCGAGCATAGATTTTCGCGGACACGCACATCATGAGGCGAACCCCGGACGGTGCTGAATCGCAGGAGCTCCAGGTCTCGCGTTTGAGGCCCCGAATGTACCGAACCTGGAATCGTTCGGCCGGACCAATCATCCTCCTGCTCGCCGCCGCCATCGCCACCGCGCCCCAGTTGTTCCGAGGCAACTCATGCGGTCACGACTTCGACATCCATCTCGTCTCCTGGTTCGACTGCCTCAACAGTTGGCGTCACGGCATCTTCTATCCGCATTGGACGCCAAGCCCCAACTACGGCGCAGGCGAGCCGCGTTTCATCTTCTACCCGCCGCTCACGTGGATGCTCGGCGCAGCACTCGGCGTCGTCCTTCCCTGGCAGAGCGTTCCCATCGTTCTGACGTTCCTGCTGCTGGCCGCCACCGGCCTGGCCACACGTGCTTGGGCCCTCGAAGCACTCTCCGACGCGCCCGCAACCCTGGCCGGCTGTGCGGCCATCTTCTCGGGCTACGCCCTCTTCACCGCCTACGAACGATCGGCATTCGGTGAACTGGCCGGCTTCTGGATTCCACTGCTCCTTCTGCTCATTCTTCGCGACAGAATCCCGGGCGGCTCGTTAATACGGCGCGCATCCGATGGGTCTGCCACACCACTGGCATTCGTCCTGGCCGGCGCGTGGCTGTCAAACGCTCCCCTCGGCGTGATGGCCAGCTATCTGCTCGCCGCCGTTGCACTGGTTCTCGCCCTTCTTCGCCGCTCCTGGGCGCCCATCCTGCGCGCAGCGGTTGCCGTTGCTCTCGGCATAGGACTCACCGGTTTCTATCTCGTTCCCGCCGCCTGGGAACAACGCTGGGTCGACATTCGCCAGGCCATCGACGATCCCGGGCTCAAGATCGAGAACAGCTTCCTCTTCGCCCAACCGTCCGACCCTGCGCTCGACCTGCACAACATCGAACTGACGCGTGTCTCGCTTATCGCCATCGTCATGGTCGGGATCGCCCTGGCCGGACTGCTCGTAGCCTGGCGCCGCAATGCCCTTCCAGCAGACCGCCGCTGGTGGATTCCCCTCTCCTTCATCCCCATCGCAGTCCTGCTTCTTCAGCTACCCATCTCGCTACCGCTCTGGAATCTGCTTCCCAAGCTCCGCTTCCTGCAGTTCCCCTGGCGCTGGTCGGTGGTGCTGGAAGCGCCCATGGGCCTTTTCTTCGCTGCCTCCGTCTGGACGGCGCGACGATGGCTGCGTGTGGCCATTCCTGCCGTCTGCGCGGCGCTTTTCCTCGCCTCCACAGCCATCGCGGCCGTTTACTTCTTCCAACCCTGCGACGACGAGGATGCCGTCGCGCCGATGGTCAAGGTCAACCGCAGCGGCGCAGGCTTCGAGGGAGTCTACGAGTACGAACCCATCGGCGCCGACGACGGCTTGGTCCCGACCGGCCTTCCCGACGCCTGCCTCGTCACCAATCCGCACATCGCACTCGGCGTCCTCGATGCTCCTGGAGCCAACCCCGACTGGTGGGTTGAACAGCACAGTTGCGATGCCGTCTATTCCGCCATCACCAGGAATCCGGAACACCTCCACATTCAGGCTGCGATTCCGCAAGCTGGCTATCTCATCTTGCGGCTGAGAACTTACCCCGCGTGGCGGATTACTGTGAATGGCCGGCCCGCGAGCTCGTTGGGCCGTGAAGACGGGCTGACGGCGGTCGCGGTTGACCAGGGGCAAGCGGAGATCGACGCCGACTGGACATCCACCACCGACGTTCTCGCCGGGCGATGGCTCTCCGCGCTGGCCTTACTCGGCGTGACAGCTCTCTGGTTATGGGAGCGCCGCATGCGGACTCCGAGATCCGCTCATTTATCATGAAAACAATGGCCGTCGATGTGAAATTGCTGACCAAAGAGGCCGCGGAACTTACCGACCGCGCGCTGGAAGAGCTGATTCCCGGCATCGATACCATCCCCGCATCCATCCACGGCGCCATGCGCCACTCCACCTTCGCCGGGGGCAAACGGCTGCGGCCGCTACTCGCCTACCAGGCTGCAGTCACCATCGCCGGAACCCTCCCGAAGGGCATCGAGCGGCTGGGCGCGGCCATTGAAATGCTCCACACCTATTCGCTCATCCACGACGATCTGCCCGCTTTGGACAACGATGACCTGCGCCGCGGCAAGCCCACCTGCCATGTGGTCTTTGGCGAAGCCATCGCCATCCTGGCTGGCGACGCCCTGCAAACGCGCGCCTTTGAAGTCCTAGCCGGCCTCGACACACCGCCGGCCGCGACTATGCAGATCATCGGGTTGATCGCCAACGCCATCGGAACCGTCGAGGGCATGATCGGCGGCCAGGTGCTGGACATCGAAAACGAGCACGCCCAGCCCAATGCCGAACTTGTCGACTCCATCCACCGTGCAAAGACCGGCGCGCTCATCCGCGTCAGCGTCGTCACCGGCGGAATATACGCCGGAGCGACTTGGGAAGATGTTGCCCGTCTCGACCTGTTTGGCCGCAAAGCCGGTCTTGCCTTCCAGATTGCCGACGACCTGCTGGATATGACCCAGGATTCAGCTCACCTGGGCAAGACTGCCGGCAAGGACCAGGCCACGGAGAAAGTCACCTGGCCGGCCGTCTTTGGAATCGAGCGAAGCGAGCGCGACGCGGCCCGGCTCATCGAAGAGGCCTTTGCCGCTCTCGCGCCCTACGGCGACCGGGCCGACAGCCTGAAAGCCGTTGCGCGCTACCTCGTCGAGCGCAAGAACTAGCAATGCTGACTGAAGCCGAAATCCTCACCGCCCTGCGCGACTGCTACGACCCGGAAGTGAAGCTGAACCTCGTCGATCTGGGCTTGATCTACGCGGTGACCACAGGCCCCGATCCCGATTCCACGCCTGCATGGCCGCGGCAATGGGTCAAAGTGACCATGACGCTCACCACGCCCCAGTGCCCCGCCAGCGGACTCATCTTCGAACAGGTAAACAACCGCCTCGCCGGCATTCCCGACGTGAGCAAAGTCGAAGTAGACCTGGTATGGGAGCCCAAGTGGACGCCGCACCGCATCAGCGATGCCGGCCGAAAACAATTGGGGATTTGAGAGCCGCCAGAGAAGCGGTTTCTACTTGGTCAGGATTCTGTGCATCCGCTCACGCTGTGCGGCCACCTCGGCCACGGTTTGCTCTACCTGCCCCAGCAGTTGCTGCACCGTGTCGATGTAACCCGGCAGCGAATTCCACCAGGCTTTTACCGTCTCCTGCTGGTCGAGCATGGCCAGCGCCGTGCCGGAAGCCGCCGCAACCAGCGCAGCCTTCTTATTGCCCGTCAGCAGCAGCAGTCCGCCTGCCAGCAACCCGCCGCCGGCAGCCACCCGAGCCCAATTCGTGGATTCCACAGCGGAACTGATCCGCTCGATCTTTGAGTGCTTCTCCGGTTGAGTCAGAGGTACAACCACCATGCTCTCTCCTTTTTCGCCCCGTACCGCAATGCCGGGTGCCGGCAACATTGAAGTCAAGTATCGCCGAACGGGCTGCCTGTGGGATGCGGACTAAACGATCGCGTTGCCTTCCGGAATCCGGGACAGGCCACCTGCTCCGAATGCTGAACAAAAAGCCATCAATCCAAGTCAAACTCGCGAAGCGGCTTGCCTTCCGGCGCGTCCTTGGCCTTGCGCAGCGCATCGGCAAACTTCTTTTCGAACAGGTCTTCCTTGTTCTTCTCCGCCTCCACGCTTTGCCTGAAGATCGACTCCTTGCGCTCGTCCTGCGCCCGCATGGCCTGTGCCGCGGTCTCCAGGTCCTCGAACATCCGCTTGCGCGGCGCCGAGGTGTGACTGACCAGCACCCCAGTCGCGCCGTCGATCCTCAGCATTGCTCCGCAATCGGGACACGCCACTTCGAATATCTGTTCCTTCTTCTTCGCCATTTCAATTCGGAATTGTAAGCGCTTCTGCCGCCGGTTGCACAGTTGCCTTGAAGCAGACCATCCCATCTTTTCCACGGAGGCCTCGCGTCGTGCAGGCATACAATCGATCCCGTGCTCCAAATCGCCGCATATGTCGAACTCGGCCTGTCCTTTGTCGTCTGGTCCCTGGCCTTTGCCAAGCCCAGCAAACAGGCCGCCGGACAGAAGGAAGTCGCCAGCGCGCCGGCCTCTCGCTGGGGCATCGGCCTGGTGATGGTGAGCTTCGCTCTGGCCTGGGCCTATATCCGCCCCGTCGGCTTTCATAAGCCTGCCGCGGCGCTGATCGCCTCCATGATGCTGTGCCCTCCCTCGGTGGCCCTGGCCTGGGCGGCCACCCGGCATCTGGGCAAGCAATGGCGCTACAAGGCCGCGCTCAGCGAAGACCATGAACTCATTCAGACCGGCCCCTACCGCTGGCTTCGCCATCCCATCTATGCCTCCATGTTCGGAATGATTTTGGCGGTTCTCGCCGCATGGACCTGGTGGCCCATGGCTGTGGGTTCTGTCATCGCGTTCATCGCGGGCACCGAGATTCGCATTCGCGCCGAGGAGCGCCTGCTCAGCGAGCGCTTTGGCGATTCCTTCGCGTCCTACCGGGCTCGTACCTCGGCCTATCTTCCGTTCCTTCGCTGATGTTCCACAGGCGAATGTACATCGCGTACACCTAAGAGCGTACGTTATGGTACACTCAGCGCATGGAAGTCCCCATAACCCAATTCAGGCGTCAGATTTTCGCCTTGGTCGCCAAAGCGCTTGAAGGCGGCGAAGTGTGGGTAACGCACAAGGGCCGCCGCGTCAAGATTGTTCCCGAAGAACAGCCCGCGAGAAGGTTAAGCAGGATTACTCCCATGGAGGTCATGGTTGACCCAAATTTCGACATGAACAATCCGGCTTTCAAGGCTGAGTGGCTGGTCGAGATGGAAAAGGAGTGGGAGAAGGACTGGGCCGATCTTTGATTGCCTATCTCGACACTCACATCGTCCTTTGGCTTGCAGCGGGCAAGGTGAATCGTCTGAGTTCCAAAGCGCGAGGCCTGCTCGACAGGGCAGAGTTGCTGTTATCTGCAATGGCGTACCTCGAGCTCGAATACCTCCACGAACTCGGACGTACGAAGTTTCACGCCCGGGACCTGGTAGAGAAAGTCGGCCACGAAACCGGTTTGCGGCTGTGCGATCTTCCCTTCGCTGAGATTGCAAGCGCGGCTCTCGACGAGAAATGGACCCGCGATCCATTTGACCGCCTGATCGTCGCCCACGCCAAGGCCAATGGCTTCGCTGCACTCATCTCGACCGACGAGACCATCCGCAAGCATTACCCGCGCACGGTCTGGTAGATTGGCCCTCCCTACCTTCCCGCTTCTGTCGCCCACACGTGCAGAATCACCCGCCGGTACGAGGTCAGTGGGAGCGCGCCCTTGTTTGTCACCGCGAGAATGAAATGCGCAGTTCCCGTTCCCCTGCACGGCACAAGTCCAGGCAGCCACATCGGCCGGCACACTGCGTCTGCACGCACTGTCACCCTTGCCGTGTCCGCGTTGGTAAGCGTCACCGCCGCAAGATTTCCATCCGCGATTCCCGCCTCGGCGTAATGGAACCAGCGAAAGCTCAATCCGCGTCCGTCCGGGTCCGTGCTTCCGGTTGCATCCAGTGTCACCGTCTGCCCCACGGTCAAATTCATCTCCAATGGCGCCGTGCCCGCCTGGCCGTTCACCACCGCCAACGGCTCGTGATTCGCGTGGGCGTAGTCCTCAATCGTCCAGCCAATCCGCGCCGCAAAGTCGCTTTGAAACGCCGCACGCCACCGCCAGATGGTCGCCTGGTCGCTCACGTGCTCCTTGCCATCCACCCCCACCACAGTGTCCTGCGAGGTCACCCGCGCAAACTCATCGCCGCCCTGAGTCCAGATCGCGTGCGTCTCCCCATACGGCTTCCGAAGAACATACCGCCCTCCCCCCCCACCCCCG
>Ga0302320_10002488_pt1 | contig 43341 bp, 44 predicted proteins | sample Bog_T0_3_FD_202130 | JGI IMG/M metagenome (GOLD analysis project Ga0302320, IMG submission 202130) | Peat permafrost microbial communities from Stordalen Mire near Abisko, Sweden - Bog_T0_3 | ecosystem: Environmental > Terrestrial > Soil > Wetlands > Peat | place: Sweden: Abisko, Stordalen Mire...
TGGGCCAAAATGTACGGCCTTATCGAGTCCAATAACTTCGCTCAGATCCAAATCGTCCAAGGACGTTCTATCGAACCTTGCTTCTGTAAGATTCGCTGCCTTGAGAATCGAGGCTCGCAGATTTGATTGGCTGAGCGTTGCAAGCCTCATATCGGCCTTGGTGAGGTCTGTGGATGTTAGGTCGCTCTCGTCAAGTGCAGCTCCCCAAAGATTTGCTCTCACTAGTGTGCAGCCGCGGAATTCAGCGCCAGCAAGAATTGCAGCGCGCAAATTCGCTGCGGTGAGGTCAACACTTGACGAAATAAGATCGAAGTGAACGTTCCGGGATTCGAGATTGCCCACCACACCTGGGTCTATATCGAGCCGAATTGAGAAGTCTGCACCGGTGAGGTCAAGTCCGACGAGGTTTGCTTCGGACAGGTCCACATCAGCGAGGGGCTTCTCTTTGCGCCACCGATTCCACACCTCGACGCCCTCTTTCAGAATGGCAAGATGTTCAGGATTAGCCATGACTTCAGTATGCTACCGTTCGGCCGACCAGCCGAACCCCGCTATCGCTCGTCTTGCGGAGAATAGGAGCCCTAATCTCCGCAATTCTTACGGATAAACGGCGCAGGATGCGGAGATTATCGGTTATAATCTCCGCATAAGGTGCGGAGAATGTCGCAATATATCCACAACCTGCCCGATTGGCCCCACTTTCGCTGGGATCGTGAGCCGCTGGCCAGGAAGCTCGCCGTGGTCCGTCACGAACAGGGGCGCCTGCTGGGCCGCATGGAGAGTTTGGGATTTCCCCTGCGCCAGCAGGCCGTTCTCGACACGCTGACGGCAGACGTGCTGAAAAGCAGCGAGATCGAGGGCGAGAACCTGGACCTGGAGATGGTCCGCTCGTCCATCGCCCGGCGGCTGGGCATGGAAATCGGCGGCTTGCAGGCCGTGGACCGCGACGTAGAGGGCGTGGTGGAGACGATGCTGGACGCCACCGGAAACTACAGCCAGCCTCTGACCCAGGAGCGCCTCTTCGGCTGGCACAGTTCGCTCTTTTCCTCCCGGCGCGCCGCAATGAGGCGGATCGAAACAGGCAGATGGCGGACGGACAGGGACGGACCCATGCAGGTAGTCTCCGGTCCGATCGGCCACGAGCGCGTTCACTTTGAAGCTCCGGCTGCCGCGCGCCTCGACGCGGAGATGCAGGTGTTTCTCGGCTGGTTCAACGCCAGCGGCAATGAGGATTGGGGGTTGAAGGCGGCGCTGGGCCATCTATGGTTTGTCACCATCCACCCATTCGACGACGGAAATGGCCGCATCGCCCGCGCCATCGCCGACATGGCTCTGGCCCGCTCGGAAAACTCATCGCAGCGCTTCTACAGTATGTCGGCGCAGATTCGGCGGGAGCGTCCTGCATACTATGGCGGCCTTGAGCAGACGCAGAAAGGAACAATGGACGTTACGGAAAGTTTGGATTGGTTCCTCGATTGCCTTGGAAGGGCGATAGAAGGGGCGCAGACCGCGCTCTCCGGCGTGCTGGCGCGGTCGCGCCTCTGGGAATCGATGGCAACCGTCCATCTGAATGAGCGGCAAGGGCTCGTGCTGCATCGTTTGCTGGACAACTTCGAGGGCAAGCTGACAACGTCGAAGTGGGCGAAACTGGCTAAGTGCTCGCAGGATACAGCCATGCGCGACATTCTGGCGCTGGTCGAGAGGGGAGTTCTTGTTCGCGGTCCCGAAGGAGGAAGAAGCACAAGTTATTCGCTTGTGCTGCTTCCACAGCCTCCCATTGACCTATGAACCAGCCGGAGGCGATTTGAATCCCGGCCCTCTAAGCCGCAGTCGGTTCGTAGACGCGCACCTCGGCTTCAATGGTTTTGGCAAGAGCGAGCTTGGCTTTGCTGAGGTCGTGCATCTGTTGGAGATTGAGCCAGAACTCCGGGCTGTTCTGGAAGAAGCGGGCTAGGCGCAGAGCCGTGTCGGGAGTGATGGCGCGCTTGCCGCGAACAATTTCGCCGATGCGCGTCGAGGGCACCTGAATGCTCATCGCCAGCCGGTTCTGGCTCAAGCCCAACGGCTTGAGAAACTCCTCGGCCAGCATCTCTCCGGGCGAGGTCGTCACGTACTGGTAGTTCCATCCATGAGCAGGGCGCACCAGTGGCACCCTATTTTCCGCCTTTCCGTTCGCGGTGATAGTCGACGATTTCAACGTCATAGGCTCCATCCTCCTTCCACACAAAGCAGATGCGAAATTGATCGTTGATCCGGATGCTGTATTGGCCTCGCCGGTTGCCTCGCAACGGCTCCAGCATGTTTCCCGGAGGCTCGCGAAGATCGTCCAGACGGGTAGCCGCATCCATCCGGTTGAGTTTCCGCCGGGCTACGCTTTCAATGCCGCGCCAGCGCCGGTTTGTTCCCAACTGAGCCAGTTCCGCCGTGTCGTGATCTTTGAAACTGCGGATCATGGAAGCATGATAGGCTGCGTCGCGTTCAACGTCAAGCAGCTAGCCCTTTCGCCAGCGCAGCCCATCACGTCCCGGCCAAACCCCCGCCCACCCGTGTATCTTTATATGCGTCGGAAAAACACCAAGCCGGAGGGGCTAGAAGTGAATCAATTGAATCGCAGAGGATTTATCAAGGCGGCAAGCGCCGCATCCGCCGCGGGCATGTTGGGGCCAAGGCTCTACGCGCTCGCCGGTTCGCAAACCGAGACCGATAAGAAAGTCGCCGCCAACGATCACATTCAGTTCGCCCTGGTGGGAGCGGGCTGGCGCGGCCAGGGAATCACCGCCGAGGCCATCCAGGTTCCCGGCGTCAAACTGGTGGCCGTGGCCGATTGCTACAACGGCCGCCTCGATCACAGCAAGGAACTCTGGGGCAAGGACATCTTCACCACCCGCGACTACAACGAGATCCTGGCCCGCAAAGACATCGATGCCATCGTCATCGGCACCCCCGACCACTGGCACATGAAGATCGCCTGCGACGCCATGAAGGCCGGCAAGGATGTCTACTGCGAAAAGCCGATGATTCATCTCTACAGCGACGGGCCGAAGATGATTGAGACGGCCAAATCGACAGGCCGCATCCTCCAGGTGGGCAGCCAGCGCGTCAGCTCCGTGATTTACAAAAGAGCCAAGGAGATCCTGGCTTCCGGCGCCATCGGCCAGTTGAATATGGTCCAGGCCCACTGGGATCGCAACTCCACCATGGGCGCCTGGAGCTACACCATTCCCCTGGACGCGAATACGGAGACCTGCGACTGGCCGGAGTTCCTCGGCACCGCTCCCAAGATTCCCTGGAACCCCGAACACTTCTTCCAGTGGCGCAAGTGGAAGGCCTACGGCAGCGGCGTGGCCGGCGACCTCTTCGTCCATCTCTTCAGCGGAACCCATTTCATCACCGGTTCCCACGGGCCCTCGCGCGGCATGGCCACCGGCGGACTGCGCTACTGGAAAGACGGCCGCGACGTGCCCGACGTCATGCTCGGTCTCTTCGACTACCCTGACTTCAACCTGGCGTTGCGCGTCAACTTTGTCGACGGCGGCGAAGAGAGCGAAGGGCTGATCTTTACCGGGTCGGAAGGCACCATCGAGATCGGCGGCAACTATGTCAGCGTCAACCGCGTGCCGCGGGAGACAGAGCCGGGGCTGGCCATCGGCTCCTATACCTTCGCCATGCAGAAACAGCTTACCGACGACTACAAGAAGAAGTATCCGGCCAAGCATCCGCTCGAGGCGCCGCCCGTTGGCTTCGAGAAGTACGTCGCTCCCGATGGTTACAGCGATGTCTACGACCACTTCTCCAACTTCTTTGGCGCCGTGCGCAGCCGCAAGCCGGTCGTCGAGGACGGCGTCTTCGGCTTCCGCGCCGCCGGCGCCGCCCTGCTGAGCAATCTGAGCATGGAAAAGGGCCAGGTCATCGACTGGGACCCCGAAGCCATGAAGGTCATCTGAGAAAAGGTCGAAGTTCCACAAGAGACGGGTGCCCCATCCTTTCCGTCCGCCGCGGCGGACGGAAAGGGTGGGATACCACAACCCTCAATCCGCCCATCTCACCCTCCCGCAGAACCCGGACATTCCCAGGGAACTTTTCCCCACCTCCCCACGTATTCATCGCAACAGGAAGGCTGTGCCCAGGCTTTTGCTACACTGCTCGTTGAGCACGCCTCTTCGGTTTCATCTGTGTGAAATCCCAAATTGAGCGGCGGGAGAATCCATGCCAGTTGTCGAACTCGCGGGAGTGACCAAGGCCTACGAGAACAAGGTTGCCGTCAGCAACCTCAGCCTCTCCATTGAAGCCGGCCAGATGTTCGGTCTGCTCGGCCCCAACGGCGCCGGAAAAACCAGTTCCATCCGCATGATGATGGGCATCACCCTGCCCGACTCCGGCAGCATCCGCCTCTTCGGCCAGCCCTTCACCCGCAAGAGCCTCGAACGCGTCGGCTACCTGCCCGAGGAGCGCGGCCTCTATAAGAAGATGAAAGTTCTCGACCAGCTCGTCTTCTTCGGCCAGCTGCACGGCCTCACCCCCGAAGAGTCGCGCCGCCGGGCCATCGATTGGGCCAAGCGCATGGAGATCGCCGAGTCTCTCCTCAAGAAAACCGAGGAGCTCTCCAAGGGCATGCAACAGAAGATTCAGCTCATCGCCACGCTGCTCCACGACCCCGGACTCATCGTCATGGATGAGCCCTTCTCGGGTCTCGATCCCGTCAACGCCGTGCTGGTTGAGAAGACTCTCCTCGAGCTCAAGGACCAAGGCAAGGCCATCCTCTTTTCCACGCACCGCATGGACCAGGTGGAGAAGCTCTGCGACTCCATCTGCCTCATCGACAACGGCGCCGCCGTCCTGGCCGGCAAGGTGCGCGAGATCAAGGCCACCTACGAGCGCAACCGCGTCATCGTCGAGTTCGAGGGAAACTCCGCCTTCTTGAACAGCGAAGAGATTGCGGAGGCGAAGAACTTCTCCGGCCACGCCGAGATCAAGCTCAAGCCCCACGGCAACGCGCAAAAGCTGCTGCATGAAGCCGCCGCCATGGCCACCATCTATCGCTTCGAACTCGTCGAGCCGTCGCTTGAAGAAATCTTCATCCAGACCGTGGGAGGCAAATCGAATGAATAATATCTTCCTCATTGCCCGGCGTGAGTACCTCGAACAGGTGCGCGGCAAGGCCTTCCGCATGACCACCATCCTCGTCCCGGCGGCATTCGTGCTGGTCTTCGGCATCATGTATATGGCCAACCGCGGCTCCGGCGGCGGCAAGCACCTGGTCATCGCCTCCACTAGCGCGGTGCTGGCCAACGATGTACGCGCTCAGATGCAGACCAAAGGCGACGCGTCGGGGCAAGGCGATGCGGCCAAGCCCGATCAGGTGGACGTGCTGGCGCCCGTCAAGCCGGAGGACCGCGCCGCGCTGGTCGAGCGCGTCCGAACCAAGGACATCGACGGCTTCTTGTGGATCGAAACCGATCCCGGCAAGGAAACCACCGCGCAATACGACTCCCAGTCCTCGGGCGATATGATCGTCGGCGCACAGTTGGAGTCGGCGCTCAATCGCGCCGTCGTCCGCGAGCGTTTATCCTCCACCGGCATCAAGCCGGGCGATGTGGATGCCCTGCTCAAGAAAATCGAGATTGAAACCAGCCAGGTCAACAAGGAAGGCAAGGAAGTCAAAAGCAATGCCATGACCTCCTTCTTCAAAGGCTATCTCATGGCCATCCTGCTGCTGATGACCACCATGATCTACGGCCTCAACGTGGCCCGTTCGGTCATTCAGGAGAAGACCTCGCGCATCTTCGAGGTCATGCTCTCCATCGCCACCTCCGGGGACATGCTGGCCGGCAAGCTGATCGGCACCGGCCTGGTGGGGCTTACGCAAATCGCCATCTGGGCGGCGGTGGGCGCGGCCGCGGCCGGCTCAGCCCTGGCCGGACCCATCCTCTCCGGCGCGCTGTCCATCCATTTCTCATGGATTGAAGCGGTCATCTTCCCGCTCTACTTTGTGCTCGGCTACCTGCTCAACGCCGCCATGTTCGCCGGCCTCGCCGCAACCTGCGAGACCGAGCAGGAACTGCAAATGTACACCCCCCTGGCCGCCGTGCCCACCTGGATCAGCTTCGGCCTGCTCATGTTCGTCGTCAACAATCCCAACTCCGCGATCTCGGTCGCCGCGTCGCTCTTCCCGGCCACGGCGCCCATCATCATGATGTTCCGCATGGGCGCGCAGATGCCGCCCGCCTGGCAGTTCGCCGCCTCCATCGCGCTCATGCTGCTCAGCATCTGGGGTACGCTCTGGATCTCCTCGCGGCTCTATCGCGTCGGCATCCTCATGTACGGCAAGCGCGCCACCCTCCCTGAAATCGTCCGCTGGCTCCGCTACAGCTGAGACAGCCTCACCGTCCCTGCCCCACCATCTCCGCCCGCCGCATCCAGCTCCCAGTCCCCAGTCATTCAAGGGAGTGACGCGGCTTGTGTGGGACAGCCGCGAACAGAGCGGTCAGCACCCGCTCACTCGCGTGGGCAATCGCGTCTGCCAACGCAGAAACCGTGCAACGCAGTTCCGCCGGCGCCGGGTTACCGCAGGGTTATCAACAGATCGCAGCTACCGGCAGCCATCAAAAATGAGAATCCAACACAAAAAAAGAACCCCACCGGAAAGGATGGGGTTCGTCCGCAATCTCGGGGCGTCCGCTGCGGCGCACGCCCATCGGTTTTTCAATGGACAGGAGTCTCCTAGTTCGTCAGCACGGCCCGGTAGCGCACCTTGTTCTTCTTCACCTTCTCAATCGCGGCATTGGCCTTGGCCATCGGGAACGACTCAATCTGCGCCTTCACCCCGTGCCGCGCCGCCACGTCCAGCATCTCCCGCAACTGGTGCGGGCTCCCGATCGGGCTTCCGGTAATCGTCCGCAAACCGGCGATCAGCGGGAACGCGGACACCGACACCGGCGACGGCGGTACCCCCACAAAGCATAGCGTCCCCGTGGGCCGAAGCGCCTGCACAAACACGCCCCAGTCCTGGTCGGCGTTGGCGGTGTTCAACACAAAGTCCAGCGTCCCCGCCACTTCTTTCATGGATTTGGATTCGCGCGTGTTCACAAAGTTGTGCGCGCCCAGCGCCCGCGCCTCTTCTTCCTTGGTGGCCGAGGTCGAGAAGGCCGTCACCTCCGCGCCGAAGACCCGGGCAAACTGGATGGCGATGTGCCCCAGCCCCCCAATGCCCACAATGCCCACACGCGACGAGGGATTCACCCCGTGCGTGCGCAGCGGGTTATAGACCGTGATGCCGCCGCACAGCAGCGGCGCCGCGTTCTCGCTCTCCAGCGCCTCGGGGATCGGAACCACAAACCGCGCGTTCGCCCGCACCCGGTCCGCATAGCCGCCATGCCGGTGCACGCACGTGCCCTCCGACTCGGGGCACAGATTCTCCATCCCCCGGATGCACCACTCGCAGATGCCGCACGAGTTCGATTGCCAGCCCAGGCCCACGCGCTGTCCAACTTCCAGGCCGCGGACGCGCGCCCCCAACGCTGAAACCGTACCCACAACCTCGTGCCCGGGAATGAACGGATACTGGCTCATTCCCCAATCGTTCGCAATTAAATGAAGGTCGCTATGACAGATCCCGCAGTGGGTAATGCCGATCTCCACCTCTTGCGGCCCCAGTTCCCCTGGATCATAGTGAAATGGCAATAGTTCGGCGCCCGCCGCATGTGCTGCAAGTCCTTTGATTTGTTCCATGATCGATTCAGATTCCTCGCTGGGTGGTTGACGGGGTCGGCGGCTCGTTCGCACAGTCGCCGGTCGTTGGCCCGGTTGCGTTCTTACACTGGCATCCCTAGTTTAAACCGCCGCCCGCCTCGATGTGCAGGTTCAGAATCCTGAACCCCGCCAGAACGCCGCCCGCGGGCGCCTTGGCGGCCAGCTCGGCCGACTCACCGTTCAAGCTCACATCCTGCGCCGCCCGCTGTGGCTCCAGCGCATTCGCCACACTAAGCGGAAGACTGGTCAGGGTTTGCCCGCTCATCCCCGCCTGCGTCTCCGGAACCAGAAGGCTCACATACACCTGGTCTGCCGCGTGTACCCGCCGCCCCTGCGCCAGCAGCGTTTCCATATCGGGACCGTGGTCCCCAAACCGTGGCTGGTCCAGCGTACGGTCCAATGTCCCAGCATCTGAAACCAGAACCCGCAGATTCCCCGCCCCCAGCCGCGCCGGCAGCTTCACCCCGATCCGCACATTCCGCGCTGCCTCGTGCCATGGCCGCAGCGTCGCCTCCACCGTCACCGCGTCCCCGGCATGAACCAGGTTGCCCGATATCAGTCGCGCCCCCTCCAGGGTCACCTTCACCGGGTGGGGTATCACCTCCACGTCCAGCTCGATCCCCTCCACCACCCCCGTGCGCCCCTCATTCGAATAGAGCTTCTGGAACCGCTCCCCCGCCTGCATCGCCAGCATCAACGCCGCGGGCGATTCGCCCGACGCCGCCCACATATCCAGCGGCGAGGCCGGGTAACCCTCCAGATGCACAGTTCCCGTCAGGTGGTAGCTGTTTTCGTCGCTGCTCTGGTTGGTTTCCAGCAGCGCATTGTAGAGCGTCACCAGCAGCGCCTGCGGCGTCAACGAGGGCAGGTCCAGCATCTCTACGCTCAGCTTGCGCGTGCCCGCCGCCCCATGCACCGCGATGCTCACCGGAATCATCCGCGCCTCGGCGCCCAGCACCCCGCGGATCGCCGCGTCCCGGTCCTCCGTAAACGCCCCGATCGTCACCCCGGTATTCACGATCTTGAAGGCGTTTAGCGGCGAAGCCAGCGTCGCCACCACTTCGGCCGTGGTCATCGGCAGCGACACCGTCCCCGCCTCCAGCATCGGATGCCCGCACGCCAGCAGTTGCTTCGCGTCAATATAGGTCACCGTGCACGTGGCGGCAATCTCCAGGTCGCCGCGCACCAGTTGCGCGCTCACCGCCGAACCGGGAACTACCTGCGCGTACGCGGCCGCCTGGTCCGTCGCCGAGCCGGCTGCCGGGTTCCCGCCCATCCCTCCGGCCGTCACCGTATCCAGCCCGGTTCCCGCCATCTGCTGCTGCCAAAGCCGAATCGCCTCCGGATGGAATCCCCCCATCACCAGCGGCGTCTCCATCGCCTCCATCGTTCCCCGCCCGCCCAAACCAAGCGCCTGTTCCCGACTCCCTGACCCCTGATCCCTGTTCCCTGCCCCCTGACCCCTGACCCCTGTTCCCTGTTCTCCCATCGGCAGATCCCGCACCTCCAGCATCTGCTCAATCGGCGTGATCCCGGCGATGGGGTCCTTGCTGAACTGCCCGATCCTGTAGCTGAGCGAGCCCAGCAGCCGGTTGCCGATATACACAGGGCTGCCGCTCATCCCCGCCACCACTCCGGTGTATTCCGGCTTGGCGCCGTGCAACTGCGCCAGAATCATGTCGTGGCCCGGACCGCGCGCGCCGCGCAACACCCCAAGAATCTCCACATCCATCGGCTCCGGCATCGTCCCCGTGAACACCGTCCACGCCGTAGCCTTCAGCCCGGCATGAACCTCGATCAGGGGAAACACACCCCCGTCCGAACGGGGCGGACCCGGCGTCGGCGAATCAGGCCCAGCCGGACCTGACGCGAGAAGGCCCGCGGCCGCCGATGTGCTTTGCGCCGGCAAACCGCCCGCAACCAGCGCCAGACCCAGCGCCACACAGAGCCGCGCCGCGCTCCCGCAAAATAGGATTTCCTTCTGAGGCTTCTTCACGTCTATATAAGAGTACAGTGGCGGAGACAGCCTATCGCCCCCCAAAAAAGCTGACAGCCTTGAGCTGGCGACCAAGGCTGTCTCTCCGCACGCTTCATCCCGTATGCTGGTCACCACTGAGGTTGCCATGTTCCCAACGTCCCTGTCCGCCCTCGCTGCCCGCCGGTCTTCCGGCTTCTGCTGCGCGCTGCTTCTGCTGCTTCTTTCCGCCTCGGTTCTGGGACGTGCCCAGAATCCGCCGCCCCAACCGCCGCCCCAGCAGCCCGACCAGGCCGCTCCCGACGCGGGCGGCCCAGGCGCCGACTCCGGTACCATCGCCCTGCCCAAAAAGAAAGAAGCTCCCGAAGAAGCCCCGCCGCCCGCACCCGCCGAGCCCAAAATCAAGAATCCCGAGGGCATGAGCAACTTCTCCCTCCGCATTGAGGTGCCTGAAGTCACCGTCGACGTCGGCGTCCTCCTCGAGAAAACCCACCAGTTCGTCCCCGGGCTCAAACCCGGAAACTTCCGCGTCTACGAAGACGGGGCCGAGCAGAAAGTCATGGGCTTCAAGCGTGTCGAAGCCCCCATCACCGCCCTCCTTATCTGCGAGTTTGCCTCCACCAATTACAGCTTCATCATTGACATGCGCAACGCCGCCTTTAGCTTTGCCCAGCAGTTGCGGCCCCAGGACTATGTCGCCCTCATGACCTTCGACATGAATACCCGCATCGTCGCCGACTTCACCCAGGACAAGAACCAGATCTATCAGGCCATCAACTCCCTGCGCATCCCCGGCTTCAGTGAACGCAACCTCTTTGACGCTCTCTACGAGGGCCTCGACCGGCTCAACCGCATCCAGGGCCGGAAATACATCGTCCTCATCGCCTCCGGCCGCGACACCTTCTCCAAGATCAACTACGACAAGATCCTCGCCAAGGTAAAATCCACCCCCGACGTCACCATCTTCACCGTCTCTACCGGAGGCGCCTTCCGCATCATGACCGAGGACCGTCCCGGATTGGGTTCCCAGATGCGCGAACTGGACTATCTCATGGCCGACAACGAGATGAAGACCTTTGCCAGCTCCACCGGCGGCATGGCCTTCTTCCCCCGCTTCGCCGGCGAAATGCCCGACATCTTTTCCACCATCAACGACAGCATCCGTTCCAAATACCAGTTGGTCTACCACCCCACCAATGCCAAACAGGATGGGACCTATCGCAAGCTGCGCGTGGAACTGGTCGACGGCGAGGGCAAGCCTCTGCGCATCGTCGACGAGAAGCAAAAGCAGTTGAAATATGAAATCGTCGCCCGCGAAGGCTATCGCGCGCGGCAGGAAGTGGAGTAGGTGTTAGCGGCAGGCACGCATCCCAGCTGGCGGCCTGCTATGGGCCGCCGGCGGGGCGTGTCGAGGTGGAATGACCGTTTTCTATTTGAACTGGTTGACGATGTCCCAGATGTAATACCCGACCACGAACAACGTGGCCAGGGCAACCAGCCACTTCAGACCCTTCAGCGCCGGCTCAACCTTGTTCACCTTGGCGGCAATCTCGGCCTGGGCGGCTCGTTCGTTCTCAAACCCTTCCCCAAGAAAAATCTCGTCGTCTTCGTCCCGGGCCAGTCTCGATTGATACAGATGGACCACAAAAAAGAGCACCACCAGCGCGCCCCAAACCGACCACATGGTCACAACAAATGTCATACTCCCACCTCCAGCAGACGTTACGGTCTCCCCATTCCGCCGGGGCTGCTCAATCCACAGAGCACCGTGGTAACGAGAGAAGCCGTTCGGTTGACCATCATAGCCCCGAACCCACGGCTTTGTGGTGACAATTATCACTGCCGATGCAGCCCCGTGACGAGGTGGCCACCGGTACCCCTCAAATCCAGGCTTTTTCCGCCCATGCCGGCCGCCACGTGGCGCTCATCCCGCCACTTTGCCTGCGACTTTGCACCCTTCCGTGGCATCCAATAAGACGAATGCCGCTTCCGGGCCTTGAATCCCGGCGCGGAGACCGGTACAGTTACGGATAACAGCACGCAATTCAAAGTTTGGGAGAATCCATGGCCACTACCACCGCCGCACCCACGACTGAAACCGTCAAGAAGGCGCCCCTCGACCTGACCCCTCAGGCCCTTGCCAAGGTGCGCGAGATCATGGCCACCCAGGACCCGCTGCCCGCCGGCTTGCGCATCGGCGTCGTCGGAGGCGGATGCTCCGGCTTCCAGTACTCCATGGCCTTCGAAAACCAGAGCGGCATGATGGACAAGGTGTTCGCCTTCGAAGACCTCAAGGTCTTTGTCGATGCCACCTCGCTCATGTATCTCAATGGATGCACCGTGGACTACGTCGAGACCCTCGAAGCCGCCGGCTTCAAGTTCGACAACCCCCAGGTCAAGTCGACCTGCGGCTGCGGCTCCTCGTTCAGCGTTTAACCCGCGCTTTCCGTCCAATCACCAAGGGCCGCCTCCTTCCCAGGAGGCGGCCCTTGGTGTCTTCCAGGCGCCCGCAAAAGCCGGCAACCCAAACTCAGTCCCTCAAGCCGAAGCCACTGCGTCGCCCCAGCTCCCTGGTCCCTGTTCCCTGTTCCCTAATCTACAGTCAACGCAAACACAGAAAAACCGCATCATATCAACGCTTTACGCCCTCAACCATCCCCGTTTCAACGCCTCGCGCAGGAAAAAGGTTCAATTTTAAGCGAACCTTTGCTCAAATCCGGCACCTTGCGCGGTTCCGATTTGCCAAATCCGGCACCTGGAAAGGTTATTTTTGTACAAAAACACAACCTTCCAGACCAACCTTTGGGCGTAGAACGCAACCTTTCAAGCAAACCTTTGGGGCTCAAATCGAACCTTGCAAGCAAACCTTTCGCAGGGTCCAGGGTCCGCGCTTTCCAGGCTCTCGATCCTGCCGTCCGCATGCCACGATCCGGCCAAGCCAAGCCACCGTCGGCAGCTACTGCGAGGGTGGTGAGGGAGGAGGCGTCGGCGTACCGCCGCCAATCCCGCCACCACCGCCAATCCCACCGCCACCGCCGAACCCGCCGCCACCGCCACCACCAAATCCGCCGCCAACACCGCCGCCGAACCCGCCGCCGCCCGGATTGCCGCCGATCCCGGTCGACATGCTGGCCGCCGATTGGCCGCCCGCCCCCGCACCGCCACCGCCTATCATCATCTGGTCAGCCAGAGGGTCGTAGACAAACTCCCACTCGTTATAGTGAGTCTTCTTCTTGTAGACCAGGATCGAAGGCTTGTCGCTGCCCGGCGAGAACCCAATAATCCCAAGCCCACCAAAGGTTTGCCCGCTCAGTCCCGATCCGCTGTCTGACCCGCCGATGCCCGACGCGTCGCCGCCGCCTGCCAGCCCCGACCCCGGTGTTGCCTCCGGCGTCGAACCAAAGCCGCCCTGGCCACCCACGCCCCAACCACCGAAACTGGAGCCGCCAAAACCCGAACCGCCCGAACCACCGGCCCCGACCCCCCCGCCCATGGGGGTGGCGCCCGGAATACCGCCCCCCATGCCCGGTCCCACGCCTCCCACCGACGAGCCGGCCAGCGGCTGACCAAAGAACCCCATCGCCGTCGGCGCCTTGTTCTGCCCAAAATGGATCGGCTTCCACTCTTCCTTGCCGGTGGTCGGATCCACGTATTTCTTGCGCAAGAAACGAAGGTTCCCCGGCCCGCTCGGCTTGGCCAGCGCGTCCATATTCGGCGGATACGCACCGAATTTCTTGTAGTACATCTTGATCCCCCGGATGTACTGCTTGCCCCGCTGCATCGTCTCTACTTCCCGGTCGCGCTGAATCTCCTTGGAGATCTTCGGCAGCGCCACCGCCATCGCGATCATCAGCAGCGCCAGCAGGATGATGACCGCAAGCAGCATGTAGCCCTCCTCGGAGGGCTTCGCGCGGCGGCGGATGGGGGCCAACTCGGTCATCTCTTCGGGCGCTCCGCTCTAATTCGCATTCGTCGAAAGTTGCAGCGTTTGCGTGTTGTTGTAGCTCAGGTCGGTCACCTGCACACTGCCCGGCGCAATGGCGCCGATTTTGTAGCGGTGGTCGACGATCTCGCCCGACCTTGCCGCGAAGATGTCGTCTCCGTGAATGAAGAAGGCCTGCAGCGACCGGTCCTTGGTCTGCGTGTAGCCGAAGTACTTCAACTCGATAGCCGGCGGCTGCGGCGACTCTGCCGCGGTTGCGGCGGCCGCGGCCACGGCCGCCTGCTCTTCCCGGGCGCTCTTGGCCGGCGTCTCGATTTCCACCGGCGCGGAATCGGCAGAGAAGATGTTTCTGCCCGTTCCGGCGTAGTCCACGTCCTCGCTCCGGGCCAGCGTGTCCAGGTGCAGTGTGGGGTCAAGGCTGGTGTCGGTCAGCTTTTGCGCATCCGCCCCTGTGGTTGCCGTCCCGGTCGCTGCCGTTGCGGGCGCCGCCGCTCCTGCCTGGGTCGAGCGCAAGACCGGCGCCGCCGTCACCTTCGGAGCCGCTGCCGGAGTGGCCGGCTTCGGCGCGCCAAAGAACGATCCGTAGATTTCCCAGCCGCCAATGCCCAGAATCACCGCGAACAGGCCCGCCACAATGTATACCTGCTTCTTGTTTTCTGTTCCCAGGGGGATGGCCATGGCTACTCACCCTCCTTGCCGGGAGCGGCTGAGGTTGCTGTTGTCTCTCCGGGCGCTGGCGTCGGCGGCAATCCGCTGGCGGCCGCATCGGCAGGCCGCAGCCAGGTTGAAACCCGCAGCCGCAAATTCACTGTCCCGCCCTGCTGGCCGGTCAGCGACATGGCCCGAATCACGAAGAACGTCTTGTCGCGCTCCAGGGCATTCACAAAACGCATAATCTGCGGATAGCCCCCGCTGATTCCCGCTTCCATTGAAATCTCGGTCAAATCGGCGCCGGGCAGCCCCTGCGTGTACTGCACCCTGGTCAGCCGAACCCCCGCGCCCACCTGCAACTCGCCAATGCGCGTCGCAATCGACGAGTAGTTGGGCGGAATCCGCTTCAGGTAAAAATCCTTCACCTGCTGCCGCGACTGCTCCACCCGCTTGTCCAGCCCGCGCAGCGGCGCGGTTTCCAGATCCAACGCCTTCAACTCAACCTGCTTGCTGGTCAACGCGTCGGAGTGGCTGGCGCTCGTGGCCACCCAGTCCATGCCAAACCGCACCGCCAGAACAATCGCCAGAGCGAGCAGCAGCGCAGCGCCGGCAAAGTGCCAGGTAAGCGGGGAGGTCAGGCGCTCGCGCCACGCAAAAGACGGGCGAATGTTCATTGCGGACCTCCTGCGAGCGGTTGTGGACGCTGAAACGCCGGTCGCGGACGCATGCCCAGCCCTGGAATCCGGCGCTCGGGCGCGGGCCTGGCCTGCGGAAGCTCCGGCGGCTGGGCCGTCCCCGCATCCGCTTTCGCCGCCTCATCCTTCTTCGGCGCCGGTTTGTGCTCGGCGGCTGCGGCCGTGTTGTAGTCGGCCAGCAGATCGAGGTTCACCCGGTTTGAGGCGCTCACCGGCTCTACCCGCTCGCCGGGCCCCCCGGTGGCCTCCGCACTTTCGCCCACGATGCGCGGCAGCAGAAAGTACTTCGAGTGCTCCAGGTTCGCCACCAGTTCCACCGCCCGGTCGCGCGGACCCACAACCCGCAGGTGCAGCGTGATCTTGCCATCCTTGCCGCGCAGCGGCTCCAGCGTTGACACCTGCACCCCGCCGGGCAGAACAGTTTCCAGATCTTCCATGGCCAGCGTCCACGAAAACGTCTTTTCATCGAAGAGCCGGTTGAGCACGCCCACCTGGGCCAGCAACTGCGCGTTTTCCGGCTGCCGCATCAGAGCCCGGTAGCCCTGCCGCTCCTGTTCAATCGCCGCGATCTTTCCGTCCAGCGAGTGGTCGCGGGCGCGCGCATCCTCGGCCTTCTGGTGAAACTCATGCAGCCCCAGCGCCAGCAGGCCGGCAAGCAGAACCAGCACTCCCATCGCGATGCGCAGCCGCTTCAGCGCCGGGCCCAGGTCGGCAAACGGCCGCGTGGCCAGGTTGAGAGTGATTCTCATCAGCGTGCCCCCGCCAGCGCGCCGGCAAGCCCGGCAATGCTCGTGTCTCCCAGGGCGGTAATCGCCCCGATCTGCGGCCGGGCCGCCAAATCAACCACCGTCAGTTCCGGATCGTCCATCCAGCTCGCAAACTCCTGCGCCGTGCCGATGCCGGCGTAGTGCAAACGGCGGGGCCGCACACCCAGCTTGTCTTCAAAGTAGGCCGCCGCCACGGCAATGCCGCGCCGCACCTCTTCCTGATGCAGCCCCGGATCTTCCGGAAGGTCGAGGGTGCGATACAGCAGCAGGTCTTGCCCGTTGGTAATGGAAGTGGTCAGCGCCACGCGGCTCAGGTTGGCCGCCAGCACCGGCTCCTGGGTCTCCACAGCCGCCAGCGCAGCAAGACTGCTGGGCAGCACCGCGCCCGGCTCGTAGCCGGCCCCGCGCGCCGCGCCTTCATATTCAGCCAGGATGGCTCCGGGCAGCACTGCCGTCAGAACCCGGCACTCCGTTTTGCTTTCGGCCAGAATCTGGTAGCTCAGCCCGGCATGTTCCACATCGAAGGGAACCATCTTGCGCAGCCTGAAGCGCAGCACCGGAAAGACTTCAGCGGCTTTGCTGGGGAGGGAGTCGAAGTCCAGCACAAAGACGCGCACCACCGTGTCCGGCACCACTACGGTCACCGCTCGGGTGCGTGGCGAGACCTGGGCCAGGACGTTCCGCATTGCGTTCGAAATCAGCTCGGGCGCGCGCAGATTCGGCTCGCCGATGCCCGGCAGCAGCGCTCCCGCCGGCAGGGCCTCAAAGGCGAAAGCGGCCTCGCCCGACCCTGTCAATGCGGCGGCCAGCACGCCTTCCGGCGAGATCTCCACCGCCGCCGGCGGACGACCGCCCGTTTCTGTGCCGAGTTTGACTTTGCTCAGAATTGACTGCACTATCTCGACGCCTCGATGAACGTAACCTTGTTGATTTCCTTCAGGGTGGTCAGGCCGCGGCGCACGCGATCGAGCGCCGACTCGCGCAGAAAGCTCATGCCTTCCTTCTGGGCCAGCTTGCGTACCTCCGAGGAGGGTTTCTTTTCCAGAATCAGTTCACGAATTGGGTCGGTCAAGTCCAGCAACTCGTGAATCGCCGTGCGGCCGCGAAAGCCGGTGCCGCCGCACTCCATGCATCCCGCGCCCTCGCGGAAGCCGAAGCCCTGCCACTCGGCGGGATTCAGGCCGCTCAGATGCAGGAAATCATCGTCGTAATTGACCACGCGTGTGCAATATTCGCAGTTGGTGCGCACCAGGCGTTGGGCCAGGATGCAGTTCAGCGCGGAGACAAAGTTGTAGGCCTCGACGCCCATATTCAGGAAGCGGCCCAGCACGTCCACCACGTTGTTGGCGTGGACGGTGGTGAAGACAAGGTGCCCGGTGAGCGCGGAGTTGATCGCAATCTGTGCCGTCTCCTGGTCGCGGATTTCGCCCACCAGAATCTTGTCCGGATCATGCCGCAGAATCGACCTCAGTCCTCGGGCAAAGGTAAGCCCCTTCTTCTCATTCACCGGAATCTGCGTGATGCCGCGAATCTGGTACTCCACCGGGTCTTCAATGGTGATGATCTTGTCTTCGTCGCTCTTGATCTCGTTCAGCGCCGCGTAAAGCGTGGTGGTCTTGCCCGAACCGGTCGGTCCGGTCACCAGCACCATGCCATAAGGTTCGCGAATGTAGCGACGAAACCGCTTCAGATCCTCGTCGGCAAAGCCCACCACATCCAGGGTGAGCTTTTTGAACTTCTCGCTCATCGACTCCTTATCAAGCACGCGGAGCACGGCGTTTTCGCCATGAATCGTGGGCATGATCGAAACGCGGAAGTCGATCAGGCGGCCTTTGTAGCGGACCCGGAAGCGCCCGTCCTGCGGCACTCGCCGCTCGGCAATGTCCAGCTCGCTCATGATCTTGATGCGGCTCAAAATCGTCGCGTGATGCTCGCGCGCGATCGGCGCCATGGCCGCCTGCAGCACGCCGTCAATGCGGTACTTGACGACGACGGAGTCGTCGTTGGTCTCGATGTGCACGTCCGAGGCGCGGCGTTCCAGTGCCGTGAAAATCGTCGTATCCACCAGGCGAATAATCGGGCTGATATCCTCTTCGCTGGTCAGCTTCTCGATGGATATGTTTTCGTCCTGGTTTTCGTCACCGGTGAGCACATCGAAGGTGAGGCCTTCGCTGGCTTCGTCGAGGACGCGCTGCGATTGCTCGGTCTTCTTCAGCAGGTCGGTAATTTGCGAGAGCGTGGCCACGCGGGGAACGATGCGGTGCCCCAGCAGGCCGCTGATTTCGTCCAGCACCATCAGCCGCGAGGGGTCGCTCACCGCAATCACCAGCGCGTCCTGCTGCTGCTCGATGGGCACAAAGTTGTAGCGGAACATCAACTCGACCGGCACGGTGCGCAGCAGGTCGTGCTGAATCTTGAAGTTCTTCAGGTCAACGAACTCGGCATGATAGCGCGTGGCGAGCAGCTCCGCCATTCCGCGCTCGTCCAGGCCGGCGGCTAGCGGGCCCGCCGAAAGCGGGACGGTGGGAAGCGGAATGATGGTCGTGTCAGCCATAGCGGATTACCCCTGACCTCCGGCCTGGCCCAGCGAAAAGATGGGCAGGTAAAGCGAGATGAGAATGAAGACCACCACCACGCCCATGATGATGAGGATGGCCGGCTCAATCAGCGCCAGCGCGGCGGACAGTGCGGTGGCCACGTCCTCCTCAAAGAACTCGGCCACCGAGTTGAGCATCTGCGGCAGCGCGCCGGTTTGCTCGCCCACCGTGATCATCTCCGCCGCCAGGTCGGGAAAGACTCCCGTCTTGGTCAACGACTCGGCCAGGCTCTTGCCCTCGCGCACCGTGCCGATGGAGGAGAAGACGGCCTTGGCAATTCTGCGCGAGGAGATGGAGCGGGCAGCTGTTTCAAGCGACGGCACCAGCGGCAAGCCGCCGGTGAGCAGCGTGGAAAGGGTGCGGGCAAAAAGCGCCACCTGGTATTTGCGCCAGATCGTGCCGAAGACCGGCAGCCCGATGCGAAATCCGTCGATCGTGTCCTTGCCCCGGTCCGTGGCGGCGAAGCGGTAGAAGACAACGGCCACTGCCACCCCGCCGAGAAACAGCCAGATGAAGTTGTGCTGAAGCCACTTGCCAAAGGCCAACAGGCCCACGGTCATGGCGGGGAGCTTGGAGCCCATCTGGTCATAGAGGACGGCAAACTGGGGTACGACCACGGCGAGCAGAAAGACCATGAGGCCGATCACCAGCACCATCAAAAGCGCCGGGTAAATCAGCGAAGCGGTCAGCTTCTTTCTGAAAGCCAGAGACACCTTCTGGAAGCTGACATAGCGCTCCAGCACCTCCTGGAGGTTGCCCGAGCGCTCGCCGGCCAGCAGGGTGGTGGTGTACATGATGGGAAAGCCGGCTTGGGCCTCAAAGGCCGAGCTGAGCGCCTCGCCGGTCTTGACGCGGTTGGAGACGTCGTCCAACTGCGCCGAGAATTGGGCGTTCTTCTGGATCTTGCCCAGCATCTGCAAACTGCCCAGAATCGGCAGCCCAGCCCGGATCAGCGTCAAGAACTGCTGGTTGAAGATGAGGAAGGGCTCGAGCTTGACCTTGCTGCGCCGCAGCCCCATGCCGCCACGGGCCTTGACGCTGAACACGTGGTAGCCCGCATGGGCAAACCGCGCCCGCAATTCTTCCGCGGTGGCAGCCGTCTGCACCTGCTCCATCACGTGGCCGCGCTCATCGGCCAGTTTGATTACGAACTCTGCCATGCCTCTGTCCGCCGGATCATATGAACCGGCTCGTGCGGCTGTTGCCGCTCAGTTCTCAGGGTACCAGTTCCCGCCCGCTCTTCTCGTAACGGATAGACGCGAAAGACGGATGCAGCGCTCGATGAGGAAAGTGCGGGACTGGTCACGCCTCAGGCGTAAGGAGCGTGAGACGACAGACTCGCTTGACCCGTACTTTAGCTCGGGTTGACATTCTACCCAAAAAGGGGGATACTTGGGTCGAATGACTACCCAAGAGAATCAATTCGATAGTATTGCCTTGTTGCATGGGACGCTGGACCTGCTGATTTTGAAGACGCTGGCGCTGGGGCCATGCCACGGGCAGGGGGTAGCGCGGGCAATCCAGCGCCGGTCAGAAGAAGTGTTTCTGGTGGATCACGGCTCACTCTATGTGGCCTTGCAGCGGCTGGAAGACAAGGGTTGGCTTCGCGCCGAGTGGGGCGTGAGCGAGAACAATCGCAGAGCGCGGTTTTACCGGCTGACCGCGAAAGGGCGCGAGCAACTGGTGGAGAAGACCAGCGACTGGCGGCGGCTGACGCGGGCGATGGGTTTGATTCTGGACGCGGGCAACGGGCCGCAAGGCGAGGAGGCATAGCGATGTTCAGGCGCAAGCGCAGTGCGACGGACTTTGCAGAGGATATCCGGGCGCACCTTGAACTGGAGGCCGAGGAGTTGCGGCGCGAGGGTTTGAGCGAGGAGGAGGCGCGGTGGAAGGCGCGGCGCGAGTTTGGCAACGTCTGCGCGGCCGAGGAGCGGTTTTACCTGAAAGGCCGCTGGGGGGGGCTGGACAAGTTCTTCCGCGGTCTGCGTTTTGGATTTCGGTCGTTGCGGCAGAGCCCGGGTTTCGCGGCCACGGCGATATTGACGCTTGGGCTGGGGATTGGCGCTAACACGGCGGTCTTCAGCGTGATGAACGCAGTGCTGCTGAAGTCGCTGCCGGTGGCCGATCCGGATCGATTAGTGTACTTGCGGACTTCGAATCCGCCGCGCGGGACGGGGACGATCGACTCGAACGAGACGTTTTCTTATCCGGTGTATGACGCATTGCGGAAGCAGAGCGGGACGCTGTCGCCGGTGATGGCTTACGTGCCGCTGTCAGGCAGCAAGGTTGCGGTACGGTATGGGGCGGAGCCGGAAGAGGCGGAAGGGGAGATGGTGAGCGGGACATTCTTCTCGGTGCTGGGCGTGAGCCTGCCGCGGGGACGCGGGTTCAGCCAGCAGGACGAGGCCGACCATGCGCCGATCACGGTGATCAGCTACAACTACTGGACGCGGCGGTTTGCGCGCGACCCCGGTGTGCTGGGAAAAACGCTGTTCGTGAATGGCGTGGGCACGACCATTGTGGGCGTGGCGGCGGAGGGATTCGAAGGGGTGGAGGCGGGCATGTCGACGGACTTCTGGCTTCCGCTGCAAAACCGGCCGGAGCTGAATGCATACGGCAATCCGCTGGATGATGGCAAGAACTACATAGCCGACCCGAAATGGTGGTGCCTGCGGCTGATTGCGCGCCTTGCGCCCGGCGCGACGAGGGCGCAGGCGGTGGCGCAAGCGCAGGGTGTTTTTCAAGCGGCGGCGTATGTTGGCTTGGGCTCGCCGATGGCGGGGGAAAAGCCGCCTGTGCTGAACATCGTGGATGCGAAGAACTTTCCTGGCTATGACGCGCAGTACGGAAGCCCGCTGCGCATGCTGATGGCGATGGTGGGCCTGGTGCTGCTGATTGCGCTGGCCAACGTAGTGATGCTGCTGCTGGCGCGGAATGCGGCGCGGCAGCGGGAGTTCCGTGTGCGGCAGGCTCTGGGCGCGGGGCGCGGTGAGCTGTTCCGGCAACTCCTGATTGAGAGCCTGATTCTGGTAACCGCGGGCGGCGCGCTGGCCTGGGCCTTTGCGGAGATGGCGACGCGGCTGCTGGGGCAATGGGCGGAGATTGAGTCGAGCCTTGCGCCGGACAGGACGGTTTTGTTGTTCACGCTCGGCGTGCTGGCACTGGCGGGGCTGCTGTTTGGGCTCGCGCCGTTGCGCGTGGCGTTGGCAGGTGGCGCGGAGCTGGCACTGAAAACTTCAGCGGCGACATCGAATGCCGATGCTGGCAAATCACGCGTCGGCCGCATCACTGTGGCTTTGCAGATGACGCTCTGCGTGGTGCTATTGGTGGGCGGAGGATTGCTGATCCGTACCTTGCGCAATCTGGAAAACACGCCGCTGGGAATGAAGGTGGATGGGCTGGTGGTCTTCGGCGTGAAGCCGAACTTTACATCGATTCCTGAAGGCATTGCTTTTTATCAGAACCTGATGAATCAGCTGCGCATTTTGCCGGGAGTGGAATCGGTGAGTGTGACGGAAGAGCGCCTTGGATCGTGGTGGTCAGACAACAACGACATGATGGTCGACGGCCGGTTGCCGGATGTTGCGAACGGCACATCACGGACGGTCCGCAGCAATGTGGTGGGGCCGGAGTTTTTCAATACGCTGGGCGTGCCGGTGTTGAGCGGCCGCGATTTCGCTGACTCCGATACTGCGGCATCGCCGCATGTGGGCATCATCAACGAGGAATTTGCCAAGCGGTTTCTGCCCAATCGCAATCCGCTGGGCCATACGATCGGTACCGATGATGGGCGTTATACGATGACCATCGTCGGCGTGGTCAAAGACCACAAATATCGCAGCATCGATGAAGAGCCGATTCCCATGGCCTGGTATATGTACGCGCAGATTCCCATGGTCGGCCCAATGCACGTGGAGATGCGCGTGCACGGAGCGCCGCTGGCGATCTTGCCGTCAGCGCGCAAGGTGGTTCAGGAGATGGACCCCAACCTGCCGCTGATCAAGCCCATGACGCAGCGCGCGCAGTTTGATACCACCATTTCGCGGCAGGTGCTGTTTGCGCGCCTCGCCGGGTTCTTCGGTTTGTTGGCGGTGGTGCTGGTGGCGACCGGACTTTACGGAACGCTGGCCTATCGCGTGAGCATGCGCACGGCGGAGATTGGGGTGCGGATGGCGCTGGGGGCGCGGCGCGGGCAGGTGGTTTGGATGATTCTCAAAGACAGCCTGGTGCTGACCGCGGCGGGCGTGGTGATGGGCGTTCCGCTGGCGATGCTGGTGGGGCGCGCGCTCGCCTCGTCGCTCTACGGCGTGAAGCCGATGGATGCAGCGAGCTATCTGGCGGCGGTTGCGGCGGTGGCGACAGTTGCGCTAGCGGCCAGCGCGGTGCCGGCGGCGCGGGCGGCGAGCGTGGACCCGATGCGAGCGCTGCGCACGGAATAGTGCGGCTGCATCGGCATCGCAGCATTGGTGACGGTAATGTTTCTAGCCATGCCGTGTTTGAGCACGCGCGGGCACCGGCGCCCCTTGCAGCGTCACAAAGCGTTCCGGCTGGCAGCACGCGCGGTTCAAGCGAGCCAGGTCCCCCTGCATCTCCTTGTCTGTCTTCAGGGAATCCAGCACCGTGCTGAGGATCGAACCGGCAGCCGCGTCTTCGGGCGCTTCAATTCGGTAGTGCATCCACTTGCCTTCGCGCCGCGCCGCTACCACTCCCGCTTTCCTCAGATAGGCAAGATGCCGCGAGACCTTCGGCTGGCCTTGCCGCAGCACCTCGACCAGATAGCAGACGCAGACCTCCCGGCCCGCAATCAGGTTCAGCAGGCGCAGCCGCGTCCGGTCTGCCAGGGCGGCAAACAGAGGCGCCAAATCGGAAGCTTTGCCGCGGGAACACATGCACTCAGTATATAGGCGTTGACAATATATTCACTCGGAGATATATTCGCCTTACCGTATACGAGGAGACCTCAAAATGAACACGGCAACTCCCGTGAAGGAAGAAGTAGAGCAGAAAAATGGCAGCGCCGCCCGCGCCATCGGCGAAATTGAAGAAGCGCGTCAGTTTCTCACCGAGGCCGGCGTTGCCGTGGACGAAATCGCGCCTCTGGTCGAAGGCAAGTTCATGAGCGCGTTCATCCGCGCCACAAAACCGGTCGTTCCTGCGTCCGGCGCATGCTGCGCGCCAGGCTGCTGCGCTGCCGCTTCCGCAGAAGGGAAGGTCTAAGCGCATGTCCCAGCATTACAACGTGCTGTTCCTTTGCACCGGCAACTCCGCGCGCTCGATTCTTGCGGAGGGAATCCTCAATAAGAAGGGCAGAGGCGTATTCACGGCCTTCAGCGCCGGCAGCCATCCCTCCGGCGTTGTCCGTCCCGAGGCTCTCAAGCAGCTTGATTCAGCGGGCCTTCCCACCGCGGGCCTGCGCAGCAAATCGTGGGACGAATTCAGCGCCGCCGATGCGCCGCGGATGAATTTTGTCTTCACGGTCTGCGATAACGCGGCCAACGAGGTCTGCCCGTATTGGCCGGGCCAGCCGATGACCGCGCACTGGGGAATCCCCGATCCGGCCGCGGTGAAGGGCACGCCGGAGGAGATTGAGCGCGCCTTTCGCGACGCGTTCTCGATTCTCGACCGCCGCATCAATCTGTTTTTGTCGTTGCCGCTGGCGACGCTGGACAGCTTGGCGATCAAAAAAGAGATCGACAGCATCGGCAAGCAATAAAGTCCGTCTGGTCGCGCATCGTCGCGGCCGGCTCTTCCATCGCACATGAGGTCCATAAGAATGTCCAGCACACCTTCCACGCAAGGCCAAATCTGCGCTCCGCTTGTCCGCAAAAAGCTGTCGTTCCTCGATCGCTATCTGACGCTGTGGATTTTTCTGGCCATGGCCATTGGCGTGGCGACGGGCCACTTTGTTCCCGGCTCGGCCGGATTCGTGAACCGCTTTCAGAGCGGGACGACGAATATCCCCATCGCCATCGGGCTCATCATCATGATGTTTCCGCCGCTGGCGAAGGTGCGCTACGAGAAGCTCGGCGAAGTCTTCCGCAACAAGCGCGTTCTCGGGTTGTCCTTGATCCAGAACTGGATCATTGGGCCTGTGCTGATGTTTCTGCTGGCCATGGTCTTTCTGCGTGGCGAGCCTGCCTACATGCGCGGCCTCATCCTGATCGGTCTCGCCCGCTGCATCGCGATGGTGATGGTCTGGAACGAACTTGCAGATGGCGACACGGACTACGTCGCCGGCCTGGTGGCGATCAACAGCGTCTTCCAGGTGCTCTTCTACAGCGTGTACGCATGGGTCTTTATCACCGTGCTGCCGCGGTGGTTTGGCCTTGAGGGAAGCCTGGTGCAAGTGAGCATCGGCCAGATTGCCAAAAGCGTTGCCATCTACCTGGGCATTCCTTTTGTCTCTGGTTTCATTACGCGCTTTGTGCTCATCCACATCAAGGGCGAGGAGTGGTACCGCACGCGCTTCATTCCCCGCATCAGCCCGCTGACCTTGGTCGCGCTGCTGTTCACGATTCTGGTGATGTTCTCGCTCAAGGGCGATCTAATCGTGCGCCTGCCGCTGGATGTGGTCCGCATCGCCATTCCTCTGGTGATTTACTTCCTCATCATGTTCCTGGTGAGTTTCTGGATGGGCAAGCGCCTCGGCGCCGACTATGCGCAGTCCGCGACGCTCTCGTTCACTGCCGCGGGCAACAACTTTGAGTTGGCGATTGCCGTCTCCGTGGCCGTCTTCGGCCTCAAGTCAGGTGAAGCGTTCGTAGGCGTCGTCGGTCCGCTCATTGAAGTGCCCGCACTCATCGGCCTGGTCAACGTCGCGTTCTGGATCCGCCGGCGGTATTTCGTCGCGAAGGTTCGCGCTCTGGAACCTTGTCCTGCGGAGGAGCTGCCGTAGGCAGCGATCCGTTCGCCAAAGACGATTCGCCATGCCGGGCATCTCTGGCCCATGTATCCTGATTGCGTTCCCCTCTTGATGGGCAATGAAGGAGTGCAGCGTGGCGCAGGCAATGGATTGGACATCGCAAGAGAGATCGCTCGGCGCGGGATTCGGCGCGAGCATCGTCGCCGCTCTGCGCAGGCACTGGCGCGTAGCCTCGGCCTGCGCTGCGCTGGTCATCGCCGCGTCGCTGTTTGCGGGACTGCACGGCAGCCGCTTAGCGGCAGTTGTCGTTCCCTATCCGCACGAACTCGCTCAGGTCAGTTTTGCCGTGGCCGGCGATGTGATTCCGCATGAGCCGGTGCGCGCTGCAGCCGTAGCCGCCGGCGACGGCGCGGCGGGCTGGGGTTCGCTCTTCGCCGATGTGAGCGACGTCTTCCAGAGGCCGGATTTCGGGTTTGTGAATCTCGAGACCCCGGTCGCTCCCGCGCATTCCAAAGGCTCCAAGCCCTTCATGTTCGACGCCCCCCTGGCGCTGCTCGATGCGCTCAAGGCAAACGGCATCAAGATTGTTTCCTTCGCCAACAACCACGTCATGGACCAGGGATGGGCCGGCTTTGCCGAGACCCGCGAGCATCTGCGCGAAAAGGGATTGCTCTTTGCCGGTTCGGGCGACACGGCACAGCAGACCTGGCAGCCGGTGATCACTGAGGCCAACGGCATCAAGGTGGGCTGGCTGGGCATGACGCGGTGGCTGAACGGCAATCGCAATCCGGACAAGGACGAGCTGCCGCATGTGAATTTTTTCCCGTATCCCAATGAGTCGGGCGGTGCTCCGGGCATGGACGAAGCCGGAGTCCTGGCGGCCATCAAGCAGGCGCGCTCCCAATGCGACTTTCTTGTCGTTTCCATTCACTGGGGAATCGAGTACGCGCCCGCGCCGCGCCCTGAAGATGTGGAAACGGCGCACAAGATGCTGGAAGCCGGGGCGAGCGTGATCGTCGGCCACCATCCGCACGTGCTGCAACCAATAGAAACGTATCGCACCAGCGACGGGCGAGACACGGTCATCTTCTATTCGCTCGGGAATTTTCTTTCCAATCAGTCGCGCACGTATGTCGATGGGCTGATGCCGGACAAAGACGGAGATCCGCGGGACTCGATGATTGGATTGTTCTCCGCGGTACGGAAAGACTACGGGCCAGCGGGTGTGCGCGTGGAACTGGGGCACGTGGGGATTCTACCGGTATGGGGTGAGAACAACCGCAACGAACTGGCCAGGGGACAAGCCAAAACGCCGGCGATCCATCCGGTGCTGATCGATCGCGAGATGCCGCTGCTCCAAGCGCGGCTCGACGAGCTTACCAAGATTGCCGAACTGAACAAGCTGAGTACGCCCGCACCGCCGCTCAGCGCCGAGCAGCAAAAAGAGTTTATCGAGGTGACGACTCGGTTGAAGCTGCTCGACGACCGGCGGAAGCTGCTGCTGGCGCGGACGGGGGACGAATATGTGACCGATCCGCCGAAGCCGGGCGCCAAGCCTTAGCCTTCACTCTTCGTCAGGCAGCTCGCCACCATCGGCGTCTTTACGGTCGTCGTGCAGCACCTGCCACAGCGCCGTGCCGTTGACTTCCCAGTCGGTGTGCCCGCAGCCGCCGCAGGCGTACTCGCGAATATCGCGGCCGGAGGAGGTGTCCTTCTCCGTCATCCGCATCTGTTCTCCGCACTTGACGCAGATCATGGCAATCTCCGCAACAAGTCTGGCTCCGACGGCCGCCTGTCGTCAATAGCCGCTCGAGACGAGCCAGGCTTCGGTCAAATCGAGTTCAGGTTTTTTGGCGAGCAACTGGGCGTGGGCGAGTTTGACCAGCACATCGGCTTCGACGTTGACGGGCGCGCCGGGGCTGAGCGTGTGCAGATTCGTTCTCCAGTAAGTCAGAGGCAGTATGGCAATGGAGATTGCCTCGCCGTCAAAATCGGCGATGGTCAGACTGATGCCTTCAACGGCTACCGAGCCTTTGTGAACCATCCAGGGGCGGACGTTCCGGGGGACGCGAACTTTGAGGGTCCAGTCGGTGGTCTGGCGGTCGAAGTCCGGGCTGGACTGGTTGATAACTGGCTGAATGGAAAGGAGTTTTCCACAGCCATCGACATGGCCTTGGACGATGTGGCCGCCCAGCGGACTGCCGGCGGCGGTGGGCAGTTCGAGGTTGACTTTGGCGCCGGGGGCGAGCGCGCCGAGGGAGGTCTTGTCGAGGGTCTCCTGGGCCAGGTCGGCGTGGAAGAGGGTGGGGTCTACGTCGAGGGCGGTGAGACAGACGCCGGAGACGCCGAGCGAGTCGCCCTCGCGGAGACGGGCGGCGAGGCCGGGGGCTTCAACGGTGATGCGGCGGACGCCGCCGCGGGATTCAAGGCCGACGAGGGTTCCGGTCTGCTCGATGATGCCGGTGAACATGGATTCATTTTAAGGTCAGGCAACAGGGAATAGGGAATAGGGAACAGGGGTGCGAAAGGTTTGCCTGGAAGGTGCGTGAAATGGGTCAAAGGTATGCGCAGAAGGTTATGTTTGAGGGCCAAAGGTTTGTCTAGGAGGTTGCGAAAATGTACAGAATTAACCTTTCCAGGTGCTCGATTTCGCAAATCGGCACCGCGCAAGGTGCCGGATTTGAGCAAAGGGTTGCCAGAAATTGAACCGGGTGCTTGCAAAAGGGGCTGAAATGATGGGGGATATGGGGATAAGTGGCTGAAAATGAGCTTGTTATTCGCGTTGGAGTGTGCAGGGGAGTGGGGTAAAAAGAATCTGGGGAAGATTCCAACTACCTCCGACTGCCGGTGATCGGGAGAGGGGGATCAGTGACCTGCTCTCCCTATCCCGATTTGCGGGCTCGGTCAAGAGCGCGCGATGGGCTCAGCGTGGGCTGAGGCTGGCGGAGACCTGCCGAAGCAATTTGGCTGCCTGGACGGGCTTGTCGATCAGGCCATGCGCAAGCGCAGCGCCCTGCGCCGCTGCCGGTTCGCCGCGGGCGCCATCCGATTCTGCAAGCAACAGGACTTTGCAATCGGGGAGCTGTGCCCTCAAGGCGCTTGCCACTTCAATGCCGCTCATTCCTGGCAAGCCGACGTCGGTGATGACCAGTTCCGGCGGTATCAGGAGCGCGGTTTCCAGCGCGTCTTCGCCATCGTAGGCAGCGATTGCAAGATAGCCGTTGCGGTTGAGGATCTCTGAAACGGTGTCGGCAACGGCAGGTTCGTCATCGACGACGAGAACCATGGGGCGATCAGCGGCTGCGCCGGGAGTGTGCCCCGGAGGCGGGACCTCGGTCATGGGCACGATGGAGAAGTTCATGGGTTGACACTTTGATTTGTGGAGTGGTTCGGCTTCAAATGCGCGCATAGGACCTCGCCGGCTCTCGAACGACCATATGGCTCACCGGGCACATGTTGCAGGTGACCTGTCCAAGCGAAGGGACGTTGGCATCGATCGCGATCTGCTTTTGAACAACGGCAACCTTGTGTACCGCGCAAACGGGCGGATAGGAATCCTTCCTGCTGAAGCATTGCTGTGGCATATGTTTCTCCCGGTTCTTTCGAACCTCTGGCCGTTCCCGGCTGGGCCATTGCCGGATTGAACCGCGAAGCGCGCGGTTCCTGAAAAAATGCGGCCCACCGACGGGAACGAACCTCTACCTGCCAACGTAGCAGCGTATCTGAGCTACGGGGAGACTCTTTCTGCTACGCGCTAACTCTTTGTCATCCGGCGCTTATAGAAGATAACAAGGGGTTGCCAGCACATCTTCTCGAATGTGTGTGATCTGGCGGCAGCTTGGGAGTTTCTACAGCCGTTTGCACCGTGTTAACAAATGGGTAGCTTTACTTTGCGGCAACTTAAGCGTACGTTAAGGGTACGGTTCGTTTTTTCGAAGGTTCCAGCGCCCGAGGCGGAGGCAAGCCATGTCAACCGGTCCAGACTCAACCGGGGCACCGATGAAGTTCCAGTCCATTTTGCAGCTCGATGTTCCGAAAGGCCGGGACGGAAAGCACAAGCGGATTGTGACGCAGTTGTTGAGCGATATCGATCAACTGGGCGCGGGCACGGCGCTGAAGGTACCGCTTTCCGCGCTGCCGGACACCAAGGAGAACATCCGCTCGGCGCTGAACCGCGCCACGCACTCCAGGGGTCTGGAAGTGGCGACGTCGAGCGATGCCGAGTTTCTCTATGTCTGGAAGGTCGAGCCGGAGTCTTAGGCGGCCTGTGGCGGAAGTGGCAATCGGGAAGAAAGCATTCCTCAGGGGCTAAAGCCCATTGATTCCGAGGGCTTTGCGGCACGACTGAAGTCGTGCCCTGTTACAAAACCTCCTACGAGTTGAGTTTTTCAGCAGGCTGTAAAGCCCACGTTGATATTGTTGCGTTTGCGGCACCCTTCGGCTCTGCTCAGGGCAGGCTTTAAAGCCGTGCCCTTTCAAAACATCGGCTTGTTCAGAGACTCCCCAGGCGGGCGTCCGCGCAAAGATCGTTCACTTGAGTTCTGCCGGTGGGCGACAATGGACGGATGGCAACCGTACGCATCGATAAATGGCTGTGGGCGGCGCGTTTTTTCAAGACGCGGGCGCAGGCATCCAAGGCCTGCGATCTGGGGCGCATTCACTCGAATGGAGTTCAGGCCAAGCCGGCGCGCGAGGCGCGCGTGGGCGACATGCTCACGGTGCGCAACGAGGGTGGCGAGTTCCAGGTGGAAGTGCTGGGGCTGACGGAGATGCGCGGGCCGGCGGCGGTGGCGCAGACGCTCTACCGCGAGACCGAGGCCAGCAAAGAAGCGCGGCTGAAGGCGGCGGCCGAGCGCAAGGCGATGCAGGAGTTCGCGCCGCTGCCGGAGCGGCGGCCCTCGAAGCGGGACCGGCGGCGGATTATCCAGTTCCGGGGCGGCGGGTGACTTCGGGGTAGAAATTCAAGGACGGGATGATGGGGCGTGGAATCCCAGGTCTTCCGCTGCGGTTCGCCACGGCCAAGGACCTTCGGCGTCCCGCATGGGTAACCTGCCCCCTGGAGCCCCAACTCTAGTAAACTCAACGGCAGAATGCTTGTAACCTGCTTGTTTCTTCGCCGTATCTTCCGCTCATTGGGTTTGATCGCGCCGGCCGTGCTGCTGGCGGTTGGCGCTTGCCTGCCCTTGTTGGGGCAGGGGACGCACTTGTGGACGCAGTCGCGGCTGGAGGAGTTTGAGAAAGGCACGCCGCAGGGAGTGGCGCTGACCAGCGACGGGCATCTGCGCGCGGGGCCGGGAGTGACGGAGATTGCGACCACGCCTTCAACCTACGTGTGGTCGATGGCGGTGGACAAGAACGGGACGGCCTACGCGGGCACGGGTTCGCCGGCCACGGTGCTGCGGGTGGGGCAGGACGGCAAGCCAGCGACGCTGTTCGAGACGCGGGACCTGGTGGTGGAGGTGGTGCGGGTGGGGCCGGATGGCGCGCTGTACGCGGCGACGCTGCCGGGCGGGAAAGTGTACCGGCTGAAGGCCGATGGGAGCGCCAAGGAGGACGAATCGAACGCGGTTTTGATATTTGACTTGGCGAAAGCGGAAGACGGCAAGGCGGACATCGACAAGGCGGGTGGCGCAAAAACGGGCAGCGACAGCAAGGCAACGGAGGCAAAGGCCGACGGCGGGTCTCATTTTATCTGGGATATGACGTTCGATGCGACGGGGCGGCTTTACATTGCCACGGGCGGGCCGGGAGCGGTGTATCGGGTGGACCCGGGCAAGGCGGGTGAGAAGCCGGAGAGCTTTTTCAAGACCGACGAGCAGCATGTGCGGTGCCTGGCGTGGGATGCGAAGGGCAACCTGATCGCGGGGACCGATGGTTCGGGGCTGGTTTACCGGATCAGTCCGGAGGGCAAGGGGTATGTGCTGTTTGAAGCGCCGCGGCGGGAGATTACGGCGGTGGCGGTGGGAGGCAACGGCACGATCTACGCGGCCAGCGTGGGGGACAAGAGCCATAACCCGCTGCCTCCGCTGCCCGTGCAGGGCGCGGGATCGGCCACGATCACCATCCTTCAGCCCGGGAGCTTGCAGGCGGCGAACAGCAGCACCACTTTGCCGGAAGGGACGGAGATTTATGCGCTGCGTCCCGGCGCGGAGGGGTTGGCGCAGGCACCGCGGAAGATCTGGGCCGGGAAGGACGAGATTGTGTACGCACTGGCGGCGCGGGCGGATGGAGTGCTGGCGGTGACGGGGAACCAGGGGCGGGTTTTCAGGATTGGCGAGGATGGCAGTTATGCCGACATCGCGCATCTGGACGCGCAGCAGGGGTTGAGCCTGGCGGTGGCAGGGAGCGGGGAGCCGGAGACGGTTCTGGTGGGGACGGGCAATACCGGCAAGCTGGTGCGGCTGGGCACGGCGGAGAAGCACGAGTATGCCAGCGACGTGCTGGACGCGGGGGCGCTGGCGCGGTTTGGGCGGATGGAGGTTGAGCCGGGGTCCGCGGGATATGAGATGTGGACCCGCACGGGGAACGTGGAGCAGCCGGCGCGGGGACGCAACGATTGGGGCTGGAGCGACTGGCAACCATTGAAAGAGGGCGCGGTGGCTTCGCCGGCGGGGCGGTATCTGCAGTGGAAGGTGGAGCTGCGCGGGGATGGGCATGTGGGGAGCGTGGGGGTGAACTATCTGCCGGTGAATGCCGCGCCGCTGGTGGACGACGTGGTGGTGGTTCCGGGAGCGCGGTGGAGCGCGCAGGCGCAAGCGGCGGGACAGGCGGCGACGGTGAACATTCAATTTCCGTCGCAGAGCCAGGGCGCGGTGAGCTTTGACCCTGGATCGAACGGACCGTTGACTGCGGTGAAAGACCGCACGACGATTACGGTGCGGTGGGCGGCACACGACGACAACGGCGACGACCTGGTTTATGCGCTTTATTTGAAGGGCGACGGGGAGACGGTGTGGCGGCTGCTGAAGAACCTGGTGACGGAGAAGGCGTATAGCTTTGACGCGGCGCTGATTCCGGATGGAGGGTACCAGATCAGGGTAGTGGCGTCGGACGCGCCCTCGCACACACCGGGCGAAGCGCTGACGGGCGCGAAAGAGAGCGAGCGGTTTGAGGTGGACACCACGCCGCCGGTGGTGAGCGAGCTGAAGGCCGCGGGAGAGCCGGTGGATTGCAAGGGCGGAGCCTGCGGCAAGGCGATCAAGGTGAGCTTTGAGGCGGAGGATGGTTTCTCGCCGATCGCGCACGCGGAGTATTCGCTGGACGCGGGGCTGTGGCATTATGTGGAGCCGGTGGGCGGGCTGTCCGACGCGCGGCGTGAGCACTACGAGTTGCAGATCCCGCTGGAGGGGACGGCGGGGAAGACGAGCGAGCACTTGATTACGGTCAGAGTGTATGACCGGCACGAGAACGTGGGCGTGGCCAAGACGGTGGTTGACGCCCAGGAAAAGTAGCTGATGCGATTCGAACTGTTTCTGGCAGCGCGGTACTTGAAGGCCAAGCGGCGGCAGGCCGTGGTGGGGGTGGTGACGTCGATCTCGATTGCCGGAGTGGCGGCGGGGGTGGCGGCGCTGATTATCGCGCTGGCGATTACCAACGGGATGCGGCGGGACCTGGAAGACCGGCTGCTGGGCGCCAGCTCGCACGTGGATTTGATGCGGGTGGAGTCAGACGGCATTCGCAACTGGGAACCGCTGCTGAAGCGGCTGCGCGCGGTGCCGCATGTGACGGCCGCATCGCCGGGGCTTTATGGGCAGGTGCTGGTATCGCGGGGGCCGCGGGCGGGGTTTGCGCTGATCAAGGGCGTTATTCCGGCCGAAGAGCGGACGGTGAGCAGCCTGCTGGACAGCGTGGCCGTGGGTTCGGCGGCGGACCTTGATCCGGATGCGCCGAATCGCAATTCGAAGCCGGTGCCGGGGCAGAGCTCGGCGAGCAAGCCTTTTCCGGCGCTGGTGCTGGGCAAGGACCTGGCGGAGCAGATTGGCGCGCAGGTGGGCGACAGCGTGCTGGTGACGAGTCCGCAGGGGGAACTGACGCCGCTGGGGCTGGCGCCGAAGTATCAGCGGTTCCGCGTGGCGGGGATTTTTCATTCGGGGTTTTATCAGTACGACGCGGCGATGGCGTTTATGCGGCTGAGCGATGCGCAGAGCCTGTTTGCGGAGCCGGATCTGCTTTCGGTAATCAGCTTCAGGGTGGACGATCTGGACAAGGCTCCGCAGATAGGCCGGGCGATTGAGCACGCGGCAGGGCGCGGCTATATGACGACGAACTGGATGGAGGAGAACCGCGAGATGTTCCGGGCGCTGAAGCTGGAGCAGGTGGTTACGTTCATCGTGATCGCACTGATTGTGATTGTGGCGGCGCTGAATATTCTGATCGCGCTGACCATGATGGTGATGGAGAAGACGCGGGACATCGCGGTGCTGATGAGCTTTGGCGTGGAGCCGGGGCAGGTGCGGCGGATCTTCCTGCTGCAAGGGTTTTTGATCAGTGTGATTGGGACGGCGCTGGGGCTGGTGGTGGGGTATGTGGCGGCGTGGGCCGGGGGGCACTACCACTTTATTCATCTTTCCGCGGAGGTTTATTCGATTGACACGCTGCCGTTTGCGCCCCGGCCGCTGGATGGGGTGATTGTGGCGGTGGTATCGATTGGGATCTCGCTGCTGGCTACGCTGTATCCGTCGTCGGCCGCGGCGGGGGTGCTGCCGGCGGAGGCGCTGCGATACGAGTAGCTGACGTGGGAAGCGGTCTTTTGACAATGTGGCACATTTTGTGACACGTTTGAACTATGCAAAGCATCACTCTCAGAGAACTTCGCGACACCCGCAAGGTCAAGGCTTGGCTGAAGGCAGGCGTGCATATCGAGGTGCGCGAGCGCAAGGAAGTGATCGGCGATCTGGTCCCCCGAACCTCGCCCAGCGCGAGCGCACTCAAAAAGCCGGTTCAGATGCCCGACTTCGCTGCCCGCCGCCGCGCAATCTTCGGGGATCGCGTACTGACTCCCGTTGCCGACCTGCTTGCCGACCGGGAGAACAGCCGCTATTGAATGCCTACGTCGATTCGAGCTTTCTTGTATCGAGCTACGTCACGGATGCACACTCAGCGCTGGCGGACCAGCGTATCGCTCTAGGCTTCCAAATCCCGATAACGCCGTTCAATCGCGCTGAATTCGCAAACGCCGTCTTCCAACAAAGCTTTCTGCATCGCTTCACCCTTGTTGAAGCGCAGAGAATTTGTGCGGATTTCCAACGCGATTGCATCACCGGGCTCTGGACTTCGGTCGATTTCCCTCACCGCGCGTGGGAAACCTGCGCCGACCTCGCTCGCAGCTATGGCGCCACCTTCGGCATTCGCACGCTGGATTCGCTGCATGTGGCTTGTGCGCTGGAGTTGAGGGCGGAGCGGTTCTGGACCTTTGACGAGCGGCAGGCGCGGCTGGCTGAGGCGGTTGGGCTGGATACGAATTCCTGATCTGCGGCAAAAGAACACAATACAGAGTATGAATTCGGCTCATTTCCGAGTTGACCGCGGAGGGGGGTGTGGTCCGTTCTGCTCAGACGATTCTCTTCGATGCCGCTAGGGTGAAGAGGCTGGAGGGTCGATGAAGGCCCCTGCATTCTGAGGAGAAATTATGACCGGATTCAAGCTTGTTGCAACCGCTGCCTTTGCCGGATGCCTGATGCTGGTATCGGCTCCGAAGGCATCGGCGCAGGTGGCCGTGGAAGTGGGCGTAGCGCCCGAATGTCCGTACGGCTACTACGACGCGGCGCCGTATGAGTGCGCTCCGTACGGCTACTACGGGCCGGAGTGGTTCACCGGCGGACTGTTTATTGGCACGGGCCCGTGGTTTCATGGCGGGGAAGGCTTCCGCGGCCATGTGGATAACCGTTTTCATCCGGACCACGGGTATAAGGGCGCCCGGCCGCAGCGCGGCGAGAAGCGGGATGAGTCCAAGCACCTGGACAAGATCGATCACTTCAAGGGCAATGAAGTGCGCGATGGACACGGGCACGTGAGCAAGCGGTAAGCAGGGATCGGTGCATGCATAGAACGGCCGTTGTTAGCCTGCTTGGATGGGGAGCAACTGCTGGAATTTTGCGAGAAGGGGTCGCGTGCTGGAACGGGTGAAGCCCGAGCCGGCCGCGGCCTTCTTCATTGGGCGGAAGGTTACGGCACGGCGTGGCAGGCTGGGCCCCCGGGCACCGACGTGCGCGGGATTGTCGGGGGCGGTGAAACGGGGGCTTCCGATTGCCGAAGACCGGAAGCAGATTCGAGGTTTCTATTGCGGCGTGATGATTCCGCCGAGCGCGTGGCGGCGGGGAAGAACGATGCCGCGATGGTCGATTTCGGCGGGGGGCTGAGTGGGGCCGGGAAGTGTGGGGCGCTCAATCAATGCGCCGCCGCAGGCTGGACACCAGTCGGCCTGGGTTTCGGGGGCGAGGACGGCGCGGCAGTGGGTGCAGATGCGTTCCATGCTTCAACGATATTCCATTTTTCAAGGGAATGGACAGGCGGGTCTGCTATCGGGCTGGGGATGGCTGGCGGAGCGTTTCGCAGACCGGGAGGGGCAGGCGAGAGGCCGGCGGTATCCCACGTGGCCGGTACACTGTTGGTATGTATCCGCGTATTGGGCTGGTGGCGATTGACATGGACGGAACGCTGCTGCCGAACATTGCGCGCGGCATCAGTGAGCGCAATGCGCGGGCGCTGAAGGCGGCGCAGGATGCAGGGATTACGGTGGCGATTGCGACCGGCAGGCGCACGGCCTACACGGCGCCGCTGCTGGAGGGGTTGGGGCTGCGAGCGGATATGCCGCTGATCACGTCGAATGGAGCAGTGGTGCGGACGCTGGGCGGCGAGCCGATTGACCGGAGCCATCTGGAATCGCGGGTGGCGCGCGGAATTTGCGGGCTGCTGCGGCCGTTCGGGGCACTGGTATTTACATTTGACCGGCTGGGACGCGGAGACCTAGTGCTGGAAGATCTGAAGCAGGCGCATGGGCGGATCGCGCTGTGGGTGGAGGCCAACCGGAATGCGATCGAGGTGGTGCGGCCGCTGGAGGATGCGCTCATCGACGGCGAGGATCCGATTCAGGGGATGGTCGCCGGGGAAGTGAGCCGGATGCGCGCAGCCGAGGAGGCGCTGAAGGCGAGCGTGTGGGCGGCGGAATGCGAGTGCGTGCGGACGGAGTACCCGGCGCGGGATTTATCGATTCTGGATCTCTTGCCGCATGGGGTGTCAAAGGGCCGGGCGCTGGAGCGGCTGGCGGGGCACTTGAAGATTGAACGCTCGGACACGATGGCGATCGGGGACAATTGGAACGATGTGGAGATGCTGGAGTGGGCGGGGCAGGGCGTGATGATGGGCAATGCGGCGGCCGAGCTTCGGACGATGGCCAAGATGCGGGGTTGGAGGCAGGCTCCGCCGAACGATGAGGACGGTGTGGCGGTGGTGCTGGAGGCGCTGGTGGCGCGGAGGGTCGCGGCAGGCGGCTGCGGCTGATTGAGGTTTTGCAGAGATCCCTTGAGTACGCGTGTCACAATTCGTTTGATCTTTGCGTCGGCAGGTTTGATTGGGTTGCTGGCGCCGGTGGCGCGCGCCGGGGAGCGGGTGACGCTGCGCAACGGATTTGAGATGCGGTGCGACCATCATGCGGAGGTGGAGGGGCGAACGCGGCTCTACCTGAGCGCGGGGGAAGATAACTACATCGAGTTCCGACCGGAGGAGATTGCGGGGGTGGAGACGGTTGCCGATGCGCCGGCGGCGGTGAAGGCGTCTGGCGAGATTCCGCCGAGCCCGGCGGACCATTTGACCATGGCGGACGTGGGCGAGATGCTGGCGCAGGCGGGACATGCGCACAACCTGGATGTGGATTTGCTGGCCAGCCTGGTGAAGGCCGAGAGCGGCGGGAACGCGCGGGCCGTGAGCAGCGCGGGGGCGCAGGGGCTGATGCAACTGATGCCGAAGACGGCGCTGGACCTAGGCGTGGGCGACAGTTTCAAGCCGGAGGAGAACGTGCGCGGCGGGGCTACCTACCTGGATGGATTGCTGACGCGTTACCACGAGAAGCTGGCGCTGGCGCTGGCGGCGTATAACGCGGGGCCGGCGGCGGTGGACAAGTACCACGGGATTCCGCCGTATCGGGAGACGCAGGTGTATGTGGCGCGGGTGATTCACGAGTTCAACCGGCGGGTGGTGGCGCGGGAGAAGCTGGCAAGGGCGCAGGCGGTGGGTGCGCAGGTGAAGGCTGGGCGGTAGTTTTTTTGTCGTTCCTTGAACGAGCTTTTGTGGTATCCCACCCTTCCGCAAAAAGCGCGGAAGGATGGGGCACCCAGCGTCCAGCACCCGGAGATTGTGGCGCGGTGAAGGCGGGTTAGTTGAGGCGGTAGTTGCCGTAACCGATGAGGGCCGCGGCGATGACCATGAGAGAGATGCCGCTGACCATCCAGCGGAGGGCCTGGGTGCCGGCGCCTTTCCATTCTCCGGTGGCAAAGCCGCCGACGTTGGAGCTGACGACCAGGCCGCCGATAAAGAGCGCCCAGCCTACGGACGGTCCGAGGGTGCCGAGCATGGAATGCGAACTGGACATGCCCCACATGAGCACGCTGCCGGTGTACATGACGGCCATGAGGAGAATGACCAGCCAGTACTCGCCGGCCTCGCGATAGGCCGAGTGGGTCTTGTTCTTGAAGAGCAGCCAGGCGGCATAGAGGCAGTTGGGGATGGAGCCGCCGATGAGGATGGGGAGCAGGAGGACGTTCTGCGCGGCGGTTTCGCTGGCTCCGCCGAAGGTTACGGCCGCGCCGGAGATGTCGCGGGCCCAAGCCATGCTGAGGCCGAGAGGCATGAGGCCGGAGAGGACGCCGCCGGCGATGGCGAGCAGCATTCCAGTAATGACTTGAGAGCCGCCTTTTTGGGTTGTGTCGGTGGATTTTTTGCCGGCCATGAGGGTACCGGCGCGTCCGCAGGCGATTAACGCAATGAACATGAAGAGGATGCCGAGATCGATCCAGCGGCCTCCGAGCGTTGCGAGCAGGGCGGGATGGAAGGCAAGCATGGGGGCGAGAACGCCGACCGCGCTCATGCTGGCGACGAGCAGCGAGAAGGCCAGCGAGTTGCCGATGAGGCTCAGGGAGATGCCGAAGAGCAGCGATCCGCCGTAGGCGGCCATGCCGCAGAAGAAGGCGATGACCAGGCTCGTGGGCTGGGCGTTACGGTAGGCCGCACACAGGTGCGGGGCGCCCATGGTGGCCACCAGGTAAGGGAAGATGAACAACGCCAAAGCGCTGAAGGGCAGCCAGACGTTTTCCCATGACCATTTTTTGGTGAGTTTCATGGGCAGCGCAAACATCCCGTTGATGGCTCCGCCGAAAACGGCAAGCAGGGCACCGAAGATTACATTCATTGCTTAACCTCACTCTCTGAGTTTCTGCTTCTAGTAGTGGTATTCCTCGAACGCTTCGTACATGGCGGCGATGTTTGCGAGGGGGACATCTTCGATGACCTCTCCGCAGGCGATGATACCGCCCTGAGGGGTTCCGATGGTATCGAATAGATTGCGCACGTAGCGCTTGACCTCTTCCGGGGAGACATAGGGCAGGACGTGCTGGCGGTCGATGTCGGTGCGGAAGCAGATTTTTCCGGCGTAGGGCTTGAGGTTGTCGAGGCCGATGAGCGATGCCTGGCAGTTGAGGACGTCGACGCCGAGTTCGAGTATGTCGGGGAGGATCTTGTTGATGGCGCCGTCGGAGTGGAACCAGACATCCATGCCCGCGGCTTTGACCTTGTTGAACATGGCGGCGTAAACGGGCTTGAAGAAGGAGCGCCATTTTACCGGGGAGATCATGAGGTTGTTCTGGGAGCCCCAGTCGTCGGCGAAGTGGATGCCCTGGTATTCGTTGGCAAGCCAGCGGTCGAGCCAGTCGAGGTTGAAGGCGAGCAGGTCGTCGCGGAGCTGGTAGATCTCCTTGCGGTCTTCGGCCAGGTCCATCATGGTGGCGTTGAAGCCGTGGAGCTGCTGCATCTGTTCGAAGAAGGTGATCCAGCCGCCGCGGGCGTAGTAGTCGGGGCTGGTTCCGGCCATGTGGCCGCTGTAGAGGCGGTACTTGGGGACGCCGGCGGAGAAGACGGGCCACTTGTAGTCGTTGTAGTTCTGGTAGTTTTCGGCGATGGGGAACTCGACGGGGATGCCGCAGCGGCCCTCTTCCGTGACGTGCCAGAGGGTGCCGAAGTCGTCGCGGTTGTAACCGAACTTGTAGACGGCGGGAAGTTTTTCCGGGGGCAGGTCGGGCAGCAGGCTCCAGCCGAAGTCCTCATGCACCGCGTCGGTGATGGCGGCCAATTTCTCCTTGTAGTGGTATTGCGCGGAGGGCAGGATGGCGTGGGAGATGGGCGGGCGGTCGGGCCCTTGAAAATGGATGGCGCGGTTGACTCGTTCGCGGCTGTTCATGCGGTCGTCCCCGTTCGTTGAAGATTCGGTGTTGCGGGCAAGTCATTGCTCGTTAATAGTGGTACTCCATGAATGCTTCGTAGAGAGCGGCGATGTTCGCCAGCGGCACATCTTCGACGCTGCCGCAGGCGACGATGCCGCCGTCGGGAGTGCCCATGGCGTCAAAGACGGTGAACACCTCGCGCTTCACTTCTTCCGGAGTGCCGTGAGCGAGTACGTGCTGGCGGTCGATGTCTGTGCGGAAGCAGATTTTTCCGGCGTAGGGCTTCAAGTTGTCGAGGCCGATGAGGGAGCTTTGGCAGTTGAGCACGTCCACGCCGAGTTCGAGCAGGTCGGGAAGAATCTGGGTGATGTTGCCGTCGGAGTGGAACCAGACGTCAAGGCCGGCGGCCTTGACCTTGTTGAACATGGCGGCGTAAACGGGCTTGAAGAAGTTGCGGAAGATTCTGGGCGAGACCAACATGCCGGTCTGCGAGCCCCAGTCGTCAGCGAAGTGGAGGCCCTGGTAGTCGAGGGCCAGCCAGCGGTCGAGCCAGTCCATGTTGAAGGCGAGCAGGTCGTCGCGGAGCCGGTAGATTTCCTTGCGGTCTTCGGCGAGGTCCATGAGGGTGGCGTTGAAGCCGTGCAGTTGCTGCATCTGTTCGAAGAAGACGATCCAACCGCCGCGGGCGTAGTAGTCGGGGCTGTTGCCGGTCATGTGCCCGCTGTAGAGGCGGTATTTGGGGACGCCGGCGGTGAAGACGGGCCACTTGTAATCTTTGTAGTTCTCCCAGTTTTCAGCGATGGGATAGCCGATGGGGATGCCGCAGCGGCCGCCTTCGGGGACCTGCCAGACGGTGCCGAACTCGTCGGTATTGATGCCCGGCTTGTACATGGGCGGGAGCTTTTCTTTGGGCAGGTCGGGGAGCAGGTCCCATCCGAAGTCTTCATGAACCTTGCCGGTGATGGCTTTGAGCGCGTCGCCGAACTGGTATTGCACCGAGGGCAGGATGCCGTGGGAGATGGGCGGGCGGTCCGGCTTTTGGAAATGGATGGCGCGCGAAACTCGTTCTCTGCTTTTCAATAGAAAACACCCCGTTCTGGATCCGGCCGCCCGCAGGCGGCACACGCGCGGCGGCGACCCAGGCCACACATGGTTCGGTCAGGTTCAAGTGAACGGCGAACAAGAATCATCCGAGGGGCAAAGGATATACCTTCCGCCTTGCAGGATGCCAGAGGGACGAGGGGTGTTAAAAGCGAGCGTTTCACGGCGGGCAAGAGGCATGGCTGGCTAGAATGGAAGGAGACTGCGGTGGAACGGAGAACGCATGAAGAAGAGTCAATGGATTACGGGCCTGCTGGTGGTGGCGGTGCTGGCCGGCCTGCTGGCGTATGCGCAACACCGGCACCCGTTCGATTTTCATGCTTTCGCGGAGCAACTCCGGCAGGCCGACTGGCGCAAGATTGCCATTGCCTTCGGGTGCATCTATGTGGGCTACCTGTTTCGCGCGGTGCGATGGGCGAAGCTGATCAAGCCGCACAAGCAGGTGTCACCGTTTTCGCTGCTGGGGACACAGGTGATCGGCTTTACGGCTGTGGCGCTGATTGGCCGCGTGGCCGACCTGGTGCGGCCCTACCTGGTTTCAAGAAAGACGGGTCTGCCGCTGAGTTCGCAGGTTGCGGTTTATATTGTGGAGCGGCTCTTCGATGCGGGGGCGATGGCGCTGATTTTCTCATCGGTCATTCTTCTGGCTCCGGAGGGGTCGCTGCCGCACGCCGAGCTGGTGAAGAGGGCGGGCATGTGGGGGATGCTGCTGACGGTTGCGGGCGCGCTGTTTCTGGTGGCGGTGCGCATGGCCGGCGGGGTGGTGGCATCGTTTCTGGAGGGCGCCTTCGGGCTGGTCTCAAAGAAACTGGGCCACGCGGTGGGACACAGGGTGCGCACCTTTCGCGCCGGCCTTGACACCATGCGCAGCTTCGCCGATTTTGGGGTGGTTACGCTGCTGTCATTGACGATGTGGGGGCTGATTGCGCTGGCTTATCTTGAGACCACGCGGGCGTTTGTGGCCAGCCCGGAACTAAGTTCGATGACTCTTCCGCGGTGCATGCTGCTGCTGGCCTTCAGCGGAGGAGCGAGCATTTTGCAGCTACCCGTGCTGGGCTGGTTTACGCAGATCGGGCTGGTGGCGGCGGCGATGGTGAGCTTTTATGGCGCGGCGCCCGAGGCATCGACGGCGTGCGCGGCCACGCTTCTGCTGGTGACGTTTCTGGGCATTGTGCCGGTGGGACTGATCTGGGCGCAGTTCGAGCACGTGAGCCTGCGGAAGGTAGCTGTGGAGAGCGGCCACGCGCACGAGGATCTGCCCGAGGCGACGACCGAATCGCCGGAGTGGGACGGCTAGAGCGAAGGCAGGGCTGGTGTGGCTTTTCGAGTCTCGCGCAAGGCCGCTCGCAGCGACGTGGATCTGTCGCCGGGGACCCCGGTGGGAAAGAGGGACTCGAATTGGGTGCACGGCAACTGGAGAACCGCTAGCTATCCGGGGTAGTCTGAACTGCCGGCGCGTCCTGACGCATGAGCATAGCTTCCCGCGCGATGCGGGCAAGCACCGAGTGATGCGGCTCCTCCATCCAACTGGTCGCGGTTTTCAGCAGGATGCCGAGATCGGAAAGCAAGGTGGCGTTTTCCATGTATTCCCGATCCATCTGCGCTTTACTGGGCATGATGTGGGCATGGTAAAAGGCATCGAGGCTTTCTTCAGGGACGTGTACCAGGAGAGATTCTTCGCATCGAAAGACCAGCGTGGCGCTTCCTGTAATCCCCGGCCGGTAGGGCATGGCGAGGGGCTCGAGCTGAGCTAATTTAGGCCGTGGACCGACGAGACTCAAGTCGCCCTTGACGACATTCCAGAACTGTGGCAACTCGTCGAGCTTGAACCGGCGCAAGAACGATCCAACGCGCGTGATACGCGCGTCGCCGTCTACGGTAACGCATGCGCCCGGCGCGGCAGACGAGTACATGGAGCGAAGTTTCAGGAGGACGAATTCCTTGCGGTGGCGGCCGGTGCGTTTCTGGCAAAACAGGATGGGACCGGGCGAATCAATGCGCACAGCCAGGGCCACAAGGAGCATTATGGGCCAGCAGAGCAGCAGCGCCAGGGCGGCGATGGAGAAGTCAAGTGCTCGCCTGGTGTGGCTAAGCGCCCACGGGCTGGCCTCGCAGTAGTGGAAAGCTGCCCCAGGGTCTAGGGGCGAGCTTGCGGCCCGGCTGGCTAGAATAGAGAGAGACCGGCGCGGAATGAAGAATGCTTGAAGAAGAATCAATGGATTGCGGGCCTGGTGGTGGTGGCAGCGCTGGCGGGGCTGCTGGTTTGGGGGCGTGACCGGATTCACTTCGATTTTCACGTCTTTGGCTCCCAGATTGCCCTGGCCGACTGGCGGAAGATCGCGATGGCGCTGGCCTGCATCTACCTGTGCTATCTGCTTCGCGCGGCGCGTTGGGCGATGCTGATCAAGCCGCTTGAATACGTGCTTCCGGTCTACAGCAATTCCGAAAGATGAATATCAATCTTGCTCAGGCGAACAAATAGCGATACTATATCGTCATGGCGAAAAGACTGGCGAGCAAGCGCGGCAAAATGATGACGGTGCAGCAGTTCCGGGCATCGTTTGGGGACGAG
>Ga0302320_10002489_pt1 | contig 43325 bp, 36 predicted proteins | sample Bog_T0_3_FD_202130 | JGI IMG/M metagenome (GOLD analysis project Ga0302320, IMG submission 202130) | Peat permafrost microbial communities from Stordalen Mire near Abisko, Sweden - Bog_T0_3 | ecosystem: Environmental > Terrestrial > Soil > Wetlands > Peat | place: Sweden: Abisko, Stordalen Mire...
GGCGGGTCAGCACGAAGGACTTGCGGCGATCTTTGCTGGCGTGATCGATCTGCTTCCAGAAGCCCGCGAAGTAGTCGATGGCGGAGATAGAGGAAACCAGCACCGTGAAATAAATGGCTGCGATAGCGATCCACCGGACAGGAATGACGAGTACGCCGAAGTGCCACTGATCCCAGTGGTGGGCCAGGATAGCGGAGACAACCGAGACGATCTGCACGACCGTCTTGAGCTTGCCAAGGTCGCTGGCCTGGATGGTGAAGCCCTCCGAGGAGGCAATGGATCGCAGCCCGGAGATGAGAAACTCGCGGCCGATGATGACGACCGCGATCCACACCTTGACGACCTGGGGATTGTAGGCCACCAACGCAACAATCGCGCTGGTCACCATGATCTTGTCCGCGATTGGGTCCAACAGCATGCCCATTGTGGTGATCTGTGCTCGCTTGCGGGCTAGATAACCATCGAGACCGTCGGTAATCGAGGCCAGGATAAAAAGTACCGAGGCCACAATCTCCTGCTCGCCGTGCTGCCCCCGCCATGGAAAGTGAGTCGACAGGATCCAAAGCAGCAAGGGGATCATGACGATCCGGCTCATCGAGATGGAGTTGGGCAGATTCATGGGCTTTGACCGCATGGTGCGAAGTTAGCGGCTTGGCTCTATTATTGCATTGACGAACGGCGCTGCATCTCGCCGCGAATTCTGGAGCGCTAGAGGTTCGCCAGGAGGCATAGTTGCACTGTTCATTGGCCATGTTTGCGATCGACACTCAGCTTAGTTCCGGCGAAGTTCTGAGGGCCTTCCATCACGATGAGCCCTATTTGTTTCTCGGGTCAGCGTTTACTACGGTAGGGGCGGTGGCCATTGGGTTTTGCGTTTTGCGCCGGCGATTTGACGCGCTCCTGATTTCAATGGCAATCTTCGCAATACTGTACGGTCAGCGATTGTGGCTCAACGCAGACCTTCTAAGGCTTACAGTCCCGAACAGCGAGTTTTTCAGGCGGCTCCAGGCTACTGTCAACCTTGCTATGCCGATCCCGGCTTTCATCTTCTTTCGAATAGCAGGGTTCTTCGGCCACCGGCACAGAACCGCCTCCGCACTTCTCTGGACGCCCTTCCTAATCCTCGTTGGGATCTCCCTCATGGCCGGTCCATCGCCCCAGCTTTCGCTGATCAATAACCTACTGGTCGTCTTCGCGCTCCTGTATATGGTCGTGCGTTCCCATCGAACGAGTTCGACCAATCACGATCTGGTCGTGATTCGCCGTGGATTGCTTTGCTTTGTTGCGCTGGCGTTCTTTGACAATACGGTGGTTTATTTGATGCCTTTGCCTCTCAACATCGAACCCTTTGGCTTTGCAATTTTTCTGGGGTGTCTGGGATACGTGGCCGCGCGGCGTTCGTTGGAGCGCGACGTGGAACTGGGCGAGATCCACCGAGAGCTAGAATTGGCTCGGCGCATTCAGCTTTCGATCTTGCCAGGGGCATTTCCCGAATCGGCCAACTTTCACGTCGCTGCGCGTTATGTTCCTATGACTTCGGTTGCCGGCGACCTCTTTGAATTCACCGCGACCGGTGACCGGCAGGCCGGACTGTTTATCGCCGATGTTGCAGGGCACGGCGTTCCGGCGGCCCTGATCGCGTCGATGGTCAAGATGGCGGCCACTTCGCAGCGAGTGAATGCTGCCAGGCCTGCGCAACTGCTGGCTGGAATGAATGCGGCGCTGTGTGGCAACACACAGGGGCAGTTTGTGACTGCTGCGTGCGTGCATCTGGACTCTGCGGCGCGCGAATTGAGGTATGCAGCCGCAGGGCATCCGCCGATGCTGCTGCTCCGCGACGGCGCCGTGCGGGAGATTGCCGAGAACGGCCTGATTTTGGCTGCGTTCGACTTTGCAACTTATTCCGACATGAAGCTCAAGATCGAGTCAGGCGATCGCCTGCTGCTCTACACGGACGGCCTGATAGAAGCCAGTAACAAACAGGAAGAGTTTTTCGGGGAGGAATCCCTTAAGACCGCGCTACGGAATACAGCGAAGCTAACGGCAGCGGAGGCTGCCGACAAGATCATTAGCTCCGTTCAGGATTGGGCCACCTCGCAGGAAGATGATCTGACCGTGCTGGTATGCGATTATCTCGGCGGGAACTAAGGCGGCGCCAATGCAAAGAGGGGATGAGCCTATGGCCCATCCCGCCTCGGCTCGCATATCCCCGCCATGCTCGCGCAGGAGCGCCCATACCTTACTTTTTGGAATGCGAAAGACTTCGCGGATATGAGGTGATTAGATACTTGGCCTCATCGCTGTCAATTGCGTCAACAAACAAATACGAACCACTGTCTAATGGAAGGACTCGCACGCGGTAGTAATAGACCTTTCCTGCCTCCGCTGATAAATGCGCGACCTCAGTGGGATGATCTCGATAAATCGCGTTCACGCAGATGTGATGCTCTCCCGGTTCCACGGACACGGAGAGATAGGAATGGCCCCGGTTGGTGCCCACCCATGCTCCGTCCAGCCCGATCTTGGCCCACGCCTCGTCTTGAAAGAAGTAAGCGAGTGCCTTCCCCGGCCGTGAATGCTCCAACAGGTGTTGGGATTTATCCAGTGTCACATTGAAGCTGACATCATCTGGACCACAGGCTGCTGGAAGAGTGGCAGACTGCGCCTGAGCACAGGCGGAAGCTGCAAAAAGCAGTGCGATGAAAGCGATTTTCATGATCTTTCTCCTGACATGCCTACGCGGTTCCTACGGAAAAAGCGGCGATGTTGGCAGTGTAGGCAGCTTCGGTTCACTGTTCTTGAAGTTCTCAAACTCATGGTGAGCAACCAGGGCGAACACAACAGCTCCACCGATGCCAACAGCGGTGAAGGCCCAAAAACCACCACGCGAAAGTCCCAGGTGAAGATCGACCACATCGCTGTAGAACACAGCTGTTACTTCCGGATCGTTATGCAGTTGCATGCTGAAGGATTGGTCGTCGATGCTGACGATTCGGCCCCCGAATGCGGTTCCATTTTGCAGCTCGACACCGGCCCAGCAACCCACGCCGCGCTTGAGCAGGCGCGCATGAACAACTTGGGGAGTGAGCGGCTTGGGAGATGCAACCGCAATGGTGGGCGCCAGAAGAGCGCAAATCAAGAACATGCCAGTTACCCTGGAAAGGGCGCGACTTAGTAGATTCACCTTACTCCTCCTTGGGACTGAAGCATTCGTACCTTAGAGGGGGGATGGGCAGGTCTGGTTAGGTTCGCCTGCAATAAAAAACGGGATGAGCCTGGAGCCCACCCCGTTCACCTCTGTCGCGCAACTCGCTGCTGCGGCACATCCCTTCAGGCGTAGATGCCCCTCTGCCGGATGGTGAATGCCACGCGGTCAATGGCCAGCATGTAGGCGGCGATGCGGTTGTTCACGTTGTGTGCTTCGGCATAGCGCACCACATCTTCAAAGCTATCGCGGAGGATGGTCTCCAGTTGCTCGTTGACAATGGCTTCCTTCCAGAAGTAACCCTGCCGGTCCTGCACCCACTCGAAGTAGCTTGCGGTAACGCCGCCAGCGTTGGCCAGTATGTCGGGGACGATGAAGATCCTCTTCTCGGCCAGGATACCGTCAGCCACCGATGTCGTGGGGCCATTCGCGCCCTCAACGACAATGCGCGCCTTGATCTTGTCGGCGTTACGGCTGGTAATCACGTTCTCCGTGGCTGCTGGAATGAGAATTTCGCAGTCCGAAACCACAAGTTCTTCGCTGGGCGTGGCCTCGGCGCCCCGGAATCCAAGAGTCGTACCGTTGCGGTACTTGTATTCGATCAACTGGTGAATATCGATGCCGTTGGGGTTCGCCAGCCCACCGTCAAGTTCGGCGATGCCCACGATCTTATAGCCACGCTCCATCATCAGGCTGGCGGCGTTCGAGCCGACGTTGCCGAATCCCTGGATCACCACACGACAGCCGTCGATGGCCATGTTGAGATAACGCAGGCTCTCGTCGCAAGCCAGCATGACACCGCGTCCAGTAGCTTCCAGGCGGCCGTGCGATCCGCCGATGTTCAATGGCTTGCCCGTTACGACGCTGGTGACAGTGTGCCCCTTATGCATCGAGTAGGTGTCCATGATCCAGGCCATGGTCTGCTCGTTGGTATTCAGGTCCGGCGCCAGAATGTCCTTCTCCGGCCCGATGGAGTCGATGATCTCCGACGTGTACCGGCGAGTCATGCGCTCCAATTCGCCCTGGCTCATGTTCTTTGGATCGCAGATCACGCCGCCCTTTGCGCCGCCAAAGGGAATATTGACCACCGCGCACTTCCATGTCATCCAACTGGCCAGCGCGCGCACCTCGTCCAGAGTCACCTCCAGCGAATAACGAACACCTCCCTTGCCGGGGCCGCGAGCGATGGAGTGCTGCACGCGGAAGCCGGTGAACATCTCGATCTTGCCGCTATCCATGGTCACGGGAAAGTGCACGATGATTTCACGCGCGGGCAAGCGGAGCAGTTTCCACAAACCTGGATCGAGATTCAGCTTGCGTGCCGCCAAATCAAACCGCGCGCTTTGCGCCTCCCAGGGGTTGATCTCCTGGTCCAAAGTGACTTCCGAGTTTTCACTGGCCATCCATATCTCCTATTTTTTCGATTTCTATTCCACGTTTTGAATCTGTTCGCGGGCTTTTTCGATCTCTGCCTTCATGGCCAGCCCCAGTTCGGTAATGCGTGTTCCCTGGCCGCTCACTCCGCCGGTCTTGGAGAGCAGCGTATTGGCTTCGCGGTTCATCTCCTGCAACAGAAAGTCCAGCTTCTTGCCCACTTCGCCCTCAGCAGCCAAGAGTTCGCGGAAGTGGCCGACGTGGGTATGCATGCGGTTCAGTTCCTCGGCAATGTCGCTGCGCTCCACCAGGATGGCGACTTCCTCGAGCAGCCTCTGGCGATTGAACTCCGAACCGGTGGCCGCTATCAGCCGCTGGGTCAGGCGATCCTGGTAGCGCTGCTCGATCTCGGGCCGCAGCGCGGCCACTCCGTCTGTCGCCTCGGTCAGCCGGTCCAACATGCCGCGAAGGGCTGCCTCAATATCTTCGCCCTCCCGAGCCCGCATCACCTTCAACTGATCGAGCAGCGGCCCAATCTGAAACAGCACGCTTTCTGCCAGTTCAGCGAGATCTTCTTCGCCGCGATTCTCCACCTGGAGCGCGCCGGGCATGCGTAGCGCTGTGTTCAGGTCCGGTTCGCCTCTGACACCATACTCGTCACGCGCCAAGGCGAAGGCTGCAAAATAACCAGCCACGAGTTCACGATTGAATCCGCCCTTGGGCTGGGAGGAGCGATCGACTGAAAGCGTCAGCTCCACATGACCGCGCACCAGGCTTTCTTTGAGCGCCTTGCGCAGCTCCATCTCCAGTGCATCCAGCCCCGGCGGCAGGCGTAACTGCACGTCCAGAAAGCGGTGATTGACGCTCTTGACACTCAAAGTGTAGCTGAGCTGTTCTTTCACGCGAACCTGAATCCGCGCAAACCCGGTCATCGAATGAATCGCCATGGTCTGCTACTCCTATACACCTGTTGAGAGCGCCAGTTGCAATTGTTGCACGTCATTTTCCGGGAGATCCTGCACCTGCCGCTCGGGAACATCCATGAATTGCAGTTGATAGAGCCGCTGATAGGTCGGCGAGGAGGTCAACAGCTCTTCGTGCGAACCGATCGCGGTGATGCGCCCATCTTCGAGGACGGCGATGCGGTTGGCGCGGCGGATGGTTCCAAGCCGGTGCGCAATCACAAGCACGGTACGTCCCTCCATCAGGTTGGCCAGCGCGGCTTGCACCAGCGACTCACTCTCCGCGTCCAGCGCCGACGTAGCCTCGTCCAGAATCAGAATCGGCGCATCCTTAAGGATAGCGCGAGCAATGGCCAAGCGCTGCCGCTCGCCGCCGGAAAGCCGAAAACCTTTTTCACCGATCACCGTGTTATAGCCCTGCGGCATTTGCAGGATAAAGTCGTGCGCCAGGGCATTGCGTGCGGCTTGCTCCACGACGGCGGCCTTCACCTCAGGCCGACCGTAGGCGATGTTGTTGCGCACCGTGTCGTTGAACAAGATGGTCTCTTGCGTCACCTGAGCCACCTGCCGGCGTAGCGAACCAAGCGTCAAGTCCCGGATGTCATGGCCGTCAATGAGGATGCGGCCCGAAGTCACGTCGAAGAAGCGCGGAATCAGGTTGACCAGCGTGGACTTCCCTGCCCCGCTCGGGCCAACCAGCGCCAACACCTCGCCGGACCGAACGTCGAGGTCCACGTTGTGCAGAATCTGGTGTTCGCCCTCTTCGGTGGAGTAAGAAAAGCCTACATTGTCAAACTGGACAGATTGCGCAAACCCCTTCAAAGCCACAGCGCGGTGCCGTTCCTTCACGTCGTCCTCGGTGTCAAAGAAGCCGAAGATCGACGAAGAAGCACCCATGGCCTGCTGGAAGCTGTTGTAGAAGTAGGCAAACTTGCGCACCGGGTCGTAGAGCTTGAAGAGCAGGATGATGAACGTTCCGAAAAGCCCCATCGTCATGCGGCCAAGCAGGATTTCATGGCGTCCGATGAGCAGGAGTAAAGCAATGGCCACTGCGCCGATGGAATCCATCAAAGGCGAGCTGATCGATTGAATGCGCACGCTGCGCAGATTGGCGCGGAACAGCCGGCTAGCCGCCTTCTTGAATCGCAGAATCTCCCACAGTTCGGTGTTAAAAGCCTTGACAATGCGGTTGCCAGTGACGGTTTCGTGCAGGATGTTTTGAATCTCGGCGAGCTTGTCCTGGCCGGTGCGCGTGCGTGTGCGCACTTCCTTGCCGATCTTGCGCGATGAGGTGATGACCACCGGCACAAACAAAAGCAACGCCCAACTGAGGTATCCGCCGAGACGAATGACGAAGAACAGGCCCACCAGGAAGGTAAAGAATTGCTGTAGAAACTCACCGATGACCGAGCTGACCGCGTTCTGAACCTTGTCAACGTCATTGATGAGGGTAGAAAGAATAGTGCCCGTAGCGTGCTTGTGAAAAAAACTGGACGAGCGGCGCAGAGTCGCTTCATAGAGGTGGTTGCGCAAGTCGGTAATCATGCCGAAGCCTGCGTAATTGACCAGATACGTGCCGAGATAGTCGCATAGGCCCTTGAGCAAGGTAGAGGCTACTAGGGCAAAAGCCACCACATCCCAGGCATTGTGTAGAGGCAGGAATTGGGGAATGGCAAGCCTTAGGTCGAAGTGCCACGGGCTGTTCACGAGACCCAGAGTGATGGGTCCTTCCGGCGCTTTGGGGTCAAGAACTCGATCGAAGATGGGCTGAAAGAGAAGAGTGCGAAAAGTGTCAAGCACGCCCACCATGGCCAGCAACAGGATCCCGGGCAGCAATTGCAGCCCAAAGGGAAGTCCGTAGCGCAGCAGGCGCAGTAAGTTCTTCATGCCGATTGGCCTGTCTGCCGGTCAGAAATCTCTGCGCCGAGCACCGGGAGTTGAGTGCAAAACTCCATTCCCGTATTGTATCCGGCTCTCGATCAAGAATTTTGAAATAAGTCCTTATCCGCATCTCTATTGAAATAGCCTGGACTCCCTGGCGGAGGAGGAACTCGCGGCGCCGGACGGTCACAGCGATTCCCGTGCCGCTGAAGGATCATAGAGAGACTGCGGTTCCAAACGTAAATGGAATGCAAGTTGTTGAAAATACAATGCAATGATCCGAAGGCTGGGCAGTAGGTTGGATACCGCTTTGAATCAAAGGGCCGATGCGGTTCCCTGCCCCGGTATCGCTTCGTAAAAGGCGCAGTACTGGTCCGCAATCGCCTCTTCGGCGAAACGTTCCAGGTTCTTGAAACCGGCGGCGCGCAACTGCTCACGACTCTTGAGGCCCAAGGCGATAGCCGTCGCAGCAGCTTGTGGGTCGTCTGGATCGATGAAGATTGCAGCTTCGCCGGCTACCTCGGACATCGGCGGACGCCGGGTGGTAACTACAGGACAACCGCAGGCCTGCGCCTCCAGAATCGGCCAGCCAAACCCCTCTTCGAGCGACGGAAACAGAAGTGCCAGCGCATTCCCATAAAGCGATTGCAACTCCTCGTTGGTCGCGTCTGCGGCCTCGATCACGCGATTGCCTATCCGTTCCACGCGAATCGCTGCCCGAAGTTCGCTGGTCAGCGGCTTGCCGGCCAGAATCAGCTTTGCGCCAGAAAACTCGCCGATCTCGACCAGCCGCGCAAAGATACGCAAGACGCCAACTCGGTTCTTGTACCACTGGTTTCCGCCCACGTGCAAGAAGTAGCGTTCGCCGGGTGGTAATCCAAGCCGGGAAGCAAGAGCGCTGGAAAGCGCCGCGCCCGGCTGGTAACTCCAATTGAGTGCGTTATAAATAACGCGCGTTTCACTTCCGGTCTTGACTGCCTCATCTGTGAACGTTTTCAGGTCTTCGGCAGTCTTGGCGGAAACGCAGAGCACATAGCGCGCCCCGCGCAGGCCCGAGAGAATCCACCGCTGCAACAATCGCCCCGACCAGCCTATAGGCGCCTGGGGAAACTCGCCCCGCGCCGCGCGTATGGCCAGCACATCGTGACACGTAATCAGATTCGGCTTCCGGCGAACGGTGCGCAGATACATCGAATTTGAATGGTCCAGGACATGAACCAGATCGTGCGACCGAGCCAGACGGCGCAACCCGAAAGGGAAAAGCAGAAACTTGTCCAGATAGCCTAGATATTTCTTCAACCCCGGACTCGACGCCAGCTTTGAAACAACGGCCCGTGGTGCAGTCACAGTGACCTTATGGCCGCGCGCCGTCAGAGTGCGCTCAAGCCAAGCAGCGTAGCGTAACATGCTTTCCTGGCCATCCGGCTCATAATTCGCCACAAGCAAGATCCGCATGATTTACCTGTCTCCGGAGCTGCTTGGCCTTGAAAGTTCAGGGCCTGTTCACACTGCCAGGACTGAGCCCCTCGCAGCAGGAACAGACCCTGGTGATTGGACGGATTCCTAGAAGCTGACCTTGCGCTCCGGGAACCAGGTTAGCTGAATGGTCGTGGTAGTTACAGTCTGCTGGCCGGGAAGATAGATGGGTGCCTTCCAGTGCTCGTAGGCGAAGTTGCCATTCACCTCGAAGTCCTTGCCGATGCGCTTCACCACTTGGAAGTTGATGTCATTCAGTGTGGTTCCGTATTGAGCGGTCTGAGTCAAGATAAAATCCTTGGCCGCCTTCTGATGGCGCACGCCCACCTGCATCCACTCGCTGCCACTCAGATGATAGGTGATCCAGGCCTGCCCGCCCTTGTCCTCGCGGCCGATCCAGTCGCCAAATAGTTGGCCCTTGTTGGTGTAGCCCTGTCTCTGAATGCCTTCATAGTACATAAACTCACCAAGCGCGCTGCGCGATGTGGGCGGGTCGGTGCTGACGCCTTCCACGCGCATGTCCAGCTTGGGAACCCCAGGCACATGGGAGAGATACAGGCCGGGCCGATATGCCGCGCGCCGAGGCGCGTCGATCGGGGAAACATCGTCGTGCGCCTCCGAGTCTGCATAGAGTGTAAGCCAGTTGCGGACGAACGGAAGCCGGTAAGTGAAGTCAAATGCGCCGAAACGCGCGCCCGGATCCTGCGCGCTGTTCTTGACCGAAGGGTCGGGAGCAGACAGGCTGAAGAAACTTCTCAAGAAGCTCTTGATATTGATGGGTTCGTGACCCTTGCCGCCCCAGATGACGGTCCGCTCAAAGCCGAATTCCAGGTTAGGAGTGGGCTTGAAGCTGACCTTTTCGACATGCACCCATGGGTCATTGGGATAGACATGGCCTTTGAGGGAGCCCACCAGAAAGTCATAGCGGAAAGGTCCGGTGAGCCGGGACAGCAGTGGAACCTTGATCGGCTCAATGCGATTGACCCGGAAGGAGTAGATATTCTCGGCATTGTTTGAGTAGGCCATGCCTCCACCCAACCCCGGTCCCAGCCAGTCGTCCTGTTTGCCGAAGGATATCTCGTGGTTGATGAAATGCGCCGATACATACGCCTCCATCAGCCGCCCATTGGTTGCCGCCGCAATGGGCCCGGCCGGGATGGTAGCCTGCTGGTTGTACGGAATAGGTGTATTGGTATTGAGAAAGTCGGTCGTGCCGTCAATGAGGGCGAGATCTTGGGCCAGCGCAGGCGAGTAGCCAGTGGTTAACGGCGCGGCCTGAAACTCGCCGCGCACATAAAGCAGGAATCGGCCCGCGGACGCGTAGCCGCTGGCTCCGGAGTAACTATTGAAGCCGGCCGCGTAAGGGCGGCCATAATCGTTCACTACAGTCGAGCCCAGATGAAAGCTGTCGCGAAGCGGCGTGCCGCTGATGGCCCGCGCCACGGAGTAGACCGACTCGATGCGCGTATGGCCCTGATGCGTGAGGCAGGGGCCTTGAAGGTCAAAATGCAGTTCGTAAACCAGCGCCTCATAAATGTCCTGAGCTTCGTCCGTGCCCGGCCCAGTGTCCGCATCTTCAATGCGCGCGCCCGTTTCTTCCAGCGCATGATCCAGGCTCGAGCGCGTCCACGGCCGCATCCCCAGGTAGATGCTATCCACAAAACCCAGCGAATAAAGGCGCAGCGTCGCTGGATAGACCCAACTGTCAACCGGAATGTACGGCGAATCCAATACCGAGGGCTCGCAAACAAATGCAGGCTTTCCCGTGTCCCGGTCCCACTGTACGAATCGCTTCTGCGCGCCGGCGTCCGCAACTCCAGCCTGTGCGCTAGCCAGAGCGCTGGCAGCTAGAAGCAAAAAAGCTGCCAGCAGCATTGTGCGGCAAAGCACCGAAACACCGGCCAAAGGTTTGCTAGCATTCATACGCTCTCTCACTCCTGAGTTATTTGTGCGCACATCTTGTGTTAAAACAGTTAACATTGAATCTCCCCGGCTAACTTACAGCAGTGCAACAGCCGCTTAGCGAGGCTCGGCAATCTGCTATAGGCTCGCGGTAACTTGCGAATGCTGTGGTTCTAATCCTGCCACGTTAGCAACATACCAGCGATAAGCTGCCTTCAAGCCGGTCTCAAAGTCCGTTGGCGCGCTCCAGCCTAGATCCCGAAGACGGCTGACATCCATCACCTTCCGCGGCGCTCCATCCGGCTTTGAAGTATTCAGCGTGAAAGTGCCATGCCAGCCGGCCACTTTGGCAATGCTCTCAGCCAGCTCCAGAATAGTTATATCCTGCCCAGTGCCGACATTCAAAAACATTTCGCCCGAGTAATTCTTTATCACAAACACGCAAGCGTCTGCCAAATCGTCCGAAAACAGAAACTCGCGTCGCGGCGTCCCGCTGCCCCACAACTCCACAGCAGGGCTATGCGCGAGTTTGGCTGCATGGATCTTCATGATCAGCGCAGCCACTACATGTCCGCCCTCGGCATCGTAGCGGTCTCCGGGGCCGTAGAGATTGGTCGGCATCACAGAAACAAAATCACAGCCATATTGCCGGCGGAAGGCCTCACATAACTTGATGCCCGCAATCTTCGCGATTGCATACCATTCGTTGGTAGGTTCCAGCGCGCCGGTCAATAGCGCCTCCTCCCGCATCGGCTGCTGGGCAAGACGCGGGTAAATACAGGACGACCCAAGAAACAAGAGCTTCTTGACTCTTGTGCGCCACGCCGCATGGATAATATTGGTTTCGATCACCAGGTTTTCATATATGAATTCTGCTGGACGCGTCGCGTTGGCCAGAATGCCACCCACCGTCGCGGCGGCAAGAAAGATAACATCTATCTTTCGATCCCCCAGCCATGCACTCACATCCACCTGGCGCAGCAAGTCAAGCTCGCTGCGCGGCGCCGTTACGATCTCACAGTTCTCGCGCGCAAGACGCCTGACAATCGCCGAGCCGGCCATTCCCCGATGTCCCGCCACCCACACGCGGCAGCCAGTCAAATCGAAGCTACTCATGCTCAATCCCTCTGACATGCGATTCCTTCGCGATCACTTTGAGATCCGAAGCCAGCATCTCAGAAACCAGCTCGGGAAAAGTCACCGTATGCTTCCACCCGAGAACCCGGCGCGCTTTTGAGGCGTCGCCCTGCAGCAGGTCTACCTCTGTCGGTCTGAAATAGCGGCTGTCGATTCTCACCAGCGTATCGCCGCTGGCAGAATCGATACCCACCTCGTCAACTCCGTTGCCCTTCCATTCGATCTTGCGGCCAACCTTGGCGAAAGCTAGATCAATGAATTCGCGCACGCTATGGATCTCGCCCGTTGCCAGTACGTAATCGTCCGGCGTTTCCTGCTGCACAATCCGCCACATGCCTTCCACATAATCGCGAGCATGGCCCCAGTCGCGCTTGGAATCGAGATTCCCGATATACAAAGTCTTCTGCACGCCTAGATGAATGCTGGCCACGGCCCGAGTAATCTTACGCGTGACAAACGTTTCGCCGCGGATAGGGCTCTCGTGATTGAAAAGAATTCCATTGGAAGCATGCATGCCGTACGCTTCGCGATAATTCACCGTTATCCAGTACGCATAGAGTTTGGCCACTCCATATGGGCTGCGCGGATAAAAAGGAGTTGTTTCCTTCTGCGGCGTCTCTTGCACTTTGCCATAAAGCTCCGAGGTCGAAGCCTGATAGAACCGCGTCTTTTCCACCATTCCGAGGATCCGGATCGCCTCCAGTATCCGCAATGCGCCTGTGGCATCGGCATTGGCAGTATACTCCGGCGTCTCAAAGCTGACCTGCACATGGCTTTGTGCGGCCAGGTTATAGATCTCGTCCGGCTGCACGGCCTGAACGATGCGGATCAGATTGGTTGAGTCGGTCATATCTCCGTAATGAATTTGGAAATGGCTGTCCGGCACATGGGGATCCTTGTAGATATGGTCGATGCGGCCTGAATTGAACGATGAGGAGCGCCGCTTGATGCCATGAACAAGATACCCCTTATTCAGCAAAAGATCGGCTAGATACGCGCCATCCTGCCCAGTAATCCCAGTAAGTAAAGCAACTTTCTGCATGAAAATGCCTCGTCGAGCAAATTTTGTGAAGCGGACGGCCCAATTCGATCGCGCCACATGATTCCTCTGCTTTCGCACACCACTAAAGACTCTGTGTGGGGCCGGAACCATGGTAAAGCGATGAACGCTCCAAGTATTCATAGTTTAATGCATGGCTGGTAAAACAAGCCGCAAAGGACGATCCACATCCCCAAGATTGGCATTCGCGGGATTCATCCCAATAATCGGTTTCATTTTGGTCATGATGCGACCGCGTCAGCGGCCTCAGCCCTGGCATGAACGGAGAAGCCCTGGATGACGTGAAGAATCTGTACCGTAAGAGCCCCGAAAGCCGTATAAATATTCATTTTGAGTACGCCTTCCGAGGTATTCAACGGAAGCAGCATGACACAAATAAGCTGAACCAGCGTAAGAACGATCACCTGGAGCGATCCGCTCCACCAGAAGATCCACTTGCGAGCCATGGCAACCGCCCACATGGCTCCCGTGAAGTAACCGATTGCCGAGGCATAAACTACAAGCTGCACCTGCGGAGTTAGATTGCTATACTTCGCTCCAAGCAGGATAAGATAAGCTCCAGGACAGAACTTCGCCGACACAGCCACTAGAACGGCAACTGCTCCAATGGAGCAAATGGCGTACAAGTAGCGTTTGCGAAATAAAGCCCTTGGGGTCTTTGAAAAGAACGGAACTACCAGAACCCCGTTCGATGTATTCAGCAGCAGAAACAGTTGGCCAATCCTGCCTGCGGCCGCGACTTCCGCAATCTGGCTGACATGTCCGAAGACCGCAATCAAAAACAGCGAAATCTGGCCCTGTAGCGCTTGATACACGGTTCCTGGCAACAGTGGCACTAAAAACTTTACCATCTCCTTGCCATGTTCTTTTGAAGCATTGCGCGGCACTTGAATCCACGGCCGCGCCAAGATTCTGTAGGATACGCCCATCACCACAATGCTCATCGTGTTTGCGAGGATTACAGTGGTCGATGAGATACTGTGCATGTAGTACAGAGCAACAGAACTCGCAATGCGCAGCACAGCCGCGGCAATCTGTGGGCTGTAGAACGAAACCAGCCTGTTATTCAGCAGCAGAGGAATCTCGTAATATGAGGCCCATGCCTGAAACTGCACGGTAAGTAATACGGCCAGAGCAAGCAGGACTAGTTCTCGGCGGCCATGTGCCTCGATTTCGGTATTACGAAAGACAACAGCCATAACAATGCCAGCGCTGGCAATAATAATCAGAAGAACTTGTCTAAGATAGCTCGCGGTTTTTATATAAGAGCCAAGGAGCGCTCTATCTTGATACCTCGTGCCCACAAGTCCGGAAATTGCCCCGCCAAAACCGATATCCGTAAGGATGGTAATCATTCCCTGAATACCAAGCGCTATGGCATAGATTGCGAATTCCGGCTTCGACATCAGCCGCAGAAGCAGGAGGCCGGTTACCGCATTGAGCAGTTGGACCACGCTCTGCCCACCAAGATAGGCCGAGATTCTCTTCCAGATTCGCGACGGGACACTAAAGCTCATAAACTCCTTGTGAATGACTTGACGAAGCGCATGCGAAGAAGCCGAAACCGGCTGCGATAAACTCAGGAACCTAAGAGTTAAGACCAGCCATGAACCCACGATAAGGATTCAACGCGCATGAACCGCTGAAATGGCTCTTCTCGCTATGCTTCCGTTCCCGGCGCCGCGACGGAGTTGTACATCTCCAGGTAACGCGGAACCAGCACCCTCCAGCTATAGCAGTTCTCGACTCTAGCTCGGCCCAGCGCACTGCAATGGCGCAATATCTCTTTGTCGCCCATTGCCTCTTGGATTCTCGTGGTCAATGCTCCGCTTTCCGCCATATCGGCGTAGAGTGCGGAATCTCCCAAAACCCATCGGAAATGCTCTGAACTATGGCAAATAACTGGCACTCCCGCGACACATGCCTCAAGAAACACCATGCCGAAGCCCTCGTTGAGGGAAGCCAGCACGAAGAGGTCAGCAGCCGCCAATAGCTCTGGAACCGTATCGCGAGGAACGGTGATGAACGCATGACGGCCTGGAAGAAGCTTCGCTGCCAATTCTTGCAGTCCCGCAGTTTCAGAGGACGGTTCGCCGGCCATGCACAGAAACACTGAATCGTCATGAAGTGCCGCGACTTCTCGAATAGCGTAGTCAAGCCTCTTGTGCTGCCTCTCGAGTACGGCGAGCGAAAGAACGATAAACAAACCCGGCGGAAGTCCAAGCCGTTGCCGTATAGCATTTACCGGCTCGCTTAATCGAAATCTCTCAAGGTCGATGCCATACGGTAACAAGTGCATACGAGCAGGTGCGATACCGAACTCGATCGCTTGATCCAAGCCAGCCTTGCAGACCTGATGAATAAAGACCTCTGGCGAAAAGTGGCTCGGACTTATTGGCCCCCCATTTGACTGCAACAGCCTGACTCGAGATCCGGTCCAGCGCACATAACGGGCAAGAAAATTGCCCATGTTCCCTTCGCTGTAGTGGACTATATCGATCTTTTTCAGAATCAAATATGGAATCAGGGCGATGGTAAACGTAATCTGTTCCCAGTAAAATGCTCGCAAAGGGTTCATGAAGCGCATCAGAAAGTCGCGACGAAGGCAGGGCACCACGATCTCGTTGGGCAGGCTTTTTCCAGAGCCTTTGAATAAGATCACATCGGTGCGCCCAGTGAGCGCTGTGAACAATTCCCTGCTAAAGGCCTCAAACCCGCGATGCACATGCTCAAGGCCACAACAGGCGATCGCTACACGCATAATCGGGCTCCCTTGCAATCAGGCATAGAGTCGTTCCTTTCGCGGGTTCAGCCGGTATTTCATTCGCCTATATCTCTTTGTTTTGTAACATGCCGATGATGAAGCTCTATGGAGTAATTTGGCGCGCGACACGGGCCGGCACACCGATCGCAATGGAAAACGGCGGGATGTCCTTAGTTACCACTGCGCCAGCCCCGATGATGCTGCCTCTCCCAATGCGCACGCCAGGAAGGACAATTGCGCCGGTGCCAAGCCAGCAATCCTCTTCGATCACGACCGGCACTTCGATCCCGATCCGCCGAGTTGCGATCTGTTCAGAATGAGTAATGGATGCGATCGAACACCCTGTAGAGATCAGGGTCCTCGCTCCGATATGCACTCCTCCCCCGCCAAAAACATGCGTAAAGCTATTTATGACCACATCGTCTTCCAGAGTCACGCCGCGTGTTCCCCATATAATTGCCTGAGGGCTGATCATAACTCTGGCTCCGCAGGAATCAAGCGATTTTCTAAGGAGGACGTCTCGGTAGTCCTGGTGCCAACGGATGAACTTTTCAATGCATTTGAATATCAGTTTTCGCATATTGGCTCCTCCCCTTGGATGATTGCTTCACAATGGAAACGACAATGCTGAAGTATCACCGTCGTGGCTCGACTTCACATGGAATCAACTGTCAATTCCCTTTCCACGGCGAATCATCCGGAGGCCGATTGCGGTTTCGACAGATTCCAAAATCGAACGCCCAAATGCCTCACGAGAAAACAGTCTATGAGCCCGTTCCCAGGCTTCTTGCCGCTTATCGGCCAGAGAACACGAAGCAGCAGAGCGGAGAGCACTTATGAAATCGGTTTGGCTTTGCGGACGGTAACCAGAACCCACGGTGCCCATGATCTCGTCGAACGGGCTGATGGCGGGCGCAACTGGAATCAGTCCATTTGCCATTGCTTCCACAAGAACGTATCCCCAGTCGTCGAGTTGGGACCCAAAACAGAAAATATCTGCCTGCTGCATCACACTTTGAAGTTCTGGCCGTTTCAGGCGGCCGAGAAAATCTACTGGAACACTCAGTCTGGAAGCTGCTTGGCGGACAGACTCATCTGGCTCGCCAGCAAGTTGAAGAAAGGTTCCCGCAGGCAGTATTGCCTCCTTCATGGCATCCAGCATCCATAAGATTCTCTTACGAGGCTCATTCAGTTGAATGGCCGCCATCAGCAGGCGAATGCCACTGCCTTTGCGGCTGGGCGAGGTGCCGACACATGTGCCAGGGTATGCCAGAGAAGCTGTTACTGACCGGCGATGAAGACTGGCAAGCAGCGCCTTCGATACCGTGAGCACGCGATCAGCCTCCCGGTAGCCGCGCCAATCTCTTCGCCACCAGCCAACCCACAGCAGACCTACGTGCAAAAATGACCTGATGGTTTTGTCCGGCACAAGAAGAGGAATTTTCCGCACATAAGCCAGCAAACTAACCGGGTAGCCCCAGGCAGTTACAATCTGCGGGCAAGGGACGCCGCGATCGACGAGGGATGTTTGATTCAAGATATAGGCCGCAGGCCGCACGCCTCGATCCTCAAGATATTTGTGAGTCTTCAGCAAAACCCCGTTCGAACCGGCGGCAAGATGCCTACTGACCGTATGGAGTGCCTTCATGCCGCGGCTTCGCTGAGAAACGTGGTCGTCTTGCTCGCCAATCCGGAGGACTTCGACTGACGGTACACCCGGAAGCGGCGTATCGGGTGCGGCGATAAGCAGAACGTTGTGCCCTAACTCATGAAGCGCATGCGCGGCTTCCCAACACCAAGTAGCCATTCCATTTGTGTTGTATAACCAAGCCACAACGAGAAGATCGGATGGGCCAGCAGCTCGGAGCACCTCTGCTTCCTTTAGATTGTCTCCAGTTACACTACCCATTTCGGCGGAATCTCCATGTGTAGCTCGAACAAACTATCGATCAACAAAGCGTGACTGGTATCGTACTGCCGCGGTTCGCTGGCAATCAGTCACCGAGTACTTGGGACAGAGTGATGCGGCTTCAAGATGCGCCGTGGCCGCTTTTGGATTTCAAAAGGCTGGAATACGCCGCATTGACAAGCTCTGCCACCGTTCGCCATGTGTATTTCTGCCTGACATCTTGAGATGCCTGCTCACCGAGCCGCTGCCGCAGGCCTTTGTCGTTCATCAGCAACTCAACCGAGCTAACGATCTGTCCCGAATTTCCAGGCGCAATCAGAATACCGTTTTTTTCATGGTCGATAATATCCCGCATTCCGCACGTTGCCGAAGCAATCACGGGCATGCCAGTGCCCATTGCTTGGACCAAAGTCGCTGGCGTTCCCTCGAAGAAACTGGGTAAAAGGAATATGTCGTAATCCAGGTGGAGTTCTGCATAATCTACATGCGAAAGAACCGGAGGGAGTACGGATATCCTGGAATGAAGCGCGTCGGGAAAGTCCGCGAGGACACGCGACGCGGAAATGCCGGCGCCGAGTATACCTAGCTTTATTGAAGGATGCCTGCCGGCCAGGACTGAAAAGGCCTCGACGATCTGACGGATTCCTTTGCGATCTATCCATGTGCCGGAAAATAACAGCTTGTTGCCTGGGCGATCGAAGCGTCGACTGGCCGCTACTCTCGAGAATTCCGCGCCTGCCCCTGGGAACACTCGTGTGATTTTCTCTGGATCCAACTGCAAACGACTCTCTAGAAAGGTTCTGTCTTCTTCGCTCATGCACAACACGTGGCTGGCACGGCGCAACGTAAGCCGCGACTGCCAAAGATTCGTCGCAGGAAACATAACTCGGGCTTTCCAGGTTGGAGGATCGGGGCTGGGCGGATCTTTCCTCAGGCGCAGCTCCCAGTAGCGTTGTTCCAACCCATGAGACATGGCCACAATTGCCGGAGAGCCAATTCGCGACCCTCCAAATACAACCGCCGCACCAGCCGGCTCGTGAATGTTGATTACATCGTACGGCTCTCCCCGCAGGAACGCCTCTCTGGCATGGCATCGAACGTACCAAGGGAAAACATAGCGGCGAAACCTCTCGCTGCCTTTAGCGGGCATATCGTCGGCTGTAAAGTACTCCGCTTTCCATCCGAAAGATTCCAGCTCGGCATGAATGGATTCCATCATGCGCGCCATTCCGCCCCAGTGACCTCGTTTGACGTTGTGAGCGACCAGTACGCGCTTGGAATTGCACTCGGGGATCATTGTCATAACTGCTCCCCTGAGCCCGGTAAACACTTGAAAATAACTCCAGCAATGCCAACCCGAAAGCAACTAGTCGGCCTGCTCCGCTCTCGCCGCTGCGGGCGGCCAGCCACCTTTCCCCTGCACGCAGAGCAGCCAATGCTGTGTAGACGCCGCGCAACAATCAAGAAAGAACCCCTTCCGCTCAGTAAAGCTTTGGCTCGGCCGCGATCCTGGAGAAGACATGCCGCGAAGGTGCCAACCGTTCTTTCATGCGCAGGAAAGGCGATTCGAGGATTTTGTAACTTAGCACGGCTATTGCGACCGTTCCCGAGAACCACAATGCGAGGTACACGAAGTCCCCGGCCAACCTTGAATGAAGATGATCGCCTAGCCAATGCAATCCAAGGATCATAAGCGGCCAGAACAGGACCTGATAAACATAGATCCCGTAACTGTAACGCCCCATGAAACGAAGAAATCTCCCACTGAAGATGCGGCATTCCAAGCTGCCCGGAACAAAGCATCTTAGAATCAAGCTGGAAAATACAATTGGAATCGCAGCGAACCCGACAGTCTCCATTGAAGGGATACGGAAATCAAATGTGCGCGCATACACCCCAACGCCCACAAGGACAGCTACCGCCAGAACCGCCAGCCATCGCATTTTACGCCACAATTCCTTCACTGGCCAGCGGCTCATAGCCAGCGTCAGCCACGACCCGAGCAATAGCCCATCCCAGTGCGTCGGCAGCTCCCAATAAATCAAGTAGAGCGCAATCTGGTTCGGCAGAAACCTTGTCAGGATGACTCGTAGCAGGATACTGAAAGTGATAAGCGCAAGGCATAGCCTCATGATCTTTCGCCGATCCCGGATAAGCCAGACAAGAAGCGGCCACAGCAGGTAATACTGCTCTTCCACAGCCAGTGACCAAAAGGGGCCAATGTAGGCGGCCGGCGTCACATCGACTAGCTTGTGGTTAAATGCCAGTGCGATGTTCTGGCAGTAGAACAAGTAGGCTAAGTGGCCGCGTTGCCACTGAAGCTGGAGGAATGGCGTCAAAGCCGCCAAAAGCAGAAACACGCCATAAAACAGCGGGAAGATACGCAGAATGCGACGAATATAGAAGTTCCTGAAATACCTTGGATAGTTCACTGTGTCAATCAGGATTCCCGTGATCAAGAAACCGGAGAGAACAAAAAAAAGATCCACGCCCATCCATCCGCAACTGGCTCCTAAAACAGCAACTCTTCCTACCCGTGACATTCGAAAATGATCTGCTGTTCCTGAAATGTGATAGATGAAGACGAGCAGAACTGCCACCCCTCGCACCCCATCCAGCGCCCGATAGTGTGCGTTGCCCGCCCGAGGCGCTGTCGGCAATGGACCGCCATCGCCCTCTACGGATATGGTCTTCATGGTTCTCCCAGCAACAAGGCGGCGCGCAACTCTCAGCGGCGGCACGCGGCAAAGTGAGATTCGTATGCATCAGCCACGGCATCGGGGCTGAAGTCTTTCAAATGATGCGCTGCTTTTGAGCGATACGAATCGAGCAGCTCTGGAGCGCCCAGAAGACGCAGAAGTGTTCGGGCCAGCTCATCGCAATTGCCTTCCTCGCATAACACACCTGCATCTCCAACAGCTTCAGGAAGTCCGCCCTGCCTGCTTGCCACTGGAACGCAGCCACAGGCAATACCCTCTACCGGCACGACCGACAACGCCTCGGGAGGCTTGGAACGTGAGGGTATCACCAGGATCTGGTGCCGGTTCATCAGTTTGGCAAGCTCGACGCCCTGCTTTGGGCCCAAAAAGCAGACACTCCGATCGAAGCCAAGCGACTTCGCAAGATCGCGCAAGGCATTCTCTTCTGGGCCGCTTCCAACGATCGATAACACTGACTGGGGACGATGCTTCAAAACGGCGCGAAATGCGCAAAGGAGGACGTCCACGCCTTTGGCCGTAACCAGACGGCCTACAAAAAGCAGATCGCTGTTCCGTTCAATTTCGGGCATTCTCCTGAAAATTGTTTCCGCGTACGGATTGTGAATGATTCTCGATGGCGTCTGAATTGTGGCCGCCAGGTAGTTACTGACAGAAAGACAATAGGGACGCCATAACAGACTGCGCTTCAGGCGATCTTTCCATACTCTATATCCCTCCGGGCGCGCCAAGGGAGTGTGGTGGACAACCACAAATGGCTTGCGGGGAAATAACAGCCAGAGAGGCCAGCCAAGCCTGAGCGACATATTGCTTTGCAGCACAATCTCGGCTCGGCCGATCTCTCCAATCAATGCAATCCAACTTGGACGCCGCACAATGCGAAAAGGCTCTTCGGGATCTGCGTTCATGCGAGGCGTATCCGTGACGACGGTTACATCGTAGCTCCGCCGCGAGAAGGTTCGCGCTAGCTGATCGGTAACGGTTTCGATTCCTCCGATGCTCGGCGCAAAGGCATACGATAGAATCAACAATCGCTGACGCGTCTTACCCATGCGATCTCCATCTCTTGCCAGTTACCTAAGCGTATGCCTGTAACTTCATCACATTTTTGCCGGCTGTCATGCCATTCCGTGTACGACAATTATTTGTGCGCGACAAGCCTGGATATTGAACCAAAGGATGCTTATTCTTGTTAACATCCAGACTGGCTGTCTTTCATTCTTCGCTGTCCTACCACTCGCGCGGGACTTCCCACCGAGATGGCCCCAGGAGGCACATCGTGAAACACCGAACTCCGCGCTCCTACGACTGCTCCGTGGCCGATTGTCACTCCAGGAGCCACGAACACATCCATCGCTACCCATGCCTCCGATTCGATAACAATCTTCTCGGCAATCAGGTCGAAGGTTGGGCTCGTGTAATCATGAGAACCAGTACAGAGATAGGATCGCTGGGATACCACTGCGCAATCCCCGATCTCGATCTCTCCATAGGAGTAAAGATTTACCTCGTCGCCAATGTGACAATGGTTTCCAATCTTGAGCTTCCAGGGATACGGAATCTTGACCGATGCGCGTATAACCGTTCTTTTGCCAATGCTCGCACCGAATAATCTCAGCAAACAGGCTCGCCACCCATACATGGCTTGCGGCGACATGGCAAACAGAGTGGACTGAACCAGCCACCATAGTTGTACATAGACTTTCGATCTGCCCCGAAAGCCGGGCGGAACCTTGAACCGATCGAGTTGCTGATACTTTCGTGATACACATCCAGCAAGTTGGGACAATCCATGGTCCTGTTCCATCTCTGATGATTTGAACTCGTCAGTGTGCATACGGTTCCTCTTTGAGTTCGATCGCAGAGAGAATCGAGTCACAGCCAGGGCAGCATGGCGAATAAATTTTTCTTGCCAGCCAAGCGTGGAAACTCCAGAAAAAGACAATGAAGGCGATCTGGATATTGCCCCAGACCTGAAAAATCAACTGCTCCGGATTCTTCAGCATCCCAGAACGAATCTGCTGGGCGCCTCTCAAAACAAGAATGCGAGCGGCCATGCGAAGAAAATAGGTGCAACCTTTGCCAACCGCTCTTGGGCCATGCGTATCGAGAAAGAGCAGCACCGACAGCGAATGGTGCTGAACAACTCGCCAGCCCAGACGCCGCTCGGGCTGGTGCAATACCCTCGCCTTCGGCAGAAACAGAATGCGCGAGTAGCTCTTCACTCGCTGGTGGAAGTCGACATCTTCCACGGCTGCAAAGGGAAAGCGCTCATCGAATCCATTCATCTTCGCGAATAAATTCTTCCGGACGGCAAAATTGCAGGACCACAGATAGCCTCCAGTTTCATTCGCAGGAACATAGTCCGCAAAACTCGACGCCTCTCCCTCTGCGCTGATGCGCCCTTCAAAGACGCCGATCTCCGGGTTGTTGAGTGCTGCTTCCTGATACGCGGCAATCAAATCCAGGTCTGGGATGCAATCATCGTCGAGAAAGATCAATAGCTCCGCTGCCGCATGTGCAGCTCCGCAATTCCGGTTGGCGGCTGGTCCCCGGCATGGCCCCTGGACAACTTCCACCATAGCTAGTTCCCCGACCAGCACTTTTCTCGTCTCCGATGCGTCTCCGTCATCGCTCGCAATAATCGAACATTCCGGGTGAGATTGAACATACGGGATGAGCCGGCTCAAGCATCGCTTCAGTAACTCGTGCCGGTTCCGGGTTGGAATGATAATCGCAATGGTGGGTACAGCCATGGGAGCAGTCCAATTCAACGCCAAGTGAGTTATAAAACTTTTGCCACGGCCTTACGTTCACAACTGTAATTTGCCGGCTTATTGGTCGTTCGCCCCATGAATCGCATGAAATGTGCGAAGACATACCTGACTCGAGGCCCGGAAGTCTGTAATAAGCGCTAGCCGACCACATGACGGGAGCGGTTGGTCACGGCTGCACTCCCACACCTGTCTTGCTCGGCCCGGTATCCAGGCCTCTCTTCAGGGAGGAGCTTGGCGATGATTTCAATGTGGACGGATGCTGCGCCATTCTTGAGGTTAAGCCAGGCGATGCCGGAGCTTTCCCTCTGCCGGTACTGCGACCAAGCGAACCTACCCGCCCGCGCGATCCTCCAACGGGATGGCTCATGCCGGAAGGCCCCGAAATCGGAGAGTGACTAGAGGTCTTGGTTCCAAAGCGCTGATCCGAGGAAGAATGAGAGAGATTAGCCATGCCAGGCGCAGTATTCCCGCGGACGGTCCTTGCCTTCGAAGCGGATGAACTCCCCGGCCGGACGGCGCCAAATGCGGGTGCCCCTGCTGCCGGTGTGAGAACTTGCGTCGCTCTGTGACTGGCGCCTGGAGATGCACTGAGTGTCGATCCATCGCTCCAGATTCCGCCGGGCTGCGCAGAAGATTTGAAACTTCCCTTTCCTGCCCCCCAAGTGGAACTTCCAGAGGCGCCGACACTCTGGGCCGGCACTGCTGCGCCCGCCGATGAAAACGAATGCTGCGTGCCGGCGCCGAAGTGGGACGATCCTGACTCCTGGGCTCGCCCTGGAGTCAGACTTATCAAACACATCGTGGCACACACGAAAATCGAGACAGTAGTCGCCTTCGCTTCGCGATTCATCGAATGGTTCCCTCCTGTGCCAAAGCCCTTGTTTCGGATTGAGCGGCCCACACCAGCCTCCGTTCCAAATGCCCCATGACACGCGCAGATGACCACCTTCGGCTGGCGTACATCTGTGCGTTCTTGCGATATTTACACAGATCCTCGTCCCGAAGGCCCCGGATTCTGGACAGAAGGGCCGGGGCGTCTTCCGGTGGAACGATCCAGCCCGCTCCCGATTCCAGGATGGTCTGGGCGATTTCGCAGTCTGAATTCACCGAAGCTATCACGGGACACCCCGCGGCAAGATAGGTCACAACCTTCGACGGAAATGCGATTTCCGAGACCGATTTCTGCTGCGTCACTAAACAAATGTCACTCGCTGCCAGGAGCCCTCTGAACCCTGCTGTATCCAGCAGCGGCAAAAACAGCACATTGCGCAATTCAAGTTCGGCGACCTTCTGCCGAATTCTTCTGCAAACGGCGCCATCCCCAACCAGCAGGAACTGAATCGAGTCATCCGTGCGATTCAAAGCAGCAGCATCCACAATCACATCGAGTCCCTGCTTCACGCCCATATTGCCGCTGTGAGTAACAAGAAACTTGTTCTCAATACAATGCTGCTTGCGAAAAGCAGTTCCTTCTCGCTCCTCGATCTCAAACAAAGAATCGTCAACGCGCGGTTCAAGTAATTCCACCTTCTCGGACGGAATGCCTTTGTCAATAATGCGGCCTCGCATGCCATTCGTCAGTGTAGTGACCAGCGTGGCATGGCGATATGCCGCACTCTCCACTTTATAAAGCATTCTTAGCGCCCAGGAAGGAAGCATCTTGAGTTCTGCCGCAGAGTCGGGTTGTAAATCTTCCACGTCGAAGACAAAGGGAATCCGCCAAAGCCGGCTCAAGAATATGGCGCTGAACGCGAGTCCAAGCGGTGGAGAGACTACGAGCAGCAGATCGGGCCGCTTTTGCACAATTGCTCCGATCATCGAGGAAGCAATGAAGCTTGCCTCATGCAGGATGCGCCGCAAAGGCTTCGGCGGATTTGGGATATAGGCATAGCTGCGAAGAATTCGAACCCCGTTGCGCTCTTCCTTCGCCGCTAGCTTGCTCGCATAGTCGGGAGGAACCTTCCATTGAGGGTAGTACGGGAAAGTCGTGCATACCTCGACCTCGTGACCCGCAGCTGCGAGATACTCCGCCCTATACGTGCTGAAAGCTCCAATGCCCGTGACTTCAGGCCAATAATTGATGCTAAGAATCAGAACTTTCATCGGTAAACCTTCCAACTGGCAATTCTACACCGCTCGCGGCTGCTATACGAGCGCATCCGGGAACGGCCTCGGCAAACCAGAAACGGAAATATCCAGTGTGTGGCGTATGAGAACCCTATGTAATCGCTCCAAGGCATGTGCGATGGCTCCGAAGAAGCTCCCAGGAATCTTTTCAACGGAACGGACACCATCCCAAAGCACGCAGGCCATAATGCATCAAGCCGCACCGGCCTCGGCGTACTGGCGGCGTATATGGCACAGTGCAAGCCAGCAATAGACCGCAACCGAAAGCAGACCAAGTGCCGCCGCTGCCAATAAAAGCCGAGAAACGCCTGCATAGGCCGCCGAATTCATCCATATATTCACGGTGTTGGAAGCATGGCAATTGAAAGCCGAGTACGAGGGCAGGCAAGGACCCGATATTCCAGCCGCCATGTTGCGAATATTCGATAGAGCGCCCGCAATCATATCAACAGCCTGCCCTTGAGTTGGTGACCAGAGCATGACGTCGTAGTCATGCCTTCCCTGAGAATCGGCAAGCGCCATGCGAAAGTGCCAGTTGCCTATAATAGACGAAACAGTAAGAATCGCGCCCCATGCGAGAGCGCATCTGAGCGCAATGCGCCGCCATGGATTGTCCTTCATCCACTCCCAACTGACGCACGCCGGCAAAACTAGAACTGGCGCGATCGTAACAAAGTGTCTTGGTCCCCAGCCCCATGCGCCGTACCAGTTAGTCGCCATCTTGGAGTGAATAATCAGCCACATCGCCGATAACACTGCCACGAACAATGCCTCGCATGGGTAAGCGGCCATGAAACGGCGGAAACAAACAACCGATAAAAGCGCAAGTGGAATATACAGGAAAATGCTCTTGCCGGGGCTAAACAGCAAACCAAGCGCTGCGAACGCGAGATTGCCTGTCAGGGCGTTGCTGGAAGCATATTGCTCGGATATTACCGGCGATAGGAGCCAATGCCCGGTCCGGAGATGATTGTAGTACGCTTGCCAGATAGCGAATGGTGCAAGTGCGGCCATTCCTATCGGCACCAGGCGGCTTAACCGCTTCCAATCGCGCCAAAACACCATTGTCAGGTAGGCTGCCAGGGCCACGAGTAAGAGAGCCATCGTCAGCCGAGTAATGATCCCTAAGCCGCAAAATGCCATCGCAATAAGAAAATAGCTTGATTTTTCTGTCTTTCTGAATTGCATCATAGAAAACATAGCCGCAGCAAGCAGGCACATGCATAAGACAACATCGGAAACAATTCGCGAATAGCTCCAAACAAAGGTGCAGAATGCAAACGCCATGGACGAAGCAAGAGCGGCCGCCATAGTGTTTGCAAAGTTTATACGCAGCATCGCATAGAACAGTGCTATCGCTATCGCACAGTAGATGGCGGGCATCAAACTTTCTAGGAAACTTGTAACGAAGCCTATTCTGCGCCTGTCATACCTGCTCGCCAGTGCCCTTTCCAAAACAACATTTACACCGGCGGCGGGAAGAAGAAAGAGCGTATTCCCGATTTCATGCGATGCATAGGTGCGCCCATTTGGAGCTACAGTGTAGACGCCCTCGCGAGGCTGTGAAAAGCTGAGCGCCCCTTCAGTCCATATCTGATGAGCCACGGCGTAATCATAGGAGCCCTCCGATGTATCGTACCCAGCCGAGGTCAGGATGAAAATTGAAAGCAAGAAACCAAATACTAGAATGATCTCAGTACGCAGGGTCGCAGGAGCGCAAGCGCCCTGTTGCCGATTCTGGTGGTGACTCATAATCTCCTTGGTTGAGAGACTGCTGATTTGAGTGTTGATCATCGTGCTTCCCTGCTGGACGGGTAGACTTCTGAGTTCTATTCTCACTATATCTGTCCAACCTGTCACCGTTGCGAATCCGCATATTCATTCAGTATCGAGTCTTGCACCGCGTAGAGCATGTGCGACGACCTACCAAAGCTGACTTGATGTGAGCCCCAATTGACCATGATTGCAACCAATTCGGGCAACCGATAAGCGCCAGGATGGTATTCAATTGCAAAAGAATCAATCTTGGAAGGATCGGATAGGCCACCGAGGATATCGAATTCGGCGCCTTCGCAGTCAAGCTTGCAGAGCCGAATTCTTCCCGTCAGTCCCGCGAGAATAGAATCCATGCTGACTGTTTCAACCTCAATCTTGTTCTTGATATCCTCGGGGATTGAAGCCAGGTGAGCTTCTACGATTGTGTTTGCACCGCCTCCGAGATAGTCGGAACACCAAAACGTTGCCGTCCCGTTGGACGAGGAAACGGCAACTTGTGAAAGTTTAACAGAAGACGAAAAGCCGTTTCGTTCGATATTGTCCCGCAATCGCCCGAAGCTCTCTGGGTAGGGTTCAAATGCGTAAGCGATTGCTCCTTTTGACGCGGCATAGCATGAAAAGAAGCCTTGATTGGCGCCTATATCGATCACCACATCTCCGGGACGCAGGGGGCAGCCTGGAACGTCATAATCGTGGCTATACCAGGTTTCGCCGAACATGTGAGACGACTTGACAGCAGCCTTGACTGTCACGCCGGTCTGGCGATCGCAAATCGTCATCAAGCCCGTTTTGGAAAACCTTCGCTTGAGCGCGATATGAACTGGGTTGCCGTATCGGACAATCCCTTGCAACAGTTCGATGACGCGAGTTAGCAGCATTGACTGATTCCTGGCATTTTCAGATTTGCGCTCCAATGCCGCCTTGATCTTCGACTCGGCGCTGAAGGCCGTCTCATTGCTTGCGAAACCGCGCCAGGTATCTGCGCGCCTTAAGACAAATTGACGTTCGCCCCGATCGGCTCGCTTTCGATAAACGTATGCCTGCTTTTCATCCTGAGGAACGGCAACTCAAAAAAATGATAGGAGATTGCGGCCATCAGGATATTCAGTCCGAGGGTAACCACGGCTTTCAAAATGAAAATGGGGCCAGAGATCGATGCGAGGTGTTCGATGAGGAGGTGATTTGTAATATCGAGTGCAAACAAATGATAGACATAGAGGCCGAATGAGATACGGCCAAGATAGACAGCCCAGCCTGGGACCAATCTTGGATTCAGCCCCAGAAACGAGAAGAGGATCAGAACTGCTCCCAGCGCTCCCAGCGCATACCCACCGATCAGAGGCCAACTGCCTGGGTTTTCGCCGGGATAGGCGAAGTCGTTATGGAGCCAATAGCAGGCGGAAAACCAGCCAAACAGCCCGCAGCCAACAAGCAGCATTCTTTTCCAGACAGCAATTTTCGGTAACTTGCTCCTCAGAATAAGGCATAGCAAGATGCCGCAAGCGAAGCATTCGAACTGGACGAAAGAGTTGAACCAGATGGGCTTGTAACTTGTGTGGAGTTTTCCCAGGTAGAAAAGCCAGACATTCGCCACAAGAATGTTCGCAAGGCAGAAGGCATAAAGCGACTTGCGGCTGAGGTATTTCACAATCCACGGCGCGAATAGATAGAACTGCTCCTCGATTGAGATGCTCCACAGCACGCCGGCTGGATTGTTGAATGCGCTGCGCGTCATCAGGCACCAGGCACCCATGAAGATTGCGAACCAGCCCATCTTGAGAGCGGAGGCGGGTTCACCTCCGGGCAGAAATGCGGCAACCGCGCCCAGCGCCAGGCCGAGGTAATAAAGAGGCCAGATCCTCAGGATGCGGCGAATATAGAACTGTCTTACGCCAACGGTACCGGCGGCCTCGCGTTCGCGAAGCAATAGCTCACAAATAAGGAATGCGCTGAGCTGAAGAATAGGCTGAGGCCGAACTTGCAAGCGCTGGAAGCTGCGTACAGGACAAGGGCAAAGCGCCCTATGACGTTGGCAACGCGCGAATCCGCATGACTCGGCAGGGTGTGCTCGGCAAAAACCAGCAGAAATGCAAGGATGCGAACGACGTCTAGTTCCGGGCGATAGTACCGATGCTGTGAAGACCTTGAGACGAAGATGGGGCTCTGAAGTCTGTCGTCCAATCTCTCTTCTCCTGCGCCGGGCGTCTCTTGTTTTCAGAGCACCGGAAAAATGGGCATCTAGACGCGAAACAAAGAGCACTTCCCGCCTCAAGTTGAATCGCACCAACTTCATGCCTAGGGAGCCACAGCCATGCAATTTCTGTAGCCGGACAACCTCACAGCCAGATGATCCGACTGAGGACCGGGTTTGTGTGATGCTCACAAGAACTAGCGGCCGAGCATCGAAAAACAGTGCGCGAGTTCGAGACAATCAGCTTCGTTGCTCAGCCAATAGGTTGCTCAGCCAATAGTCTGGCTGGAGGCTCCTTGGACGAAGCAAAGCGTTCCTTCAGGCGCAGAAACGGCGACTCGAAGTACTTGTAGCTGACTACTGCCAACAAGAGAGAACACGCGCACCACAGTAGAAGGTAAACGAAGCCCGCAATGAGTCTTGAGTGCAAATGAGCCTGCAACCAATGCAAGCGATCAATCATGATTGACCAAAACAAGACATGGTAAACATAGATGCCATAGCTATATCGCCCAAGAAAACGCATGAATCGTAAGCTAAAGAAGCGGCGTTCCCAACTACCTGGAATAAAACACTTCAGAAGCAGGCCGGCAAACACGATTGGAATCACGGTGAGCCCGATAGTCAGGGTTATCGGGGTGCTAAATGAGAGAGTATGGGCATACAGCCCCAGCCCACAAAATACAGCTACGCCCAACCAGACCGGCTTCTTCAAGTATCGCCACAATTCTTCGACAGGCCACCTTCGCATGGCCAACGTCAACTACGACCCGAGCAGCAAGCCATCGCAGCGGGTCGGTAACTCCTTGTAGATTAGGTCTAAAGCCAATTTGGAGGGCAGGAGACCTATCAATAAGCATCGCAACAGGATGGTACTGAAGATTAGCACCAGGCATAGCCGCATGATCTTCCGCTGATCCCGCAAAATCCAGATAACGAGCGGCCAGAGCATATAGTACTGCTCTTCTACAGCGAGAGACCAAAAATGGCCGAGGAAAACGGCTGGCTCGACATGAACAATCGATGGATCGACGGTCATCGCAATGTTTTGGCAATAGAACAGGTAGGCGATGTGTCCGCGATGCCACTCTAGATGCAGTACGGGTGTTAACAATGCAAGGATTACAAAAACCCCGTAAAACAGCGGAAAGATTCGCAGCGAGCGCCGAATGTAGAAGTTTCGAAAGTACCTGGGAAGGTTTACAGTCTCAATCAGGATTCCGGTAATCAGGAAGCCGGAGAGAACGAAGAACAAATCGACACCAACCCATCCAACGCTTCCCAGGGCCAGCAGGCTACCCGCCAAGGAGGATCGAAGGCGATCAACGTTTTCATGAGCATGATTGATGAAAACCAGCAGAATCGCCAATCCTCGAATCCCGTCCAGCGCCTGATAGTGAGCGTGCTGGACTCGAGGCTGATTCACCAGGGTATTATCGCTGCCGTCTGACCCTTCGGTGGCCATGGTCCTCCTTCACCATCCGAGACTATTGAGTCTGCAGAACTGGCAGTCTTCAACTCATGTGGCTTCTGGAGTTGGGACCGTGTTCTCTGTATTTCGCTCGATATTCGGGGCAGCTTCCGGGAGGTCGTCCCTTCCTGGAGTCGCCGGCGGAGCCAGCCTGTGTCCAAGCCTGATCAGCGGCCGCTCAAGTAGATGATAGCTGGCCATCGCCATGCCGAGCGTTGCTGCATAGCGCAGAGGAGTACTCTCGAGTATGCCCAAAGGACACCCTATGTTGTAATGACCGGAAAAGAAGAGTTCCTGCCAGATATAGAGACTGTAGGATATGCGCCCGATGTATTTGATCGGAACCCATTCCAGCACCAGCGCAAGCTGCCCGTTGGGATTCAGTACTGCGCCGAGAACCGTCATTGGCAGCAGCAGGGTAACAAGCGTCATCTGCCAAAATGAACCCTGCCACTTGGTATACAGTATTGTGGCTGCAATCAATGGCAAAGGCCAGAAGCGCAGCCATTTCTTCATCCTCGCCCGTATCTCAACCGGTTGCGCCAGAACTGCGAATATAGCGGCGACAAGGAGCCCATCCAGCCGAATATCTGTATGAAATAGCACCTCACTCCAAGGTCTAAACTCCAGCACATGGAAGCGGTGAACCGCGACGATCAAAGATAGCCCAAGCAGAACGGGCAGGCGCCAACCCTTTCGAGTAAGCACTAGTATAGCGGGGAGAATAAAGTAGAAATGCTCCTCTACGGCCAGCGACCAAAAATGGCCTGTGTAATATGAGTCCGGCCCGATCTGCCCGAGCAGCGATGTGTAGTTACGCAGAAAGAAAGCCGTGCCGAGCCACTCACGCCAGCCAATGTGGAGCACGCCTGTCGAAATAAGAAGTGCAAGTGCGCAGAGAAAGGCCAGGGCAGGCGGGAGAATCCGAAAGGCGCGGCGAATATAAAAGTTCCGCAATGAAATGCGGCCGAAGACTTTCTCTTCTTCAAGCAGCCTCGAGCAGATGAGCAGGCCGCTGATCGCGAAGAACAGATCGACCCCGCTCCATCCCCCGTGCTCGAACAACCACGTCGCGCTGAAAGGTCCAATCGAATGCAACTTGTCGTGCTGAAAGATTACGGCAAGAATCGCAATAGCCCTCCACCCATCGAGCGTGGGCAGATAGCCTGTTCTCCCGCCGGCGCGAGTGGGCAGGAGCTCAACTGTCGCCCTTCCCGGCATTGTCAAGGCAGCTCCAACACAAGCAATGTTCTATGCTTTCTTTTTGTTGCGGCGCAGTGGCATCCTACAATGGAGATGTTTCGCTTAAGGGCGCAACCTTGAGCTAGGGGCAATGAGGCTAGCTCCCGTCTTAATACACTTTGCGGCTCGAACCTAATCGCAGCTCTCAAGGCCGTACTCTAGGATGCAACCGATCTGGATGCAAAATCAGAACCTGCTCCGGCTCAGGCTGAAGGCCGAATCTTCTCAGCGCAGCCAGGGAAAAACCCAATCCAATCACGAAGAATCCCTGAACCGTAGGCTGTTCGAGCGTGCCAAAAGCCAGCACCGGAAAGAGCGAGGGAACCAGGAACCAAGCAAGCGGCTCGTGCTCTCGCACTCTTGACAGCGCCTTTCCTGCAATCATCACTGCGAGCATAAATCTGAATATCATAAAGGCGAAGCCAAATATCGGTCCGAACTCATAGAGAACTCGCCCAAACTCTCCTTCGCCCAGCAGAAACTGCGTTCTTCCGGTCAACAAAGTAGCCGCCGCGTTGCTTCCAAAGCCCATTCCAGCGCCGTACCACTGATCGGAGGAAAAACTGTCTTCGATTGCTTGAAGGATGGGCAGTGTTACACGCGATCCAACCGTAACTTGTGTGCTCCCTTCAGCTCCCGAAGCATTCGTGAGACGTTCTTGAAAAGTGCGTGTCGACTCGGCGACAATGGGCAACTGAGAAACCAAACCGGCCACAATGAGTAGCGCCACAGTGGCTTTGAGCGCCGAAGCAAGCTGAGAGACGCCAAACATCGCGGCCGTGGCCACGCTTGCTAGCACGGCGATCAACAGGACAACCAGCGTGCGGCTCCCAGTAACCGGGATCGCAACAAGAAGAGCAAAGGATGCGGCATAAATTAGCCATCTCTTCGCAAGCTTGCCATCGACGATGGCATAAAAAATGAACGCGGCGGCCAAGGGAAGAAAACTTGAAGGGCCAGTCACATAGCTGAATGTGGCGGAGGCTCTGACGTGCCCGCCAGCGTAATCGAGTTGCCTGGCGCCCAGATATGCCCCTACGTTCAGGATCGAATTGGATGGCGCGCGATATTGAGCAACCTCCAGCGCTGTCAATGGCAACAGAAGCCAGAGGATACAGCGCCCGAAGCTGCGCAGATCCTCCTGGTCGAGGTTATCTCCCATGATGAAAGCAACCGGAAACGGCAGCAGGTAGGAACGCACCCCATAAAGCGCAACGAACCATGGATTCTCGCCAACCACTAACTGGATAAAACACAGGACTAGAATGCCGGCCGCAAGAATTCCAATGACAGAAGCCCACTGCTTCGGCCACCTTCGCGTGCGGTAGGCCTCCCAAATGATGAGAAAGGCAACCGGATCGCGAACGAGAAGCAGCGGCGCAGAGAGTTGCGGCAGCACCCACTTGCGCAGCGCTCCTTCAAAAATGAGCAGAAGAAAATACACCCAGAAGAGCTTCTTGAGCAACGGCATCCGGGGACTCGCATTGGCCGGGCGTTCCGCTCTTGTCATTGCCATACTGAAGCTCTCACGGTTTCCGCCAAGGTTTCACGGTAGATGTCCCAAGGCTGCCTCGCCGCGGTAGCCTGGGCGTTGTGTGACATCTGGGCAAGTAAGTTGCGATCCCGGTTCAATAGATTCAACTTTTCGGCAATGGCCTCGGCCGAGCCTACCGGAATCACAAAGCCTTCCCGTCCATCGCAAACAAGGTCGCAGGCTCCTACGTTCGGGGTAACAAGGACCGGGACACCGCACGCCAAGGCTTCGGTCACCACAAGGCCGAAGGCTTCGCTGATCGATGGGAGCACCAGAACATCCGACTGCATCATCGCGTTCAAGACCTGGCCGTGCGGAATGGTCTCAAGCCAGTGCCAGCGCTTGCAGGCGGTATCGACAAGGTCATTCGGCGCAAAGCGCTGCCCGATCAGCGTGAGCTCGACATCCGATCCGAGCATGTCAATCGCCTTCAATAGATATCCAATTCCCTTTCGCTGATGAAGAGCGCCTGCAAACAGAACCCGCAATGGCCGCCGAGGTCCGGTTGCAACTTCCGGCCTGGCCTGAACCGGCGGCGCGCCATACGGCACAACCAGTATCCTCTCGTCCGGGACCACGCCTGCCAATGTGCGGCGCACATGCTGGCTGGCGACGAGAATGAAGTCGGCAAGTGCGACTTCTTCGTCTTTTTCTCTCATGTGCTTTTCCGAGTCAGACAGCTTCGGCAGCAAGGAGGCCATTTCTGGATTGCGAGCTTCCTCCTCGCGCAAGAGGTCGCGTTCCCAGTACCAATAGCCGCTGGGCAGGTCATACAGCCTCGTAATGCCCTGCTGTTTCGCCTGGCGGAATGTCTGAAGCGCGCCGCCTTCATAGGCGTACACAGCATCAACGTCAATTTCCCTGAGCCGGCGCGCCACCCTGGCGTCGAATGCGCGGTACATACCGATAACGGAAAACGGGCGCTCACCCGAGCATAGAAAGCTCTCAAGCGGCGTTGACCTGACTCCCAGTCGAATGCTCTCTCTCCATGGCTCGCACTTCACGCGCTCACTGGGAGCATCCGGAAAGGCTCGCCTCGCCAATTGGTTCCGCAAGCTGGCAGGTAACACCCGATTCCATCCAGACTGCTGATTCCATGCAATCGTGGTCCAGAACTCGGCCAGCATCTTTCGCTCGACAAGGCTGCTGAGGGCATTGCGTACATTCTGATTGCCCGTAGGATGGGAGATCAGGACGGAAGGCGCAATCTCGTTCTTGCCTTCGGCGCCGAACCCACTTGCTGCTTCGCGGCTGGTCGCCATAGTCAACTTATCTTCCTCAAGAAGACGCGTGTCCAACTTGATTGCCGGCGGCTTTTCCAGCCCCACACATCTCCGTCTCAGCCTCGGACGAGGGCTGAATCAGCGATTGCGAATAAGTCGCGGCATGGACTCTCAGCCGATGCGCCGCGTACCAGTTCCAGGCTGCGGTCGAGCAGCTATCCAGTCCGCCAGCCAGCGCGGTCTTGGCTGTCTGTGGGCTTACCAAATGAATTCCGTCTTTCAGTCCGTCAACTTCCCGCGGGAAGGATTCTGGAAGGATGGGTACAGTGCCGTGCGCGCAAAGCCCGGCGAAGATTCCGGACTTGGCCAGACAGAACGAGGGATGCGGCACAAACCCGTACGACGTTTGCGCGAGCAGATTGCCGAGTTCCGCGGAAGGTAGCACGCCCATGCGCCGCACAGGGATTCCTGTCAGGCTTGTTGGGGCATTACATTCCAAGCCGATATCGAGAATCTCCTTAATGCCAAGGCTGCGCAACATCTCTCCAAGAACAGACAGGTGCTTGTAAGATTTCTGCCGCGTACCTGAAAGCCCAAATACTGCCATGGCCGGCCGCCTGGCAGACATGAGGGCAATCTCCGCCCTTTCTCCAATATTTGAGAAAACAGGCAAGCGGTGAATAGTATGGGCGTCGTCTTGTGGAACCTCGCGTTCAAGCAAATCTGCATGGCGGCTCAGGTTGGTCGCAATCAGATCGCATTCCCTGGCAATCCTGCCTGCCACTTCCCGCTGGCGACGCTTGTGCCAGAAGGCGGATGTCCACGGCATTCCGTCTGCGGATACTTCATGAAAATAGACCCCGATGCGGAATTGCCTGCTCTCTCTGACTCGCTGAAGCGCGTTGGCGAGGACTAGCGGCGCACCGTCCGCCGAGTAGCCATAACCGCTGTAGTGGACAAGAACCGCACCGGGCTGCCCTTTGCTGAGAGAAGCGCACGCTTCAAAAAGTTGGGCCGGCTTGCAATAGACCGTCGGAAACGGCGAGTTACAAGTCTCATTCGAATTCAACACGACAAATGCCGTGCCAATCCCAAATTCAGCTTTGAGTTCCTGCGCGAGAGATATCGCATGATCGCTGACTCCGCACGCAGCTGGTCTCAACTGGGGAACAACCTGAATCAGCAGTCGATTCGCAGCAGGCATATTGGTATCCGAAGATTCGAGCCACAGACTGCCATCGCCTCAGTCCCGGTAACCGCGCATCACAGTCGCGATGAGCAGCCATCGCTTTTTCAGTGAGCCGCCAGGATGCGAGAGCAATGGGCTGGCAAGAGCCAGAGCGGCAAACTCCAAAATGTGGCGGGCGAGGAGTCCTAGCTTCAACAGAGAAACCTGCGCTTGTGCGTGTCTTTCGAGCAAGCGAAGTCTGGCCCGGTGAAAAGAAAGGACGCGCCGTGCGGACCATGCGGAGGACTGGTCTTCGTTATCATGGATAACACCCTTCAATTCAATGACAGCCGTCTTCCAGCCCTTCTGCTGCGCGCGCCGGCACCAGTCCAGATCGCAGTCCGCGAACGGAAACGTCGCGGCATCCAATCCATCGGTCTCTTCCCAGGCCTTCCGTTTGATGAGCAGCGGGCTGGTAAAAACCACGTCGCATGTTCCCCAGCGATAGCCATCAAAGAGTGGCTCCACGCTCATGCTCGGCCTGTCAAGACGCAGCATTGCGGCAGCCTGTTGGCCCATGAGAAACTGCGGAACCGTGGGAAACGAACAGCCGAAACCGGCTGGCTCGCCCGATCGCCTAGTCACGGTGAACCCCGCTGCGCCAACCTGAGGATGGTCATTCAGCAGCCCCGCGGCCAAAGCGATCTGCTCGCCTCCCGCAATGCTGTTGTCTGTCTCGAACAGCAGCAACCATTGCAGTTCCGGGTATCTGAGGATAGCTTGACGGCAGCCTGCGTTTACTCCCGCGGCAAACGAAGAATCCTCGCCGGGAGCAGGGATAAGAATACATATCTCCAGGCCAGTGCTGGAAGATTGATAACTTCGTAGCCACTCCAGGCTGCCATCGGTAGATCCCGCTTCAAAAACAACGATCGCAGTGCCAAATGGAAGTTGCGTCAGGGCAGAGGCGAGTGAGGCCAACGAAGTCTGGAGCAAGGCTTTTCTGTTAAAGGAATTTACGACAGCGACAAGCATGACAGGATCGACGCCACTGTCGCGCTGTTTCGGCATTTCGCGTTCCTGATCCTGCATTGCGCCTGTCCCTTTTCTGCCTGACGCCGATTTTGCAGGAGCCAGCTAAGTGGAACGCGTTTCCGGCTGGCAGGCAGCAGAGAACCAACCTATGCGAATCCACGTCGTGTCTTTGAAACCAAGCCCAGACGCTGGCATTTGCGTCTCAACTCGTCCACAAACAACTTAGTAGAGGTGCACTCCCCACCCGGCACCAAATGTATCTTCGTTGGTTGCGTGGCCAGCAAACTGTGCACCGGCGCCTTCTCTAGCAGACCCCGATAGTTTGAGACAAAGTGCGCGATCGCTAATTCGTCGTCGAAATCGCGCTCGGAAGCAACCACTCTGACCTGTTTTTCACTCCACATCCAGGACCGAGTCGCAGCAGCCAGCGCAGACCATGCCGTTTGTTCCTTCCAATACGGATGGACCGCAAATTGATCGTTGGTCAGAAACCACTCGACCAAATCCCAGTCGAACGCCGTCCTGCGAAAATAGAGAAGGCCTCCATTCACGCGATCCGCCAGCTTGAGCCGGGGAGTCAGGAGCAACTGCGTGGACCGGAGACAATATCCTTGAAGCAGATCGCGCATGAAGACTCCTCCCGCATTGGGGTCGGGAGGCATTTGAAATAAGCCTGAAAAAGGCTTCAGGAAGAGGATGTCGCAATCCATATAAGCAAGGTTTTCGCCTGCGCCGATCACTTGAATATCGAATATCTTCAGTCCAAAAACCAGATTGTCTCGCAGGCGCTTGCATGCGGGATACTTGTACAGAAAATCGTTCATTTGCTCATCCGCATCCTTCTTCATGACAAATGAGGATTTGGGAACGTGGGCGGTAAAGTCCTCCATGTCCTTTTCCGTCACGCTGCCGTCTTCATGCACGATGATATGCACCTGCTCCTGGGAAAACTGCGCGAGCGAGCCCAGGCACTTTGCCCCAAGTTCGATGTGCTGATGCCCCATCATGGTATGCACGTCGATTTCACGGTTATCGTTTCCCATGCATCACCTTTCTGATTGCCTGTTTGCAAAGACAGCGTCCTTGTATCGCAAGATCGGCTTCTCTACAAACCTCCAGGAAATCGCGGCTAGTGCGATTGTCATTGCGACAGAAAGCAGAATGACCCAGAGCCCGGGCGTTGCCTCGCGGCCTTGGAGAATGGAGATGAGCTTGTAGATTGTGACCCATACCGGTATATGAATCAAGTACATCGTATAACTAATCGTTCCAATGTAAACCAAAGGACGGGCGCGGAGGATGGCCGCCCACCACAAACGCCTTTCCGCATGGATGGTGCAGAGCCCGACGATGGACGCGAAGAAAATAGCCAGCAAGCTATAGCCAAACACGGAGAAGCTGAGGGCCGATCGCAGTTCCATATGGTTGAGCAATCCACTGCAAATGCAGAGCGGAACCAGGCAAAGCAGCGAAAGGAGTGCCGCCGCGTTCAGGCTGCGCCTTAACATCGACCATCGAATCTGCCCTCGCTGGCACGCTAGCACAGCAAATGAAAGAAGACTGCCCATCATGAGAGTGTCGAACCGGCAGACAAACGAGAAGCATTCCTGATACGACGGCGTGTGGAACAGCGCTCGCAATGCCGGGCAGGCAACAATAGCCAGCAGACTGACGATCAGGATTTGGCCCCGCGAACATCGCAAGACGATCGGCGCCCAAATCCCATAGAACAACTCCTCCACCGAGAGCGACCAGAAGATGAAAACGCAGTCTCCATAACTGGAAAAGAGGTGATTCTCAACTGGCGCGCGCCGTGCTCAAAGGATACCCGTGCAAGAGCGTCAGAAGCGCGTCATGTACTTGATGTGGCAGGCCTGCCAAGGACAATAAGAACACCCAGGCTTCCACGACCCAATGTTCGGCCGCCTGAATGCGCGACGCAAAAACGATGAGACTCAGCGGCAGCAGAACTGCATAGTAGGGCGGAAAGATGCGCAATACGCGGCGCCAATAGAATACTCGGTAGGGACTCAAGTTGCCGCGCAGCGAAACCAGAATAGTGGTAATCAGAAAGCCGGAAATCGCGAAGAACAGATCCACCCCCATCCATCCAAGCGAAAGAAAATCCAAACCTGGCCGAAAGGGTGGTCGGAAGTGGTTGAGGAGCACCGCAAGAATTGCCAGAAAGCGCAGGCCGTCCAATTCTCGAATTCTCTTCATCGGGACGCAATACCTGCCTCTCACTCCAGCCGCCTGCCGCCAGAGCAGAATGGCGTTCCCACCTCAGCTGAAGATCCTACAGAACCCCATCGGCCTTATCTCGATCCCCCTCGGATGAGGAGCGAGCATCACGTTTATTAGTATGCCGTCCGATAGACCGCGACGCTGGTGCCGATCCCAAGTGCGGAGTTTATCGCCTGTTCCGCGGCAAGCCTGCCCGTACTCGTAGGGACGTAGAGGATATCCCCATCCTTCAAGGCCACATCCGGCGCCTTACCCTTGTAAATCTGCTTCACTGAGACGATAATGTCCTCCTTACGGCCGCCATCCAGCGTTCTCACCAGATGCACGCGGTTCAAGGCAGCGGCATGGCCGCCCCCTCCAGCCAGCGCCATAGCGGTCTCCACCGACAAAGATCGGCGGCCCTCCAGAACGTAGCCTCCTGAGCGACTGACGTTGCCAAGCACATAAACGATTCCGGCCCTGGGAACCGTAATCGTATCGCCAGGAAAGATCTGAACTCGCGGTATCACGGGGGTAAGCGCCTCGGGGTTATAGTCAACCGTGATCGGATGGTCCGGATCGGATTTGCGAGTGATAATCACTTTTGAAGATGCCGACGACGTTACACCGCCGGCGGCGATCATCACGTCGTTGAACATGCGAACCCCAAAGGCCGGGAAGAGTCCGCCGGACTTCACTTCGCCGGTGACCATGATTCCCTGCGACGCATACTCCGAAATGAAAACAGCGGCTCGCGCTTTGGACGGCTTGAGAATATCGGCATCCACGTAACGTTGCTCGACGGTTGCCCCGGCCTCTGCCGCGGTTTCACCCTCAACATGCACCGGACCAAGCAGCGGAACACCGATGTCGCCCTTCTCGTCGACCCGAAAGCGGCCAGACAAATCCGGGCTGTCATACACAGTGATCTCAAGCAGATCGCCAACACCAATTCTGAGCGGCGGCGCCGAATTCGGAGCAGCATCGCCGGATTGCTGGGCAAGGCTTACATTCGCTTGCACGAAGAGCAATGCCGAAATAGCCACCGCGAACGCGATTGTCTTCGCTATATTACTCACCTTTTTCCTCTTCCTCATGTCCGTAGGCGATATCCGATTCGGCACGCGGATTTCGATATCCATACCCGTAGTTGTAGCCGTACATGCCATAGCGATAGGTGTAGAAGTTCTCAAGCCGCATATCCACGTCGTTCACCACAACGCCGGCGATGGGTGCGTTGATCCGCCAAAGCAGATCCCGCGCGCGGATCAATGCCCGCTTGCGCGTCATCCCAGCACGCGCCACCAGAATGACGGTGTCGGCAAGCGCCGCCATTGCCTGCGTGTCGCTCACCGCAAGCACCGGGGCGGTATCGATGACCACGCGATCGAACTCCAACGCCCACTGCCGCAACTGCTCCTCCATCCGGATGGAGGAGAGCATCTCGGCTGGATTTGGAGGCCGAGGTCCGGTCGGCAATACCCGCAGCAGCGGCAGTTCTGGGAGCGGAGCCGCCAGTTCCCGCGGCGCTGCCGACTGCGTGAGCACGCTGGACAAACCGTAATTTTTGTCGTCCAGATTGAAAACCCGATCAAGACTTCCACGGCGAAGATCGGCATCGACAAGGAGTACGCGCTCGCCCCGCTGAGCGAATGCAATCGCGGTATTGACGGTGGTGGTTGTCTTTCCTTCGCCTGGAAATGCGCTGGTTACGACGATCACGCGCGGCGGCCGGTCGATAGAAGACAGTAGCAGCGAACTGCGCAGCCCACGGTATGCCTCTGCTGCGTGAGACTTTGGACTGTTAAGAGCCACCAGTTGCTGCATGTGAGAGACCGCCGCGGCTGGGTCTTCCGGCCCTTTGCGTTTCCGCTTTCCCGCCTCCGTCGTTATATGAGGGATGGTTGCCAGCGATGCCAGCATCGACACGCTTTCCACCTCTTCAGACGTTTGAAGTGTATCGTCGACCGACTCGATCATGAAGGCGACAACGGTGCCGCATAGTAGCCCGCCAATCAGCCCCAGCAGCAAGCTCAGCGACTTCCTCGGCGCCACAGGAACCACCGGAACGCTGGCGCGATCCACAGGCGTGATGTTGGTCGCCGACAGTCCTGCCGTAACGCTGGCTTCCTTCAGCCTCATCTGGAGCGCATCGTAAAGATCGCGATTCAGTTCCGCTTCATGGCGGAGAATCGCATATTGAGCCTCGTCTTCATTCAGGCGATATGCATCTTCCTTCTGCCCCTCAAGGCGCTTCTGCAGCATCTCTTCCAGGCGATGCGAACCTGCGTATTCATCGCGCACCTGGCGCCTGGCAAGAGCAACTTCGCTGTTGATGCTCGCCTGCACCTTATCAATCTGAGCCTGCAGATCTTGCATCCTCGGGTGATGTTCGCCGTATTTTGAAGCAAGTTCCGCGCGCTGGGTTTGCAGGGTGCTGAGCTGGCTGCGCAGGCCTGCCAACTCGGGATTGTCGCCCATCAGAGCTACCAGGTCCGCATCCTGCGACTCGAACTCGCGCATCCGCGCTTCTTTGATGATCCGGTCCGCCTCGGCGCTCTCCAGGTCGGAACTGATCTGCGCCAGGTTCTGCATCGTTAGATTCGAGGTCTCGTCCGTACCCACAATGTTGTGCTGCTTTTGATAGTCGGCGAGCTGGCGTTGCGCGTCCCCTGCCGCCTGCCTCAGCCCCTCGAGCTGGTTCTGCAGCCAGCTGGACACATGCATCGTGCGTTCGAATTTTGAACGAAGATCTTCTTCGATATAGGTATCCACCAGCTTGTTCACTACGTCGGTGGCCAGCTTCGGATCGCTGCTGCGATAGCTGATGTCTACCATTTGCGTCGAAGGAACAATCTGTATATGCAATCCGCCTTTGATCAGCCCAATCAGGGCCAGCCGCTCACCCGGAGTCATCTCCCCCGAAGGTGCGGCAGCGCCGGCCTTGCCCTCTTTGCTCTCGGCCGCGCGCACCCGGTCAATGAGATTGAGGCTCTGGGCCGTCTGGAGCATCACCGAATTGCTCTGTAGAACGAGTATCTCCGTCTGCAAGGCGCTGCCCGATTCCCCGCCGCGCTCTTCATCGACCAGGCTTTGCAACCCAACATTGGGAGTCGTGTTGGGTTTGATTTCAATGCGCGAAACACTCTCATAGACTGGCGTGGTCCGGAATGCGTACAGAGCGGCGATGGCCAGGAAAACGGCGGTCACCGTCAGGATGATGAAACTCCGTTTCATCAGCACGCGCCACACATCCATCAGGGAGAGCCGGTCTTCCGATGGCACAACTGTCGCCCGGGCACGAGCTAACTGGCCGGCTTGCGACTCGGGCTGGGGTTCAAGGGACATTTACACTCCTGGAATTGCGTGCAACCTGTTCATATATCCATCGCAGCGTCAACCGCTGGAATTGGTTCGGAATGAGCGGCATTCATCCTCCGCAATGCGCTGCGGCGGAGGATTGGCTGCGAAATGTCAAGGGGAGATGAATTGACGCCGAAATTTCAGCGATAAAAGTTGAGGTTCGTGCTCAGGACTCCTACTCGAATCGGCTGACCGATATCCAGCAACACCTGAGCGGGAATGGATGGAAGACCGGGAAGGAACCAACAAGAACTGGAGCGGCCTCAATTAACATTCCCCCATAAACACCACTTCTCATTGCGGCTGCCCAGCCCAGCCTCATTGCCGACCCGGACTACACAATTGCCGTTCCGGAGCCCGTCTATCGCGCCATCGCGAAAACCGACTGCCAAACGATTGCAGGTGGGACGGATATCCCTTTGCCTCTTCATCCAAACTTATTCGCGCGATCAATCTCGTCAGCTACGCGCTCGTCAGCTACGCGGAAAACTCGAAACTTCCCTGGGTTTGGACCTGTTGAGAACAGCCAAAGCTGCCACTAGCGATGTTAATTACCGGCATTATCCTCGGTCAAGAGAATGTCGCCATGCTTGCTTTACGGGCATAGCTCCGCTATCCTCACTTGGGTAAGGTCTTCCAAAGCACAAACACGAGTCTACGCTGCCAGACGCCAGTTCTTAAAGACAATGTGCGTCGAAACTGCATTGGGGCACCTCGCTCGAAAGCATGTGCTTTCACACATCATGTTCGTTCTGAGATCCTGAACCATTGGGATTGAATACTCCCTCAACTATATCAGCATTCGCCG
>Ga0302320_10002490_pt1 | contig 43317 bp, 38 predicted proteins | sample Bog_T0_3_FD_202130 | JGI IMG/M metagenome (GOLD analysis project Ga0302320, IMG submission 202130) | Peat permafrost microbial communities from Stordalen Mire near Abisko, Sweden - Bog_T0_3 | ecosystem: Environmental > Terrestrial > Soil > Wetlands > Peat | place: Sweden: Abisko, Stordalen Mire...
CCGCCTGATTATTGTTCTCGACGCCATTCACGACGTTGGCTACATCCGTCAGCATCACCGGTGCGCCGTTACGGTAGGCGACTACGACCTTCCGATAATCGTCGCTGGTGATCAGTTGATCGTTGGCATCGATCTGATAATCCTGCCGCGGCCCATCGAAGTTTCCTTTTGCAGCGTTCACGCTCGCCTGGGTCAGCGCGGTGCGCAAGTCTTCCAGGTTAAGGCCGTAGGATGATAGAGCCGCAGGGTTGGCTTGAATGCGGACCGCTGGCTTTTGGCCGCCACTAATGGTCACCAGACCAACCCCGTTGAGCTGCGAAATCTTTGGCGCCAAGCGCGTGTCCACCAGGTCCTCGACTTGCGAAAGCGGCATGGAACTCGAGGTGATGGCCAGGGTAAGCACAGGGGCGTCGGCGGGATTCGTTTTACTGTAGATGGGCGGCGCGGGCAGAATGGATGGCAAGAGACTCTGCGAAGCGTTGATGGCAGACTGCACTTCTTCCTCAGCCACATCAATGTTCAGCGTGAGGTTGAACTGCAGCACGATGACGGAGGTGCCTCCAGAACTGGTGGAGGTCATCTGGCTCAAACCCTGCAGTTCGCCGAATTGACGTTCCAGGGGCGCTGTCACGGTTGTAGCCATCACCGTCGGGCTTGCTCCGGGATAGAACGTGAGCACCTGAATGGTCGGATAGTCGACTTCCGGCAATGCGGAGACCGGCAGTTGGGTATAGCCAACAATACCGACCAAGAGGATTGCAGCCATCAGCAGAGAGGTCGCAACCGGCCGCAAAATAAACGGACGAGATGGACTCACGGGGCGCTGCTCCCGGTCGTGGTGGCCGCGGCAGGCTTGCTCGAAGGCTTGTTCGAAACGGCGACTGCGGTGTTGTCCTGCAACTTATCGAAGCTGCTGTTGGCGACGACGTCCCCGGGATTAATGCCGTCCACCTGGGTGAGCCCCCCGTCGGTGACTCCGGGCTTTACGCTGCGCATGTGAGCGACGTTGTCTTGAATCACGTATACGAACGACGCTTGGCCATTTTGCTGAATGGCGGATGCCGGAATCAGAGTCACACCTTGCAGCGTGTTCACCAGCAGCCGCGTGTTCACAAACTGGTTGGGGAAGAGCGCACCGTTTTTGTTGTCGAACAGGGACCGTGCTTTTACGGTCCCTGTCGTAGTGTCAATTTGGTTGTCGAGCGTCAATAGGGTACCAGTCGCAATCTTCGTCTGCGCCGTGCGATCGAAGGCATCGACGGGGAGCTTAGCTTTCTTGGCTAGTCGAGCCGCGACTGGGCCCAAACTATCTTCCGGTATCGTGAAAATTACCGTGATGGGACTCAACTGCGTAATCACCGCCAGAGTTACGGTTCCGGCAGACTGGACTACATTGCCGGGATCCACCAGCCGTAAACCAACACGGCCAGCGATAGGAGCTGTGATGTGGCAGTAGTCGACCTGCACCTGATCAAATTGCACCGTTCCCTGATCGTTCTTTACTGTGCCCTCGTCTTGCAGAACAAGTTTTTCCTGATCATCCAAGATCTGCTTTGCAATGGCGTTGCGTGCCCAGGCGGCACGGTACCGTTCCAGGTCCATCTGCGCTTGGGCGAGCACGTTCTGGTCTCGCTCGAGGGCTCCTTGTGCTTGCAAAAGAGTTGCGCGGTACGAACGGGAATCGATGTCGACCAGCGGGTCGCCCTTCCGAACCAGTTGACCCTCCTTGTAGTGCACGGCGACGATGAGGCCGTCGACCTGGCTGGTAATCGAATCGGTATAGACCGGGGTCACCGTGCCGATTTCGTCAAGATAGACGCCGATGTTACCTTTCGTAGCGGTCGCGGTCGTAATGTTGATCTTCGGCGGCGCGGGCGCGGCTTTTTTTTGGCCTTCGTAGTGGCGCCATACCAGCACCACAGCAAGCACGAGCAGGAGCAACAAAACAGTTCCTATGACGATCCACCACACTCCGCGCCGGTGAGATTGTGAACCGTGCGCCGGGAGTTGATGGTCACGCTCGATGATCGGATGCTCGTTGGTGTCAACGGTCAAAAGGAATCTCCTTCTCCGGCTCGGAATTGCTCAAAATTATAGACCAGGAGAAAGAAGTCCAATTCGCAATCGCAAACTCCTATAGCCGTTGCCCCAGCGCCGTTCCAAAATGAGCAATTCTGAACAGTATTTCCAAAACGAATAAGTTAAGGCTGACCGATAGCGCAAAAGAGCGGTTTATCCGCCCGCCAGACGGCCTATCGATAGCCAAGAACTCGACCGCCCGCAGAGGAGAAGTGCCCCACCGTGGGTCATGGTCTCGGTTCTTCCGAGCCTTGGATGCCGCTCTCCCAGGACAAGGCTGCCGAAGGGCCACGAAAATACACCCTGTAGGGGTGCGCGGGATTCCGAAGCCGGCGTCGTCCGTCGTCCCGAAAAGGCCGTTGCAACCTTTGCCCACTGATGCAGGGCTGTTACCGAAGTTCGGTGCAGCGATTGTTTTCTCTTCTCCGGGTATTGTCAAACTAGTTAAGCGTTGTGCTATAATGACTTCAACGCTACTGCCACGGTTTGCTCGTGACGCGGTGATCCTGTTGGATCAAGATTCATCTCCGCTTTTCCTGCCCGCCGTTTATTCAGCGTCAAATCAAAAACATACGAGCGGCATGGGAACTCACGATACGTGTATCGAAATGCGATCAGGCCTCTCCAGAAAGAACAATTACGAATGACAAGTTTCACAGAATTACCACTATCCTCTGCTTTGCAGCAGAGGCTGGCGACAGCTCAATTTATCATCCCTACGCCGATTCAGGCGCAGGCCATCCCTTGCGCCCTCGAGGGCAAAGATGTGCTGGCTACCGCGCAGACCGGAACCGGCAAGACGTTGGCGTTTCTGATCCCGATCATCGAGATGCTGCAGCGCGAACCATCGCAAAAAATCCGCGTGCTGGTTTTACTGCCCACGCGTGAACTGGCGATTCAAGTCAACGAAGAGTATGAAAAACTGCGCGGCAGGGAGCTATCCAGGGCGGCGCTGGTTATTGGCGGCGTCTCGGAGAAGACCCAGATCCAGGCGCTGCGTGGCGGCTCCAGCCTGGTGGTCGCGACTCCCGGCCGCTTGCAGGATTTCATTACGCGCAGGCTGATTGACTTGCGCGAAGTCAAAATCCTGGTACTCGACGAAGCCGACCGCATGCTGGACATGGGTTTTCTGCCTGCCCTGCGCCGCATTCTCGCGGTATTGCCGCAACGCCGGCAGACGCTGTGCTTTTCGGCCACGTTGGAACAATCTGTTGCAGGATTGGTAAACGATTCCATGCGGGATCCCGTACGTGTGGCCATTGGCTCGGTACTTAAGCCGGTGGAAAGCGTCCGGCTGCAAGCTTACGAAGTGCGCCCCGCCGAAAAGCCCGATGTGCTGCGCCAGTTGCTGTACGCAGAGAAGGGACAGACGCTCATCTTTGCCCGCACCAAGCGGGGCACAGAACGGCTGGCCAAGGAACTTGTCCGAGAAGGATTTTCCGCCGCAATGATTCATGGTGACCGCTCGCAGTCTCAGCGCAATGGAGCGCTCAGTGGATTTCAGCAGGGCCGGTTCCAGGTGCTGGTTGCCACCGATGTGGCCGCACGCGGCTTGCACGTGGATGATGTGGCGCATGTGATCAACTACGACTTACCAAAGATGGCTGAGGATTTCATCCATCGCGTGGGACGGACCGGACGCGCTGGATCCCAAGGGCTGGCTTCCAGTTTGGTGGCTGGCGCCGAGGTCATCGAACTGCGGAATATCGAGCGCGCGTTGAAGCTGCGCATCGAACGCAAGCAAGTAGATTGGGCGAATGCAGGCCGTTCGGAGCACGTAGTTCAAAACACTCTGGCAAGCCGCACTCTGACCAGGCTGCCCGGCGAGGTATTCGCCTAGTCGCAGCAGGGAACCGGCAAGCAAATCAAAGGGGCGCGTCCTAAAGACGCGCCCCAACTTTTTTGGACCGACTTGTTTGTACGCCCGCTTAGCTGAACCGCTACGACTCAGTCTTTTCCGGACCGTGTTCGCGGGGAATACTGGAAATATCGGCGTCGTCGACGCCGATCTGGAATAGCGCTGCTTGTTCGGCGGCATGTCTTTGCAATTCGTCCAAGTCCAGCTCGTTCGAATCGCTCGATGTCCCTAATGGTTCCTCGGTTTTGCGCTGGGTTCGGCGTTCGGCCTTGTCGCGCTGTTTCTGCTGGCGCGTGTGTTCTTTCTGGCGTTTGGTAAAGCTTGATCGACCTCGTCCTGGCATCCCAATCTCCAATCGTCAATTTTGTCAGCAGCGGCTGCCACTCTTGCGCTTCGGCCAAGTTCGGACCTCAAGCGGGGGCGGACCGAACCAACCTTCCCTGGCGAAATCGCCAGTCCGTGCCCTTGAACTCACCCGCGTGGATGGTACGCCGTTACCAGCGGGGTTCTCGGGGCTGGCGCGCGTGACCCTGGTAGTCGTCGCGGCTGCCGCCGCCCCCACCGCCCCCAAAGCGCTTTCCGCCGCCGCCGCCACCGCCGCGCGGCGCATCGGTTTTCGGTTTAGCTTCGTTGATCTTCAGCGCGCGCCCGCCAAGCTCTGTTCCATTCAACGCCGCGACTGCCTTGTCGGCTTCCCCCGCGTTGGTCATTTCGACAAAGGCAAAGCCTCGGGCGCGGCCGGTTTCGCGGTCCGTGACGATGCTGACTTTCTCGACTGCGCCATGCGCTTCAAACAACCCGCGCAGTTCTGGTTCCGTGGTGCTGTGAGGTAAGTTGCCGACATAAAGGTTCTTCATAGGAGTTCTTCTCTCTCTGTTTCAGTTGTTGCCAGGGGTTGAGCTGATTCGGTTGCAAATGTTGTAAATAAAGGCCGAGGGTTGGTGGCTTCGGGTGCGGAATGCTGTTCGATCGCTTCCGCCCAGCGGGAAGGCCGGGGTGTTTCTCGTATGGCGCGCGAACGAGCTTCGCTGACCGAGCGGACGCTGGAAATTTTCTTGCAAGCTTCCAGTATTCCCCACCGCTGCGATGAGCTTCCCGAGGCCTGAGCGAGCAGTGCTGCAACCATCTCCTTGTGGAGTGCGTCTGCGTCCGCCTCCGCGGGCGCTGCGTCAGAATGCGGAGCGGCGGCGAGATACTCGGGGCCGCCCACGAAGAAGGCAATCCTCTGCGGAGGCGTCGCACTGCGCAGGTCCGTGCAAAACTTGTCGCGGCTATCCGCTTCCCCGGCCACATTGATGAGCACCAGATTGTACAAATCGGCCCGCCACCAGCAGCGTGCCTCGAGAACGTCTGCCGCACAATCCACGTCGATGCCGAGCTTCCTCATCACGTCGGCCCGCAAGTCGCGTTTCGTCTGCGACGTGTCCAGCAGGAGCACGCGCTTTTTCTTCGCGGAACTGACATCCGGATTGGGGGGCGGCAATGTGAGGACGGGTGTGGTCATGCTACGTTTTCCTTAAGATTGACCTGCGCTGCCGGAGCGACCAAATGCTTCTCAGCCAGGACCTTCAACATTTTTTCCCGGCTTTGACGGCGACTGATCTTATGCCTGCGCCGCCGGTTAAACCTCGCTTTGTCGCCGTTGACTCCTGACATTATTCTCTCCTGCCTTCCGGGCTTGCTGTATGCGAGCCCCGATACTGCGAGATTCGGTGCCGAGATTCCTGCTCCCGCATGTATCCACGGGCACATTGGAAATCCCTGCTACGAGCGGATCGTCGAATCGGCCAGAGCGCACGGCCGTTCCTTGAAATCGATATCTTGGGATTGAAAGAACTGACTTCCAGAGGCTCTCAGGTTCGACACGTCACTCGCCTTTCAGGGAATTTCTCAATCGCGAAGGCGCAACGTGCTGTTCTAGGGTGTCTTCGAGGTCAAGATCTCTAGTATACGCCCCCTTTGTAGATTCTGCTCAGGTTTAGAGCGTCGGAAAGCACCGAAGGTCCGGGAAGATTGTCCACAGAATCGAAGGGAAGATTGACACCGCGATGCAACGCCGGCCACTTATGGCTGAGAAGGGCTTACACTGCTGGAACCTGAACTTCTGCACAGAAGCAGGCAGAGAACCAGAACTCCGGCACCGGCGCCGCCGCCGATCTCGATCCACTTTGTGTTCAGGGGATTACTGGCTTCACCGGGCCGGGGTGCGGCTCCACAGGCTGTCGATTCGTCGCGCGTTGCCCGCTGTCCCTCATGCACCGTGCCGGATTGAGATGAGTTGCCCTCTTTCGATGCCTTTCCGAGAGCGCCGCCTTGCGTGATCTTCACGTCGTTCTTGTGGGCCGCCACTTCGACCTTTCCGCTCACGTCCGTTACATCGTATTGCGTCCGGTCATTGGAGACGGGCTCAACCTTTAGGCAATTCACGTGTACGCTCATCGCCGTGGAGGTGCTCACAGAAACGCTTCCGTGCTCCAGCCTGAGGGCATTGTCCTGGAACTCCACGATGGATTCCCCTTGAATCAGGACAGACGAACCTTCAGCGTCGAGATTGGCGACGAAGCCTGGCTTGGTTTCAAGCACATCGCCGGGAAAGACGGCGGTGGAGTCCGCCACCTCGGTACCGTTTACGGAAACTCCACCATTGCTATGCAAGATAGCGGAGCCCGTGTCTGCCGCCGCGAGCGACAGAGGACACAGGATGACCATCACCCAGCAAAGAAAATTGTGTAGAACGGACACACTCATACCCGGACTAAATTTCCGCAATGTCTACCAAGATGGTAGCGGCAGGGAGCCACAGCGTCTATTAGCTCTCAGGGTGCAGGTCGCACCAGAGTAACTTGGGACCGACGGCCTGCCGCTCTGCGCCCGGCTTGCGAACTCCGGTATGCTTGGCAAACACGGTTTGACGGTGATGGGTGAGCAGAAGATATCTTGAACGAACATGGAACGAACTCCCGCCAACGACCCAGTGATTGAGTTTCGCGACGTTGCCTATGCGCTGCCCAACGGCCAACCGCTTCTTCAAGGCCTGAATCTGGAGGTGCAACGCGGCGAGACTCTGATTTTGCTCGGGCGCAGCGGATCGGGAAAAACTACCACGCTGAAACTGGTCAACCGGCTGTTGACGCCGAGCGGCGGGGAAGTGCGTGTGAATGGCGTGCGCACCGCCGAAAGTGACGTGATTCGTTTGCGCCGCAGCATCGGCTATGTGATCCAGGATGTGGGTTTGTTCCCGCATTTCACGGTGGAGAGAAACATTGGCATTGTTCCGAGAATCGAGGGCTGGCCAGCCGAACGGATTCATCGGCGTATCGAGGAATTGTTGCGGATGGTCGGGCTCGAGCCGCAACTAGCTGCGCGTTATCCGCACCAACTCTCGGGCGGACAGAGACAGCGAGTAGGAGTTGCGCGGGCTCTGGCAGCCGACCCGGCGATTCTGCTGATGGACGAACCCTTCGGTGCGCTCGATGCGCTCACCCGTGACCAACTGCAGCGCGAGTTTCTCTCACTTCAGCAGCGGCTGAAGAAGACGGTCGTCTTCGTGACGCACGACTTGCGCGAAGCGCTGCGTCTCGGTTCGCGCATCGCGCTCATGGAAGCCGGCAAGCTCGTCACGGTTCTTCCTCCCGAGGATTTCCTGCGATCCAGTGACCCGTTGGCCGCCGCATATGTGCAAGCCTTCGGAGACGGACCGGGTTCAGCAGCAAATCGAGGCGCGTCATGAACATTTTTCACTTCATGTTGCAGAACCACGAACAGGTTCTGGAACTCACGCTGGAGCATCTCTGGCTGGTAGGAGTCTCTACGCTGTTCGCGGTGCTGATTGGCATACCGCTCGGGATACTGAGCGCGCACTGGCCGGGTTGGAATAAGCCTGTGCTGGGAGCTGCGAACATCATTCAGACAATTCCAAGTCTCGCGCTTTTTGGCTTCTTGCTGCCGGTACCCTGGCTCGGGGATCGTGCCGATCGCCTGGCGATTCTGGCGCTGACTCTCTACGCGCTGCTGCCTGTGATTCGCAACACCTATACCGGAATCCGCGGTGTCGATCCCGCCGTGGTCGAAGCTGGCCGAGGCATGGGACTCACTGGCAACCAACTCTTGTTTCAGGTCGAACTGCCGCTGGCGTCGAGCGTGATTCTTTCAGGCGTGCGCGTGGCGGTTGTGGTTTCAGTAGGACTGGCCACCATTGCCGCCGCAATCGGCGCCGGAGGCCTGGGCGAGTTTATCTTTCGCGGTCTCGCCATGGTGAACAATCAGCTCATTCTGGCCGGAGCCATCCCCGCGGCGGTTCTGGCCTTGTCGGCGGATTTCGGCCTGGGTTGGGTGGAGAGGCGTTTGCGGCCACAATGAAACAGGATCGTCAGGGACGGCGTCGCGTCGCTATCGAAGCGCGGTTCTGCGTCTTTGTCTGCTTGATCCTCGCCACTCTAATGTCCGCGTGTGCGCCTTCGCATTCCGGCCGCATTGTGGTTGGCTCGAAGAACTTCACCGAATCGCTGATCCTCGGCGAACTGCTGGCGCAGCAGATTGAAGCGCACTCGCAGATGAAGGTGGAGCGCCGCTTCTATCTCGCGGGAACTTACATCTGCCAGCAAGCGATGCTCTCCGGACGCATCGACGTTTACCCCGAATACACGGGCACCGCCTTAACCGCCATCCTCAAGGAGAAAGTTGGAGGCGATAAGGCTGAGGTCTACCAGCGGGTCAAGAGCGAATATGAAACGCGGCTTGGCCTGACGCTAGGGCCGCCCTTCGGCTTCAACGACACGTTTGCGATGGAGATTCGTGGCGACGACGCGCGCCGCCTGAATCTCAAAACGCTATCGGAGGCGGCCGCATTCGCTCCGCAATGGCGGGCGGGATTTGGCTATGAATTTATGGAGCGTCCTGACGGCTACGCCGGTTTGGCTGCCGCTTACGGCTTGCACTTTGCGGCACCGCCTCGCATCATGGATCTGGGCTTGCTTGCCCCGGCATTAAAAGACCATCAGATCGACATCGCAGCCGGCAATGCCACCGATGGGCTGATTCCAGCGCTGAATTTCGTTGTGCTCGAAGATGACCGCCGCTATTTTCCTCCCTACGAAGCGGTCGCGGTGATTCGCCAGCAAAGCCTGCAACAGCATCCTGAAGTTGCCCAGGCGATTGCCGAGTTAGGCGGGAAGATTTCCGATCAGGAGATGCAGCAACTGAATTACGCTCTCGATGCCCAGCATCGCGATGTGAAGGATGTCGCTCACGAATTTCTCCGGAGAAAGGGATTGGTCCACTAAGGGATCAGCAACTCGCCCTGCAATGTAAGCCCGGCATTCCCCTTGAGAATCACTCGTTCTCCCTTGACCTCGCACCACAATTCTCCGCCGCGCTCCGAAAGCTGACGCGCGTGCAAGTTAGTCTTGCCCAGCCGCTGAGCCCAATACGGCGCCAGCGAGCAGTGAGTCGAGCCGGTCACCGGATCTTCCGGAATGCCGTAGCTAGGTGCGAAGTAGCGGGACACAAAGTCGGCATCGTCGCCCGGAGCCGTGATCGCGACTCCCGCGGGATGAAGCTTTTCCAGCAACTGAAAATCCGGACGAATGCATCGCACATCTTCCTCGCGCTCATACACCGCGAAGTAGTTGTCCTCGATTTGCACAACCACGCTGGGAGCTTTCCCCAACCCTTCAATCAACGGTGCAGGAGGGTCTGCGCAGGTCCAGGGAGGCAGTGCGGGAAAATCCATGGCGAACAAATCGCCGTCGCGGGAAACCATAAGCGCACCGCTGAAGCGCGTCTCAAACCGCACTGAATCACGCTTCGTTTCGAGAATTTGAAGCACGACGAATGCGGAAGCCAGCGTCGCATGGCCGCACAGCTTCACTTCACAACGAGGTGTGAACCAGCGCAGCTCATAGTGATCGCCTCGCGTAACGAGGTAAGCGGTCTCCGAAAGATTGTTTTCGGCTGCGACCGCACGCAGCAAGTCGTCATCTAACCACGCTGCGAGAGGGCATACAGCGGCCGGATTGCCCGCGAAGGGCTTGGCGCTGAAGGCGTCCACGTGAAATACCGGTAGGGGCATTACCCTATGGTACTCGGGCGACCGGGAAGCATAGAATCCTAGCCACTGATTTGGTTGCGCCCGTCGCCGCTCGTTTTTCGTCCGCCCACACCACGAAGCAGGAGGCCTGAATGCTTGCCACGCAGAGTGATATCCGACACGAACTGAGTGCGCAACTCAGCGACGCCCGTTGTCAGAGCGACGCCCTCTTCGCCCTGGTCAGGCCCGATTCTCTCTACGATCGGCCCATTGCCGAACGTCATCGCATCATCTTCTATGTCGGGCATCTCGAAGCTTTCGATTGGAACCTGTTCCACGAACGCGTTCTTGGACTGAAGAGCTTTCATCCTGAGTTCGACCGGCTATTTGCATTTGGCATCGATCCGGTTGGCGGAGGGCTGCCCACCGATCAGCCTTCGGAATGGCCGTCGATCGCCGCAGTGCAGGAATACGTTAGAAAAATACGATCTATTCTGGACGAGAAACTCGCCGACGCACTTGCCGATCCTCAACTTCCTGCGAGCGATGGTTTTCCCCTCAGCACTTTGCTCAACGTGGCTATTGAGCACCGGCTCATGCACGCGGAAACGCTAGCCTACATGCTGCATCAGTTGCCGCTGGATCGGAAGGTTCGACAGGCTGAAGCTCTCGACTTTGATGCTGCGCCGGTGGCTCATCGCAGCGTCGAGATTCCCGCGGGTGCGGTTACACTCGGGCTCCCGCGTGCCAATGTTTTCGGATGGGACAACGAGTTTGAAGCCCACACCGTCAACGTTTCGGCGTTTGCCATCGATCAGTACAAGGTCACGAACCGTCAGTATCTCGAGTTCATTGCGGCCGGGGGCTACGAAACGCCCGCGTTCTGGAGTGGAGACGACTGGAAATGGAAATCACAACAGGGAATCTCGCATCCGGCTTTCTGGAAGCAGGATGGCGAACAGTGGCTCTATCGCACCATGTTCGAGGACGTGCCGCTGCCGGCGAACTGGCCAGTCTACGTGAGTCAGGCGGAAGCCAAAGCCTATGCCAACTGGGCCGGGAAGCGGTTGCCCACTGAAGCCGAGTGGCAGAGAGCGGCATACGGCACTCCGGGCGGAGAGGAACTGGCTTATCCGTGGGGTGGAGAAGCATGGGGTGGGGAATCATGGAGTGGAGAAGCAAGGGGAAGGGAAGCACCCGCGAGATTCGGCAACTTTGATTTCGCCCGTTGGAGTCCAGTGCCGGTAAATGCGTTTCCGGAGGGCCAAAGCACCTTTGGGGTTCACGGTCTGCTGGGAAACGGCTGGGAGTGGACGTCGACAGAGTTTGCCCCGTTCCCCGGGTTTGAGCCGTTCCCCTTCTACCGCGGCTATTCCGCCGATTTCTTCGATGGCAAGCATTTTGTAATGAAAGGCGGATCGGCTCGCACTGCTGCGTGCATGTTGCGGCGCACGTTCCGCAACTGGTTCCAGGCGCACTATCAATTTATCTACACCGGATTTCGCTGCGTAAGCCGCTGATCGTCACTTCGTCAATCTCTGGGTTCTGATCGACAAAGGAGTCGCCAATATGCTGGTTCAAACCATCACTCCGAAAACGACTTATGAATTCGCAGCGGACGTGCGCGCCGGGCTCACCAAGCCGGGCCAAAAGGAACTCCCTTCGAAATACTTGTATGACGATGTTGGCTCCGCATTGTTTGAAGTGATTAGCCACCTTCCGGAGTACGGCCTCACTCGCGCTGATGAACGCCTGCTGCGGCGGCACGCTCGCGACATCGTAGAGCGCCTCGCTACCCCAGTCGCCGTCGCCGAACTCGGCAGTGGTAGCGGCCGGAAGACCCGCCACATCCTCGAGGCTCTCTGCCGCCGCCAGCGCACTGCCTACTATCCCATCGAGATTTCTCCGTCTGCCCTCGCCATGTGCGAACGCGAACTCAGCGACATCGATTCCATCAGCATCCTGGGTTTCGAACGCGAGTACCTCGACGGACTGCTCGAAGTCGCCGCGCACCGCTCGCCGGGCCAGCATCTTCTCGTTTTGTTCCTGGGGAGCACCATTGGCAACTTCGACCGGCCGGCAGGCATTAAGTTTCTGACTGAGGTCCGCCGCATTCTTGAGCCCGGAGATTCACTTCTGCTCGGAACTGATCTGGAGAAATCCAGCGTCCAACTCCTCGCAGCCTATGACGATCAACTGGGGGTAACCGCAGCGTTCAACTTGAACCTGCTGGCTCGCATCAATCACGAACTGGACGCCGATTTCGATCTTGCACAGTTTGAGCATGTAGCAAGAATCAATCACCAGGCCCGTAGCGTCGAGATGCATCTTCGTGCCATGTGCGGCCAGACCGTCAATATTAGAGGTGCCGAGCTTTCGGTCGAGTTTCTCGAAGGCGAAACCCTCTGGACCGAAAGCAGCCACAAGTACTCTCCCGCGGAAGTATTTGAAATGGCGCGCACCGCCGGATTCCGCTGCGACGTGCAATGGATTGATGAGCAGTGGCCGTTCGCGGAGAACTTGCTGATCGCGGAATAATCGCGTCGTGAACGCTCGGTCATTCTCTCCTCCAGCCGCTTGCCCTTTCCGCGGGGCTTGTGAGAGCCCTCTCATCTTGAAGTAAAACTTTGTAAATCCTGCGGTCCTGGGCGATGCGCCGATGTAGATTAGTACTTGTGAGTAAATAGGTGAAGGAAAGGCGTAATGAGCGCAAATCGGTTTCTGGCGATCGCACTGTGTGCCGCAAGCGCATCCGGCATCCATTTGGTGCCTTGCTGCTACGCTACGCCCTCCGGCCAACAAGCCGCGCCGTCCGCCGCTCCAAGTGGCGTCAGTCGGCGCATCGGCGCCATTAAAGTCATCAACGGTACAGTGATCACGCTGAGGCCGGACTCCGGCCCTGACGTGAGCATCACGGTACAGGCCACTACCCGCATTCTTCGCATCGCCCCGGGCGAGAAGGATCTGAAGAACGCCGCGCCCATCCAACTGCAGGACCTTCAGGTCGGCGATCGGATCTTGGTGGGCGGCAAACCCGCTGAAGATAATTTGTCGCTTGTGGCCTCCACCGTTGTGGTGATGACGCACTCTGACCTCGAAGCCCGGCATCAGCAGGATCTGCAAGACTGGCAGAAGCGCGGCGTCGGGGGCTTGGTAAGCGCCGTCGATCCAGCGGCGGGAACCGTCACAATTTCCGTGGGTAGTCTCGCCGTAAAGAAAACCGTCGTCATTCGTACCTCCGCCAGCACGGTGATTCGGCGCTACGCGCCAGACTCTGTGAAGTTCGATGACGCCAGGCAAAGCATGCTGCAGGAGATTCATCCCGGCGATCAGGTGCGCGCTCGCGGCAACCCCAACTCCGATGGAAGTGAAGTGGCGGCCGAAGAGATTGTTTCCGGGTCGTTCCGCAATGTTGCCGGCATTGTCAGCTCAATCGATGCAAGTTCGTCAACCCTCAGCGTTCAGGATTTGTTGTCGAAAAAATCAGTGCTCGTCAAAGTGACAGCCGACTCGCAACTTCGCCGCTTGGCACCTGAGATGGCGCAGCGGATTGCCATGCGCTTGAAGGGAGCGGCTGGCGGAGCGACGCCCGGGGCCGCATCTAGCAGCGGTTCCGCAAACACCGCTTCAGCCAATGGTGGCTCCGCAAACAACGGCCAAACCGCGACTCCAGCAACCGGTCCTCCCAGTGGAGCAGCGCCTGCAGGAAACGGAGCGGGCGGGCGTCCCGGCGGCGCTCCCGATTTTCAGCAGATGCTCAGCCGCTTGCCCGCCGCTTCACTGGCGGACGTGCATAAAGGCGACGCAGTCATCATTCTCTCGACCGAGGGTACCGCCGGCGTAGGCACGGTGATCACCCTGGTTAGCGGCGTAGAACCGATTCTGCAGGCTGCTCCCGGTGCCAGCAGTGCCATGATGCTTGCGCCCTGGACCATGGGCGCGCCCTCCGGCGATTCTGGAGGTCCATAGCAATAGCATTTGCTTTCCTCTCGACCGGATGCTGCATCGAATATTTATATCGAAGACTCTTATCACAGAATGGAATATTGGATGACGGTGCGGAAGTATTTCTGTTTCATACTCATCTTTCTTTCGTTGCACTTGTCAGCGACGCTCGCGGTATCCCAGACAGCCGCCGGGCAGATTGTGCCGACGACTTCAGGCATTTTGCGGGGGCAGGTAGTCGACCCATCGGGCGCGGCAATTGCCAATGCCAACGTCGTTCTCACGCCAGCGGCCGCTTCCTCTACGCCCATCAAAACCCAAACCAACGGACAGGGTCTGTATGAGTTTAAGGGGCTGGCCGCGGGCCAGTACACACTGAACATTATTGCGCAGGGATTCGCCCTCTACGAAAACGACAACGTAGTAATCACGGTCGATCAGCCGCTGCGCTTGAACGTCGCCATGGCCATCGAAGTGGAGCAGATGAAGATTCAGGTCTCGGACACAGCGCCGACCGTCGACGTCAATCCCGCTAACAACGCGGGAGCCATCACCATCTCAGGTAAAGAGTTGGAAGCCTTGCCTGACGATCCCGACGAATTGCTTACGGACTTGCAGGCTCTGGCCGGTCCTTCCGCCGGCCCTAATGGCGGACAAATGTATATCGACGGTTTCACCGCGGGTGAGCTTCCGCCGAAAGCGTCGATTCGTGAAATTCGGATTAATCAGAACCCTTTCTCCTCCGAATATGACAAGCTGGGTTACGGTCGCATTGAGGTCTTCACCAAGCCCGGCACCGACAAATTTCATGGCCAGCTCTACGTAAGCGGAAACGACTCCACCTTCAACTCGCCCAGCCCCTTCGGTGGCCCGCAGCCAGGTTATGAGTCTACGCAGTACAGCGGAAACGTCGGCGGCCCGATTAACAAGAACTCTTCTTTCTTCTTTAATGCCGAGCGGCGCAATATCAACCAAATCGCTCTCATCGACGCCAACACGCTCGATCCGACCACCCTTGATCAGATAGCAGTTCTCGGTGCGATTCCGAATCCCAGGGGACGCACCAACATCAGCCCGCGTCTCGACTACCAGCTCAGCAAGAACAACACCTTCAGCGCGCGTTACCAGTATTATCGCGACACCGAAACCAACGATGGTGTGGGCGCCTTTAGCCTGGCTTCCCAAGGCGACAACACGGTCTCCACCGAGCAAACGCTGCAAGTTAGCGATACGCAAATCTTCGGAGCCAAGATCGTCAACGAGACCCACTTCCAGTATCTCCGCGACATCAGCAGTCAGATCGCAATCAGCACCGATCCCACGATCGACGTTCCGGGTGGATTCAACGGCGGCGGCAGCAACGGCGGCACAACTGGTGACCATGCGGACCGCTATGAGTTGCAGAACTACACCTCGATCATTCACGGCAATCACACCATCAAGTTCGGAGGACGCCTGCGCGCCGTCCGTGACGTGAACAGCTCGAATGCGGGCTTCAACGGAGCGTTCACGTTTTCGTCGCTCGACGGCTCAACAGATACTCCAGCGAATTGCTCAGTCGACCCGGTGACACACCCCAATCCGAATCCGCCTTGCCCCATCTCGTATCTTTACGCGCAACAGGAGATACAAAGCGGAGGCACTCCCTATGCCACCCAGCTTTTGATCACCACCGGCACTACTCCCGCGTCAATCACCAACGTCGACGCTGGCCTTTACGCGCAGGACGATTGGCGCCTGCGGCCCAACATCACGCTCAGCCTGGGATTGCGCTTCGAGACGGAGGATGGCATTCACGACCACGACGATTGGGCGCCGCGTCTGGGATTCGCCTGGGGCGTTGGTGGCCGGAGCGCGCCTCCGAAAGTTGTAATTCGTGGTGGCACCGGCATATTTTACGACCGCTTCCAGGAGTCGCAGATCTTGCAGGCAGAGCGCTTAAACGGTGAGATTCAAACCGAATACGTCATCAACAATCCTACGTGCTTTCCCATTGCCACGAACTGCAGTCTGTCCGCCGCCACCAGCACTTCCACCATCTATCAAATCAGCCCCACGCTGCACTCGCCTTACACGCTGCAGTCGGCGGTCAGCGTCGAACGGCAGATCAACAAGTCGGCGACCGCAGCGGTCACGTATTTGAACTCTCGTGGTTTTGATCAACTCCTCAGCATCAATGCCAATGCGCCTGATCCCGCTACCCTGATGCGCCCCAACCCGAACGCAGGGAACATCTACCAGTACGTCTCGGAAGGCAATTTCAAGCAGAACCAGCTCATCGCCAACACGAACATCAAAGTCGGTTCGAAGGTCCAGCTCTTCGGCTTCTACACCCTGAACTATGCCAACAGCGATACTTCCGGAGTCTCCAGTTTCGCTTCCAACTCCTACAACATCAGTCAGGACTATGGTCGCGCCTCGTTCGACACGCGCCACCGTCTGATCGTGGGTGGTTCGTTTGCCTTGCCTTATACTTTCCGCCTTAGCCCATTCATGATCGTCAGTTCCGGCTCTCCCTTTAATATCGTTACCGCCGATGACCTGAACGGCGATTCCCAATTCAATGATCGTCCCGTTCTCGTTTCCACGGCGACTTGCCCCAATCCCGGCACTGTAACCGGCACCACGACTCCAACCTTCTGTACTCCGTTGGGCACGTTCCTGGACGCACTCCCCTCCACGGAAGAGAAGCTGGTTCCCATTAACTACGGAACCGGCCCGGCGCACGCCACCGTGAATCTGCGCCTCACTAAGACTTTCGGCTTTGGTCCCAAGGTGAAAAGCACCACTCCGGGCCAAGGAGGCGGACCCGGGGGTCCAGGCGGATCTCGAGGAGGGGGTGGGCCTCGCGGTCCCCTTTTCGGCGGCGGCGGTCCGATGGGGATATCGAGCGGCAGTGACCGCCGATACAATCTCACGCTTGGCGCGTCGGTGCGCAACGCGTTCAACAAAGTCAACCTGGGGAATCCCAGCGGCATCCTGAACTCGACGGAAACAGGCACCGTTTCGCAATTCTTCGATTCGCCGAACGGGCTTCAGGGCGGCCCGTTCTCCACTGGTTCGGCCGTTCGCCGCATCGACTTGCAAGCCACCTTTAGTTTCTGATCCCACTCATCTGGCCAGCGGAAGGTTGCCGGGGGGACTGAGGTTTATCCACCAGCTCCCCGGAATCTCGCCGCTCATACATCAATCCCTCCGTTCGGTTATTCTGGAGGTGCGCATGTCATCGATGCCCACAGACTAAGTCCGCTTGTCTCCTCTTCCAACCACAAGACGTAAGTTTCTTCGTTGGGCCGCCGCTGCCGGGACGGTCGCGATTGCGGGCGACGCCATCCTGCTGGAACCAAACCGTCCGCGCATTGTTCGCCAGGACTTTTTTCTGCCGCGCTGGCCCGAACGCCTGAACGGCTTCACCATCGCCTTGCTCAGCGACTTCCATTACGACCCGTATTTTTCTGTGCATCCGCTGCATGCCGCCATCGCCATGGTCAACGGCCTTCATCCTGATCTGATTGTGCTGACGGGGGACTTCGTTTCTGTGCCCCTGTTCGGAAGCCGCAAAAAAGCGGCGTTTGCGGCCGACCCCTGTGCTCGCCTCCTGCGGCAGATGACCGCGCCGCACGACCTCTGGGCTGTCATGGGAAATCACGATGAAGACACAGACCGCAAACACGTCACGCGTGTACTCCAGGCCGAGGACATCCACGTCCTGGCGAACCAGTCCGAAGCAATCGAGCACGATGGCGCACGCTTCTGGCTCGCTGGCGTAAACGATGCGTTAGGTGGGACCGCCGATTTGTCGGAGACGTTGCGCCGTGTCCCCGCCAATGAAGCCGTCATTCTGCTGGCTCACGAACCAGACTTCGCCGATGAAGCCTCACGGTTTCCCATCGACCTGCAGCTTTCCGGGCACTCTCACGGAGGCCAGGTTAGAATTCCGCTCCTGCCTCCTCTTTACTTGCCCAAAATGGCGAAGAAGTACGTGCTGGGAATCTACCATGTAGGTCCGCTGATGCTTTACACCAATGCAGGCTTGGGAACAGTCGGGGTGCCGGCACGCTTGAATTGTCCACCCGAGATCACGCTCCTTACGCTGCGAGCACCAGCCAATCGATGATGATCACGCGATGCCCCATCGCGACCGGGAACGTCATGCGGCAATCTTTGGTCTCCCAGGGTATGAGGTGTGCAATTGCCTTCACTTCGAGCGTACGCATACCGTCGAAGATCTCGCGTAACTAACTGATAACAAAACGTGTACTATAGCGCTGCACCTGGCCCCCCACTTGCCGATAGAAGTCATAAGGGAGCAACCCCCCACTCGAATGGGAGAGTTCCACCACATGTTTCGTAGCTTCTGGCCGTGGTTTCTGATCCTCGGTGTTCCTGCCGCCGCTTCTGTGCAAGCTGCCTCTCCGCAGCTGCGTCAGGGGGTTTTGACGGAGCGCGAACGTCGAGTCTGGAAGACTCCCACCCGCGCCACCGAGTTCAGCGATGTGCCGCATGTGAGCGCGCGCGCACGCTGTGAAGACACTCAGCCGCCCCAAGCTTTGACCACACCCGATCCCTTGATAGTTCCTGCAGTTGCCGGCATGAAGGTAAAGGTCAGCTTTATCATCGGCGCCGACGGCCGCGTGCATAGTCCACTCATCTTGCAGAGTGTGGGCACCGTAGGCGACCGCAACGTCCTGCAAACCGTTCGCGCCTGGCGCTATCGCCCTGCCACCTGCAACGGCGTCCCCACCGAAGCGGAAGGTAAGATCGAGTTTTCACGGCGTTGAGATTCTGCCCGCTTGGGCTAGAATGAACCACTAGCCTGACTCATTCGGCACCCGGTCCAAATGGTGGATAGAGAGAGAGACAAGAAACTCGCCAGCCCATCCGGCGCCGTCCCTGCGCCGGATTCAGAAAACGTGCCACCGAGCATCGGCCCGCACAATCCCGCCCTCGGCGAAATCTACCAGCGTCTTTATCCGGAAATGCGGCGGCCCAAGCCGAACCAGGAAGCCATTGCCGCGGCTCTGCAAGCCATGCAGCGCCTCACCATGGAAACCGATTCGGAAACAACTGCGGAGGACGCCGCGACGCAAACTACTCCCGGCACTTCTACTGCGTGCCGCGTCTGTGGACACCACAATCGCGAGGGCAACAAATTCTGTGGCATGTGTGGACTTCCCGTGGGGGCAGCGCCGGATCAATCCCCGGAGGTCGAATCACCCATTCTTGAATCACCCATTCTCGAGTCACCTCCTCTTGAACTACCGGATTTCGCCAGGGAACTGACTCAAACTCCACCACCGGCGGCCGATCTTGCGGAAGAGGTTCATCCTCCAACGGGCGCTCCCGCAGGCACACATCACTACCACCACCACTACCACCACCATTATTTCCAGGGCGGAGAGGGAACCGCCTCAGCAGCGCCAAGGACCAACGCTCCCGAGAGCGCGCGCGAAGCCGACCGGCTGCGCGTTGCCGCCGCCGCCAAGGGTGAACCCATGAGCCGCAGCGAGGCCGCGGTCCGCCGTCTCACACAGGAATGGGTTTTGGCCTGCAATACGCGCCAGCTCGATGAATTGATCGAACTCTATGCCGCCGACGCACTGGTGCTGCGCTCGAACCTTCCTCCGATTCGCGGCGCGATGGCGGTACGCGAGTTCTTTTTTTCCGCGCTCGAAGCCGGTCTTGGAGAAGTCGCGGTCGAACCCCTCCGCGTAGAAGTGGTTGGCGATTTGGCTCACGAAGTCGGCCGCTACAGCGCCCTGGTTCCGGGCACAGCCGGCAAACGCCGCGAAGAGCGCGGCAAATATCTCTGGGTCTTCGCCAAGCAGAGCGGTGGAGACTGGAAGCTGGTCTCGGAATGCTGGTCGAGCGACTTGACCCTGACCGCCGCGGAATCCGAGATCCCGAAGCCTGCTGCGCCAGCAAAGCCACAGCCGCGAAGAAGCTAGGAGTTGATTGTCATCCTGAGCAAGCGTTCTTAGCGCCGCGAAGGATCTGGGCGAGCCGCGCGAAGCGTCGCGTTTTTTGCGACGCAATAATCGCGCGTTTGGCTCGCTTCCTTATCGTGCTCTCTCATGCCTTCACCTCAAGCCTCTCCAACTCTCCTCGCAGCTGTTCCAACGTCTGCATCTGAATTGTCCGCATGCCCATCTTCGCCGCGCACTCCAGGTTCAGCGCCCGATCGTCGACGAAGCAGCACTCTTCTGGATTGACCTGTGTAGTCTCAAGCGCCAAACGGTAAATGCCACTCTCCGGCTTACGCAGGCCCACGAAGCACGAGCTGACAAACAGACGGAAGATTCCCCGCAAACCGTACTTCTCGATGCGGAACAAGTTCAGCTCGCGGGATTCGTTGTTGATCGTGCCCATAAAATACTTGCCGGAATCCGCCAGCTCACGCGCGAAGCCCAGAACCTCCGGCTTCGGCTGCGACAACGAGAACATGTAATCTCGAAACGCATCGCGGGTGAAGGGACGGTTTCGGTAAAACACGGTCCGCTCCAGATACTCGTCGAGCGAAATCTTGCCCCGCTCAAACGACGAGACCACCATCTCGTGCCGCGAGTGAAACTCTTCGTCGTTAAGATGAAACTTTTCGAGCGCCGCCATGCGCTCGGCGTGATCCCAGGCGTTGGTGAGCAGCACTCCCCCCACATCCCAAAAGATGGCATGAATGGCAGACACGTATGAATCCCCCATTACATCTTGTCATTCCACTTTATTAGGTGGTCATTTTGAACCGTTCTCAGCTCTTGTCATTCCGAACCGTTCTCAACTCTTGTCATTCCGAACCGTTCTTTGGTGAGGAATCTGCTTTGCCTTTCTCGAGTTGCAGCTGTCCGATCAAGAGTGTAGATCAACCGTGATTCGGGATGCCGCGCGCTTTCACTCTTCGGGCTCCGGCGCCGGCTCCGCGGTTGCGGCAGGTCTCGGCTGACCCACAATGATTGCCTGCCAATTCAGGATGGCGTTCCAAAGCAGGCGCTGATCCCCACGATTTAAATCGCGGTGCATCGGATTGAAGTTGAAAGAGACGACGTGTCCTTTGCCCACGGGCATGTCTAAGATCGCAGGTCGACCGATCAGATTCTCTTCTCCCCATGCCTGGCCGCTTTCGACGAACGGCTTCCCATCGGAATCGCCCCATTCCATCACCACACCGCTGCGGTCTTCGGGACCATCGAGACACGTGGTGCAATAGGCCATCCGGAGCCAGCGGCGTGGAACGTCGTACAACGGGAAGTTCTGCCGGAAGACGTAAGTGTGCACGGGATATCCGTATCCAATGGGATGGTCGGGACGATCGAATGTGACCCGGACGTGAGATCCGGGCGTTCGCGTAGCTGCATGTTGCGAGGCCGCGGACGATGCACCCCCACCTCCCGCTGTGCTACGCGGAACCCCTCCCGAAGATCGGCGGACAAAGCGCACCAGTCCGCCTTCCAGCGCCAGCATGCTCCCGCTGCCGAGCGTGACCATCAGCCCGCCATCGGCGATGAAATGTTGAATCTGCGCCAGCCCTTCGTAGCCGATCCCTCCAGTAATGTCGTCGGACTCTGCCGGAGTGCCGAAACTGGGAGTCCGATCCGTCTTCTTGAAAGCCATGGGCGACCAGATCTTCGGCAGACCTTCAATTTGCTCAGCCAGTTCCAGATCCACATGTCCGTAAAGCAAGACGTCGATGCGCGAGCGCAGATTCCCCGCTCGAATATCTTCGTCGCGCAGATAGGTGTAAGGAACCTTCCGCTGATCCAGGGAGTAGCGGATCCACCCAATCGAGTCGGTGTCAGCCCACGGCACCCACACGCCAATCCGCGGCGCTTTCGCATTGTGTTGCGGTACCTGCGGTGCAGTAGGAACTTGGGTAAAGTCGAGGCCCAGTTCCTCGGAGGTGGCGAGAATGACCTCGCGCAATCCAGGCTGATTGGGAAAAATCCACGATCCGGCCGGAAACTTCATTCCCCCATCTTCAAACTCACGTTCCGCGATTTGAATCTCGAAATTGGACAGACGATAACGAGCGGCAAGTAACGATTCCTGTCCAGTGTCTTCGAGCAAATAAATGGGTCCGGAGCCGACTACCCGGCCAACAGCATGCGGCGGGTCGCTCAATCGAGTCAGAGCGGCGTTGCGGATCGACGCGTCGGCGGTGGGGATCGCCTGCAAATGATAGTGAGCGGGGAGTTCCCAGGAGACGTCGTCGTAGGGCGCGCTTCCATCCTTCGGGTAATGCTGTGGCGTTAGCAGATCAACTGCGTAGTTGCGGTATGGCTGATCGAGGCGGACGACATACGTCCCAGCGGGAAAGCTGCCTTCCTTAACTTGAATTGAGCTTTCCGCGCGGGCCACTTCGATGTGCTGGCCCATGAGCCGTCCTATCATTTGTGCCACCCGCGCCGGATCTCCTTGATTTTCCGGAATCAGAAACGCATACGGTGGCTGGGTCAGACCCTTTTGCCACGAATCCCATCCCTTCTTGTAGAAGTTGTGCAACATTTCTTTGGATTGGCTTGCTGTTTCGTCCAGCGCCGCAAGAGCGCCGGTTTCCTGGTAGTTGAGATTGTCGCGAGCCGACCAGGTGACCTCTCGTGGTGCCGGCAGAGGACGGTACCACTCCATGGTTGCCGAGGATTCGGAAACCGCTCGCTTCTCGGTTTCCGCACTACCATTGCCGAAGGTCTCGTAGCCACGTCCAATGCTGTTGTGATTCATGGCCACCGAATCCAGATAAAGGTGTGCGAACGCCTCCCCAAAATTCCACGTCGAAACGCCAGGCATCCCCATCGCGGTGAGAGCCTGCACTTCGTGGAAGCTGAGTTCAAGAAACTCCGTATAAGTGATGGGATCAATGTTCGGGTTATATGGACCGGTGCCGTTCCAGGTCATCATCAGGGGCGTGCCTTCGTGCAGGTCGTGCACTACCGTGGGATGCCACTCATGAAACATGCGGTGTACGGCTTTTGTGGTTTCATGCGTCTGCTGGTGCGTATCGCGGTTGATGTCAACGAAGGTGTACTTGGACCAGTACGGGGGCGACTGGCGAGGCAATGTGTTGCGGTCCGTCTTGCCCTTGAGATAGCGGTAGAACCAGTCGACCATCTTGTCCCGCCCGTCGGGATTGGAAATGGGATTGATCAACACGACCACACGCTCGCGGATTCGCCGGATCATGGGCTGCTCCGACACGGCCAGACGATAGGCAAGCTCGAGCATGGCTTCGGTCGATCCCGTCTCATCGGAATGCAGCGCGGCATTGAAGTAATAAATAGGACGCGAGGTTGCGATGATCTTGTCCGCCGCCGCTGGGTCGGTTCGGCGGGGATCCGCCAGGTCTGCAGTCGCGGCTTTTAGACGATCGAGATCGCGGATGCCGGCCTCGTCCGCGATCGCCAGCATGAGGATTTCGCGCCCTTCTTCACTGTGCCCGATTGTGAACACGCGAACTCGCGGGCTCGCAGCAGCCAGGGCATGGGCATAGGCGTAGGCCTTCTCCGTGCCCAAGAGTTCTCCGGGAGCGCCCATGATGCGCCCGAGGAATTTCTCGGGAGACGGAACCATATCTGATTGGGGGATGTACGAAACCCAGGGTGAGACAAAATGCGGATCGGTCGTAGCCCCCGCGATGGCCTCGATGGAGCCGGGCTCAGGAACATCTGGACTTTGCGCAATCGCGGCGACGGTCAACAACGCAACCGACGATACCCATACCAGCACGAGTCGGAACATGCGGCCTCCGGAGATCGACCGAGGCGAAAGTTTAGCACGCACTCAACTGCCCAGGGGCCTCATTGCTTGTCCTAACGTTTGTATACGGTGGTGTCGGGATGGTAGTTGCGCCAGTCGAACCAGTAGTCCTTGAGCGCGGGGATGCGGCCGAGACATTTCCCCTGTGCTGGCCCGGAGGTGGCGCAGCCCTGGAAGTTCCACTGACTGGCGGTGCTGGTATCGAGCAGCGCCCACTGTTTAGCATCGCCTGCGGCATCACCCTGGAGAAAGAACTCGGCGTCGTGGCCATCGATGCGGCTGATAAAAACACGAAAGGATTTTCCGTCGGGTCCTAAAACTAGCAGCAGCGGCGTGCCGTTCACGCGATCGATCACTGGGGACTGCTTGGCGAAAGTTTCCCAGGGATAGGCGCGGGCGGTTCCGTCGATGGTAAGTCCGATGACCACATCGCGCGACTTCAATTCGGTGCCGGGAAAGCTGATGACTACCGGCAGCTTGGCTATGTCAGGCTCCCAGTTGGGGTCGTACTCTTTCGTGTATTTGGCGACGGGCGCTAGCACCTGCCCGGAAGGGGATTCGGTTCTCCACTCACCGAAGGTGAGTTCGTCGCTGAGCACAAGTTCGAGCGTGGCACCTTGCAGTGGGCCATAGATGGCCTTGCCGGTGATCTGCTGCCACCAGGTTCCGGTTTCCTTGTCGCGCATGAGGAAGTTCTGGTTGTTGATGCCGGCCAGATAAAAGTGCAGCACTCTTCCGTTCACCGTTCGCGTCCACACCAGACCGGTGTGACATAGCGTTCAATACGTTACCGCGACCGGTACGCCTCCGACCACATCGTTCAGCACGTGATGGTAGGCCATCTGGCTGATGGGATAGGCGCGGGCGTCGCTATCGAAGCGCACCGCCATGACCATTTCTTTAGGGTCGAGCTTGCTCTCGGCTTGAGCTACGAACTGGGCGCCGGCGACGGGATGGAACATCCACTCGAAATAATTGAGGCGCGCCATAACAGCAGAAAACGTGACGGCGAGCAGCGTGATGGCGAGGAGAGCTTTGCGCCACAGGCCAATGGTTCTCCACAGCACGAAGGCGAACACCAGACAGGCCAGACCCGCAATCAGTGTGCCGAGCGGAGCGCGCTGGCGCAGGGCCATGGCCAGTAAGAGTGCATGAGGCGCCTGGTAGCGGAAGGGACGAATGATGAAGGCGGGAATGAAGAACAGACCGACGGCGGCGCTGGCGCATGCTGTGAACGCCGCCCAGATCCAGCGCGATGTCCGGCGATCCGTTTCCTGGGTCCGCTGATCCTGGGGCGTCGATGGCGAAGGCACGCTCATAGATGATGTCTGGAATGCTCGAACAATACCAGCCCGTGACTCTAAGCGAAAAAGCGGAGCCGAGGGAATAGTACAAAAAGGGAATGGTACAAAAAATGAAAAGCCCCGGTCCGTGGAGCAGGACCGGGGCTGGTTACGACAACCTTAATGACTTACTGTGGCGTGAAGTTCTGGTGGAAGCCCAAACTCACCACGTCCTGGAACATCGGTGTCCCCGGAGGCAGATTGTTCGGGTTCAGGAATTGCGTGTCGAAGAAATAGTTTCGCGTCGGGGCAGCGTACACGGAGTTGCAGCACTTGAAAGTGCCCGTAGCGTATTGCGAATAGTACATGCTGATCTGCGACCCGGTGTAGTAGACGGAGGTGCTGCTGCGATCTTCGAGATAGCGAAGGAAGTTGTGCATGCCGCCATCGGTGCCGAAGTCCTGTCCACCCCAAGCTGGCTGGGGGAAGGGAATGCTCTTGCCGGCGGCGATGGCTACGCGATAGTAGCTATCGGTCGCGTTCCGGTTGGTCGCCAGTGCCGGGTTCGCAAAACTGTTAGCGTCCGACCATGCGGGCGACAGCAGCGTGACCGCGTCCGCGATGATCGCGGCCGCCGAGTGCGGAGTCGTAGCGTTGGCGCCGAGGCTGAGCCAGTAGGGATCCGCGGGGCCTGTGTTGTAGTTTCCCCAAACATACACCGGCTCTTCGGAACCGACGGTGAATCCGTTTCCGTAGGTCGCTGGAGCAATGGGCTGAGGTAAATAGCTAACCCCGGCACCGTTCATGCCACCGTCCACCAACCGCAGTACGTGGCGGGGGCCGGTCACCATATTGTTCGCGGCGGTAGTTGTGCAAGCGATTCCAGCGGTTACGCCGGGAATGTAGTAAGGCTGGGACATCGCCGCGCCTGAAACGCCAAATCCCGCACCCAGGTATTTTTCTCCGAAGGTGTCAAGGAACCCGTTCCCATCCACGTCTTCCGGTGAATAGGTGTAATACACGATTGGTTCCTTCACGCCGTCCGGGACACCGACGGAGGAGGAGGAATTCACCACATCCTCGAGCCCCGAGATGCCAACGAAGTTGTTATAGAAACCGGTTCGGTTGGCATCGGGATCGGGTTGCATGCCGCGATGATCGGAGAAATACAGGATGTAGCCATTCTCATTGGTGTTGTTGACGAGGGCGCCGCTGCCTCCACCGTATAGACCCTTCTTCTGCAGCCAGAGCCATAGGTTGCCCACATCCACTTCGACGGCGTTCATCACACCCGAGGTACTGCAGTTGTTTGTCGCGTAGGAACTCCGAGTGTCGCGGGGTTCGCCTTCGCGCGAATCATAAAAATTGATGGGAAGCCAGTTGTATGCAGTCCCCGCACCACCGGTTGCGTTCGCCGGCAGGAGGCCGCTTTGCAGTTGCTGAAGGATAAGGATGGCGGGGCTGATCGGGTTTGCTCCCGCGACTCCTACAGCTGTCGTGGGAACGCTAGGCGAGACATTGTACGTACGGCCGAAGCCGTATTGCAGCCATTCCTGGGTAACCCCGATCCAGTTGCCGGCGTTGTTGAGATACTCCACCCGCAGCCATGTACTTTTGCAAGGGGTCGCCATGGTGACCTGCCCGAGCAGAGGCCACGGGCTGCTGCAGCCAGCAACGGACGGCACGGTCCAGCTGTTGGAACCGGTCTGGGCCATCGCATAGTACATGGTTCCGGCCGTGGTGCCGTAGGAGCCTGTAAGCTGCACGTCGTTAGCATCGAGTATGCCGGCGCCACGGTCCGGGTGGAGTTGACTAATGTCGTCGGCCAGCAGGATCCGGATCTCAGCCTCGCCATAGAGACGCGAATTGGCCAGGAGCGTGCTATCGGTAGATTGTTTCCTGCGAATGATGTCGATCGGGCCAACTACGGACGACTTCACGAAGGGCAACGACAAGTTGGTTGCGCCGGTCGCTCCGTTGATGACGAAATTCTTGAACGTTCCCACGGAGACGGCAGCAGGCCATGCGGGGTTTACCACGCCGGCAACGGGGTAAAACCCGCCGGTCCAACTGCCGGATGTGAGTTGGGGGCAGTTCGCGGCCGGTCCGGACCCTGGGGCAGCGGGACAGCCGCCGGCAGCGTTGGGCGCATAGACGCTGCCGCCGTAACCGCTGGATGTAGGGTGACCATTTTCGAGTTGATCCAGAATAATTTGGCCGACGGCAGCTACCTTGTCGGTGAAGGTGAGTGCGGCGCCTGAGGCCATGAACAGATTCCCGTTGGCGTGGACTCGGCCTCCGAAGTTGAAGTTAGGACCGGCGAAATAGTCGCAGTCGGCATCGCAAAAAAGACCGAACTCGAAGGCGGGAAGCAGAGCGACTTCCACGGTGCGGGTCAGGTTCACGGATGCGCCGGTGGGAGTGATGCCGGCGTTGGTGGTCACTTCGTTTCCGGAGGTAGCGCGGGTGGCAGTTACTTGTAGATTGAAGGGGATGAGAGTTGCCACCATTCCCTGGTCTGGGCCGGAACCGACGATATCCCAGGAACCGCACGGGTTGGGAAGGTTCGGGCAGGGCAACCCGCTGCTTTGGGTACTGGGCCAGGTAATGTTCTCGATATAGTTCATGCTGGTGATGTTCGAGCCGGCAATGGCGGTCGGATAATTGGCGGGGGCGGTGAGCGCTGTAATCGAGGCGGCATCCGGTGTCTGCGAGGACTGGTACAACTGCGAGAGCTGGGCAGTCAGGTTTTCGATGCCAGACTCCGCGCCGTAATAGGCGAGGTTGCCTTCCAGGTCGTTGCCTCCCATGCGCTGTTCATTGTTGACCATGTACAACAGGCCTACGGCCAAGGCCGACAATAAAAGCGTCAACAGAAGCGCAGCGATGAGCGTGAAGCCTCGCGAATCTCGTTTACTCTTCCCCATGTTTTCCCCCTCCAACATCAGAGCAAAAGCTTTAGACAGCCGGACTTCAGGTTTGCCAATCATTGGCAAACGGTGGTGGTGCTGCTATAGGAGTTGCAGAAACTCAAGTTGCGAGCGGCGACCGAACTCGCCAGATACATGCTCTGGGATTGTTTTCCTCCCTGAGTCAAACTTTCACCCATAACCCACATGTTGATCTTCTGAATGAGGGCGGGGGAAAGCCCAGCGCCGACTGGATTCGATTGATTCGCACTCATGGTGCCGGCCACGGAATTGATCACGTCATAGCTGAATTGCACGTTGATGATGTTATCGGCCACCGGCACGGCGGTGAGGCCGTTGACCTGGCGCATCAGGCGCGGAGTTTGAACGGTTCCACCGGCGGGAGGAACCTGCAGGAAATAAGTAACGGCATTCAACCGGCAGACGGTGACCTGGTTGCCCGCGCCTAAGGCGGGACCCAGGTTGGTAATCGTATAGGCCAGGCTGTTGGCCGCAGTGGCGGCCTGGTTGAAATTGAGTGCGTCGGCGCCGTTAAAATCGATGGTGGCGTTGTTGGGGAGACCGGTGATTTCGGCGACCACCGCCGCGGTTTGAGCGGCACTGGTACCCTGGGCGGTCTTGCCGTTGCCCGCGGTGGTCACCTGGAACAGCAGCAGGTCGCCCACATTCAGGCCACCCGGGGCAAGAATGTTATTGGGGGTCACGGCGGCGTTCACCACGGCCACGGAAGCCGTGGTTGTAGAGGGGAACGTAAACGTGAAATTGGTCAGCGGAAAGTTGTAATCGCAATAGATCGAGGTGATGCTGTCGTTCACGGCTGCCGGAGCGCTGGCGATGACGGTACCGTTTTGCACACCGTTACCGAAGCCGGGCAGGATGCCATACATGAAATTGCCAGTCGGGTAAGTGTCGGCGGGAACATAGCAGGTGCCGGCTTGGTTGCAGGCGACTTTCGAGTTGCCGCCGGCGCTGGCCAACTGCAGGCCACCGGAAGGCAATCCGGCGCCCGCCATGCTGAGGTCCTTGGTCATCAACTCGATGGCCGCTCGCAGGTTCTGCTGGGTCTCGGCGCGCTGTGCGACGGTAAAGGTGGCGTTCATCCCCATGCGGAACAGCTGGGTCATCGCCATGATGACGATGAGTCCGATGATGGAGGCGACCATCAGTTCCAGAAGGCTGAAGCCGCGTTGCGATTTTGTGATGGGCATCTTCATGGTTTTAGCCGGTGTTTAGTGGTAGCTGGAGATCAGCGCGTTCACGGTGTAGGTACGGGCGGGCCAGCCGGCTTTGGTATACGACACGGCGACCGTGACCGCGATGAGATTTTGATTGGTGGTGACCACGCCGTTCACCGTCTGCGAGACCGTATTGAATGTGATGGTGCGGGTGAAGTTGCCGAGGCTTTGCGTGACGTCATCGGCGGTGCCAAGAATGCCGTCGGGGCCGGGCAGAACGAGGCACTCGACTCCTCCCGGGCAAGCCGCACCCGTGTCAGGAGCGGTGCAGGCGACGTCATCGGCGGTGCCGACGATGCCATCGGGTCCGGCGCAAAGCAGTTGCTGGGCCCCGGCCAGAAAGACTCCGCCGTTGGCGATGTTGTTGATCGATGCGAAGGAAAGCTGCTGACTGTTGCGCGCGGTGTAGATGCTTTCCATGGCGTCGAGTGCCTTATGGCGTGCGATCAGATCTTCCTGCGCCGAAGCGGTGGCGGAGATGGCCGTCGCGAAGCTGGCCATCACGGCGAGAATGCCAATGGTCATGATCACGACCGCGATCATGACTTCGACCAGCGTAAAGCCGCGCTCCGATGAACGGGTTCTTCCGAATTTGTTTTCTTGTGTCATTGTTGTACCCAAGTGGCAACGCCCGCTACCGGAGTGAGTCGCCAACCGCGGATTCTGCCGGTTGCGCCCCATACGGTGATCGCTTTCGAAGAATAAGAGGCGACGGTATCGCCCGGGCGCGACAGATAGACAATGCCGCTGTTGTAGTTGCCGAGACTGTCCTGCGAGGAACCGTCGGGGAAGAAGACGACGCAGTTACAAGCCAGGGGGACGCCTGGCGTAGATTCGAAGTCAATGGCAGTGATACCGGTGCCAAAGCCGTCAGGGGTAGCGGCGGGGGATCCCGCTAGAACGGCAAAGTTCACATCTGTCGGCAGGGTATAGCTGATCACGTTCTCCAGCGGGGGTGCCGCTCCGGCTCCAACCGCAGGGGGCTGGTACTGGATCAGAATGGTGGCGGGAACACCAGCAGCGGACGGAGTGAAAATCACGTAGTATTCGTGACTCTGGGTGATTGCCAGGTTGCGGGTGTTGCGCAGGGCCATCAATGTGGTGTCATAGGCCGAGTTGGTGTGGTCCTGATTCAGCATAGGTCGGAAAGCGACGAAAGTGACCCCAGCCATAGTCAAGGCAATGCTGCACGTTATGATCATCTCCAGGAGCGAGTACCCTTTGTGGTTGCGCGATGCCATAAGTTCATTCCGCTGCGGAAAATCCTCGTATCGTCGGGTAGTTTTGATCAACCGAAACCTCATGCCTAAAATTGCCAAGAGCACATCCGCACAGAGGGAAGCTGTAGCCGTTCGGGGAGCAGGCCAACCGGGGCTGCATACGGTGTGACAGTCTTCATCCTATGAAGGCGGGGTGATAGCGTCAAAGCACGACAGTGCAACGAAGGACTATTGGTCTTTTGTAATGGGGAAGGTGACTGAGGTCACATGATTGACGGCAGTGGAGTTAACAGAACTGCACCGGAAGACCGGGGCGGCGGGGGTGACTCCGGTAACTTGTCGGACGAACTGGGGTGACCCTAGGATGGATGCAGGTATGACTCTCTCATCTCTGCTAGTTTGCGCGGACGAAGCTTCGGTGCAAGTGCTGAGGCGCGTCCTGGAAGAACTCGGTATTCAAGTGGAATTGTGTCCGGATGCCGTGCGCGCGGCCGTGAGGCTGGCGCAAGAGCGTTTTGACCTGCTCATTCTTGACTGCGAAACCCAAGCGGACGTGATTGCCTTGTTGGGCGAAAGCCGCGCTTCGCGGCTGAACGATTCAACCCTGGCGGTGGCCGTAGTGTCGGGGCAGGAGAGTATCCGCGAGATGTTTTCGCTGGGGGTGAACTTTGTTCTGTACAAACCAATCTCTTATGAGCGGGCGTTGAGCAGCCTACGCGCGGCACAAAGCGTTCTGTACCGGGATAAGCGCCGCAAGTCGCGTGCCACGGTGCATACTCACGCCACCATCGACTATGCCGGTGTGGAGCAGGCGAGAGCGACGCTGGTGGATCTGGCAGAAGACGGCATGGCAGTAAACTTCGGAAAGAAATTGCCGCCGACCTGCAAGGTTTATTTTCAGTTTCAATTGCCCGGCCAGACGGCGAGCGTGCGGCTTTCCGGCCAGGTGGTATGGCAGGATTGGAATGGGCGCGCTGGGATCCAGTTCGTGGATGTGCCGAAATCGTCGCGACGGGTTTTGCAGGAGTGGCTGAAGCTGAACACCGTCGAGGAGCCGAAGCAAAAGTTGGCTGCGGAGACTCCGGAAGTGGAACACTCCATCCGGCCGAGTGCGGATTCGGTGGCGGCTGACAGGCCCGTGGAGAAGGAGCCCGTGGAGAAGCAGCAGGTGGAGAAGCAGCACGGTACGAAGCAGGACACGAAGGCTCATGACGGGGAAGCTGGAGCCCGGCTGCGATCGAAACCGGACAAGGATAACCGGCGACAAACCCGATATGCTTGCCGTCTGGGAGCCGAGGTGTACCAGAGGGGAAGCTCGGTACGGAATTACTGCCATTTGAGCGATCTGAGCCCGGGCGGATGCTATCTCGAAATGTCGCTGGCTTTTCCGGCTGGCACTGCGGTGGAGATCATTGTGCGCACGCAGGAGATGAAGTTGAAGGTAAGCGGTGAAGTGAGGGCGTCGCATCCCGGCTACGGGATGGGCGTGTCCTTCCTGCTGAGTACGCGGGATGAACGCGACGGGGTGCAGCAGTTGATTGACTTCGTGGCGGCCGCGGCGCAGAGCAGCGAGTAGTCATCGCGCACGGTTTCTTGCCGGACATTCTTCTTAATGCCGAACATTCTTGCTAAGGTTCCAGCTTCCTAATGTTCCAACCGGAACATTCCAAAATGGCGAAAATCAGCGGGCTAAGTTGTTGATTGCTCGTGCGCGCCTTTGGGCGGATCAATCGATACAAGGGGTTAGGCTGTGGAAGAACTGTCCACTTTCGAGCACGTCGATTGACCACGAGAGTAGACTTGACACTCGCGTCACGTACTTTATAAGGTACAAGGCCGGTTCGGAGATTCCTACCCTTCCGCAGAGAGCGCGGAAGAATGGAGCAGCCTCGGCGGGGTGATGTCTGCAGCTTCAAATCTCCTGCAACTGTGATTGGAACGAGAAAGTCAACAGCAGGTTCCTCACCGGGCCTTCGGCCGGGCTCGGAACGACATAAGAATAATTTAAGTGGTTACAGAGCGTGTCCATACCCGAGTGTCATCCGCTGCCGAATGCATAGGTCCTTCGGGCCGCAAAGGGCGCGGCCCTCAGGATGACAGTTTGAAGTAAAAGGGCATGGGCTACTTCGTGGCGGGGACTTCTTCGGCAACTGCTTTCTTAAAATAGTCCAGCGACATTCTCAGGCCGGCTTCCAGTTGAATCTTTGGTTCCCAGCCCAGCAGAGTTCGGGCTTTGGTGATGTCGGGACGGCGCTGCTTGGGATCGTCTTGCGGCAGAGGTTCGTAGGCGATCTTGCTTTTCGATCCTGTCACCCTTATTACGTGCTGGGCGCATTCGAGAATTGTGAATTCATTGGGATTGCCGATGTTGACCGGCAGATGTTCCGCAGACTTCGCTAAACGAAGGAAGCCGTCGATTTCGTCACTGACGTAACAGAAGCTGCGGGTCTGGCTGCCGTTGCCGTAAACGGAGAGAGGTTCGCCGCGCAGAGCTTGTTTCATGAAATTCGACACCACGCGGCCGTCGTTCAATTGCAGACGCGGGCCGTAGGTGTTGAAGATGCGGACGATGCGCGTGTCCACCTGGTGATAGCGGTGATAGGCCATGGTGACGGCCTCGGTGAAGCGCTTGGCTTCGTCGTAGACGGAACGCGGGCCGATGGAATTGACATTGCCCCAGTAGGTTTCTTTTTGAGGATGCTCGAGCGGATCGCCGTAACACTCGGAAGTGGAGGAGACCAGATATTTCGCGCCGTATTTGAGAGCGACATCGAGGGCATGAAAAGTTCCGAGCGATCCGACTTTCAGGGTAGGAATGCCGTGGATCATGTAATCGACCGGGCTGGCGGGGCTGGCGAAGTGGAAGATGTAATCGACGCGGCCGACGTCGAACGGTTCGCAGATGTCTTTTTCTACTAACTCGAAGCGCGAGTCATTTTGGAGATGAGCGAGGTTGGCGCGGCGTCCGGTGAGGAAGTTGTCGACGACAACCACGGTCCAGCCCTCGCCGAGCAGGGCATCGCAGAGATGAGATCCCAGGAAACCGGCGCCGCCGGTGACCAAGGCGCGCTGTGAGCTCATGCTTTCCTGGTACCGTTGCGCAGAGCGGCGGGAACGCCCTCAGGATGACAGGCCGCGCGTCCCACGCTGTAGTAAGTGAAGCCCTGTGCCGCCATCACTTCGGGATCATACAGGTTGCGGCCGTCGATCACGATGGGATATTTGAGTTCCTGGTTGAGGCGATTGAGATCGAGGTTGGCAAACTCTTCCCACTCAGTAAGGATGAGCAGTGCGTCGGCGCCGCTGGCCGCTTCGTAGGCGGAGTTGGCGAACTTGAGATCGGAGTTCATCACTTCCTGCGTGCGCTCCATGGCGGCGGGGTCATAGGCCGTGATCTTGCAGCCTTCCTGCAATAAAGCCTGCACGAGGAAGAGGGCGGGCGACTCGCGAATGTCGTCGGTGCCGCCCTTGAAGGCGAGACCGAGGACGCCGAGGCGCTTGCCGCGGAGGGTCCAGAGGGCGCTGCGCACTTTGCGGAGGAAGCGGTCGCGCTGGTCTTCGTTGATGCGCATGACTTCGTCGAGCAGGCGGAAGTCGTATCCGCACTCGCGGGCGACGGCGCGGAATGCCATCACATCTTTGGGGAAACAGGAGCCGCCGTAGCCGATTCCGGGATTCAGGAATCGCGGGCCAATGCGGGAGTCGGTGCCAATGCCGTGGCAAACCTGATTGACGTTGGCGCCCACGGATTCGCAGATGGAAGCGACCGCATTGATAAAAGAAATCTTCATGGCGAGAAAAGCGTTGGAGGCGTGCTTGATCAACTCCGCGCTCTTGGTGGTGGTGACGATGATGGGAGCGGGAATGGAAGTGCGGTCCGGTTGCGGGATGGCGTCAGGGCTTTCGTAATAACTGCCGCTGGTGAGCGGCGCATAGACTTCGCGGAGAACATCGGCGGCGCGCTCGCTGTCGCAGCCGACGACGATGCGGTCGGGAAAAAGGAAGTCGGTAACGGCGGTGCCTTCGCGCAGGAACTCGGGATTCGAAGCGACGTCGAAGGACGCGGGGTCGGTGCCGTTCCGCAGGATGATCTTGCGAACCCACTCGCTGGTGTAGACAGGCACCGTACTCTTCTCGACGATCACTTTGTATCCGTTGATGCCGCCGGAGATCTCGCGAGCCACCGACTCGACGTAAGACAGGTCAGCCTCGCCGCGTTCGGTGGGCGGCGTGCCCACGGCGACGAAGATGGCGGAACTGGCGCGCACGGCCTCCTGCAGATCGTCGGAGAAAGTAAGGCGGTGTCCGCGGTGACGGCTCAACAACTCGGGCAGGAAGTTTTCGTGGATGGGAACTTGGCCGTTCTTGAGAGCGGACAGTTTACGTTCGTCGTTGTCGACGAGAATGACGTCATGACCAAGGTCGGCAAAGCAGGCGCCAGCCACCAATCCTACGTATCCGGAACCAACCACAGCGATCCGCATGTTTCAAACTCCCTGGATTAAAAGATCTTGAAACGCTCTGTTTTGAGGTGTTTCCAAAAGAGAAGCCACGGGGAGGAAGCAACAGAAACTGACTTGGAAAACCATTCTAACCAGCCCCAAGATTGGGTGATTCTAACAGTTTCTTGAAGGGAGTGGAAGAAACAAAAGACTCCGGGAAGGTCGTCCTAATTGTTCTTTCTTGCCGATATGGAACCGCTGGGCAGGTCGAGCGGCCGGGGGTGTGATTGATCATTTTGGTGGGATGACTCAGCCGCGCATTATTCATCCTAAGGAATTAGCTTTAAGGACTTGCCATCCCGCAGGGGCAAATCGGGCGCGACCGGGAAGGGCGAATGCATATTGACAACCCCCTGATTTGGGGCGAAACTCCGCTACAGACGCAGAGATTCCGTTGGTTGTTCCTCTCGTATGGCGCGCGATCCCATATTCGGGTCCGATCCGACAAAGCAATTTTTGCCGCCAGCAGAAACGGCTGCGGAGGAGGGAACTGCGCCGCAAAGGGCGGGGCCTGCGGCGGAATTGAATCTGGCGGACCTGACGGCAAAGTTTGCGGCGGCCGGAGGCGGGCGAATGTCGCCGGAACTCTCTGCCGGGCTGGCGCTGGACGTAGTTCTCAACGAAATTGTGGAGCAGGCGTGCCGGGCGACTGGGGCAACCGGGGCAGCGGTGATTCTGGAGCGGGACGGAGAGATGGTGTGCCGGGCCAGCACTGGAGGCAACGCTCCGGAATTGGGGGCGCGCTTGAGCCGCGAACCCGGTCTGACAGCGGAGTGCATAAAAACGCGCCAAGCGCAGCGCTGCGATGATGCGCAGGCCGACCCACGTGCCGACACCGAGGCTTCGCGGAGTTTGGGAGTGCGTTCGGTGGTAGTTCTGCCCCTGATCCGGAACGGTGACCTGGCAGGCATCCTGGAAGTTTTTTCGTCGCGGATTGGAGCTTTCGGAGAACGGGACGAACTCACACTGGAAGCGCTGGCCAACCGCATCCTCAAGAATCTGGAACGAGGCAGCGAGTCATACAGTGCCGCGGCGCAGAATCCCGCGCTGCCGCCTACGGGGATTTCAGTGCCAGAATTGGACGATGGGCACGCAGGATCGAGCGGTGTGAAAGAAAAAGAGGGTGACGCCGGTCCGGAGGCGGCTGGGCGAAGTCCGCGGACTGGGCTTGATGTTGTGACTTTCGCGCTGGGCGTGGTGGTCGTAGCTTGCGCGGTGCTGCTTGTAACTCTGGTAGGGCTGCGTCTGGGTTGGCGAAGGACTGCGGCTGTTCGAGGGCAGGTGACGAACTCGGCCGGCACCGCTGGTGGCGCGCGGAATCGGGGCGCACAGGCAGGCGCAACGCCGCATAGCACAGCGGCGGAGGCGTCAGGTGCGAAATCTGCAGCCAATGCAGGGTCGAAGGCCCCGGGCGGTGGCGGACTTGTGCCGCCGCGGACCCCGGCGGCCGGTCCAAAGGATTCCTTGCCTCCTCCAGGAGGACTCCTGGTTTACGAGAATGGAAAAGAAGTCTTCCGCATGCCGCCTGCAGTGGAGCAGCGTGAGGCGACAAACGGATCCAGTACATATGGGACAGGAGTGCAGCAAGCTTCCGATGTGGGGCAGGCGGGGTTGCTTCAGGTGGCACCGGAGGTGGCGGAAGGCAGCCTGCTGCATCGCGTTGAACCGGATTACCCCGAGCAAGCCCGGCAGCAGCAGATCCAAGGGCCAGTCGTTTTGGATGTGCGCACCCGCCGCGATGGCACGATACAAGAATTGAAGTTGCTGAGCGGCCAGCGCCTGCTGGCCGATGCCGCGATTGCCGCAGTGAAACAGTGGCGATTCAGACCGCATCTAGTCAAGGGAGAGCCGGTGGAGATGCAGACAACGGTCACCTTGAATTTCAAGTTGCCCCGCTGACGGCAGCAGCGGTTAGTCAGGAATGCAGCGAGAGCGGCGAGGCGCTCGCCTTATCAAATCCATGAAAATGAACGTTCCTGCGATGGTGTCTTAGGTTGCGGTGGTGCGGATCGTCACTGGGACTTTAGCCATTACTCGCGGCAAGGCGGCAACCGATTGCGAGGTCCGGCGGGAAGAAGGAAGTGGAGAAGTGTGGGATGCGGTGCCATTCCGGAAAGCGTAGAGCACGACCTCGACCCGGCTGGAAACCCCCAGCTTGTCGAAGATGCGGAATAGATAGTTCTTGACCGTGTGTTCCGTCAGCTTCAAACGCTGAGCGATCTCGCGATTGGTAAGGCCTTCAGCCACGCACCGTACCACATCCGTTTCCCGCGCCGAAAGTATCCCGCCGCTTAGGTTCAGGGAACTGGCGAGCGGAGGCTGAGCAAGAGCCTCGAGCACGAACTGCAGTTCCGTGCTATTGGCCCAAACCTGCCCATTATCAACACATTGCATGCACTTCGCCAACAAGCGGAAAGGCTCGGTCCGGCAGAAAACACCTTGAGCCCCGGCCCGGAAAGCCTCAATGACCCCGGCGCGTTCCGAGGAATCGAGCAACATGATTACGCGCGTGCCCGGCGATTGGAGGCGAATCTCGCGAACCAAGTCGAAGCTTCCCACACTGGGCTCGCCAAACTTGGCACTGATCACGGCAATTCGAGGCTGCTCCTTCTTTACGAGGGCCAGGAGGGCAGTAGCGTCGGACGGCGACTCGATCATCTGGAATTGAGCATCCCGAGCTAAAGCCTCCACCAGCAACTGGGTGGTCATGGGAGTACTATCCGCGGCCAGAACCCTAGGCCGGAGTTGGTTCGGGACAGTCATCATATTCGCCATATTAGCCACATTTCCTTTGGTGACGATGAACTAGGACTTGCTCTTGCCGAAGGAAAAACCCCACTGGCACGCCAGTGCCAAAGAGGGACAGCATATGGGAAATTAGTCTCTAAGTAAATGGCACTACCGGGTAGTATGAAAGGGGCGCGCAGCGGGCCAACAAAGTCTATCATTGTAGTGGTGTAACCCACAGAACCAGAAGGAGTTAGAGTCTTTATTCTCTCAACTTCTTACCTCTTGCACAAAATTGCGATGCCATGTAGTCTCGACCCAATTCTGGTTCGGCAGTTCCCCCCAAACATTGAAGACGTTATTCCGAAAGACTAACAAGCAGGCTGATGGGTTATCAGTTTTCGCAGTGCTACTGGGGTAGCCAGCGGTCTAACCTTTTTTTGGGCGGGTTGCGGAATGTGACTGAGAGGGCGAAGCTATGAGCAGCGGCAGCACACAATTCGGGGCGGAGTTCAGCGGCTTCGGACCAATCCCGTTATCCCATCAGCCGCAATGGTATGCGGTCCGCACGCGCTCGCGCCACGAGAAGATGGTGTCGGAGCAATTGGAGCAGCAAGGGATTGAAACCTTTCTGCCCTTAGTCAAGCGGACCCACAAGTGGAGCGACCGGACCAAGGAAGTCGAGCTGCCGCTTTTCAGCGGATACAGCTTTGTGCGCGTGGTTCTATCTTCGAACGAACGCCTGCGAGTTCTGCAAGCGCATGGAGTCGCGGGATTTGTAGGCATCAATGGGGTGGGAACGGCAATTCCTGAGAGCCAGATTCAGGACATCCGGACGCTGCTTAGCAACAACGTTCCTTTCGAGGAACATCCGTTTCTACTAAAGGTGGGTCAGCGAGTACGAATCCGGGGGGGGTGCCTGGATGGGGTCGAAGGCGTTCTGGCGGGGCACAACGGGGACCAGAGCCTTATGATTTCACTGGAGCCGATCCAACATTCGTTGTCCATCCGAATCCAAGGGTATGCTGTGGAAGCTGCCTAAATCTGTTTCAAAATCTCTTTCAGAACCTCCTACCGTACAAATCTAAAGCCGCCATTCTGCTAGGGCATCTGCCCCGGGCAAACGGCGTGGTGTGTTGGGAAATCAGTCAGCCCAGCGGCGAACGACATTGATCGCTCGGCTCTTGGATGAGGAATTCTATGAGCGAAGTCAGCACCAAAACCAACGGCAACGGAAATATCGAGCAGACTCAGGCTTCTAACGTGGCGCATGCTCCGAACACAGGGGGCCTCGATAGCCTATCCTACCCGGAATTATCGCTCCGCAGCTTCCGGGATGAGGCGGAGATCCATGCCATCAGCAGCGCCCTCAAACACACCGGATGGAATCGCAAACGGGCGGCGCAGTTGTTGAGCATCAGCTATCGCGGACTGCTCTACAAGATTCGCCGTCACAATCTTGCGCCGCCGGCCGAACCCACCTAGGATGTAAAGCTCTGCACGGACTTCTTGCAGCCTCGGCGTAGCTACAGTGGCAGGACCGAAGGATGGCGAGAATGCGAGTAGGGCGTCCGCGAACGAGCTTGACAGCAGGCAAAATTTATTTCAGCTTTTCACCAGGAACCGGGGTAAGGACTCGAAATGTTTCTAAAATTCTACGGACTGCGGGAACAGCCATTTGGGGTTACACCCGATCCTCGTTTTCTGTATTTAAGCCCTGGGCACCGCGAGGCGCTGGCTTCCCTCTATTACGGCATCGAGTCCGGACGTGGTTTCATGGCATTGATTGCCAAGCCGGGCACAGGAAAAACCACGCTGCTGTTTCACTTGCTGGAGAAATTCCGCGCCGATGCGCGGGTGGCGTTTCTGTTTCAAACGCAATGCGATTCACGGGAGTTCATGCGTTTCCTGCTCGCCGACCTGGGCTGCGAGACCTACGAGCATGATTTTGTGCGGATGCACGATGAATTCAACAAGCTCCTGTTACAGGAATGCCGTGCCGGAAAACGTTTCATCATCGTCGTAGATGAAGCGCAAAATCTGGATGCGTCCGTATTGGAAACGATCCGATTGCTTTCGGATTTCGAAACTCCCCGCGCCAAGCTGTTGCAGATCATTCTCGCCGGACAGCCGGAACTTGCCGACAAGCTAGCCCGGCGCAACCTTTCGCAGTTAAGGCAGCGGATATCCCTGCTCAGTGGGCTCTCGCCGCTTTCCGTCGAGGAGAGCAGCCATTACGTGGATCATCGTCTCCGCATCGCCGGTTATTCGGGGAGCGCACTGTTTGACCCTGCAGCGATGCATGCCATCACGCACTTTACAGAAGGAATTCCGCGCAACATCAACAACTTCTGTTTCAACGCGCTGTCGCTGGGTTGCGCTTTGGGCGAAAAAGTGATCGGGCTCTCGGTGGTACAGGAAGTCATCTCCGATCTGGACATTACCAAGCACGTGACAGAAGTGCCATCCGTTGCGGTTCCGCATTATGAGGACCTGGCGCCGGCCGTGAACGGAGAATTCCCGCCCTCCAGCGCCGTTCGCTCCGCTCCGGCGGGCAAACCCACTCTCGCTCCAACCGAGGCGAGGTCCTACATGCAGCAGGTCGCCCTGCAATTGAGGGATTGGAAACACAATGTAAACGGCCCGAAGCTGTAGTGGCTTCTACCGCTGGTTCCGAACTGGCTGCTGAGAATTTCGCTAACTAAACGCCAATTCTTTGGCTCTCTGGGTGGCCTTCACAACGGCCTTGATGAGGGTTACTCGTAACTTACCTTCCTCAAGTTCCATGATTCCGTCGATGGTGCAGCCCGCAGGTGTAGTCACAGCGTCTTTGAGCAGGGCGGGGTGATCGCCGGTTTCCAGAACAACTCGAGCAGCCCCCATGGTCATTTGGGCCGCCAAGAGTGTAGCGACATCTCTGGGGAGACCCACTTTTACGCCAGCCTCGGCTAGCGACTCCAGGATGATGTAGATATAGGCGGGCCCGCTTGCGGAAAGGCCTGTGACCGCATCCATGTGTTTCTCGTCCACCACCACGGTTCGGCCGACCACATCGAACATGCTGCAAGTCAAAGCGACGTGTCCGGCGTCAGCATATTTACCCTTACACACGCCTGTCATACCGCTGCCGATGAAGCAAGGGGTGTTAGGCATTGCCCGGATGACCGGGACGTTTTCGGGAAGCCAGCTTTCAATCATGGAGGTCGGAACTGATGCCGCGACCGAGACGATCAACTGGGCGGGAGTGATTTGCCCGCGGATTTCGCGCATAACCTCCTGGACGACTTGCGGCTTTACCGCGACCAGAATGATGTCCGCACCCTTGGCTGCGGCTGCGTTATCGGTTCCAACCTGGATACCCAGCTTGGCGGCAAGCATCTTCGCTCGCTCTTCATGTTGCACAGTTGCTGAGGTTAGAGCTGCCGAGAGCAAGCCATTCTTAAGCATCGCCTGGAGCAGGATACTGCCCATTTTCCCGGCTCCCAGAACCGCTACACGTTTTTCCCGGAGATCGTGTCCCATAGAGTTACTTTACGCTCCAATCAATTCCGATTCAGTTCGCGCGCCGCGGGTGGACCAAACGGCTTTGCGGAGACATCCCGCAATTGAAGATTCCCACCGAAATAAAGCCGTCGGGACTGCCATTGTATACGCAGCATGGCGGGGAACGGCGTAGAAATCCCTGGGCGGGGAGAGTTCCGAAGTAACCCGCAAACCTCCGGACATCCTTCGACCGCGGGGAGGCTGAAGCATCAGGTTTTGATGCGAGAGGCACTCCCGTAGAGACTTTCTTCTCTAGGAAATTAGGCTACTTGCAGGGTCTTGCAAGGGTCGCGTACCATCGGTTCACTTTTGCTGTAAGTCCTGTACTCCCCCTTAGTTCGTAAGCAATATCCCCCTTAACGCTGGTGACACTGCTGGTCGAGGAATGCGGGAACGAATAGGCAGAAATCTGCATACTGCCCTCCGCTGCAATCACAGTGGAAGCAACGATGGGGATCAAAGTTTCCTTTTAGGTGTTTGTTTTTGAATACGTTAGATGAAGGTCACTTGCGCCAATGGGTGAATAACTGTTTTGGCCGGGCGAATGCTCCCTACCGGAAGTAACGGGTTCAGCCTTGTCCTTATCGCAGCAGAATACTGCGAACCGTAACAGATTCCACTGGCAGCAACAGTCATTTCCCGAGTCATGAATGTGACTCAGAGGGCGGAGCTGTAGCTGAGATCGAAGTTCAGCTTGCACCGCATCTTAACGCGACTTTAAACCGGAGGAATTTGGTAACGTTCCAACCGGCATATACCTGAGGAGGATCCATGAAAGTTCTTCGTTCTGCCACCCGCAACCTGAGAGTCGCGGGAGAACTGTTTTCATTCTTCGGAAGCCGGCGCTGGTGGATCGTGCCGATCATTTTGGTGTTGTTCCTGCTGGGTGCGTTTATTGTTGTGGCACAAAGCTCGTCTCTCGCGCCCTTCATTTACACGATGTTCTAAGACCAGGGAAACGTCGTGGTTTTCTGCTCCGAGCCGCAGACTAGAACCTCTGGCTTGGAGCTGGATCGGCGGCGGCTCACAGGGTAATCGAAACGGATAATTTGAAAATGGCCACAAAGAAACACAGGTTCCTCAAGGGTATCGGGATTTTTCTAGCGATCTGTTTGGTTGCGGAGCTCGGCCTGCGGTTGTTCGGGTACGGAAGCTACACGGTTTACCGTCCGGACGAGCGCTTGCTGTGGGTCCCTGAACCTGGGCGCACGCTTACGGTGGTCAACCATCTGCCCATCACAATCAATGATCAGGGCTTCCGTTATCCATTCGATTTGAAGCCGAAACACGGAGATGAATTTCGCATTATTGCCTTTGGCGACTCTGCCACTCAGGGCTGGGGAGTGGATGATCACTCCCATTACAGCGCCGTCCTGGAGAGCCTGCTGAACCGTGAAAACTGCAAGCAGGAGCATTTCCAGGTGGTTTCGGCCGGGGTCAATGCCTATCCCAATTCGCTGGTAGCCGAGAAGCTCAAGGAAGTGCTGGAAGACAACGCGGTCCAACCCGATATCGCCATCGTCGCGTATAGCCACAACAGCAATTTCGAGAAGCTGGTCAAGCTGCAGGGCGAGGCGCGGGAGAAGTTCTTGCACCGGGTGGAGTTCAAGGCGATCGTGCGCCGAAGCGCGCTGTACAACTTCCTGATCGAAGGCGTTTTGCGCAGGATCGCTTATTACCAACTACGGCATTTAGTCATGGCCGGCACGCTCGACACCTTGAACGGAATGGATAACCTGGACATGGACCAGTTCAATCAGGGATTACAGCAAAGCCTGGAGTTGACTCGGGCGCGGCACGTGCAAATGGTGCTTTTGTTATTGGGCTCCGATGGGCAAACCCCAAGCACCGAGATGCATCCCTTCCAGAAGGCGATGCTGCAATTCGCGGAGACCCATCATGTGCCTCTGGTAAATATGATTCCCGTCATCAGCGGCAAGAATCAGGCGGAGATGTTCATGGATCCCGCACATCCCACGGCTGCGGGGCATCAAGTAATCGCCGGCCAATTGCTGCAGACGATCCACAATCTTGCTCCCTACCAGGCCGCCTGCGGCGAGACGGACCAGACGCCGGCAAAGGTTCAGTCCACTTCAACGGTTACTCCGCAATCGGCCGGGAAAAGCAACGCGCAGTAGGTGAGTAGTTTCCATAATGATAGCCAGTGTGCGATTGAGTCTGCGAATTCTCTGTGAAAGGTAACAATCCCTTATGTTGAAACGA
>Ga0302320_10002492_pt1 | contig 43299 bp, 47 predicted proteins | sample Bog_T0_3_FD_202130 | JGI IMG/M metagenome (GOLD analysis project Ga0302320, IMG submission 202130) | Peat permafrost microbial communities from Stordalen Mire near Abisko, Sweden - Bog_T0_3 | ecosystem: Environmental > Terrestrial > Soil > Wetlands > Peat | place: Sweden: Abisko, Stordalen Mire...
CACCGCCTCGGATAATTCCACTGCTCCCGATGGAGCCACCGGGATCGCCGATGCAAGCGACACATTCGTAGTCGCTCCGGGAGCGGTAAAATTCATGTTTGGAAATATTCCCACAAGCACCACGGTGGGCATCCCCGTGACGCTCAACGTATATACGGTGGATTCATCGAATACCATCTATCCCTCGTTCGACGGCGGTGTTACCGTCACAACCTCAGGCTCGGCCACCGGGGGCGGACTCGTTGCGATCGTGAATGGCGTCGGCACGACGACGGTCGCGGATGCGACAGCGGAAACCGTCGCGCTCGGCTTTCGCGATACGGAGAACACCGGCCTCGGCGCGGTAGCGACCGCGCAGATCACGATCAATGCGCTGCCGCTCGCGCCAAGCATCCCCTCTTTCCCTTTGGCAGGAGGAGGACCGACTTCGTCGGGCCCTACCTCCGGCATCGAGCCCGGCATCGTGCTCACATTCTCCGGCATGGCATATCCCGGCGCATCGGTCATGGTCATTCGCAAAGATATCGGAACTGTGGCCGCGCCGACAACGCAAGCAATCCCCACAGCCGCCGACGGCTCGTTTTTAATAACATTAAATAACGTGATTCGGCTCACCGGCCAGACCTATCTTCTTTCGTTTATTGATAAGAATGGGCTCATCGCGCAAACAAAGGTATATAATATCCCGGCGCTCGACAAGCTTGTGTACGGAAATATCCTCGCCGCACCGACGCTCGGGTTTGAAAATACTTCAGTGATAACAAAAAACCAGCCGCTTGTGATAACGGGCTACGCAACGTCGAATGCGACGGTTGAACTTTTTATTGATGGCAACCCGGCGGGCACTGTTTTGGTAAAAAATCTCTCCGGAGAATATACGTATACGCTTTCCACTGACGGACTTACGTTGGGACGTCATGCCGTTTGGGCGATACAAACCTATGCCCAACCTGCCGTCGAGATATCAGGGTATACCAATTCGTCGTCTCAAGACGAAATTTTCGTGGATGATTCTACTATCGGCACATTGATCACTCAAAATGCCTCAGGAACCTACGCCTTCGCTCTTGCAGCGAATGAAACAGAGGGTGGATTTCGTCCGGTGAGCGTCGGCACACAGTATACAAAACATGCAGAGAGTGACTTCTCAAACCAGGAATCGTTTACGGTCTCGCCGCTCGCGGACCCAAAACTTGACCTGAACGGCGATGGCATCGTTGACATTGGGGACCTCGGTGTTTTTCTTTCATATCTTAAAAATCTCAATGCCAACCTCACAACGTTTCACATTCTGGACTCGACCATCGTCAAAGCGCTTGATTTCAATGGCGATGGGATCGTTGATATAAAAGATCTCGATATGCTGGAATCAGCGATCGCTTCTTCCACGACGCAATAATCAATAGAAATACCTATGATCAAAAAAATATTATTTGTCGGAGCGGCGGGGGTAATGGCATTCTTACTTCATGCCGCACCAACGGCGCATGCGGCAACCATGTCGTTCGTGTCGAGCGAGGGGAGCGCGTCGATTGGCGATATTCTTGACGTGAGTGTACGCGTAGATTCCGGGGGACAGTCGGTAAACGCCGCACAGGGAACCATACAATATCCCACGAATATTCTGCAGGTGCAAAGCGTTGATCACAGCAATTCCATTTTTAACATCTGGGCGCAGGAGCCTTCCGTTAATACTTCGACGGGGGCGATATCGTTTCTTAGTGGCGGCACAAATTCATTCAGCGGAACCTCGCTGTACGTTCTTGACATCAAGTTTTTAGTAAAAGGATCAGGCGTAGCAACCCTTGATCTTACCAATGCCGGAGTGACCGCGGGGGATGGGACCGGAGCGAATATTTTAGAAGGGACGACTCCTCTTTCCATCACTATTAATGGCGCGCCCGGGGCGATATCCGTCAGCACCGCAACAACGTCGGCAGCCACAAGCGCCTCATCTTCAACGGCAGTCACGCCGGAGCCGGTGACCCGTGCGCCTATCGCGGCGACAGGACTCCCCGCCACGCCGGTACTCACGGTGCCGCTCTATCCCGATCCAACCCGCTGGTACAACCTGTTGGGCGATACGATCGTATTGTGGAATGTGCCTGCGGATGTCACGCAAGTTTCGGCGAGGATAAGCCATATAGAAAGCAATGCGATCGGCACCCCGGAAGCGACGCTCTCGAACGGAATAGATTTTGGGACGCTCCAGGACGGGATATGGTACGCCACCGTCCGATTTAACAATAGCGTCGGCTGGGGTCCCCCCGCATATTATAAAATTGCCATCGACACTGCGGTCCCGTTGCCGTTTACCACACAAATAGAAAATGCGGGAACGGATAATCCGTCGCCGACCATCCAGTTCGAGACGAGCGACAGCCTGTCGGGAATCGCCGGGTATACGATTGCCGTTGACGGCACGGCGCTCTTAACAACGACCTCGACATCCATGACGCTTCCTGCGCAGCCGCCGGGTGCGCACACCGTCGTCGTGACCGCGACTGATCGTGCGGGAAACAGCGCGCAGGATAGTACCTCATTCCAAATCCTACCGTTGCCGATGCCACAGATCACCTTCGTCGAACCATCGGTCACACAGGGGGCGTTCGCATTTACGTCCGGCACCGGGATGCCGAGCAGTTCCGTTGAGATCACGATTATTGATGGGAGTAAACGCACCGTGTTCGATGGCATAACGCCGGTCGATAGTGACGGGAATTGGAGCACGATCGTCAACGTGCCGCTCGCGGTCGGCACCTATGCCCTTTCGGCGGTTGCCCGCGATGATCGCGGCGCACAAAGCGTTGCCACCGCACCGCAAAAGTTTGCCGTTCTCGCTCCCAGTATTATATCGTTCGGCATCATCAATCTCGGTTGGTTCGAGATCCTCATCATCGTGATGCTGCTTGCCATCACCGGCGCAAGCCTTGCGTTATGGAGAAACAGTGCAAAAAAACAGCGACGGGGGCTATACGCCACCGTCGCCGGGCGGGATATTGAAAAATTAGGCGATCTTCTTTCGAATAACCTTAAAGACCTTTCCCAAATCCCGGCAATCGAGAACGTCATAGCGGATCCCGAGCTTGCCCATGCGATTGCCACCATGAAAGAAAACATCGCAAAGATGAAAAAATATCTTACCGAGGAATTGGGAAAAATAAAATAATCATATCAACGCATACCATGCAAAAAATCATTCAGGAAAAATATACTATAGCGGTCATCGAGGATGAAGAAGTGATAGCAAGGCCACTTATCGAAGAGCTTGAGAGCGCCGGGTTTGATGTGATTAAAGCGTCCGATGGAAAAGAAGGGCTCGATATGGTGCTCAAGGAGAAGCCCGATCTTATCCTGCTCGATATCGTCATGCCAAATCTAGACGGGATGACGATGATGCACATGCTGCGCGCATCGGGAGCGTACGGTGAGCACGTGCCGATCATCCTACTCACCAATCTGAATGTGGACGACAAGATCATAGGAGACATCACGAAAGATGCGCCGGCATACTATCTGATAAAAGCCGAATACTCGCTGGCAGATGTTATTGAAAAAGTGAAAGCGTGTCTGAGTGCTAGACCCTCTTCTTGAAACTGGCGATTTCTTGTTCCAGCTTCTTTATCTGCGCCTCCATTTTTTTTGCACGCTCGACAAACCGTATCTCGATTTGATCGCTGTGATTCGCAAACTTTTTCGCAATGATCATCATCTCTGTGACGTCTTCTATCGCAAGAAGGATGATCGGGGAGTGCGAGGTGAAGCCGCTGTGCTCTTTGATATATATCTGGCGCCCGTTCAAAATCATCACTTTGCGACCGATCTCCGGGAATTGGTGGGCGACTTGGAATCCTTTAAAAAAGGTATTATACGCCAGAATATCATCCAGAAGCTTGTGTAATTGGGGGATGTCCCATTGGCCATCGCCAAGCTGGTACACGTTCTTGTCTTCAGTATCTTTCGTGGTGACGTGAAATGTCTCATAGAACGCATCATTGGCCGCCATCACGCAAAGATCCCGGTCGAGGATCAGCACCGGCTCGCGCACCACATCCACCACGGTCTTGATATACGTCCAGCTTTGTTCCCATAATTGGTCGAAAAAATCAGCGCCTAGGCGCTTATTATTCTTCTCGTCGCTTATTTCCTTTTTTTGCATAAATGATCGCCGCTCGGTTTATAACAAATTATACACCGACGTGGATATAAAATCTATGACCTCGTAATAGTTTTGGGGCTGCTTCGGCTTCATTAGTATGCTATGGACGATCATCATCATTTTATTGGTTCTTTGGCTCCTGGGCTTCGGCTTTAAGATCGGCGGCAGCCTGATTCACTTACTGCTTGTTATTGCGCTCATCGTGCTTATCTACCGGCTTTTCTTTTAGCCATATAACTAACATAAACTATTCCTCCCATGGGATTTGACCAGTATCACGAACCGCCAGACGAGTTATCGCCGGAAATACGAACATTCGCGCGCATGATGCAGGGGCTCATCGAGGAAGCGGAGGCCATCGACTGGTACGAACAGCGTATGTCCGTTGAAACCGATAATGACGCAAAAAGAATAATGCAGGAAGAACAGACCGAGGAGATGAAACATTTCAGCATGGACCTTGAATTTTTGCTCCGAAAAAAACCAGAGTGGCACACGATTCTTAAAACGGTCTTATTCCGGAGCGGGAACATCGTGGCGCACGGGGAAGAGGCGGAAGAATTAAAATAATCCCTGGAATTCTGATCTGCGTCAATATAGAGAAATAAATCAGTATGGAAAAAAATATAAAAGAGAAATATAAAATAGCGGTCATCGAGGATGAAGAAGTTATCTCGAAGTCGCTTGTCGGAGAACTTGAAGATGCCGGTTTCGAAGTGATCACGGCATTTGATGGAGAATATGGACTTCAACTCGTGCTTAAAGAAAAACCCGATCTTATTCTTCTTGATATCGTCATGCCCAAGATGGATGGGGTGACGATGATGAAGGATCTCCGCGAATCCGGCGAATATGGCAAACGTGTACCGATCATCCTGCTTACCAATTTAAATGCGGACGACAAGATTATGGGCGACATCACTCAAAACCAACCTTCGTATTATCTTGTGAAGTCGAGTTATACGATGGCGGATGTTGTGGAGCGGGTACGACATAGCTTAAAGGAGGCACTTTCTCGTCAATAAAAAGCGTATTTAAACATAAAGGGACGGGGTTAACCAAATCAAGAATCGCCGGACGAGTTGCCCTTCCGGTCATTTCTTCTGTGATGTGTCCAGGATTCGAACCAAATTCAATTCCGTCGCGTTTAATGTTTTAATTAATGATATGGAAATCCAACAAATATTACTTCTCTGCGGAATGATCGCCGGGCCGCTGTTCGTGATCGTTTTTCTCATCGAAGGATCTTTGCGAGAAAACTATGACGTCCTTCGCCAACCCGTTAGCGCACTCGCGATTGGCAAGCGCGGATGGGTGCAGCAAGCCAACTTCATTGTGGTCGGCATACTCATGTTCGCATATGCATTCGGACTCAACAGGGCGCTAGCCGCTTATGGCGGATCGTTTTGGATACCTTTTCTCGTTGGACTCTATGCCATCGGCCTCATTGGGGCTGGCATCTTCATTACCGACAAAACCGGTATGCCGAGCAATACACCGGCACCGCAAAAACCCGATGTTCGCAGTGCTATCCATGACCTCTTCTCGCTCGTTGTTTTCATACCTCTCTTTATCGTCTGCTTCGTATTCGCCCATCTCTTCGCAGTATCGGGTTCATTGGGCTGGCACTGGTACTCCGCAATAACAGGAATCCTTTTTGGAGCCGGATTCATCCTCTTTGCGAGAGGATTTGCAAATCATGGAAAATTCGCGGGGCTACTTCAGCGCGTCACCATCGTAATCGGATGGATATGGCTCGCGCTCGTTGCTGCCCACCTATTGGCGCTGATGTAAACATGGGCCGGGTATCAAAAACGCTCGCCTAGCATTTCGCCTCCTTCTCAAAGGGTTGCCCCTTGCCACCAGCAATGACCACGTCTTCGAGACACGCCTTGTCTTCGCATGCAAACAGGTTTGTAATCTCAAGCTTGTGTTCTGCGGTATGTTTAATGGCGGCGGCGGATTTCTCCGACATTTTTATAATCGCATCCTTCCCTTTGACGTGTTCATTGGTTGCCATTAGAGACCATTCACATTCATCATCCAACAGATCTAGCACTAAAGGAATGTCTCTCGCTGGGTTGTCCCCCCAACGCGCGAGAAGATCTACCCATTGCTGTATAACGTCCGCGCTTTGAACAGATTTTTGGTTTTCCATATTATTTTTTGTAATGTATTGATTTATTTTTCGGAAGCGACCTTTTGAAAGTTGGTATTTCCTTTTCAAAAACATCGGCGAGCTCCTGCATGGATTTGACCATGCGGGAAATCTCCGTATCCGTATAGCGTGAAAATACGGGACGGATTTTCTTCATTGCTTCCTCGCGCATGGCTAAAAGCTCTTTCGGAAGTTTGGCAGATTTCACAATCACTTTCCTCCGATCGTGCGGATCGGTTTCCCGCTTGGCGAACCCCGCACGTTCCAGTCGGTCGATGGCCGCCGTCATAGCACCTGTTGTAAGCCCTATCGCCTTTGCAAGCTCGCCCGCCGTCATAGTTCCTGCTTCATAGAGATAGCTACAAGCCATGAGGTCGGTCGGATGAACATCAAGTGTTTCTGCGACGCTGTCTATCCAATCTACGCAAAGACGCATGAGTTTGCGTAGCGTTTGCATGTATTCAATAGCAGGATCGGAATGGGTTTGTTTCTTGGGCATACATTAACTTTACCATAAAGATATCTTATGGGTGAGATAAACTGTGGATATCTTTTTTAAGTCCACAAGACAGCGAAAGGACGCCGCAGGGCGTCCTTTCGCTGTCTTGTGGTACATTACCGAACTGATGATGTGAGCTGTATTTGTTTTGTAAGCCCGTAGGCGGTCGGGAGATCACCGTCGTCCTCAACAAACACGCGTCCGATAACCATCACCGAATTGTTCGGCGTCGAAATCTGTTTCATCCCCTGTGGTACGGTTCCTCTCCACCCTGAGTCGGTGATGAGATAGTCACCAGCTTTTGTTCCCGTGACGCGTTTGCCGACGTAGGCGAAATTAGTGCCGTCCGATGGGTCGGTGAACTGCACCGCGTAGTAGCGGCCTGCCATGTCCGGCACGTGGAGGACTTGCGGACCTTTCAGGAGATCGAGGACGCCGACGGTATAAAGCGTGTCGCGGTTTGTGCCATAACTCATCAATTGTGAACTTCCGGGTGGCAGTGTGTAGTGAGGATCCGCAAAGAGAGCTTGGGGCTGCGTATAGAGTGTATTGACCGGGATAGGGCCCTCACCGAACCCCTTAACGAGAGTCGCCTTCTTATACCCGCGCAAGACGATGCGTGGCCAAAAATAAATGAAAACGAACGTGCCGAGTATCCATACGATAATCGCCACTGCGGCTTCAGTAATAAAACCGGTTCCCACGGTGATCTGCCGGTAAATAGCCCATGCGAGGACCGCCAATACGGCGAACGTAAAGAGATATTTATATTTTAGAATAAGCCGGTTCATGTCATTGTTTGATAACTGGCGGTACTTTGTACGAGCCGTCGAGAATTGCTGCACCGGGCATATAAACGCGCAGCCAGAGTATAAACTTGCCCGTGGGTGCCGGTAGCCAGTTAGATTCATGGCCTGTGGGAACCATGTTTTGCAGATAAATGTCGATCGAGCCATCGGGGTTGTTTGTGAGCTCTGAGCGATCGTTCACGATGTACCGATTGATCGGATTCTTCACAAAATCATTATTAGCATCGCTCATGGTCAGCGACCAGAATGCATCGTTGGGCGGAAGGCCTCCCGGCGGGAAGTGCATGACGTAGTTGCCCGTGCCAGCTACGCTCGTTGTCCAATACATCGCCTCTTGCGGTACGTTTACGGGGCCGGGGAATATTTGATAGCTCGCGGCCCGTAGCAACATGCCGTTGCCGGGCACGCCGAATCCGTACATGGTACGCCAGCCGTTGACCTTCTTGATTTTGATGCGTCCGACAAGTTGAGCCATGATGAAAGCCAACACACCGCCGATAATAATGCCTTGCACGACGTGAGTGACGCTTATCCCCGCGAGCAGAGAAGCGAAGATATTACTGGTTTGTTCCATGTAAGATTCGTTAGTGAGCGGCTGTTTCCTTATTCTCTATCTTTTTTCTGGAAGTTGATACTCGAAAAAATGCTGATCGCAACAACGCCGATAAAGAAAACGGCGAGCGATGGCAAATTGGCGGAACTCACTTGTCCCGCCCGAAAAAGCAGATAGCCGATCAATACGTTAAACAAAGCCCAAATCACATTCACGATTGGAGACGAAAGACCTCTGCCGGACGGTTTGGCAAAGGGCGATGGGAATTTATTTCCCGAAACGCCCTGTACAAAATGCGGGACTGCGTTCGCGAAAAAGATTCCCGCGAAGAAACTGGCAATGTATAGATACCATGGCATGCTTACATGGTAGCATCAAAACTCAACATAATCCTGTCGGGGTGCTTCAAAAAATGTTTTGAGTTCGATTCCTATCGGGGTGCGTCTGGACTCACTCAAAAAAAGATAGCATTGACGCACCCTGGTCGGTCTCACTACGTTGTGCTCTCGCGTGGAATCGAACCACGACCACCTCCTTCGGAGGGAGATATTCTATCCATTAAACTACGAGAGCAATACTGCTTCACGACGTGTACGCACCAAGCGCGGCACGCAACCAACGCTCTCTTTATACTACGAAATGCCAGATCTCGTAAACCGCTGCGCAGACGAAGACGAGTGCCACGAGATCGAGTAAAAACTTTTCGCGTGATGTGAGTGCAAGCGTGCGGCGGCCAACTGAAATAATTAAAAGATATTGCGTACTAATAAAAACCCCACCGGCGAGCCCGACAATCACGAGGAAGTCTTTGAATCCTACGAGCACCGCGATGAGCGGAAGAAAGATGATCGCCGAACGGGAGAGATAGGAGTTCCATCCAAGATCTTTCTCTATCGCGCCGCGAATCTCGCGCGCAATCGGCACCGACACGACCGCTATCGAAAGAAACCCCACAACCGCGAGGATATCCTTTCGCCACACCGGCCATCCGGCGATGCCGGAGATCGTATCCGTCGCCACGTGCGGCACCGAACTGATCACGCCGGCGGCAAAGAGCCAATAAAGCAAACCAGCAAACGCGGTACCAAGAGCAAAAAGCGTGAATGCTCCGGATATCGACGTGCCACTGCTGGCATTTTTCTTGTACACAAGCTCGTACACCGGCTCAACACTCGTCCATCCGGCGAGGGCAAAAATGATAACGCCGAACGGGAGGAAGAAATTGCCGGGAACCGCGATCGGTACGCCGTTAAAGAGCACGCCGGGATGCCCCGAGAAAAATATAAAAAGAATGGCACATGAAACGAGTGCGATGCCGAGCGCCTCAAACCATGCGATGCGACCGGCACTCCCCCATACAATACACGCGAGCAGGATCCAGAATATGCCGAGCGCGAACGCGGGCGAAAGACCCGGAAATAATATCTGTAAGAACTGAGTTCCCAACACCAAGTATGCGACGAATCCAAGCAGCAGCCCGATGACGATTGCGACGAATCCGATCCAAAACCCCGTGGCACCAAAATATTTTCGCGCGAGGCCGAGGAGGCGCTCCTTTTCATCCCCCGCGGCAAGTGTGCGTAAATATAGGATATGAGCAACGGAGACGATCGCGATGACGGCGATAAAATATCCGAGCGCAACCAGCCATCCCGACGATTGGATGATATACGGCACTGCAAACACCCCCTCTCCGATGGTCGCCGCGGCCACGATCGCCGCAATGGTGAAAGATTTTATAGACATGCCGGCGGTCGCCGATGATTATGCTGTATAGACCAAGTCCCCTTCGCGAACGCGTTTTTTGAGCTTGATGCCGATCTGCTTTTTTGGCATCGCCGCAGCCACCGACTTGTGATCGAACTGCATAGACTTCGACGCCTCGCGGAAATCCGTCGTCGCTCCCTTAAAATATAATTCCGTTCCGGCCTTCACTTTTGTATTAAACTTTACGATCGCCACCTTGATGTGCGCGTAGTAATGCGTCACCTTCCCGACGGGCTTTACTTTTTTGACCGGCGCCGGCTTCTTTTTTACCATTTTTTTTACCATTTTCTCTTTCTTCGTGGCCATAGTAGCTCGATTTTTATTCGATCTCTCTTTTTTCTTCTTCCTGATGGATCAGCTCGATCACCTTCTCCACGAGTGATTTCGGGTCCGGATCAAAGATAGCCTTGCCATTGCCACGGTGCGCGATCTTAAGGATGTGCTCGAGCTCGTCGCTCGTGCCGCCGGTGCCGGTGAGCACGCCCTGCGGTTTTTTATCCTCGAACGCGATCGTGAACTCGTTCAACGTGCCGATGCGTCCATAGACCGTAATGACCGCGTCCGCAGAGCGGGTAAGCAAGAGATTGCGGCCGGAGTAGCCAAAGCCGGTATAGATGATAAGGTCGTGATAGTCGAGCGGCAAGCGATAGGTGCGCACATGCGCCGCCTTCGACTCCGCGGGCGAGAGCCCGATGACGATCCCGCCCGCTTCCTTGGCACCCTTCGCCGCGGCATACGGGATGCCAGTGGTCGCACCGTCCACGAGCACCATTCCCGCTTCCGCGATCAGCCTGCCGATCAATTCCGCCTTTTCCACCGTGCCCGGCGGACAATGCTCTATTTCCGCAGCACCCGAGATGCAAACTTTATATTTAAGATGATATGCCGTATCGATTTTTTTAGTGGCCATGATTTTATTATTATTTCATTTATTATAACGTAACGCTCTCGTTCATGTGAGGCACCTCCGCCGCGATGCCGAACCCGTCTATGATCTTATGGGCAAGCGTTTCCGCCGACGTCTGTTCCCCTTGCACCACAAACACCTTCTTGAGCGATCCCTTCATAGAGCTCAGCCAGGCGAGCAAATGAGGCTGGTCCGCATGCGCGGAATATCCCGGGATGTCGATCTCCCTGCACCGCACCGGCACCGCTTCACCAAAGATATGCACCTCCTTAACGCCATCGAGAAGCTGGCGTCCCATTGATCCCTCCGCTTGATATCCGACAAAGACGACCTCGCTCTTTGAATCCGGAAGGTAACGCAGCTCGTGATGAAGGATGCGGCCGCCATTCGACATACCGGAGCCCGCAATGATGATCTTCGGGGCGGGAACATCGTTGATGGCTTTGGACTCTTCCGTTGAAAGCGTCACGCGCAGACCGGGGAAGCTTAATATTTCATCCCCCTCCCTTATAATATTTTCCACTTTATCATTGAACGCGTCCTCGTGTTTTTTAAAAAGCTCCGTCAGTTTGATCGCGAGCGGGCTATCAAGGAAGATCGGTTCATTCGGGAGCTTTCCTTCTTTTGATAATTGATGAAAATGGAAAAGAAGATCCTGCGTGCGTTCCATCGCAAACGATGGGATCATCAACACGCCGCCCGCCTTGAACGTCGCTTCGATCGCGCCTTGCAACATCTCGCGGCGCGCAGAAACATCCTCGTGCACGCGATCGCCGTAGGTCGATTCGATCAAACAATAGTCCGCTGCCGGGATCGTTTCCGTCGGCTTTATGAGTGGCGACGGCACATTGCCAAGGTCACCGGAAAATACGATCGTCTTCCCCTCGCACTCAACATGGATGATCGCCGAGCCAAGAATGTGTCCCGCGTCATAGAGTTCCACCGTAAATGGACCAACCTGCACCGGTTCATGATATTTTAATCCTTTCCATAATGCCGTCACTTTTTTAATATCGTCATCGCGATAGAGTGGCGGTCGCGCCTCGCGCTTGGCCTCGTCCGCCAAGAGATGCTCCGAGTCCTCCAGCATCAACGTCGCAAAATCGAGCGTGGCGTGCGTGGAATAGATCATGCCCTTAAATCCGGAAAGAACAAGGCTTGGCAGGCGGCCGATGTGGTCCAGATGAGAATGAGTGATAAAAACAGCAGTAACGCTTTTGGGGTCGTACGCAAACGGATCGAAGTTCTCGCGATCCGCGTAGTGACTCCCCTGGTGAAGCCCGCAATCGATCATGATCTTCGTACCGCCGGATTCCAAAATATAGTTCGATCCCGTCGCCTCCCCCGTGCCTCCGTAGAATGTAAGTTGCATATGTAGTAAGTATACGGCGGCTTGCCTGGTGCCACAAACTGGGGTATTGTGATCGGCAGTAGTATTTATCCCAATTAGGAGCAATGCCCCATGGCATCGAGTAAGCGGAAAATGAAGGCTGCAGCTACTGCGGAGTCACCAGCAACAGAGCCGGCGACCCCTTCTTTGTCTCGACGCGCAATGCGTCGCAAGCAGACCGTGATCGCGCATCAACACAGGCAGTTCAGTGCCAGGCAGCAAACGCGGCGAAAAGAGCTCTTTGAGATGAAGAAGCGCGCGCGCATAGAGACGCGCCCTCAGTCAAACCTCAGTCACCTCCGCGCCCCGTCGCGACGTGGACATCCAGGCAAGCACGCCGCTCATCGTAGCGGCCAGATTTATTAGATCGTTCCGCACCCCGTCCTTTTAAAAGCCCCGCGCTCTGCGCGGGGCTTTCTTTTATTTTCCAACGCGCTTTGTGAGCGCCGCTTCAAACGCCGCGCGTTCATTCCACGGCGTTTTTCGGCCGCCGGTACAATGGACCCAATCCTCGCTTCCTTTTCCGGTGCCGATCACAACATCACCTTCGTTCGCAAGCTCGACAGCTTTATTGATTGCCTCCACGCGATCAAGTATCTTATAGACATGCTGGCCTTCGCGCAACGGCCGGGGAATACCGGCGTCGATCTCGTCCATGATCGTTTGCGGATCCTCGTCGTAAGGATCTTCGTTCGTTAAGATAATCTCATTGCAATGATCCGCGGCAATCGCGCCCATCGACGGTCGCTTCCATGTATCGCGACCACCACCCGCAGCGCCAAGCACGCAGATCAAGCGCGGCTTTGGGAGTCCATGTAATGGCTTGGGTTTTGCAGCGACGTACGCAGCCTCTAGTGATTCCGGCGTGTGTGCATAATCCACGACCGCCGTATAATCGCCGACCTGCACAAACTCCATCCGGCCCGGCACGCCGTCGAATGCCAAAATTGCATCGTCTATGATTTTATTAGCAATGCCAAGCTCCTTCGCGATAGCAACCGCAACAGCGATATTTTCCTCATTGAACGGACTCATCAAGAAATGGGGCGCCTCGTTATCGCGCCGCATCTTTGCGGAACGGATGTGCGGCAACGAATCGTGAAAGAATTCATCATCTTTAGAATAGGTGATCGGTTCGCTCTCGCCCAGCGCCTCTATGAAAAAGCCAAAATTTTTATCGTCGCGATTCAAAAAAACTTTGCCGCCTTTTTCGATCACATACTTTAAAAAATCCAGCTTGGCTTCGCGATAATTTTCGAACGACCCGTGCGACTCGATATGCTCCGGCGCAAGGTTCGTGAGCGCACCCATATTCCAATGAATGAAGCGGTGCCGATGCTGCACGACCGCCTGCGACGTGACCTCGATGAGCGCATAATTGCACTCTGCGCGCGTGGCGCGGTGGAGAAATTTTTGCAGATAGCCACGCCCTGGCATAGAATTGCCAAGCGTGTTCTTTTTACTTTCATCGCCGATCTTGACGCGCAATGACGAGATGAGCGCCGTGCGCTTGCCCGCGTTCTCCAAGATCGTATTAATGAGCTCGAGCGTTGTCGTCTTTCCCTTCGTGCCTGTCACGCCGATCACGAAAAGTTTTTTACTCGGGTGGCCATGGAAATGCGCGCCGGTCCACGCCCACAAAAAATGGTAGACGGAACGCGGGTGAAGATTGCTGAAAAACTTTTTCATAGGATGCGACGATAGGTATTTTTTGTGTAGAGCGCGATTTTTTATTTTGTGTGCGCTATTTTTGCTTATTCGCCAGCACCGCAAGCGCGGCGCGCAAGCGAGCCTCCGTGCCGACCACGCCCTCGTCGACTTTACCGAGCGCGGCGCGCGCCTGATCGCGATGATAGCCAAGGCTCATGAGCGCTTCCACAAGATCGGAGTCAGTCTGCATTTTGTCCACCACCGCACCAGATTTTGCTGATTGTACTTTCGAGCGCAACTCGACGATCACCCGCTCCGCCGTCTTGCGACCAATGCCGGCTGCACGAGTAAGCAGATCCGGACGCCCTTCTTTGATAGCCGCAGAAAGTTCGTCGAGCGGTGCAGTATCAAGAATCGCAAGCGCCGACTTTGGCCCCACGCCAGAGACGGAAATCAGCATCTCAAAGAAATCGAGTTCGTCGGGCGATGTGAATCCAAAAAGATCCAGCGCATCCTCGCGCACGTGGAGGTGGCAATAGAACGTCACGCCGGTGTCGATGGCTGGCAACGCCTCTAATGTCTGCTTGCTCACAAAAAGCTTCAGCCCGACGCCGCCCATTTCCACGACTGCGAAATTGCTCTCTTTTAGGGCCAATTTTCCGGAGACGCTGTATATCATGGGTTCATTATAGCGCGGTTAGGGATTAAAAATACATTAAATAAAAGTTGACTAAGGTGTTTCTTTGAATATACTAATATTGTTATCGTCATTAAAAGCCCCGCTTAAGGTTCCGTCCTTAGGCGGTTCTTTTTTATATTCCAACTTTTGGCGCAATTCATATATAAACCTTATATTCATTTTTGCAGCGTCAAGAAGAATGCGTGAGCAACTTTCTACCTCAGAGGTAAGCACCGCTTCTAATTTCCCTCGCCCGCGTAAATAGTTAACCAACGAATAAAAATCTCCGTCGCTCGAAACGATTATCGCCCTATCATAATTATCCAATTCGGCCATCGCCTTCAAAACAAGATCAGCACCAACATTTCCCTTTATTTTACCATCGGGAGTAGCTACGGTCGGTTTAAAAATAATATCAAACCCACATCGCGCAAGATTTTCATATAATCCTTGGTTTGATTCAATAAAACCAACAAACAGATACGCTTTTCGACTCCATATTTTTCTCGGAGATAAACCCTAAATTTATGATAGTCTAATTGCCATCCAAGTTTTTTGATCCCTAAATAGAAGTTCTGACTATCGATAAATGCGTAATTATTTTTTGAAAGTGTCATCTTTACGATGATACGCGCGATGCATTAAAGGAAAATTAAAAATGGCTCACAGTGCAAATTTGCACTATGAGCCATCCGGGTCGAAGATTTTCCGCAATCTGTCACATTCGCAATTTATGACGCTTGCGATAGATTTATGGACGAGCGGGTTATTGAGGATGAGAATTGCGTTATCCTCGCTGACGCCAACTTCAAGCAAAAAAGATTTCTTCGTGGCGGCTGATATAAATGAGGCTATTTGATCCTCGAAAACCAGCTCCTCGCGCGAAACCCCGAGAACTTCGCAAAGAGCATCTTTCTGTGCCTCCTCGGGAAGAGCCTTTCCCGTCTCCCAGAGAGAAATCAGCTTCTGCATATAGGCTTTTGAGATCCCTATATGAGAAAAAAGTTTTTCTCCCAGATCGGTTTGCTTAAGCCCTTTTGCTAAACGAATATCCTTTAGTGTTGCCATGCACTACCTCCATCGCTGGCAAAATAATATCCTATATTAAGAAAACAGTCAACTCCCTTGTAAATCCCCCGTTATTAGATATAATGAGCCTTATGCCAATCACCAAGTCAGCAAAGAAGGCGCTCCGCCAGAACGTGACCCGCCACAAGCGGAATGTTGTTCGTAAGGAGGCTTATAAGCTTCAGGTCGTCACCTTCCGCAAGCTCGTCGTCGCAAAGAAGATCGAGGATGCCGCAAAGGCGCTTCCGATGGTGTTCAAAGCGCTCGACAAGGCCGCAAAGGCTAAGGTCATCGAAAAGAACAAGGCCAGCCGCCTCAAGAGCCGCCTTTCTCAGCTTATCAGCAAGTCCACCAAGGCCTCTTCATAGTCCACCTTCCCGGACTTTACGGCCAGATCATACTCCGCCATATGCGGGGTTTTTTCTTGCCATTGTGACGCGAGAATATTGAATATCTTTGCCGGAGGGTCATTCGCCGCGAGCATTGTCTCGAACGCGTATAATCTATTTTTAATATCAAAGTTCTTCAGCCCGTTGATCAGCCCCCAATAATTCGGGGCGATCTCAAAGTCGAAGACGTCGAGATCTTTTTTATCGATGGGGGTGGAAATTGCGCCGCTCTCGCTCGTAGCTGCTCCGCTATTTTTAAACCCGCTTAATTTTTCTAGTTCAGTGATCAGCCCCCACGTGTTGCCATCATAGACCGTTCCCAAAAATTGTGCGGCTGGGGGCGTTAGCTTTACGCCATTCTTTTTTGCTTCCACCTGTATGAACGCCGTCCACTCCGTGCCAGCAAGAAGTTCAAACTTTTGCGAGATCGTCGGCTTCTCGAGTAGGAACGCAAGCGCCTTCACCGGCTTATCCTTTTCCACAATCAAAATAGTGATGTTTTTTTCTTCAACGAACGGCTTTAATAACTTTGCGAGTTTGGGCGCCTCGAGTTCAAACGCGTTTTCCAATACCGCGAGTTTTGCCGTTTCAAAGATCGATTGCGTTTTTAAAAATTCGCCGAGCGATTCCAGTGCGGTCTTTTCCTCCAGGTCAAAAAGGCCGAGCCCGATCTCGGATCGCTTTTTGGAAAACTCCGCAATAATAGAACGTTTCTTTTGGGAGCGGCGATAATCGTCCTGCCCGTAGAGAAAAATGATCATGCCACTATTATATACTTCTACGCCTTCGGCGCTACTGCACTGGGATGGATAACCTCGCGCCGCGCCTTTGCTGCTTTCATAAACTCTTTAAACAACGGATGCGGCTTGAGCGGGCGCGACTTCAATTCCGGATGAAACTGCGTACCGAGAAAAAATGGATGCACCGTGCGCGGAAGTTCTGCCACCTCCATTAAGCGTCGCGAGGGCGACACGCCGGAGAACACGAGTCCGCCCTTTTCCAAACGTTTCACATAAACTGGATTTACCTCAAAGCGATGCCGGTGCCGCTCGGAAATCTTCGTCTTTCCATACGCCTTACTGGCAATCGTTCCCGCTGCGAGCACCGCAGGATATGCGCCAAGCCGCATTGATGCGCCGTACTTCTTTTCCGCCATCAATTTCTTCTGCTCCGGCAAAATATCGATAATTGGATACTTGGTCTTTGGATCGATCTCGGTCGTATTTGCGCCCTTGAACCCTAATACATTCCGCGCGAATTCCACCGTTGCCAGCTGCATGCCGTAGCAAAGCCCAAAGTATGGAATCTTGTTCTCGCGGCAGTACTGGATGGCCTTCAGCTTGCCTTCCACGCCGCGCGAACCGAATCCGCCCGGCACAATGATGCCGTCAAAGCCGTCGAGCTCTTTGAGCCCTTCCGCGCCTTTGCCGCCATCTTTTACATCCTCGAATTGGCCCGAGTCGAGCCACTTGATCTCCGGCTTTACGCCCCAGAACGCGGCGCTGTGCTTGAGCGATTCAATCACTGAAAGATACGAGTCGGCGAGAATAAATTTTCCGCTCGAGAAATATTTTCCAACAATGCCGATGCGCACCACGTCTTTTGCGTTATGGATCTTTTCCGCAAACGCGCGCCACTCCTTCATGTCCTTCGCAAGCGGCTTCATCGAAAGTTTTTCCAAAATCAAATTGCCGAGATTATCGTTTTCAAAATTGACGGGGATGTCATAGAGGCTCGAGACGTCCGGCGCGGAAATCACGTCTTCCTCACGCAAGCCGCAGTTGAACGCGATCTTTTCTTTGCGCTTGTCGTCCAGCGGATACTTCGCACGCGCCAAAATAATATCCGGCTGCAATCCGGTGCCGTTCAGCGCGCGCACCGCCTGCTGTGTTGGCTTGGTCTTCAGCTCGTTATCATCGCTCATGATCGGCAAGTGGCTCACGAGCACCACAAGCACATCCTTGGGATGCTTGAACTTCATCATGCGGATCGCCTCGATGAAAAGAATATTCTCGTATTCGCCCACCGTGCCACCAATTTCTGTGATCACCACATCCGCTTTTGCGAGTTCCGCCGCCGCATCGATGCGATCCATCACTTCAAGTGGGATGTGCGGCACAACGCTCACTGATTTTCCGCCGTAGCCCATGCTCCGCTCGCGATTAATGACTGTCTGATAGATGCTTCCCGTCGTCATATAATTCGCGCCGGAGAGGTCGCGATCTAAAAAGCGTTCGTAGTTGCCCATATCCTGATCGCACTCCGTGCCGTCGTCCAAAACAAAAACCTCACCGTGTTCGGTGGGGTTCATTGTTCCCGCGTCTACGTTCACATATGGGTCGATCTTGATGGATGTCACCTCGAGTCCGCGCGACTGCAAAATTTTTGCGATGGATGACGACGCGACGCCCTTACCGACACCCGACATTACTCCCCCGACGATGAAAATATATTTGTGATTGGGCTTGGGCGCGCTCATTTCGCCTACAAGTATATGCGAAACAGGAGTACAAGGGAAGAGCTAAAACAAATCCTCCGCGCCCACCTCGGTCTTCGGCACCAGATTCGGGTCGGTCGGCAACGCAAAGGAGATCGTGGTGCCGCGGTTGAGCTCGGATTCGGCCCAGATCTGGCCGCCGTGGGCGGTCACAATACCCTTGGCGATATAGAGTCCGAGGCCCGAGCCTTCGGTCTGGCGCTTGAGCGCATTGTCCGCGCGGTAGAATTTATTGAACAGCTTATCAATCGCCTCCGGCGGGATGCCGATGCCGGTATCCTTCACGCTCACCACCACGAACGGCTTATCCTGCATCTTATCCACCCTGACCGTTACTTCACCGTTCTCCACGTTGTAACGAATCGCGTTCTCGATAAGGTTTGTGACGGCGAGCGACAGCCGCTTGGAATCGATCGTCACGTGCGGAAGGGCTTCGGACGGGCGATCGAAATAGAGCTTGATTCCCGCCTTCTGTGCGGCAGGCAAAATATCCGATAATACTTTAGAGAGGAAATCGGAAATATCCGCATCCTCGAACTGGTATCCAAACTGCCCGTCTTCCATCTTTGCGATATCAAGAAGATCCTCGATGCGCTGGAGAAGACTCTGGCTTGCCCCGAGTGCATGATCGAGAATACTCTTATTGCTTTCGTCGAGTCCGGTAATGCCGGAAAGCGATTGCAGTGCCCAGCTGATGTCGGTCACCGGCCCGCGCAGCTGGTGGGATGCAACCGTGACGAACTCGCTCTTGGAGCGCAGCGCGAGCACCTGCGACGTCCGGTCGCGAATGATCTTCATGAACGCAAGCGGGTGGCCATTCTCATCCGTCACCGGCGCGGTCGTCACGCGAAACTCAAGCAATGGATCGGAAAACGAGATATCAACGATCTGTGGGTACTCGCCTTCTTTGGTGCGCGCGGCCACGCGCGGTGCGAGCGACGGAAAGACGACTTGGGTGAGCGTCCGCCATCCATCCCGCTCCACATCGCGCGGAGAAAAAGTATGGCCGACCACCGACTTTGCGTCCAGTTTAAATATGCGCTCGGCGGCGGGATTAAAGAATATCACCCGAAAATCGCTTTCATAAACAATCAGCCCATCATTAAGCTCTTCGAGAATGCTATTCAGCTCGCTACGCTCAACGCTCGTATCACGATCTTTTTTTGCCGATAGATAAATACCCATCGCAGAAAGCCCGACGATGATCAAAAATAAAACAACGTCGACGCATATCACCCATGATCCCAGCGCGCTGATGCCGGTACTGTTAAGGAGCACCAGCGCGACGATGACCGCAATGAGAGCCCAGATCAGCTGGAACTCCGGCCAAAACATGACCTCTTTGAATTTTGAGCTTTGATTCTTCAATGTCCCTCTATTATAGCATTCCCGCGGGGTATTTTTAAAAAAGCGGGGTCTGCGTATCGCTCGGCTTTGCTTTTATTTTTGGGCTCTTTTTTGCCTCGATCTTTTCCTCCCCTGCGGGCATCAGTATCCGCTTAAGTAACGTCGCAAATCCCATTTTTTCAAAATATTTTGCCGCAGCGTCGGTGCCTTCAAACGGCGCGAACTCGGCGATGGGCGGGATCTCGATCGGCGCATGCCGCTCGAGCGTCACGAGCATCTCCGAAAGCTCGGCCTCTTTTCTGAACGCGCCGAATCGGGCCGCAAGTTTCGGATCTTCGTCGATCCGTTGGTACATTTCCTTCACCGTCCCGAATTTTTTGATCAGCTCAAGCGCGGTCTTCGGCCCGACGCCGGGCACACCCTTGATGTTGTCCGACGAGTCGCCGACGAGCGCTTTGTAGTCCACCATCTGCTTCGGCGCAATGCCATATTTTTCGATCACTGCCGCCTCGTTATAGATCGTCGTATCGCTCACGCCTTTATTAAATGTCTGCACCACAAGCTTGTCCCCTTCCACCATCTGTAGTGTGTCGCGATCGCCCGTTAAAATGACCACCTGCACGTCCGGCAACGATTTGAATTTTTCCGCGAGCGTGGCGATCAGGTCGTCCGCTTCATAGCCCGCTTTTTCGAATGTCTTGATCCCGAACGCGGCGAATAAATTATGCGCCTCTATTAATTGCGAGATCAGCTCATCCGCCGTCGGCGGCCGCTGGGCTTTGTACTCCGCATATTTTTCGTCGCGAAACGTCGGCTCCGGCCGATCAAAAAGCGCGGCGGCATAATCCGGCCGCTCATCACGCCATAATTTTAATAATATACTCGCGAGGCCATAGATTGCGCCCGAAGGGTTCCCCTCCGGCGTCGTAAACGGCGGCAACGCATGGAATGACCGGTGGATGATTGAGTTGGCGTCGATGAGTAATAATTTTTTCATGTTATGTTCGCTTCGCTGGCTTCTTCTGCGCCAGGCGCATTACCGTGATCGTCCGCTCGTTTTCCTTCTTTCCATATTTGAATTTTATCCACACCGCATCCTTCGGCAAAAACTTCTTCGCCTGCTCCGGCCACTCGATCAACACAATATTGCCCGGCTCGTTAAGGATAACATCAAGTTCAAGCGCCGCCAGATGCTCCGGCTTTTTTAAGCGATATGCGTCGATGTGGAAAATATTTTTAAACTTTTCCCTGGCGCCACGCGCAGCGCCGCGAGCGCCGCCGAGCGCATGTCGCCGCATCAGCACGAAGGTCGGGCTTGTTGCGCGCTTTTTCGATCCCAACCCTTTTAAAAATCCTTGGGTAAAGGTGGTCTTCCCGGCGCCAAGATCACCCTGAAGCGCGAACACCGCCGAGTTGCTTTTTCCACTCGTAAGTTCCCGCGCAATATCATATCCCAGCTTTTTCGTTTCTCCCGAAGAAAAAGTTCGATAGGTTTCTATTTTTTTGGATGACATAGATAAAGAATAACAGAAAGAAGGATGCGGTGGCGAATATGAGCATAATAAACCCTACGGGCGAGAGTTGTGGCGAGAGCGGAACGCCAATCGGATAATTATTTACATGCACCGTCGTATCGATCGTCTTGTTCGCCACGCCGGGCGTGGGATAGACGAAGGCAAAGTGCGCGATTGACGCCGTACCATAATCCACGCGCGAGAAGCTCTTCCCCTCCGGCGCCACGCCGACAAAGCTCGCATGGTCCACCACCTGCCCATCCGAACCGTACAACCATAATGACCCATTGGTATTTTTTAAAGTCATCTTGTCTTGCTCGTGTTTCAACACTAAATAACCGCCGGGCGAAATACTATAGCCGCTTAGCGAAAATCTTTTCTTTGCGCCGTCGCCGAGGGTGTAACCGTCCAGACCTACCGGCGCGGCACCATTATTATAGAGCTCGATAAATTCTTGTGAACTATCAGGTCCAATGGGATTAGGAAACCATTCATTTATGTAAATCATGGATGAAACGATACTGCATGAAGATTAAAAATATCTAACGCCGATTAACTAGTGTTTTTATAAAAAAGTGGGCTCGCCAGAAAAAGGCAAGCCCACAGCAATCCAAAAGCTAGAGGGCGCTAAGCACGGGGTCGAAAGCACCATCTTCATACAGGCACTTAAACAGAAAATCGGCTACCTTTTCTGAATATATGCCGCGGGTGTTTTTCCATGTAAGAGGAACGTCCTCGGTTAGGCTGCTGTCATCGCGAAGACGTCTCTTTCGTAGGTTGATCACGAGCTGTTCAATGACGCGTTCGCGTGGAGGCACCGGCAAGGGATGTGTTGCAACCAGTGTATGGAATTGCCTCCAATCAATGCATGCTTGATACCATAGGTCCGGAGGATTGTCGTTCCAGGCGCGATAGACCTTTAGAAATTCCTCCAGAGATTTGCCTTGAGGTTGATCGCCAAAAGAAGGATAGCAATTCGAGGTCGAGTTAGAGAGAATTTTTAATATCTCCCCAGCTAGGCGGTCGCCGACCTCCCTCGGCTCTTCGCTGAAGTCGAATCCGTTTGATCGCAGGGCCACATAATGCTTTATGAGTGGCACGATACACCGCCCCGCCATCTTCTGGAGATATTCATCTCCATTAAGGAAATCGTTTTCCCTCTGGATTCGATTCAGGGTTGTTTCTCCCTCAATCTCGATGAAGCGCCCGTCTTTATAGTTCGTTTGATAGCGCTCAACAAGCTCGCGGCAACTTTCTTGAACGATATCCATGCGAAATTCGAGTTTGCTCATACGTCAGAGATCGAAGGAATGTTTGGCATCTACCGCACCTTCGTGCGGAGAATGTACCACCATCACTGGTCGATCAACCTTGAAGAATATGTGAGGGAATTCTGCTTCAGATTTTCCTCACCCGAATTGTTTGAAAACCCCATATATTACCTAACTAAATCATTATCGCTTGCGCCAATTGACTAGGGATGCCCCCGTAGACCCTCATTCTTTTCTATTTGGTTACTTCGGAGGGATATAACTCCCTGTTCTGGAAATTTTTATCGTAGGTAAAATAAGGGTTGGTTTTGTGTGACGCCTTATTCTCCGGCAGCATCATTGCCAACCGGATTAGGGAACCATTCGTTGATATAAAGCATTCTTATAAATTAATAGAAAGTGTCGCGCCATAATCCGAGGGCACTCGCCCGAGCCGTGCCCAAACACAGCCCGGGCGCGCCAGTGGACCCGGCGGGAGTCGAACCCAGCTTTTCCTGTTTGTCGAAAGCAGGATCTTACCACATAGATGACGGGCCCATGCCCACCGGCAAAAACAGCTTAACTAATAGCCCATTAAAACTATCTAAAATAACAAAAACAGCCCCACAAAGGAGCTGCTTTTGCGACAAACAGGTTGGACTCGCCATCTCGGCAAGACCCCGCTTCGCCTATCATCTTATTCTTCGTAAAATAAAAGTCAAAAACTTTTTAATGATTTTTTAATAACCCTAATGACTCTGAAGGGAAAGAGCGGGAGAATGTTTGAATAAAACCAATTTATCAACCCTTGATCAACATCGCCAAATCCGACCAGAATATCAGCACTATCGAAAGAAGACCTACTAAAATGCCGACAAATTCTATCCTCCCAATTTTTTCCTGATACCGTAATGCGCCGATTAAAATAGCAACGATCGCCGAGCCAACCGAAAATAATATGGCGCCACGTGCCAACCCTGAACCTTTACGAATGGATTCCAACCAAAAAATATTAGCGATGACATACCCAAGAAGCGCTAATGACCAATATATCCATGATCCGCTCAAAGAATATTCTTTAGAAAAAATATCCGCAACTGCTTCGAAGATAATAAGAAAGACTAAGGCTATGATCCACATTTCATAAGCTTAGCATGCCTCGCGGAGGGGACCGAATAAAAATAGGCTTCCTACAGCAACTCCTCGTATCCCTTTATCTTCAAGTGTCGATATGCCGCAGGCAACACGATACGCCCCGCGGAAGAGCGTTGAAGGAATCCTAAAGTCATTAAATACGGCTCATAAATATCCTCGATGGCGCCGCGATCCTGGGCGAGCGCTGCAGCAATGGTGTTGATGCCGACCGGGCCGCCATGGAACTTCTCAATGATTGTCATTAAAAGCTCGCGGTCCTGCGGCTCAAGGCCAACCTCATCGATCTCAAGCATTGCGAGCGTTTTGCGCGCCGCATCCTCGTCGATCACGCTCTCGCGATGCACTTCGGCAAAGTCACGCGCGCGGCGTAACAACCGATTTGCAACACGCGGCGTTCCGCGCGACGCGCGCGCGAGAATATCGATCGCCTCCGGCTTTGCCTCCACGCCCAAGATCGCCGCCGAGCGCTTTAAGATACTTTTAATATCGTCCGGGGTGTAATAACCAAGACGCAACGTTGCGCCAAACCGCGAGCGGAGTGGCTGAGAAAGCAAATTCTCGCGCGTCGTCGCCGCGATCAGCGTAAAAGGCGGAAGATCAAGCGAGAGCGTCCGCGCCGACGGTCCTTTGCCGACGACGAGATGTAACTTGCGCGCCTCCATCGCCGGATAGAGCACTTCTTCGATCATCGGATTGATGCGGTGCGCTTCGTCGATAAATAATATTTCGCCGGGCGTTAAGTTAGTGAGTACCGCGGCGAGGTCACCCGCCTTTTCGAGCGCGGGGCCGGAAGTGGTCTTGATCAAACCGCCAAGCTCGCGCGCGACGAGATACGCGAGCGTCGTCTTTCCTAATCCCGCAGGACCGGAAAATAAAAGATGGTCCGCGGACTCGCCGCGCTTCTTTGCGGCGCTTAAAATCGTCTTTAGGTTGTCCTTTATTTTTTCCTGGCCGATATATTCGTCCCACTCGGTGGGCCGGAGGGTGAGATCGATATTTGGATCTTCCTTATTTGGCAACGGGCTGACTGGCGGGGGTGTTTTTGGCATGGATGATGGATAATTTTGAGGTGGATTAGTGGGGGCTTGACAAATAATATTCTATATGCTAACATATCCCAGTGCCCAATAAATAAGGGCTGCTAGCAAGTTGACCGATGTTCATTGAAAGTAGCTGATTCAGATCTGGGGGCGGGAGTTATTTCTAAAAACTACAGGATGGACCGGTTTCGGCTGGTCCACTCCTTTGAGTAATTCTAGCCTCTTTTATCATTAGATAGAAGAGATCATTATCCTTTCGCGAGGAATTGCCCCCAGGTCTGAGTTTACTACTTTTAAATATACTACCGATTTCGAAAAATAAGCGTTCGCGCTTATTTTTTTATCTTTTTTTTATTAAAGAACTGGGCGAATATACGTTCACACTCACCACACCAAATCCCCCGTTGCGCTTATCACTTCTTCGAACGTCGTCCTTCCTTCGAGCACTTTCATTATTCCATCCTGCTGCATCGTGACCATCTCCTGCCGAGCCGCGACTTCGCGCAACGCAACCTCGGAGGCCTCTTTTAAAATAGTTTTTTCAAGATCGCCTCCCCCTTCTAAAAATTCAAACACACCCACGCGACCTTTATATCCGATGCCGTTGCACTTTTCGCAACCCACCGGCACGTAAATCTTGTACTCATCGTATGGCTTTTTATCCACCTTTGCCGGCAACGCGGCGAGGAATTTTGTGATCTTCTCCGCGGTCGCCGCATCCACGTCGGCCGCCTTCTTGCAATCCGGGCACAGCACGCGCACCAAGCGTTGCGCGATCACAAGCGAGAGCGCCGGGCCGATGCTCACGGCCTTCACGCCAAGATTGATCAAGCGCGGCACAGCGCCGACAGCATCATTTGTGTGGAGAGTGGACAACACTAAGTGCCCGGTCAACGCCGCCTCCAAAGCGATATCCGCAGTCTCCAGATCGCGCACCTCGCCAACCAGGATCACATCCGGATCCTGGCGCACGATGGCGCGTAATCCGTTGCCAAAGGTATATCCCGCCTCGTCGTCGATCTGCGTCTGCTCCACGCCCTCGATACGATATTCGATCGGATCCTCGAGCGTGATGATCTTCATCGTCGGATCGTTCATCGTGCGTAAAAACGCATAGAGCGTGGTCGTCTTTCCCGAACCAGTAGGGCCGGTGTTCAAGATCAGCCCATTTGGCTGAGCGATCTTCTTCATGACGAGTGCAAGATTGTCGGCGCGAAGGCCGAGCTGGGGCAGTGTCACCATCGTTGCCGATGGATCAAGAATACGCATCACGATCGTTTCACCGAACTCGGCGGGGATGACGGATACGCGCATCTCAATATCTTTGCCGCCAAGGCCGATCGTGAACCGGCCATCCTGCGCCGCATCGCGCACGTTCAGCTTCATCTCGGAAAGCAGCTTGATGCGCGACACGAACGTGCGATAGGTATCGAGCGGGATGTCGTCAAAAATATCGTGGAGTAATCCGTCGATGCGGAAGCGAAGCTTTGCTTTTTTCTCCCCCGCTTCAGTGTGAATGTCCGACGCGCGCAATCCCATCGCGCCCGCCAAAATTATTTCAATGAGCGCGACCGGCGACACGTTCGCGAGCGGGAGCGTGGAGATCTCTTTGTGCACGGCGTCAATCGTTGTAAGCCGCGACCGCAGGGCATCGATCCGCTCTTTTGTTATCTGCACCTTCCCCGTGATCGTTTCCGCTACCGGTTTTATAAACTGATAAAAATGCCACGCCGCTTCCATACTGGACGGCGAAACGACAACCACCTTCACCTCGTATTTTTTTTCTTGTAATCCCTCAACCGCTTTTTTCGTGGCAGGAAATTCGGGATTGATCGTCGCAAGCGCAACCCTATTGGATTTGATCTCAATCGCCGCGATCTTGGCATCCCTTGCCTCGGCCTCAGGGATGATCCGCACTGCATCAAGCGATACCGGAATCTTAGCCAGGTCCACATAAGAAAGCCCAAGCTTCTCCGCAAGCCGCTCGGCGGCGCGCTCTTCGCCATCGCGGTGAAGCTTCGCCAGTTTCTCCTTAAGGTCGTTTTGAGGTGCGTCGAGCATTGCTATGATGATACCGCCTTAAAAGCCGCCGCTCAAGCTGGTTTTCATAGGTTTTTAATAGGGATTGACACATTACTTACTATAGTGGTATAATATCCACAGAACCACGCAGTTAAATATGAACATGGCAGCGCTATCTGGCGCGGAGAAGGGACTATGAAAATCAGAATGTTTGCAATGGCGATACTAATCGCTCTTCTGCCATTCGCGGCAGAAGCACAGCACGGCGGTGGCGGATCACACGGTGGGTCATCGTCTGGGTCTACTAGTAGTGGATCACGCGGTGGATCCTCATCCAGCGGCACAGCACGAAGCACTAATTCCGGTGGCTCGCGCAGCAACTCCAATAACACGACGCGCGCAACGCGGAATAACCAAGCTGGCGGAAAGTCTACTTTCCAAAAGCAACGGTCGTCCGGCAATGACAACAACCAGAACCACTCCACCAACATTCACAACACCCGCCCGGTCAACGCTTGGGGTACCACAACCCAAAGAGAAGCCATCGGCGCTCGGGTCCCGGCACAACACGAACACATTGCCGTCGGCGAATACCACCATCGGGGATTTTGGCCTGGCGGATTGTTCTGGGGAATATTTTATGCCCCGGGCTGGTACTACTCCGTTGGCTTCGCTCCAGCGTTCTGGTATTACGGACCGATGGGGTACGGCTACCAATACAACATTGGCGAACCCTCTGATCTGTCGGGCATCAAGTTCGACCTCGACCAAATTCCAAAAGATGAGCGGAAGGTGGTAGAGAACGGAAATATTCTCGTCGATGGAGACGAAGCCACCAACGGCCGGGTGAAAAACTTTTCCGGCATGGGCAATAAGAAGATATTACTCCTTGGGCCCGGAGATCACGACATCACGGTCAAGATCAAAGGCGGCCAGGAAATCTCTATGTCGGCCGTGGTCCAACCAGGACACGTGACGCATGTCGCGCTGAGTTTTGACCGAGAACGCACAGAGAGCAAGCAACCCCCCGATTCGTCATTGTCTACGATCGGAACAAATCCCCTTGCTCCGGCGCCAACCGATTCGCCAAAAAATTAGTTTTAACTGCTTTTCTATTCCATTCCGCCCGCACGATTCAACCAGGTTGTGCGGGCTTTTTTTTGCCCGCACACGGCGATATAATGCGAGGGATATACAACATTATGTCAGGACACTCACATTGGGCGGGAATAAAACATAAAAAAGAGATCACCGATAAAAAGCGGGCGAAGATATTTTCGAAGTCACTCAAGCTGATATCCGCGGCGGCGCACGGCGAGCCGAACCCGGACTTTAATCCCCGACTCCGCACCGCAGTCGCAAAGGCGCGCGAAGCGGGCGTGCCGGCGGATACGATCAATCGCGCGATCAAGCGCGCGTCCGACCCATCGGAAAAATTGGAGGATTTATTATACGAAGCGTATGGCCCGGCGGGCGCAGCAATCCTCATCACCGCCCTCAGCGACAATCGCAATCGCACGGTGCAGGAAATAAAAACGATCCTGCGCGACAACAACGGCAAGTGGGCAGAGTCCGGAAGTGTGCAATGGGCGTTTGAGCTGATAGAAGGAGAGGAACGGGATTGGAGCGCAAAATTTCCACAGGACATCGCCGACGATACGGAGAAAGAAAAGCTTGTGGAACTTCTTGAGGCCATAGAGGACAACGATGACGTCCAGAGTGTCTACACAAATATTAATTTTTAATGATAATTTTATGATCGCGCTCGGCATTGACCCGGGAAGCCGGCGGATAGGATATGGCGTCGTAAGGTGCGACGGCCCAGTGATAGTCTTCGTCGCGGCGGGAATTTTAGAGATAAAGACCACAGACGACATATCCGCGCTTGAGGAAACTAAAAAAGGCATCGATGCACTTATTAAAAAACACAAGCCGGATGTGATGGCGATCGAAAAGCTGTTCTTTGCAAAGAACACCAAGACCGCGCTCGCGGTGGCGCAGGCGCGCGGCGTCATCCTCCTTGCAACAAAAGAGCGCGGTATTCGTATAAAGGAGTACACTCCGAATGAAGTAAAATCCGGCGTGGCGGGATACGGCTTTGCGGATAAGAAGGCGGTACTCAAGATGGTCCGCCTCATCTTGAATAAAAAAGATCTGGCGGTGATCGATGACGCGAGCGATGCGCTCGCACTTGCCATTTTATCCACAGGCGACCGAAGCCTTGACAGTACGCGATGATACAATATACTGGTTGAAAAATAAAAAGGTCGTTTAACTATTTGTAACTATGGTGACTGAATTATTCCCATTGCAACTCGCCTTCCGCGGATTGAGCGATGAAGAAGGTGACGAGGTTGAAACCAACAGCCCCGACACCGACCTCGACGACGACCTGGATGAAGATGAAGACGATAATGCTACTCCCGCGACCGACAACGATGACGTGGCGGATCCAGTAGAGTAACAACGCAAACAGGCAGTCATATCCGCCCTCCGGCAAATGTTCGGCGAATATGACTGCCTGTTTTTTATTTCAATACAGCCTGAATACAAGAAAAAGAGGAAAAGAGGTAAAATAAGAGGGCGTTCTTTTTTATGAAAAGTGAATTAAAACAGCCTATTCGTTCCAAAAAAAAGCGATATATAAAGATCCTGCAGATAACCGGGATTGTCATCGCAACACTGTTGATAGGGCTTTGCCTCGTCGTACTTTATTTTGCAAAGACCGTTCCTTCCATCCAAGAGATCGGCAGTCAGCAGATCAGCCAATCCACAAAGATATACGACCGCACCGGCACCGTTCTTTTGTATGACGTGGACAACGGCGATCACCGCACGCTCGTACCATTCGATCAGATCCCGCAAAGCGTCAAAGATGCGACAATCGCCATCGAGGATCAAAATTTTTATAATGAGCCGGCGTTTGATATCAAAGGGATTTTCCGGGCACTCTTTGTGGATATCACCACACACTCCTTTGCGGAAGGCGGATCGACGATCACCCAACAACTTGCGCGCACCGCGTTCCTTACGCTCAATCAGACGGTTTCACGCAAAATCCGCGAATTCATCCTCGCGGTCAAGCTAAATGAATATTATTCAAAGGATCAGATCCTCGCGCTCTATTTAAACGAAGTTCCTTACGGCCCGAATATCTCGGGCGTCGGCGAGGCGGCCCAAGACTACTTTGGTGTGCCGGTGAGCCAGCTCAATATCGCGCAAAGCGCCGTACTCGCGGCACTCCCGCAGGCGCCGACATATTATTACCCGTATGGCACCCATGTGAGCGAATTGCTGCAGCGCCAGCAGTTGGTACTCCAACAGATGTATAGCACGGACAAGATCACAAAAGCCCAGCTTACCGCAGCACAAAACTTTAAGATCGTATTCCAGCCACAGACCGCAAACGGTTCGGGAATCCGCGCACCGCACTTTGTGATGGCAGTAGAAAACTATCTTGTGCAAAAATATGGCGAAAACGAAGTTGATAATGGCGGCCTTAAAGTGATCACCACGCTCAACTGGACACTCCAACAACAGGCCGAAGCGGCGGTCACTGCGGGCGTTGCGCGCAACACACAACTCTATCAGGCGACGAACGCCGCACTGGTGGCGCAAGACCCTACCACAGGGCAAATTCTCGCGCTCGTTGGCTCTGCAAATTACTTCGACACCGCGAATGACGGCAACTTCGACGTGGCAACACAGGGCCTTCGCCAACCGGGATCATCGCTTAAGCCGTTCGTCTACATGACCGCCTTCCAAATGGGCTATACGCCGGACACGATACTATTCGACGTACCGACGGAGTTCAGCACCGACGCCGAATGCCCCGCAGTCCCTAATTTCAATTCAACCGATAAGAATTGTTTCCATCCGCAGGATTTTGAAGGTACATTCGCGGGGCCGCTCAGCATCCGCGACGCGCTCGCGCAATCGGTGAATGTGCCGGCGGTAAAAGCGCTCTATCTTGTGGGCGAGCAAAACGCGATCCAGAACGCCTATAACTTTGGCCTTACAACACTCACCGACCCGGCGCAATACGGCCTCTCGCTCGTCCTTGGTGGCGGCGCGGTGCATCTCATTGATCTCACCGAGGCCTATTCCGTCCTCTCACAGCAAGGCGTAAAGCACGCGCAGACGATGGTTCTCTCCGTGACCGACGCAAATGGTAATACGTTGGAGTCTTATCAAGATCAAACCTCACAGGTGGCGGACGCGCAATCAGTGAATTTAGTGAACGACATCCTCTCCGACGCCGCAGCGCGTGCGCCGCTTATGGGCGGAAGCCAAGGGCTTACCGTCTTCCCCGGCTATGACGTAGCGCTCAAGACTGGAACTTCAAATAACTATACCGATGCATGGTCAATGGGATACACGCCTTCGCTCGTCGTCGGCGTCTGGGCGGGAAATAACAACGATACGCCGATGCAGAAGGCAGGATCGAGTATTCTTGCGGCAGTCCCAATGTGGAGCGCTTTCATGACTCAGGCGCTCCCCGAGGTGCCGAACACAACCTTCACGCCACCCGGGCCGACGAACGCTACAAAGCCGGTGCTCGCGGGGCAGTCTGTCATCGACGGGCAAGTGCACGACATCCTCTACTATATCGATAAAAGTGATCCGACCGGTCCTGATCCGACAAATCCAGCGATAGATCCTGAATATAATAACTGGGAGACAGGAGTGGAAAATTGGGCGCGCGCGAACGGGTACGGGATTTAATAGATAACAACGATTACTACGGTTTTAAGATCGGCCTCAAAACATAGAAATACGAGGTATCACTCACTGCACGGATAAGCGCCGGCCCTGCGTCTTCCTGGAGGCCTAGAAAGACCTCTGCGGCCTTGATGCCCTTCATTGGATCGGAAAGATAGCGCCAGTTGAAAAACACTTCCGGAATGTCGCCTTTTATCTTTGCCGGGAGGATATTATTATTCTCGCCAAGTGCCTGATCTGCAGAGCTGATCTCAATCGCTTTTTTATTCTGATGAATTTTTATCCTTACCTCGCTGTTCTTCTGCCCAAACACGCCGGCGAGTTTAATCGCATTTAAAAACTCATCCCGCTCCACAATAATCTCAGCGGCAAATTCTTTTGGCACAATCGCGGAATAATCCGGAAAGCTCCCTTCCACCAATCGCGAGATCATCTCGGTCTGATCACTCTTAAACAGCACCTGGTTCTCGTCCTGATAGATCCTCACCACCTCGTCGTCACGCATGATCCGCGCAACCTCCAGGCTTGTGCGTAACGGAACGAGCATCTTGAAGGATTCTTTCTTTTTTACTGCAAGCATGTTTGATGGAATGGATCGCTCGGCGAGGCGGAACCCATCCGTGGATGCGAGCACTAAGCTTTCGATTAAAAAATTAAATAACACACTATTGAGTTCTGGGCGTAAATCGGAATATTGCGAAGCCACCGTAACTTGTTGGATTGCTTCCTTAAGAAATGCGCTTTTAATCTCAATATAATTCTCAGTATTTTTTATTTTTGGCGTAATAGGAAAATCTTCCGGTGACATCCCGTTTATCACCGCGCTATAATTATCCGTCGCAATCTCAAGATTATTCTCTTTCTTCTCAAAATTCAGCCGATCGCTTTGAATATTCCCAATAAGGCTAGAAAAAAGCGCCAATGGCACGGTTATCTTTCCATCCTCAATCACCTTCCCTGCCACGCGGTGGGTTATTGCGATCTCAAGATTGGTTGCGGTAAATGTGATGGTGTTATTCTCCGCCTCAATGAGGATGTTTTTTAAGATTGGTAAGTTGGTGTTTTCTCCAACCGCTTTCTCAATCACGGAAACCGCATCTTTGATGTTTGAACGAATCGCGATAAATTTCATCTCTCTTAATTATAATTTATATATAAATACTTTTTATGATTATTGCTATTAGTGAGGGGTGTTTCTGGGGATAAAATAAATTTATTTAATATCTATCTATCCTAAATAAAATTTCGTGTGGGGATAAGTAAAGGATTAACTCTTATAAATAATATCCTTTATAGTTAATATCTTTTGATTAAGTGCCGGGTTTCTGTTGATCTCGTTGTTGATTTTTTCGTAGGAGTGGATGGCGGTGGTGTGATCTCTCCCCAGCTTTTCACCAATATACGGATAGGAAAGGTCTGAGATATCCCGAAGAAGATAGATAGCAATCTGGCGTGGCTCTACCACCTCTTTCCTACGATTATGGCTTACGAGATCTTCCACGGCGATATTAAAGAACTCCGCAACCGCCTTTAATATCTGGGCGTCACTGACACGCTTAGAAAGGTTTTGAGTCGCCTTTTCTATTATTTCTTCTGCTGCCTTCACGCTGATCTCCGTCTGCTTCCGTTCCTCGTAAAATATGATCTTTTTAAGAACCCCCTCGAGTTCGCGGATGTTCTTTCGGAGCCGTTTTGCGATCAAATCGATCACCTGGTCGGAAAGCTGGCGATTCATTTCTTGGAGTTTACTGCGGATGATCGCCACACGCATCTCATATTCGGGGTAAGACACATCTGCGATGAGGCCGCCCTCAAAACGCGACCTGAGGCGTTCCTCAAGGGTTGGCAGGGACTGTGGTGGCCGGTCGGACGAGATGATAATCTGTTTATTATTCTCGTAGAGCGCGTTGAAGGTATGGAAAAACTCCTCTTCGGTCTTTTCCTTACCGCCGATGAATTGGATATCGTCGATGATCAACACATCAACATCGCGATATTTCTTTTTTATGCTTTCAATGCGGTCATTGCGAAGTCCCCACACGATGTCGCGCGTGAATTGTTCCGACGAAACATATTTTGTTTTAATCTTCCCTTTATGTTTCGCCGTGAGTTCGTTGCCAATCGCCTGTATAAGATGGGTTTTCCCAAGGCCGACGCCGCCATAGATGAAGAATGGGTTGTATTTCGTGCCAGGGGCTTCTACGATCGCGTTTGCGGCGGCGAACGCAAGCTCATTTGATGGGCCAACGACAAATGAAGAGAGAGTATATTTAGGATTCAGCCCTGTCTCAGGATCGGTTTTACTGAAATCGAGCTCTGCGCCGCTATTTTGAACATCTTTTACATCAGAAGCGGGCTTACTGAGGGGAACATGCTTATTCCCCACGACGAATTCGATCTTTTTGACCGACGTGTCCATATTACGGACGATGCCGATGATATTTTTCTGATATTTTTCCTCCACCCACGTCTTTGCAAAGTTGCTTTGGAGCGCGACAAACAACGTATCATCTTTTTTGTCGATCGGCCGACTATTTTTTAGCCACGTCGCAAAGTGCGCCTTCGTCAGTTGAACCTCCATCTCTCCCAACGTCGACTGCCACATTTGTTCAAGGTCCATTATTAAAAAATAATTAAGTTTGTGGATTCATTATTATCTCTTCCCACCAACAAGTCAAAGAGTAAAAAAATCAAAAAAGGTATCTTCCTGTGGATTACATGGGGAGAGCTTTTAAGAGACCTTGGGGCGGTAAAATATTATTTTGCTTTTTAGAAATGATGTGGTATTATCGAGGGAATGTCGTTCACATACAATCCAAAGAAAAAGAAGCGCAAAACCACTCATGGTTTTTTGGTACGCCAGGCCACTCCTACGGGCCGTCGCGTCCTTTCTCGCCGCAGGGCAAAGGGAAGGAAGAAACTCGCCGTTTAAAGGGCTTTTAAAGTCCTTATGGCCATCAAAACAACGCGCCTTCCTTCGGACCAGTTCCGCGCGGGGGGGTATAAAACGCTTTCGACGCCGTTTTTTCTTTTAAAGACAAAGAAATATGCCGGCGACCGTGCGAGGATTGGGGTTGTGGTAGGGGTTTCCGTCCATAAATCCGCGGTAAAGAGGAATTTTTTTAAAAGGCAGGCGCTCGCAGCACTTGCGCCCCGCGCAACGGCGGGAAGTGATATCCTTATGATAGTTCTGCCGGGCGCGAATCGCATCACAAAAAAGCAATTAAAAGAAGAGTTTATTAAAGCGCTGGCCAAAACCCAATTATAAATAAAAAATCATGGTATATCTCTATCAGCAGATATTTTACCGGCCGATCCTCAATCTCCTTATTTTTTTCTATAACACGATAGGGTACCATGACCTCGGCATCGCGATCATTCTTGTTACGCTTTTTATCCGCCTCGTTCTCTATCCGTTCTTTCATACCGGAGCAAAGCAGCAAATGCTCATGCAGCGCATCCAGCCAAAGATAAAAGATATTCAGGCAAAACATAAAGAAGATCGCGACGCGCAGGCAAAGGCTTTGATGGAATTATATAAAGAGCACGGCGTGAATCCGTTCTCCGGGATGTTGTTGCTTATTATACAGATCCCAATCCTGCTTACCTTCTATTGGGTGATCCGCTCCGGCATCGGCACTGCGCAGATCACGGGGCTGTATTCATTTGTTATGGTGCCGCAGCACATCAACACGATATTTTTAGGATTCATCAATCTTGCTAATCCTAATTTTATTCTCATTCTCGCCGCAGCGCTCGCGCAATATTTTCAAGCGAAGCTCGCCATCTATCGATCCCCTACCAACACGGGAACGCTTTCGCAGGCGGAAAAGATCGCGCGCCAGATGGTGTTCGTCGGCCCGATCATCACCATCCTCGTGTTCTACAATTTTCCCGCGGCGCTTGGACTTTACTGGTTAATGAGCTCGCTCTTTTCCGTGGTCCAGCAATATTTTGTAAACAAGCATCTTATAAAAAAGTACGGAGTGTAGAAGCCCCATATTTTATATATAAACCAAAGGCGGATTGCATGTGCGTGCTCCGCCAAATTATTCTTATCACGAGGCGGAGCACGCACATGCAATCAGGCGGTGCTTGATTTTATATATGAAATATGGAATAGTTACGGGAACGTATGGACAACTGGGAATCATTCATTAAAAATACTTTAGACCGTATCGGGTTCAAGGATTATCACCTGGAGATAAAGTTAGACGAACGCCGGGGCTCGGTTTTTATTTATGAGGACGCGGAGATGGTAAAAGAGAATCTTCCCGCAATCGTGGATGCGGTGAATCATATTCTCCAGATGGTCGCAAAAAAGAATCAGGTGGAAGCGATATTTCTCGATGTAAATAATTATCGCCATGATCGCGAGCGTCTTATTGCAGAACTCGCCCGCGCGGCGGCAAAGAAGGTGTCGGCAACAAAGACGGAGGTTTCACTCCCCCCGATGAATTCCTATGAGCGCCGATTAGTACACGTGGAGCTCGCGGTGCATCCGGAGGTAAAGACAGAGAGCGCCGGAGAAGGAAAAGAACGCTACGTGGTCATCAAGCCGATATTGGAATAAATTAAAAACAGGTTCTGTCTTTGCCGAATTCTTCTTAGTACGAGGCGAAGACAGAACCTGTTTTTAATTAAACGTTAAACCGTACAGCTTGCTGTCGTAACGATTAACAAAGAAGATCGCGTTATTGAAGAACTTCATATCAGAGGTATTCATGTTCTGTGTGGCATCACTCCAGAGCACTTGTTCCGCGCCCGTCGCGGTATTTATTTTATAGATATCATCAGAGGTGAAGAGTGACATCGTGTTATAGGCATCCGGCAGCTGCGCGGAAGAAAATCCGCTCGAGCTGCGCGGGACGCCACAGTAGAGCGCAAGGTACGGCGTGGAAGTCGCCGCAACTAGCGCGGGCGCTGCCTTCTTTATTGGGGAGGTAGACGAGGCTGTTGACGTCGCCACGCTCGCGGTGGTCGATGTGGCCACTGGCATTAACTCCGTATTAAATGCGCACTTAGATGGTAGCGTCAGGAAGTTAAAAGTTTGTGTTGGCAGATTGCCCGTAATCGCTTGCAGTTGAAGGGTATCGCCCTGTCCTGATGGAGCGCCGGAGAAGGTTAATCCATAAGGGATCAATGCGTTCTGGCTCCATATCCCCTCCGCGCCCGGGGTTTCATATATAAGAGGGGTCAGTGTGTTTGTGGCGGAGTTGAATACCCATATCGAACCGGCATTTTGAGCAGTGGGTTTATCCGAAAGAATAAATTCGCTTTTTATGGGCCACTGGAGGGAAAGATCGTTCGCGTTGAGCGAAAGAAGCGTCACGGGAGTGGTCTTAAGACTCGCCGCATTAAGGGTTGCGAGCGTAAGCTTTCCGGTTGCCGTCGCCACAAGATATGCGATCTGATAATTATTTGCCGGCGACCACCGTGGAGAGAGCATCCCCTGCGGAAGCCCGGTCCATGCGCCCGTCGAAACATTAAATATCGCCGCTTGTGGATTGCCGGGAGTGCCATAACTTACCAAGGCCATCTTGCCGTCATAAGAAAAACTCGCCGAGATGATCGCGTTGATCGTTGAAGAATTGATGACAGTAGATTGCCCATTCGAGATCGTAATGATCGCGCCAGTCGGCTCGACGGCGACGATATTGTTTTTTGGATCAACAAAGTAGTCAAGGACGGGGTCTTGGGATAGTACACCAAAGTTTTGCACGGTTATTTGTCCGCTCGCCACTGCCGGAGTACTACTCCCCGTCGTCGGCGTCAGTCCGAGCGCGGGCGTACTGCTCGTTGTTGAGCCGTTGCTTCCCTGGGTTCCCACGCCAGGAAGTACGCCGGTGGTGGTCGTCGTCGAAGTGGTCGTGCCGGGCGGGGTGTTTAGGGTATTGTTCTTTATAAGAAAAAGGATCAATATCGCGATCGCCGCCACGACGATGATGCCGATGATGATGTAGATATAGCGTTTCATAGGATTAATTACTACATGAGATGGTGCCAAGACAGCATTGGTAAGTTTTTGAAAACGCAGTGGTTGGGAGACAGAGTTGACCCGCCGAGCAGGTAACTCCATTACAGACAACCAGCGTTGGCGTGGGAGCTGGAGCCGGCGTCGATCCTCCAGAAGTAGAACCTTGTATATTTACGCCCGAAACCGGTGGTAAGGCAAGATTAGTCAATTGCGGGTTGATTATTGTAAGGATAAAATATGCGCCCACAAGCAATAATAATCCCAAGAGTGCGGCCTCTATCCATTCTTTTGCATCACCCTGCCCTGAAGGATTTCCCGCGGACGTCATATATTTTACGCCACCATACACCACAATCCCGAATGCAAGCACTCCGCCGATGGCTAACGCAAATTGATACATATTCGCAACGAATGCGCCGGGTGACGTGCTACTCGTGTTGGGATTCGTGCCGGGGATCGCCATGCTTATTGTGACCGCGTGTGCGACATGAATGAGCGGAAAGAGCGTTGCGATCATAGCTGGCTTTCGTAAGTTAAGTTGGCGTCTGCGGTAGCGGTCGTCGAGTCGTTTGGATTTGTAATACTAAGCGAAACCGCGAGAGCGGTTCCCGATTGCGTGCCTTGTGGAAGCGTGATCTCTGCCTGCTGGGGATTCTCTGCGTTGGATCCGTTTGTGCCATTCACTGACCACGCGTATGAAAGATTGGAGGTGCTGGAAGTGTTAAAAAAATAAGGAAGAGCCGTTACGGTGGCTGGATTTTGCGAAAATTGTCCGTTCGGATATGGCGCGTAAAGCACCGCTTGCGGGAGGACCATCGGAATGGTGATCGCGTGTACGAGATATGCGCCGTTATAATTGGGGAGTGTTATACGCAGATCGATGGCATTCGGCGCATCGCCAACGGGGGGAAATGTCGCACTTTGAACGTTGGTACCGCCACCCACCAGCACGTCATTAACATACCAATAAATTGTCTGTCCACTGAGGTCGAGCACTTTTCCCTGTGGCGAGATGAGTTCAAGGGACGCCGTAATCTGCGAACCATACGTCGGGAGCGCTTTCCCTATATAGAATGATGGGATATAGCTCCCGGTTGTCCCCCAGGTGACAAGGAATGTCGGCGACGCTGCTGTCGCTGTCTGTGCGTGTGCCGCAATCGGTAAATAAAATATAGCGCCACTCGCCATAGCGAGTATGAAAATGCTCGCTATGGCCACCCTTTTAAAAATAGTTCGCGAAAGCATGTCTTTGCTTTAGTATAGCAAATTCGGCGCGATGATGGGGTGTGTTATGCCGTTTCTTCTAGATTTTCCGGTGGTCGTACGTCGGTAACCTCTCTTTTCGCGGCATTATTTTTATTAGGAACTGGCGGCTGGCTTCCGACGAGATGGATGCCCCTTCCGGGTTCATCTTCGTTTTTTTGCGCAGCTTCCGTCGGCGTAAATCCTTTTCCCTCCTGAAGGGTATCCTCGGTCGGATTAAATGCTTCTTCTCCGGCGGTACCCACCGGGTTGTCCAGAGGATTCTTAAATATGTCATTTTCTGGAGCGTTTTCGCCACCACCACCATTTGGACTTCCGCCGTCAGTGCCTTCCTTTTCGGCAGATTCTGATCCAGCGACCGAAGATTCTCTTTTCTGACCGCCAGCAGTTGCCTCGTTGTTTTCGTTTACAACACCAGCACTCGCCGCTTCTCCTTGAAGCGCCTTTTGTCCTCCTTGGGCAGTAGTCTCCGCTTCTTTTGCGAGCGTTCCCGCCGCGCCCTCAACTTCTCCGGCGACACCTCCAACGCCGCCGGTCTCAAGGGATGATGCGGTTGTGGCAATCCTTCCCAGTGCGGAGCTTGGATGGTTTGCTACCCAGATCCCTGCGCCAACAGAGAGCGTTCTCCCTGGGATAAAAAAGATTTCAAGAGCATCGTCGATATATTGGATAATGCTGGGAGCTCCGCCGAAGCCGCATTTCCACCAAAAAACGCCGGTAAAGAAAAAATCCAAAATCAGATCCGCCGGTTCCATGATTGCCTCGCCGGCGATACCCACTCCGGTAAAGTCCAAAAGATCGAAAAAAATCTCCGCGACGTCGTTCGCTACGGCGACGATCATAAGGATGATGATTATTTCTATCGGGAATGGCTTTACTATCTCTTGCTCTTCCGCTTCATCCATATATGAAGAAAATTAAATTTGACTCTTTTCCTCCAGCAACTGCTCCGGATTCGTGGTGATGATCTGATCTTCGTAATACGATGGCACAATCTGGATGGCAACGTGGCGCTTGCCGGCAAAGAAGATGCCGGTGCCGACCTCGGCGCCAAGCAAAAAGTTCTTTTCCGCTTCGGTAAGATCGAACGCTTTTGCGACGATGTCGATCGTTGCGGGCGCCTGTTTTAAAAGTAGCTGCAGCGATGAGTTGGTGACAATCGGGCGGCCATAGGGCGAGCGTAAGAAGTCTTCCACGTCCTGCGTGATCGTCGTGACGCCAAGATAATATTTACGTGCGCGCTTGACGAGGCCGAAAAGGAACGTTGCGCTATCATCGTTCTTCATCATGATCCACGCTTCGTCAATAAAAAGCAGGCGCTTGGCGAGCTTTGCGCGGATAAGGTTCCAAATATAGTTCAATACAACGAACATACCGAGCGGGCGAAGCTCTTCTTCCAGATCGCGGATGGAAAAAACGATAAGGCGATTATTAACATCGATGTTCGTTGGCTGGTTGAGGAATCCGGCAAAGCTGCCCTTGGTATATTTATAAAGTTTTTCGGCGATGTCTTTGCCGCCTTCCAGATTGCGCAGGATCGTTTCCAGGTCGCCGAGGAGCGGCGGCTCCTTGCCGGTAAAGTCCGTCTCGGCGACGATTTCGCGCGAGGCGTACGTCTCCGTGATCGCGCGATCGAGCAATGCGTCCTCTTCCGGATTCAACTGTCCAAGCATCAGCTTGAGCAGGCTCGCCAAGTTGACGATATGCGAGCGCAAAACATCCGACGGCGTTTCGCCTTCCGGCACCGGCGGAATATCGAACGGGTTGATGTGCTCGTGTGATGACAGGGAGATATTAAACATGCTTCCGGCAAATGTTTCCGCAAGGCGGCCATACTCGTTCTCCGGGTCGATCACGATCACCATGTCGATGCCCGCCATGAGCGAGCGCAGGATCTCGAGCTTGGTGGTGTATGATTTGCCGGCGCCGGACTTTGCAAACACCACTTCGTTCGCGTTCTCGAGCGAGAAGCGATCAAAGATCACAAGGTTACTGTTATGGAGGTTTATGCCGTACATAATCCCCTCGTTCGACGAAAGATCTTCCGAGACGAACGGGAAGAATGACGAGATCGGGCTCGTATTCATCGGAGAGTAGATTTGCAACTTATCATCATTAATAGGAAGAATTGAAGACAAGCCTTCCAGCTGTTCAAAGAGTGCCGGCTTTATATAGATCAGCTTCGCCTCCATCATGGTGACGAGTTTGCTCTCCAGCCGCGCGAGCTCATCCTGCGTGTCCGCATAGACGGTGATGTAGACGCCGGTGTTAAAGAGCTTCTCTTCCGACTGTTGAAGCGAGTCGCGCAAACCTTCCACATCGTTGATCGCGGTTTCGAGCACGGGATTTCGCACGAGGCCTTTCTCCTGCTCTTCGTTCATCTGCGATTCCAGTTGGCCCGCTTTTTTACGAAGATTCTTGAGCGCGCTACCGGTGTCAATCGGGCTTATAAAGATCGAGATGTCAAAAAGATTCGGCAGGTTGATGAGCGGCTCGAACCAGCCGGTCGAGAGATAGCGCGGATAGGAAAAAACAAAGAACGTCTTTGCGAGCTTATCCCCGATCTTTAAATAATTTGGGAATACCTGCGCTCCCGCCGGCGCGATGATCTTTTTTACGTCATCGAAATTATTCGTCTGTGGCTGTTCGGGTGTTGGCATGGGATTTTATAAAAAGTGGCGTGAAGTGGCGTTATGATTCCCGCGGCGCAGGCGCGGTTTTGCGTTCGATGGTTTGGGGATTATAAAAATTATAAAAAAGCTCAATGAGCTGTTCATCCTCCAGCACTGTTGCTTCAAGGCCCATATTTAAAAGGCCGCTCGTCACCTGCGCGGTGCGCTGGCTGAGCTGTGCCAGGTTCTCGTCGAACATTTTATCCGCCTCTTCGGCACGCTGCGCGGTTTGCGCCGCCGGCGTTTTCTTCTTTCCTCCAAAAAGCGACATCACACCGGAGACGCTTTTTGTGCCGGGGAGCGCCATCGCCGAATAGAACGAAACCACCACGAGGAACACCTTTTCCATGATCGCGTTCTTTTCCACAAAGCCCTGGACGAACTTGCTGTATTCGTCTATCTGGTTTTGAAGGATGGGAGATTGCTCGATTTCCTTGCGCGCTGTGAGCGTTTCGATATATTTATCGATGTTCACTTTGCGGGAATGGATCAGGATCTGCAGCGGGAAGTCGATGCTGTTCAAAAATGTCTGGTATCCCTGTATGATAATATTCTGTTCCATCTCTGACTTTAATGAAAAGTTAACGCCGCCCACCATAACGATCTGCCGCAAACTGCCGTCTTTTACGATGACGGTGCTTTGTTTGATCTCTTTAATATCGACAAGATCCAGGGAATTTCCCGCATCCTGCTTTGAAGGGGCTGCCATGCTCTTATTTTCGCACAAATCCCGCATAAATCATAGACAAATCCTAGCGATAATCCACGCGCCGTGCCGCGTCCCGTTCGCCGCTCTGCCGTTGGAAGATCTGATATCGCTCCGTCATCTTCTTTTCCACAAACTGGCGGTCAGATTGCATCTTCCCCGGCGCCGGCGTGCCGGTCTGTAGGTTTTCCCAACTTTTATGCAGCGAATTTCCGGAGGCGATCGCCGCGATGGGCGGCAGTTCGCGTGTCACCGTCGGCGCGGCATGTTGCGCTGGCGCCGGATGCTCCGACTTCCACACATACATTTGCGGCTTCCAGTAATAATTAAAAGCGGCGACGCCCACCTTTATAAGTGGCCGGCCGTTTACCTTAACAAATGAAAGCGCGAGCGCCCCGCCAATCAAGATGAGCGCTACGATAGCAAAGAGCCATGTTTGCAAAAAAAAGTAACACATGCCGCTCACGACGGCCGCCGCGCCCACATAGGCAAACTGCCGGATCGAGAACGGTCCGACGACCTTATCTTCGGTCTCGATAAATTGTGGAACCTGATACTGCATATTTCTTATTATAAGTCCCACGCGCGGGACTTACCACCGGCGTTAAACAGCGTTAAAGAAAATCTTTCGTGATGGGCCTCTGCGGCGTGCCAGAAGCTGGTGCAGGCGCCGCGCCTGGAGTTGGCGGTTTTGGCGGCGTTGGTACCGGGACTGACGAGGATGCGATTGCTGGCTTTGCGGGGATATCCCATACTTGCGGGGTCCGTGGAATTTTTGGCGCGATCGGCACGGGGACGATTGATGTGGCGCTGGGTGTATGGGCTGAGCTCATCGACGTAATCGGCGCTACATTTGCAGGGGCGGGTGCGGCGACGGGAGCGGGAGGGACAGGAATAGCGGGGGCTGCGGAAACTGGAGTGATCTGACTGACGTTTCTTGGGCCGGAATTTCCCGTTGGCGTAGATGCGAGCGAAGGTTTAAACCCTGAATAGCTTTGTGTCGGCGCGCCAAACGTTGTGGGCCTTGGCGGCGGGGTTACCGTCGCAGGCTTTAATCCAAATTCCAAGACCGCCGCTTTTTGTGGCGGAGTCGGCACGCCGCTCCG
>Ga0302320_10002497_pt1 | contig 43234 bp, 35 predicted proteins | sample Bog_T0_3_FD_202130 | JGI IMG/M metagenome (GOLD analysis project Ga0302320, IMG submission 202130) | Peat permafrost microbial communities from Stordalen Mire near Abisko, Sweden - Bog_T0_3 | ecosystem: Environmental > Terrestrial > Soil > Wetlands > Peat | place: Sweden: Abisko, Stordalen Mire...
GGAATCGCTGTGGTCATAACCCTGGTGTTTCTTTCGGTCTTTATTCAGAACTTCTGGTGTCGCTTTCTCTGTCCCTACGGGGCGCTCATGGGGCTCATTTCGGTTCTGAGTCCCGCAAAAATCCGTCGTGATCAGGAAGCCTGCATCGATTGCGGAAAATGCAACAGGGCTTGCCCGTCAAATCTTCCCGTAGACAGACTGATCCAGATCCGGTCTGTCGAATGCACCGGTTGCATGGAGTGCGTCGCCGTCTGCCCGGCGGAAAACGCCTTGCAACTCGCGTTGCCCCCGAGGCAACAGACGATTCCAATCGCTTCTCGTTGGCGGAAACGCGCTCTCACGCCTCAGACAATTGCCGCAGTCCTAGCACTGATTTTCCTGGGATTGGTGGGCGCGGCGAGGGCAACTGGCCATTGGCAAACCAACGTCTCGCACGAAATCTACATGCAGCTCGTGCCGAATGCCGAGAACTTCGATCATTGAGTGCGTTGAATCGGAGTGAGGCGTTTAGATCAGCTTCCGATCCCAGGTCTCGAGCGCGCGCTTGAACTCGAGCATGAACTTGCCAGAGTCTGCTCCGTCAATCGTGCGGTGATCAAAGCCAAGGCAGCACAACTGCACGGAACGAATGGCGATGGTATCGTTGCCCTCGGCGTCGGAAAGTACGACCGGTTCCTTGCGTAAGCCGCCGATAGCGAGGATCGCCGATTCCGGTTGATTGATAATCGGCATTCCGAACTCCCCGCCAAAGGCGCCAGAGTTCGTCAGCGTAAACGTCGAACCGGCTGTCTCTTCGGGCATCAGCTTCTTTGTGCGGGCGCGGCCTGCCAGATCAGCGATTGCGCGCGAGAGTTCGACAAAGCTCCGCTGCTCAGCCTGGCGAATCACCGGAACGATCAGTCCCCACTCGAGCGCAACCGCTATGCCTAGATGAATGTTCTGGTGGTAGCGAATCGAGTCGCCTTCAATCGACGCATTCACAATGGGAAACTTGCGCAATGCATCCACCGCGGCGGCCGCAATGAAGGGCATGAACGTAAGCTTTACGCCGGTGTGGTGTTCGAAGTTCTTTTTCTCCCGTTCGCGCAGCCGTGCAATGCGCGTCATGTCGATCTTGTAGACCGTGTGCGCATGAGGGCTCGTCTGCAGACTCTGCACCATGCGCTGGCCGATGATGGTGCGCATCTTCGACATCGGCACCAGGTCACCCGGTACCGGCAGCGCCTGCGATCCGGTCGAGGCCGGCGCCGGGGAAACGACCGTGTGCACCTTCGGAGAAGCGAGATACTGCAGAATGTCTTCCTTGGTGATGCGGCCATTGGAGCCGGTTCCCGTCACCAGCGCGAGATTGACCTTGTTTTCACTCGCGATCCGTCGAACAAGCGGCGACGAACGAATTTCCCGCGACGGGTCCGGTGCTTCGGATGAAGCTTGCGCCGAAGAGGAAGACGAAAGCGATGTGCCCGTTTGCATCTCGGGCGTACTGATTCGACCGCCTGTTCCCGGACCGCCGATCACCCCGACCACCGCATTGATCTGGACCGTTACCCCTTCCGGAACCACGATCTCCTGAAGAATTCCGCTAACCGGAGCGGGAATCTCGGCATCCACCTTGTCCGTCGAGATCTCGAACAGGGGCTCATCCTTCTCAACGTGGTCGCCGGGCTTCTTCAGCCACTTTGTGATCGTGCCTTCGAAGATGGACTCGCCCATTTGCGGCATAACGACAGAAATCCCGCCAGCCGCCTGGCGTCCAGAGGACTCGGCCCTGACCGGAGTCGCGGCCTCGCCGTCCCCAGAAATAACTCCGACCACGGTGTTGATGCCGACCGTTACACCTTCGGGGAAATGGATAGCGGTCAGGACGCCTGCCGCCGGCGCCGGAATTTCAGCGTCCACCTTGTCTGTGGAAATTTCGAAGAGGGGTTCGTCCTTCTCGACACGATCGCCGGCCTTTTTGAGCCATTTGGTAATGGTGCCCTCAACGATCGATTCGCCCATCTGCGGCATGATTACGTCGGTTGGCATGAATCCTTCTCTCCGCACAAGGAAAATCGTCTTTGGGCGCTTACTGCCGGATTATAAATCTCAGAACGCCCGACCTGGACTTGGGAGCAGCTCCCGAGCACTGGTCCGCAGGGCCCATCAGGCCCGGACGGGCCGGCCGTTGGGGTTCACCAACCGCTCGACTTCCGCCGGAACCTCAAGTGGCGTGTCCTGTGCGGGAAAGCTGGGGGGTGCTGAAGTTGCTTGGGCGCGAAGAGCCGCGAGGTCTTCGACGGCAAGGATCTGCTGATCGAAGACCAGCCCGAATTGCCTTGCTGCCTGGTTCGCGATTCCTTCCAGTTGGTGGAAAGAATCCGATGCCGCTCTATCACCCTGAGAAATCCCGCGTGCCTCGATCTCGTCTTTCAAGCTCGTCACCGGGCGGTTGGTAATGCCGCAAGGATTGATAAGGCCGAAGTCGCGAAGATCGGTGGTTACGTTGAAAGCGAACCCGTGGGAGGTGATTCCGCGGGAAACGTGAATGCCGATTGCGCCGATCTTCCGTTCCCCTTTCGGCTCATCCTTGCTCATGGAGGCGCAGCTCTCAGTTGCGCTGCCAACCGCAGGGCACCAGACGCCGGTGAGGCCGCAGATGCGTCCCGCGAGCACGCCGTACACACCGCAGAGACGAATAAGTGCCTCTTCCATCATGCGAACGAAGTCTACGGGCCCGAGACGGTTGCCATTGGAATTGCGCAGACTGCGGAGGTCGAAGATGGGGTATCCGATGAGCTGGCCGGGACCGTGATACGTCACATCGCCGCCGCGATTGATTTCGTGGAGCGTGACACCGCGGCTCAAAAGCAGCTCATCCGACGCCAGAATGTTGGAACGATTCGCGTTGCGTCCAAGGGTCAGAACTGGAGGATGTTCGAGGAGTAGCAGAACGTTGTCGATCCGGTCCTGAAATCGAAGTTCCACAAGCTCTGCCTGCAGGTTGAGCGCTTCGTCGTAGGCCACGCGATCAAGATAGAGATACTGAATCATTCCTGTTTCATTCTAAGCCTCGTGCAAATTGGCGGCCCCCGGATTCGCGCCCAAAAGGAAGCGAATCCGCATTCGCGATACACTGGGTTCTGGCAGGAGGACCGGGCGGTCGCTGCCGGACGCTGGCGCAAGCCAGATTCCGGGGGAGGAAAGTCCGAACTCCGCAGGGCAGTGTGCCGGATAACGTCCGGGACGTGAGCGTCAAGGCTCATGGACGGCCAGTGCCACAGAAAAGAAACCGCCCGGGCTACCCCTCTCGCTTTCGGGCTTGAGGGCCTCCGGAGCCCCCGGAGGGGTTAGCCCGTCCGGCAAGGACTCCCGCCAGGGTAAGGGTGAAATGGTGCGGTAAGAGCGCACCGCTCCGTCTGTAAAGCCGGAGGCAAGGTAAACCCCACACGGAGCAAGACCAAATAGGGAGGGAAACGCTCCGGAAACGGTTAAAGCCAAGAGTCAGGCGGCGTTACGCATCGGCCCGATGCGTTCAGGCGACTCAAGCAATTGCCGAAACCTCCGGGTAGGTCGCTGATGAGTGTCCGCGGCAACGCGGCGCCTAGAGGAATGACCGCACACGACAGAATTCGGCTTACAGGTCCTTTTGCCGAATCACACATGACGGCCCCGGCGAACAATCTTCGCCGGGGCCGACCATTTTTAGGGGCGCAAAGCAGGTTCCCGCCTTTATCCGCTACCATCAAAACATGTTGCGTGTGAAGCGATTGGACGCGGCGGCCCGGCTGCCGGTTGTGGCGCACCCCGGAGAAGACCTCGGATACGACGTGTTCGCCCTCGAGGACAACGTCTTGGCCCCCCTGGCGACGGTCAAGATAAGAACGGGCATCGCTGTTGAGGCGCGCAACCCCACTACCGATATCCCGCTCGGTTTGCTGATCAGGGATCGTTCGTCCATGGCGGCCAGAGGAGTACTTACCACGGGCGGAGTGATCGACGCAGGTTACCGTGGTGAAATTCAGGTTTTGATGACCAACCTGGGCAAGACGGCACTGGATATCAAGGCCGGAGAAAAAATTGCGCAGATGGTTCCGGTCCCGGTGCTTACCGGACACGTCAAAGAAGTAGCGATCCTTGAAGAGTCGGCGCGTGCTGAAAAAGGATTTGGAAGCTCTGGCAAATGACTTGTTCGCCAAGAGGCCCCAGATCGTGCTCCAGGTGTGGCGGAACTGCTTGTCACAGCGGTACGTATCCTCTGTATCGGGTCTCTTGCATCTGGTTATACGTCCCCTCACATCCGCGCGATGCGGAGTTTACGTACACTGGAAAAACAGAATCAGGGCTTGGCAAGGAAAACTGAACCATGCAATTCAGTGAGGCACTTAAACTCGCACTGCAGTCCCTGTGGGGCAACAAGTTGCGGACGATCCTCACGCTGCTCGGCGTGGTGATGGGCGTGGCATCGGTCATCATGGTCATCACGATGGTGAACGGCGCAAACAGCTATGTCGCCAACAAGCTGTCGAGCCACGGTGCGGACGTTTTCTCAATTTCCCGCGCTGCCGAGGTGATCATGTCGCCTCAGGAGTACACAAAGTACCAAAAGCGCAAAATAATCACGTTTGAGGACTACGAGGCGGTTCGCGACAATTGCACAGAGTGCAGCGAAGTGGGCGCCATGCTCAGCCAATCCGGGGGCGTCCGTTTCAACGGTCAGTCCAGCACCGGGACAAGCATTCGGGGCATTACATGGACCATGCTCGACCTCAACAGCACCGAAATAGCTCTGGGACGAGGCTTTACTCCGGGAGATGAAGAGCACGCCGCCCACAATGTAATTGTTGGTTACGACATCGTCGACAACCTGCTGGGTGACGGGGACCCGATCGGCAAAGAGATTCGTGTCGATGGAATTTCCTACAACATTGTGGGCGTGGGTGCGCGGCTCGGCAAGATGTTCGGGCAGTCTGAAGATAACTGGGTCGTCGTTCCAATCACGACTTTCCGGCAAACCTACGGGACGCATGACACTATCAGCATTTATGCCCGTGCCGGCGGAGATGCTGCGGCGATGGAGCGGGCAGAAAACAACGTCAGGGTGCTGATGCGCACACGGCGTCACAATCCCCCGGGCAGCGAAGACGACTTCGAGGTCGAAACCAACGATACCTTTATGGATATCTGGAAACAGTTCACCGCGATCTTTTTTGACGTGATCGTTGGCATTGCATCGATATCGTTGGTAGTGGGCGGTATCGTCATCATGAACATCATGTTGGTGAGCGTAACGGAACGGACGCGCGAAATCGGAGTACGCAAGGCTCTAGGCGCTCGGCAGCGCGATGTGATGATGCAATTCCTGATCGAAAGCGCGACCATGGCGCTGGCAGGCGGAGCCATCGGTGTACTCATGGGAGTACTGGTCGCCAAGCTAATCACTCTCATCATAGGTTTTCCGACCAACGTCCAGGTTTGGAGCGTGTTGCTGGGACTGTTTGTCTCCGGTGCGACAGGAATTTTCTTCGGCGTATATCCAGCCAGCAAGGCAGCCAAGCTCGATCCAGTGGTCGCCTTGAGAGCAGAGTTGTAGCAAGAGCCAGGAGCACCTTTTATGGCACGAGGACAAGCGGGCGAATCGGTGAAGATGGCCCTGGATACGCTGCGAACCAACAAGCTGCGTTCCGGGTTGACGATCCTCGGCATCGTGATTGGCGTCACAACCGTGATCACAATATCTTCCATCATCAACGGACTCAATAATCGCGTAGCCGAATTCGCCGATTCGCTGGGCACCAACGTCCTCTGGGTATTCCACCTGCCGTTTGGGCCGGAAAAGCTGACAAGCGAAGAACTCACGCGCAAAAAACTCACGATTGACGACACCCTCGCAGTACGCGAGCTGCCTCACGTTGTGGCCGCGGATGCGATGCAGCGCTACGTGAAAGGTTTTTTTGTTGGCGGCATTAGCGTGAAGTATGAAGGCCGTAAAGTTGCAGGTTCAATTTTTGAGGCGCACACCGCGCAGGTTGCGGACACTACCAACACAACTTTGCAGGAGGGACGTTTCTTTACCGATGGGGAAGATCAACGACATGCCAAGGTAGTCGTTCTCGGTCACGATACGGCCGATGACCTCTTTTCTTCTGGAGAAGATCCTATCGGGAAAGAAGTCACCGTCGAGAGCAGTCTTTACACGGTCATTGGCGTCATGGATCCCCGAAAACAGCCCCTTGGCACGGGAAAAAATCCCAACGACAACAGCGTCTTCTTTCCGATTAATACCTTCCACGATCTGCACCCGGAAGTGACCGACCTCATGATCAACGCCAAGTACGACGATCCTAAAAACAAGGATCTTGTACAGGAAGAGATTCGTGAGTTGCTGCGCATCCGGCGCCATGTAAAGACGCAGGCCGATGACAACTTCGATATGTTTGGGCCGGACTCGTTGACCGAGCTGTGGGGCCAGATTACCGGCGGGCTAGTAGCGTTCATGATTGCCGTATCGAGCGTGGGATTGATGGTTGGTGGCGTTGGCGTCATGAATATTATGCTGGTGAGCGTGACGGAACGGACCCGCGAGATCGGAATCCGTAAGGCGATCGGGGCGACAAAGAGAACCATCCTCACGCAATTTACCACGGAAGCCATTACGCTATGCGCACTTGGCGGCGTCGTGGGTATTCTCGTGGGCGCGGTGCTTACCTGGATTGTTTATTTTCTTCCGATTGGATTGCCGGCGACTGTTTCTCCACTGTGGGTTTCCATCGGGTTTGGCGTCTCCTGTGGAATTGGGTTGCTATTCGGAATCTACCCTGCGTGGAAGGCTGCAAACCTCGATCCGATTGAGGCTTTGCGATACGAGTAGCGCCTTGAACCGTTTCTGACAAATTAGACTTGCTCCTGTGATCGCGCACCAGTTCGCCCATGCAGTGGAGATTGTCACCACCCTGCTCACGTTGGCCGGGATGGGGTATTTCCTGGTGTCTATGCTGGCGGCGCGCATCTATCTATATAGTCGGGGCAAACAAGCTGCCAACTTTGCGCCGAAGGTGAGTGTCCTTAAATCGTTGAAGGGATTGGATCCCGAGATGATGGCGGCGTTTCGGAGCCAGTGCATCCAGAACTACGCTGGGGACTTCGAAGTCCTTTTCGGAGTTTCGTCGCTCCAGGACCCTGCGGTTGCGGCGGTGGAACAGCTGAAAGCCGAGTTTCCGGCGGTCGCAATTCGGCTCGTCGAATGTCAGGAGCGGCTCGGCACAAACGGCAAAGTCAGCACGCTGGTGCAATTGGCGGAGCATGCACGGTTCGATTATCTGCTGATCAACGATTCCGACATTACCGTCTCTCCGCGCTACCTGGAACGGGTGATGGGGTGCTTCTCCGAGTCGCAAGGTAATGAGAATGCAGCAGTTGGGCTAGTGACGGCGCTCTATCGCGGCCGGGCCCATGAAACCCTTTTCTCGCGGTTCGAGGCGATGGGAATCGCGGCCGATTTCATGGCGGGGTTGCTGGTTTCAAAGATCATCGAGGGCGGATTGCACTACGGGTTGGGGTCGACGCTGGCGGTGAGCCGGGAGGCGCTGGAGAAGTCGGGCGGGCTGATGCCGCTTGTGAACTATCTGGCGGACGACTACGAGCTCGGGGCGCGGATCGCGAGGGCGGGCTATCGCGTGGCGTTGAGCGCGGAAGTGGTGGAAACGGGAATCCCCGCTTATGACTGGAAGGGGTTTGTCGACCACCAGTTGCGGTGGGCGCGGACGGTGCGAGATGCGCGGCCGGGGGGCTATGCCGGACTGCTGGTGACACATGGATTTGGGCTCGCTTTGTTGAACCTGATCGCAAGTGGAGTTAGCCCTTTGAGCTTGTGGTTATTGGGGTTAAGCTTCTTTTTGCGGTTGTCTCAGGCGATGATGGTGGGCGCGGAAGTGCTGGGGGATCACCAGGTGTTGGTGAATCTTTGGCTGCTGCCGCTGCGCGATGTTGTGGCCATGGGGTTGTGGGCTGCGGGGCTCACGGGAAACACGATTGTTTGGCGCGGGGAACGGTTCGTTTTGAAGGACGGGAAGCTGGGTTGAGTTTGGAGTTTTTCAATTTGCAGACTGCGGAATTTTCGGAACGGGGCTTTTTCCCGGTAAATGGCCTGAAATGTTCGAAAACATGTAACCCAAACCGTGCCAAATGTTCGAAAACGTTTGACCTAAACGCGCGAAATGTTCGATCAAATGGTTACGATTTTCGAGATACTAGACCCAGTAATTCCCTGAATTAGGCGTTTTGTAACCCAGCAATTTCCCATTCAATAACAAGTGTTCCACCGCAATTACTCGAGAGATTGCGAAAAGCGCGTTTTCGGTACTTTTCGTCCGTTGCCGACGTCGTGGGTGGATTACTTGGGCCAGACGGGGCTGACCTCAAGGGTGTTCAGGATGGGACTGTCCTGAAAGAGCTGGGCCTCTTCTCTCACGATGACCGGGACATCGCCGGGGACCACCCAGAGCTTGATATCGGGTGGGGCCTTGCCGACGAGCGGGGCGATCATGCCTTCCACGCCTCCAATTTCGATCTTGATGTTGAATGCCTTTGCCTTGTGCTCCAGCCCCGCGAGCGTGTAAGGCTCTTCTCCTGAGGGGGAGATTGCCATCCTGACGATGCGGGGTTTGGGCGCCATGACGAGCATGGACACGCGAGTTAAGGGCGCGTCGGCCTTTACATTCTTCACGATGGAACCGATGAGGCCGTTGTAGAGGTCCGGCGGCAGATTCATGTGGTTCGACGCGGCCTGATCCTTGCCGTTCTTGTCGGTGGTGTGGAAGGTGACCGTCGAGTGGGGGACATCAATCATGACATCCATGGGGTGGGGAAAGTATGGGCCCTTTTGGACATGGTGGTCGGAGACAAGCCGGAAGAAACCGCGCTGGGTAAAAATTGTGGTCTCATCGTCGACGGAGCCGTCTTTGAATCGGTAGACAATGTGGGCGTTGACCTGGGAGCCGCGCACGATCATGATGAGGTCTCCCGAGGCAAGGATCTTGCCATCGTTGTCGCTGAGCGAGAGAAAGCCGTGGACTGTGCCCTCGGGATAGTGCACCGGGATTGGGTCAGCGAATACGGCGGGGGACGCGATGGATGCGGCTACGGCGATCAGGCACGCCATGAGAATTCGGCGCAGCGGTTGGAATGTCCGTGCCCGGTTTGTTGATGGAATCAAGTTGAAGACCTCGTTTTTCTGACGTACGTTTTTTGATAAATTGCTGAGCCGGGCCATGTAGTGCCCTGCGCCCCGCCCTGTGCAAGCGGTGTGTAAGGGCCGCCAACTGGTGGCTACACAGGGTTTGATGCGCGGAATGAGCTTATTGCCGTGGAAGCGGTTTTCTTGTGGAGAGCCCGCAGGGGTTGGGGCTGAAGAGGCTGCGGAAAAGATTGGGGATTCGCGTTGTATTGAGAAGAACTGGCCCTCCGTGGCTAAAGCCACCGACGATTCTGTCGCTTTCTACGGGGGTTGAAACCCCCGACTCCCTCCGTTTTGGGTTTTTCCGCAAACTGTGAAGCCCGAGGTTTATTTCGCGTTTTCGGCACGACTAAAGTCGCGCCCTGTTACAAGCGCGGGGGGGAGTTTTGTTGTGTCCCACTCATCGAGCAAAAGACGCTCGATGAATGGGGCACGGCGCTTGTTACTACGATGTGGGCTTAGGAGCGAACTTTTTCTTGTAGTACGCGGTCCAGAAGTAGATGGCGGGGACGCCAATGAGGGTAGGCCAGAGCCAGACCCACCAGGCCGGGCCGAACCAGTGGCCGAGGTTGACGGCGGAAAAGGCCGTCATGGCGGCGATGTAGCTGGCGAGCATGCCCTGCAGGTGGTTAAACCACCAGAACATTTTTTCTTTCGGCGGCTTGACGAAGCTGCGGATGGATGCCGAAGCAAGCCGCATTCCCAGAAGTCCGAAGACGACGGAGACGATGCTGACCGGGTGGCCAGCAATGAAGATGAGGCCTACGCGCATCAAGCGGGGTTGAAGAAAGCCCATGAGGAACAGCAGAAAGCTGGACAGAAGGGTGACGATGGCGGCCAGCCAGTCCCAGACGGCGGGGCGCTGGCCTTGGTACATCTGCTTCAGATAGAGAACACGGTAGGCGGCAAAGGCCGCGTAGAAACTGAACACCGAGACCATGGCGAGGAAGTAGACGGGGAGAGCGAAGGAGAGGATGAGCGCCGTGGCTCCGACGCCGGCCATGGCCCAGAAATAAATGCTTCCCCAGCGCCGATGGGTCTTGCCGCCTTTGGCGGTGAGCAGGGCCACGGGAGCGCACACGAAGCCGACGGTGCCGCAGGCAATGTGGATGGCGAGCAGAATTCGGAGGGGCATTGCCCAGTTGGGGTGCATGCGGTTCCTTCTCCTCACAATACCATCGGATGAGTTGTTGGGGATGGGTTGGCAGGGGCTGAAGAGGCTGCGGAAAAGATCGGGGATTCGCGTCGTATTGAGAAGAACTAACCCTCCGTGGCTAAAGCCACCGACGATTCTGTTGGCTTTATACGGGGGTTGAAACCTCCGACTCCCTCCGTTTTGGGTTCTTCCTCAACCTGTGAAGCCCGACGTTTATTGCGCGTTTTCGGCACGACTAAAGTTGTGCCCGGATACAAGGCGCGAAGGAGAGTTTTGCTCTGTCCCACTCATCGAGCAAAAGACGCTCGATGAATGGGGCACGGCGCTTTGTTCCGAGGATGCGTTCCCGGATTCAACAGCAAGACCGGGGGGCACCGGGAATTAATCGCCGGTGGTGGGGCGGGCTGCCCGCTGAGTTTGGCGGCGGTCGACGGGAGTGATGTCTTCCGAGCGGATGGCAACGGGGTCGAAGGAAAGACAGGCGCCGAGTTCGTCAAAGTTTTTCTGCCAACGGGGGCGGTCATCTTCCGAAACCGAAGCGAGAGCGTAGGAAGAGGTGCGGAGGATTTCGTACCAGATGTTCTGCGCCTGCCAGAGATTGTGTTCGAAGGGGAGCTCGGTGAGAGTGCGGGCAAGGTTGAGAGCGCGCTCGAGGACTTCAAGCGAGCCGGGGGCCATTTGGAGCTCGACCATGGCGCGCTTCATACGCTGATCGGCGATGTAGGAGAGGGTCGTGACTTCAAGCTGGACTTGATCGGTTTTTGCGAGGGTGAGGTAGGAGCGGAGCTGGGCCTGGTTGATGGGCGTGGTTTCTAGCACGCGGCGAATTCCGGCGTTGACGGCGAAGCCGGCGGCGAGAGCGAGGGCGGGCGGCTTGGGCAGGCCGGTGACGGAGAGATAGCGGAGCAGGCTGGCGTGATCCTGATAGATGGTGGTGAGAGAGCCTTCGATGTCAGACAGTGTGGAGTTGAGGATGAGGGAGACGATGCGGCGCTGCTCATCGCGGAAGAGCGAGGTGAGCGAGTAGTCAACGCTGCCGTAGTAGTGGTCGAGCATGCGGATGGCGCCGGGGAAATCGGCAGATTGCACTTCGGAGGCAGCGTGCTCGGCGAAAGTTTCGAAACCCTCAGCGTCGGCATCGACGTATGGCTTGACGGCGGCGGTGATGTTCTGGTCGCCGAAGTGGAGCACGGCGAAGGAGAAGGTCTGCGTGTTGCCGGTGATGGCGCTGGTGATTTGAGCACGGCCGACGGCGAGGCGTCCGCGGCCTGAGGTTGAGATGTCGTAAGAGATGCGGCGGACGTGAAAGCAGAACAGATCCGTCTCCTCAGAAAACGTGGAGAAGACGGAGCTGATGGCGTAGTGGGCGGCGACTTGCTCGAGTTTGAGCTCCATGGTGGCGACACAGGCCTTGTAAATGAGCGCGCCGTCGCCGGCGGCGGGAACATTGGATTTTGCTTCGGCGAGGCGAGCGAGAAACGCGGGCTCGAGGAGGGCGGCCTGATTTGAGAAGAGGTGCTGAGCGAGCTGCAGAACGCGCGCTGCATAAGCAATGATCTGCACGGTTTCAATGCCGGAGATATCGTCAAAAAACCAACCGCAACTGGTGTACATGAGCTGAGCGTGGCGCTGCATCTCCATGAGCTCGAGGGCGCGAACCTGTTCGCCGGGGGCGAGGTCGTGAGTGGCGTGGGCGGTTAAGAAACGGGCGACAGATTCGGGACTGCGATCGAGAAGGACCTGGATATAGGCATCGCGGGCGGCCCAGACGTCGTGAAAGAGGACCGCTCCGGCGGCCTCCGTGAAAGGGACGAGTGAGTCGCGGAGTTCATCCAGTGCTTCGCGGAGAGGTTGACGCCAGAGCTGATTGAAACCGGGCGCGCCGCCATTGCATCCGCAGTTGGAACGCCAGCGCTCAATGCCGTGAGCGCAGCTCCAGGAAGTATCTTCGACAATTTCGCACTCGTACTCGGGTGGGAACTTTTCAAGGTAACTGCCGTAGTTGATGAGCGTGACGGTCTTGTCCTGTTCCAGCAGGCGAAGCATGTACGCGAGGGCCATTTCGCCATAGCGATGATGATGTCCGTAGGATTCTCCGTCAGTGGCTACGTGGACAAGCTGGGGCTGCGTGCTGTCATTGAAGCCGCCTTTGAGACGCGCGGCGAACGCTTCGCCGGAGTTGAGCAAACCTTCAAAAGCGATGGCGCGAGAGACGGGGCCGTTGTAAAAGAAGACCGCGATCTTTACGCCGGATGGTAAACGGACGAGATAGGGACGGGTGGTGTCGACGGAGGCGTCGGGCGTGTCTACCCAATCAGTTTCGACTGCGGCAGGATCGCCGGGAGCGGGGGAAGGGCTGTGGGCACGGATGCGCTTGCACTGATGCGGGGCGAGCACTGTGAACTTGATGCCGTGCTGGGCGAGAAGCTCGAGGGACTCAGAATCGGCCGCGGTCTCTGCAAGCCACATTCCTTCAGGCTGGGCGCCGTAGTTGTTTTCGTAGTCGGCGATGCCCCAGCGAATCTGGGTGCTGCGATCGCGGCGGGCGGCGAGGGGCAGGATCATGTGGTTGTAAACCTGCGCCATGGCGGAGCTGTGCCCGTGATAGGCTTTGCGGCTTCGGCGTTCGCCGTCGAGGACCATGCGGTAGGTGCGGGGGGCGTTTTCGCGGAGCCAGCTTAGAAGAGTGGGTCCGATGTTGAAGCTGATGCGCGCGTAGTTGTTGACGATGCGGATGATCTGATTCTTGACGTTGACGACACGGGCCGCGCCGTTGGGGGCATAACACTCCGCACAGATGCGTTCGTTCCAGTCGTGATAGGGCGCGGCTGAGTCCTGCGTCTCGACCGTCTCAAGCCACGGGTTCTCGCGGGGCGGCTGGTAGAAGTGACCGTGGACGCAGATGAAACGTTTGCTGGGAGCCATCAATTTTTCCGTTATCAAATGGATTAGGTGCGACGAAGGCGGCCGTACTGGTTATTGTAGGCTGGACCGGCCGGAGGGCGGGGTGGACTTGGCGAGGTCGCAGGCGCGCCAGAGGTACCAAGTGGCGACGGAGCGGAAAGGCGCCCAGCGCTTTCCTCTTTTGAGCAGGACTTCGGGCTTGGGCAAGTCTTTCGCTTCAAGGGCGCGAGTTTTGGGGAGACGCATGAAGGTGAGCGCGTAGCCTTTGCGGACACCGTAGTCGGATACGGGGAAAACATCTGGGCGGCCCATGCGGAAGATGAGGAGCATTTCAACGGTCCAGGGACCAATACCACGGACGGCGGTGAGACGCTCGATGATTTCCGCGTCAGACATTTTGCGGATGGCGGCGTGAGTAGGGACGGTGCCGTCGAGTGTACGGGCGGCGAGATCGCGCAGTGCCTTGATCTTGTTGCCGGAGACGCCGGCTGCGCGGAGGGGCTCGTCGGGGGTGTTGATGAGCATGTGGGGAGCTGGGTCGCCGCCGAAGTACTCGCGGACGCGGCGATGGATGGTGGCCGCGGCTTTGCCGTGCAACTGCTGGTAGAGGATGGACTCGACGAGCGATTCGAAGGGTGAGGGAGCGTCATCAAGGCGGAGCAGGAAGGGGCCTACACGCTGGATGAGGCCGGAAAGTTTGGGGTCGGCGGCCTGGAGGTGGGCGATGGCCTCGGTTGGATCAAACGGAAGTTTGCGGCGGCGGCCGTCGTGGATCATGGGAGGAGTTTAACGCACAGGGATATGCGTTTCGGGCGGGTGCTTCGGGTGGGGTAGTAGGATGCTAGAAGTCCACAGGAGCAAAGGAGAAACGGAACCATGCAAAGAAATCAAATTGGGCTCGCAATCATTGCGCTTTTCCTGGGAATTACGGGAATGGGAATATCAACTGCGAACGCCAGGCCGCTGGGTGCGGGCGCTGAGGGTACTGGTCAGTACGGTGGTCAGGCTAACGACCGGGGAGGCGGTCAATACGGAGGCGACTGGGACAGTCCTCCCGGAGAAATGCAGGACATCCAGCGCCAAGGGTTTCGAGACGGGATCATGGGTGCGCGGAACGATTTCGACAATCACAGGCCGTGGAACGTGAACAACCGCGACGAATATCGGCATCCGCATGTGCCGCGGGGGCAGCGGGATGCCTACCGGGATGGATTCCAGCGGGGATATGAACGAGGGGAGGCTCACCTGACAGGGCAGGACCAAGGACCACCGCCGGGATTTGGCCGTGTGCCGCCGCCGGAGATGGGACATGGACCGGATGGGGATCGCGGGCCGGGGATGGGACCTGGAATGGGACCGGGAGGGCCAGGGCCGCAACCGGGAATGGGCATGGGGCCGGGGGGCGACGTGCGCCGGCACGGATTTGAGGAAGGGATCGAGGGTGCGCTGCGCGATCTGGACAATCATCGCCAGGCGGACCTGGACAATCGCGATGAGTTCCGGAATCCGAATGTCCCTTTTGAGCTGCGGGATGCTTACCGGGATGGATATCGCGCGGGATATGCGCGAGGCATGGCGGCTCTGGCAGGCGGACCGGGAGATGACGACCGGTTTCGTGGTCCGGGGAGCGATCTACGGCGGCGGGGGTTTGAGGATGGAGCAGAAGGCGCGATCCGGGACTGGGATAACCATCGCAATTGGGATGCGAATGGCCGCGATGAGTATCGGCATCCGGTGAACATTCCGCGCGAAATGTGGGACATGTACCAGGACAGCTATCGGCGGGGATATGAGCGCATGTCAAGGGAACTGTCGGGATATCAGGACCGGCGCTAAAAAGGACAAAGCGACAAAAGACAAACGAAGTGCATTGAGGGGCTCCGAATCGGGGCCCCTCGATGTTTATATTGGTTGCGAACATGCGCAGGGAGGAAAGCAAAGATGAAACGCCGCGATTTTGTGAAAGCGATGTCGATTGTGGGAGCGGGGCTGACGCTGGGGCAGAAGAGTTCGCTTCTTCTGAATTCAGAGGAAATTCAGCCGAATGCTGCAATCAAGCGGGTTGCGGTGATGTTCAAGTGCCACTTTGACGCGGGTTTCATTGATACGCAGTACAACGTTGTGCACAAGTACTTCAACCAGTACTTTCCTCATGCGATTGAGATTGCGCGGGCTGCGAACGAAGGTGGCAAGCGGCGCTACGTTTGGACGACGGGATCGTGGCTGCTGTTCGAGTATCTGGAACAGGCATCGGCTGCGGATCGAAAGACGATGGAAGATGCGATTGCGCGGGGCGACATTGCGTGGCATGCGTTGCCGTTTACCTGGCAGACAGAGATGCTGGATCCTTCGATGATTGAAGGGAGCCTGGCGATTTCAGGAGCGCTGGACAAGCGCTTCGGGAAGGTTACGACGGGCGCAAAGATGACGGACGTGCCGGGACACACACGGGGGATTATTGCTCCGCTCCAGAAGCACGGCGTGGGATTGCTCGAGATCGGAGTGAATAGCGGATCGACGGCTGCGAAGCTGCCGCCGCTGTTCCTGTGGAAGGATGCGTCGGGCGCAAGTTTGCCGATGATGTACCACAGGGATTATGAGGGGATTGCACTGGTTCCGGGATCGGATGTTGCCATAGTGACACGGGTGGGGCAAGACAACAGCGGCCCGCATTCGGCGGAGGAAATCGCAGAGATTTACAAGGACCTGGCAGCGCGGTTCCCGAACGCGGAGATTACGGCCGGGAGTTTGAGTGACTTGGCGAATGCTGTTGCTCCGCACAGAGACAAGCTGCCAGTGGTGACAGAAGAGATTGGCGACACGTGGATTCACGGATGCGCCAGCGATCCGAAGAAGGTGGCGCGTTACCGGGAAGTAGCGCGGCTGCGCGAGAGCTGGATTGCGAAGGGCGCATTTGCCGTGGGCGATGCGACGGACCTGGCTCTGCTGCGGCACGTGGTGCTCGAGGCTGAACACACGTGGGGCGCCGATACAAAGACGTGGCTGGATTTTGACAATTACGAGCCTGCGGACCTGCACAAGATGCTGGAGACAAAGAAATACAGGGTCGTTGAGTTTAGCTGGATTGAGAAGCGGCAGGACTTGATGGACGGCATAGAGACTCTACCTGAAGCGTTGCGCGAAGAGGCGAAGGTGGCGATCGATGACCTGGAAGCGCGATGGCCGATTGTGTCGCCGAAGGCTGTGGCGGTTGAGGCCGGACATTCGATTGAGACGGAGCATTTTGTTTTAGGGATCGATGGGAAGACGGGCGCGATTACGCGGCTGAAGAACAAGGCGACGGGAAAAGAGTGGGCGAGCGCTGCGAATCCTGTTGCGCTCTTCACGTACCAGACGCTTTCCAACGAGCACTTTCTGCAGTTCATGCGCGACTATCTGACGACGAAGGCGGATTGGGCGGCGAAGGATTTCGGCAAGCCGAACATCGAGCGGTATGGAGCGAAGGATCAGGAATGGAATGCGGAGGCTGCGGAGGTCTGGGTGGAAGAACAGGCCGAGGGGCATCGTGTGCTGGTGAAGTTGACGATCAAGGATGATGAGGCGTTTCGTTCGGGTCGGGCGGCGTATCCGCAGGCAGCGTTTGTAGAGTTGGTGTTGCCGAAGGCGGAGGCGCGGATTGATTTGACGCTGAGTTGGTTTGGCAAGCCGGCGACGCGGATGCCGGAGGCGCTGTGGCTGACGTTCAATCCGATTGCCGAGGAGCAGAAGGGCTGGAAGCTGGAGAAGACGGGCGAAGCGATTTCTCCGTTCGATGTGGTGACGTCAGGGAATCGGCATATGCACTGCGTGCAAAAGGGATTTGCTTACGAGCACGGCGCGGACAAGTTTGAAGTGGAGACGCTGGATGCGCCGATTGTGGCGCTGGGGGAGCGGTCGGCGTTGCTGTTTTCGAATGAGCAACCGGATTTGAGCAAGGGAGTGCACTCGTGTTTGTACAACAACACTTGGGGGACGAATTACATCATGTGGTACGGGGAAGATGTGCGGGCTCGGTATGTTTTGCGGGGGTGAGTTGGTTGACCGGGAAGTAAGTGACGGATTGGCGACGAACCGACCAGAACACTGAAACTTGGCTCCTGCATCGCGGAGCTTTAATTCGACGACGTGGGTCCTTCGGAAGCCAATTTCTTCAACTTCCATCGTGGCAGCGGAGAAACGAAGCCGTCAGGTTCGTCCCTGGAGAGATCTACATCAAAAACCTTGAGGCTGTTTGAATTGATGTTGATAGCCCAAGTCTTTTTCAGTTTGTTGCAATAGATGTAGTCGTAGCTGCTGAGTATCATGTCCAGTCCTACGTTGTAATCGAAGGTTTGATTATTCGGGAACTGCGCTTGCCCATTGGATTCAAAGACGTACTGTTGCCCTCTCTCATCTTGATAGGTGCCAGCAATTGTCGCCTCATTAGACCATTTCTGCCAGTCACCAACGTAGTGAAATTGCATCGAGGAAGTGTCGCTCGTGAGAACGAACCTTTCGCTATCGAGGACACGGATTGAATAGTGAGAGTTGTCCAAAACGACTGTCCCGTCGGCTGCCGGGCGAAGCGGATCTGATCCTTCATGGAAGTTGTAGCAAATCGTCAGGGATGGACCGTCTTTACCGCTCTCAATTGTGATGATCTCAACAGCCTCATTCTTTCCGGCCGCCATTTTTCGCCATGATTTCAAGGGAGAGCGGGTCTCGGTGATGGCCTGGATATACTCCTCGCGCATCTAGTCACCGGATTTTAGGGACTGCCATTCCGGTCGTTCAGCTCCTCGTGGCATGGGATGGCACGCGCTTAACAGGCAAAACAGCGGGAGCAAAGCCATTGCCAAAGGGGCCAGATGGTTTGAGCAAGTTTTCATAAAATTAGGACTGAGTTCTTTTTACCACTCGGCGCTGTCGTCGTCGGTCTCGTCGTGGGTGCAAGCGACGCTGAGCTGGCCTCAATCGTGTTCCTGGTGGATCACCGGCAATTCGGAAGTGACCACTTTTGCGGACCTTGGGGTTTAGTGAACTGTGAGCCACCCTTTCGCCCGCAACCACCCCACAACCTAAGACCTGTTTGTGGGGGCCGCGGTAAGTCGAAAGGATGGGGCACGGGGCTTTGGGGGTGGGGCAGGTGTTTGAAAGGCGCGAGGTGGAGTTTGTTCTTTCCCACTCATCGCACGATGAAGCTCCACCCCACGGACAAAGAGCTGTCCGCGGGGACCCCGGCTGTGCGATGAATGGGGCACCCGGCGAGCCCGGCGTTTGCAATCGTAACGTTATCGGCTTTGAGGCGACTGGCATCCGGCGGGCTTATCCATGTAGGAGCGCATGATCGCGGCTAGATCTCGCTTCATGAGGGAAACGCGGCCGGACACATCTGTGAGCATGCCGATCCTGTTTGACAGGTCACTGATAGAAACTTTGACTTTCGGGTCGGAGCTTGAGGTGAGAGCGGCGACCTGGGCGGCCGTCGCGGATGATGCGCCAATCCGGCCGGACTGAACCCACTCTGCTTTCAATTGCTCGATACGGGCACCTCGCGGTGGGTCCTGATCCGCGGGGACTGCCTGAAGATACTGAAACACCGTGGGCGGAAAATAGGTGTTCAAAACCGGTGTGCCGTCGAAGAGGGGAGCGAGCATATTCGGGATATCCCCAACCGTGCCATTGGGCCCGTTCTGCTTCCTGGTGGCTACGACGGAGAAGATGGTGGAAGCAACTCCGGCGCCGATGCCAAAACCATCTCCAATGTTATTTGTTCTGCTGCCCAAGGTATTGAATTGTGTCGCGCTCACCATGGCTCCGGCCGCAGAGCCAGTAATGAGGGCAGCTGTGTTGAACTTGGCGACAGAGTTGTCACGCTTTGCCTGCAACGAAGTGCGCAGGTTCGACAGCTGGCCCTGCTCATTGGCAATCTCCGCGAGAACGCCGTCCACATCCAAGGTGGCGGACTGAATCTCTTCAAGCAGCTGTTGGCGAATCGTGAGTTCTTCAAAACTCGCGGGGGAGCCGCATCCTCTTGCCGCCTTCGCGCTGGCGAGCTTCTGCAAGAGAGGCTGGATGCCGAGGATTCGTGCGGTCTGTTGAGAGACCGCGGAAGACGGAGGCGGAGCGCTCGCAGCTTCCGCGGGAACGGCAGCTTCTCCGCATGCAAGCTGAGCGGCTGAAAGCAGGATGGCTATCATTAACAAGCGGGACATGGGTAACCTCCAATGAGCTTGGGGGAATTCGTTCTCCGTGCCATTATGCCTTTAGATTGTGTTCTGCTGATTGGATTTTCCTGCTGCGCTTTTGGAAAAGCCTGCGTAGAGAGAGGAAGAATTTGAACCGGCAGACAATGAGAACCGAAGGCGTGGCGAGCGATGCAGGAGGATGAATGACAGACACGAAGACGCTGATTGAGCAGGCATACCGAGGATTCAACAGGCGGGACATGGACGGTGTGTTGGGCCTGATGACCGAGGACGTGAGCTGGCCCAAAGCGGCAGAGGGCGTCAAGATCGTTGGAAAGGAAGCGATCCGCGCGTATTGGACGCGGCAGTGGGGCGAAGTGGATCCGCATGTCGAGCCGATTGCGATGACCGAGGGAGAGGGAGGCAAGATTCGCGTCCGGGTACACCAGGTCGTCAAGAGTCTCGCAGGGGATGTTCTTGCGGATCGTGAGGTTCTGCATGTGTATACAGTGGAGGGCGGATTAATTGCAGCGATGGATATTGGGGATGAGGTTGAGGCGAGCGCTGGTTAGACCGCGGCGTTTGCTGCGTCGATCCTGGCAGGGGCTAAAGCCCAAGATTGTTTATGGCTTTTGCGGCACGAGTAAACTCGTGCCCTGATACAAACCGCCGCAGCGAGGGCGATTCGTCGCGCGCGGAATGGCGTTTTGGCTGATTCAAAAACTTTTCTGTTGATTCATTGTGGGACTGGGTGGGAGCGGAGATTGGAACTGCAGGCGCGTTCGCGGCTGGCGCTTGTACCATGGATGGAAGCGATCCAACAGGAGCTCCTAGATTATGAAGATGCGACCGGGTTCACAGACGGGATTTCTGCTTTGCGGCAAAGAATGGACCGACGGAGAAACACTGGAGGTTCGGTCGCCGTGGGACCAGGGGCTGGTGGGGAAGGTTACGGTGGCCACCAGGGCCGATGCGCGACAGGCGGTGAATCACGCGGTTGCGAGCCTGCGCCGTACACGCGCGCTGCCGCGCTGGAAGCGGCGCGAGATTCTGGAAGATGTGGCCGCGGCGCTGATTGAGCAGAAGGAACGGTTTGCGCAACTGCTGGTAGCAGAGGCGGGCAAGCCGATCAGGGCGGCGCGCGTGGAAGTGGATCGCGCGGTGGTGACGTTCAAGACAGCGGCGGAAGAAGCGGCGAGGCTGGGCGGCGAGAGCCTTCCGCTGGATCTGACAGAAGGCAACGAGGGGCGCTGGGGGCTGGTGCAGCGTTTTCCGGTGGGACCGGTGCTGGCGATTACTCCGTTTAATTTTCCGTTGAACCTGGTGGCACACAAGCTGGCTCCAGCGATGGCGGCGGGATGCCCCATCATTTTGAAGCCGGCGCCGCAAACGCCGTTTACCGCGCTGGCGCTGGGCGAGGTGATTTTGAAAGCTGGCTGGCCGGAAGAGGCGCTTGCGGTTCTGACGCTGAACAATGCGGACACCGCATGGATGGCAGAGAAGGAAGACCGGGTAAAACTGGTGAGTTTCACGGGCTCAGCCAAGGTGGGCTGGGAACTGAAGGCGCACTCCGGACGGAAGCGCGTGCTGCTGGAACTGGGCGGCAACGCGGCGTTGATTGTGCACGGAGACTGGCCCGACCTGGAAGAGGCGGCGAGACGCACGACGCATGGAGCGTTTGGATACGCAGGACAAGCGTGCATCAGCGTGCAGCGTGTTTATGTGCAGCGCTCGGTTTTTCAATCGTTCCTGTGGAAGGTTGTGGAGCATGCGTCGAAGCTGGTGATGGGCGATCCGTCGGACGAGGCGACGGAGGTGGGTCCGCTGGTGAGGCCGAGCGATGCGGAACGCGTGGAGCAGTGGGTGAAAGAGGCCGTGGAAGGCGGCGCCAAGCTGCTTGCCGGTGGGAAGCGGCAAGGCTCCATGATGGAGCCAACGATTTTGACGGGAACCAAGCCGGGCATGAAGGTGCGCGATGAAGAAGTGTTTGGGCCGGTGTTGTCGATTGAGCCTTACGAGGACTTTGAAGAAGCACTGGCGGAAGTGAACCACTCAAAGTATGGATTGCAGGCCGGGCTGATGACGCGCGATGCGGGGCGGATTCTTACGGCTTATCGCGAGCTGGAAGTGGGCGCTCTGATTGTGGGCGACACGCCGAACTGGCGGCTGGATCCGATGCCATACGGAGGCGTGAAGGATTCAGGGCTGGGACGCGAAGGCATTCGCTACGCGATGGAAGAGATGACGGAGCCGCGCATGCTGGTGATGGCGGGGCTTGGGTAGGGAATGGAAGGAGCCGGTGGGCCGGCTTCCGTTCCCTATTTGGATTTGGACTTGACCTTGTGCGCGGCCCAGCGCTTGCGTTGCGCGTCGGCGATGCGCTTGCGGGCTTCAGGGCTGAGGCGGTTTCTGGTTTTGCTTTTCTCGGGTGCCGGAAGAGCTTTGAGTGCTGAGGCGCTGGTAGGGCCGAGGCCAACAAGCAGGGCGCGGGCTTGCGTTAGACGTGCGATTTCAGCATCGATTTGAGCAACGATAGAATTTATGGCCATAAGAGAAGAATAAATTATGGGGGCGGTTTTTCGCAGGATTGACCGTAAATGGAAGATGAAGTCTTAGCCTTGAAGGCTGGTCCCTTCTCCGCGATCGATGAGCAAAAAAGGGACGGACTCGATGAGTCCGTCCCTTTTGTTTGCACGGATTTGGATGGGGCGAGTTAAGCGCCTAGATATTCGACGTGCACGTACGTACCGAGGCGGACGTTGTAGGCGAGATACCAGCCGGGGTGGTCAGGATCGTCGTAGATGACGATCTGATCGGAGTCCCAGAACCAGCCATCGCAGAAGGCGAGGTCGGCCGCCGCTACATCCCAATACCAGCCGTTGAACCAGAAGCGCGATGGACCGCCGCCCGCGAGAACCCAAACATGGGAGCGGCCGAAGCCGCCCGTGAAGCGGCCGTGGGCGAACGGCTGATCGACGTGATAGCGAGGATCGTCACGACCGGTGTCGTGACCGACCCAGGTCTTTCCGTTGTCCACGTGAGGGGCGTCCGGGTGGCCGGGCTGGTCAACATAATTGCGCTGGGCCTGTGTGGGATTATCGGCCCTGGCGGGAGCGGACGGCATGGGTGCGTTATGGGCAGGCTGTTGAGCCTGACGCATGGGCGCGGGGCCGCGAGACGGGATTGGCGGATGTCCCCCACGGTTCTGCGCGAAGGCTGGGATGGAAAGAAGAAGCAAAGCTAGCAAAATTGGTTGGGCTATTTGGGTGAGCTGAACGTTTTTCATACTGATCCTCCTGATGCCGCGTGGCGCGTAATCGAGTCTGGGCCAGCGCCGCGACATCCAGAACTACCTTAGTAGGAACACGGAAACGGGAGCAAGGTTTTGGTGATCAAGTGAAAAGCCCCGCGGCCTGAGGAGGCAGCGGGGCTTGAGGGCTAATTGCGGTGGGTTCAGCCGGCGACGGCGACCGGGGCGCGGCGCCAGGCATAGAGGGGGAACTGGTTGGCGAGCTCGGCAACCTGGAGGCGAATGCGGTCCAGCGCGGCATCGTCGTTGCGGACTTCGAGGGCCTTGGCGATCCAGGCACCGATGGTGCGCATCTCGGACTCCTTCATGCCGCGTGTGGTGAGAGCGGGCGTGCCGACACGAATGCCGGACGGCTTGAGGGGCGGGTTGACGTCGTAGGGAATGGAGTTCTTGTTGACGGTGATGCCGGCCTTGCCTAGGGCGAGCTCTGCCTCAGAACCGAGGATGCCTTTCTGGAAGACGTCGACGAGCATTAGGTGATTGTCTGTTCCGCCGGAGACGATGCGGAAGCCGGCGCCTGCGAGGGTATCTGCAAGCACCTTGGCGTTGGCGACGATTTGCGCGGCGTAGGTCTTGAAGTCAGGGCGCAGTGCCTCAGCAAAGGCGACTGCCTTGGCGGCGACGATGTGCACGAGGGGACCACCCTGCTGGCCTGGGAAGACAGCCTTGTCGACGGCGGCCGCGTGCTCCTGCCCGCAGAGGATGAGGCCGGCGCGGGGTCCGCGAAGGGTTTTGTGCGTGGTAGTGGTGGTGATGTGCGCGTGAGGCACGGGCGAAGGATGCACTCCACCAGCGACGAGGCCGGCGATGTGGGCCATGTCGAAAATGTAGAAGGCGCCGACTTTGTCGGCGATTTGGCGCATGCGGGCGAAGTCCCAAAGGCGGGGGTAGGCGCTGCCGCCACCGATGATGGCTTTGGGCTTTTCGCGGACGGCGATGGCTTCGAGCTCGTCGTAGTCGATGAGCTCGGTGTCTTTGCGGACCTGGTAGAAAGTGGGCCGATAGAGCTTGCCGCTGAAGCTTAGGCGGTGGCCGTGGGTGAGGTGGCCGCCGTGGGAGAGGTCGAGGCCGAGGATGGTGTCGCCGGCCTGCAGGACCGCTGCGTAGGCCGATGCGTTGGCCTGAGAGCCCGAGTGCGGCTGGACGTTGGCGTGCTCGCTGCCGAAGATCTGCTTGGCGCGATCGCGGGCGAGGTTCTCGACCACGTCCGCGTACTCGCAGCCGCCATAGTAGCGGCGGCCTGGGTATCCCTCAGCATATTTGTTGGTGAAGATGGAACCGGCTGCCTCGAGAACTGCCTCGGAGACAAAGTTCTCGCTGGCAATCATCTCCAGGCCCTCGTGCTGGCGAAGGGTTTCATGGTCAAGTGCGGCAGCGACTTCAGGGTCGGCCTGGGCGAGGGTGCGAGACATTGGGTCAGTCATACAGGAATTTTACGGCAAACGGGGGCTCTGGAAATCTGGTTGATTGAGGGAAGATTGGCGGCTCTGGAAGGTGCTGGTGATTGCCGGTATTCTGGTAGGAGACTGTGTGGACGGGCTAACCGGGCTTGACTCTGGGCTTGGATAGGCGAAAGCGCGGAAAACACAGGGGTTGGACGAGAAGGATTGTGAAATGACCTTGTCACCGGGAATCATGTCGGCGGTTGCCACGCTAGCGGGGATGGCGGCCGTGTTTGTTTGGCGGATTCGCGAGGGGCGGACCGCGGTGACGACCCGGAAGATCCTGATCCCGCCGCTGGGGATGGCGACTGGCTTCTGCATGTTTGTAGTTCCGGGATTCCGCGTGCCGCTGATGTGGGCCATTCCGGCGTTTCTGATTGGCGCGATTGCGCTTGCCTGGCCGCTGCTGGCCACTTCACGGTTGGAACGCGACGGCGATGCCATCATGATGAGGCGTTCGGGCGCATTTTTCGCGGTGGTGATTGTGCTGGCGGCGATCCGGTTTGTGGCGCACACCTACCTTGACACCGTGATCACGGTGGAACAGACGGCGGGGTTGTTCTTCGTGCTGGCGTTCGGGATGATTCTTCGATGGCGGTTGAACATGTTTCTTGAGTTTCGCGCGCTGACGGCGAGCACGGCGGAATAGACGGGGGCAGTCGTAAGGGGATTGTGGCCAGTTTGGGTGATTTTTTCTGGGCGAGGAATCTGCTATGGTCTCTGGTAAATGGCCAAAGAAATGACCGGAAAACGATGTGCAGCCATCCTGTCGGTGGCGATATTTGTGGTGTTCCTGTTGACGATGGGGCAAATTGCTCGCGCACAGCAGACTGGCGCGCTGGGCGCGGGAATTGACGCGGGGCTGCTGGTGAAGGCGAATGGCGGCGATGCTGCGGCGCAAGTATCCGTTGGAGAGAGCTACCAGGCGGGCAACGGCGTTCCCAGGGATTTGCAGCAGGCAGCAGTCTGGTACCAGAAGGCGGCCGATAAAAATAATTTGAGCGGCGAGCTGCATATCGCCGCGCTTTATCGCGACGGCGGCAAGGGATTTGCGCGCGACATGACGCAGGCGGCAGTGTGGTTCCAGAAGGCTGCGGACCAGGGCGATGTGGAAGCGGAAGCGACCATGGGCACTCTCTACTCAATGGGTCAGGGCGTGCAACAGAACTACGCAGAGGCTTATTACTGGCTGGACCTGGCGGCAGCGGTGAAGGGTCCGAAGCAGGAGATGTATGCGGCGCACCGGCAGATGATGGGCGAGCACATTACTGCGGATGAATTGGACCTTGTGCAGCAACGTGCGGCGACGTGGAAGGCTGCGCACCCGCGGGGATAAGGCAAAGAGGCATTGGAATTCAGCCCGGTTGCTTCAGGTCCTGCTCGGCAACTGCGAGTACGCGGCCATTTCCACGATCGACGAGAAAAACAATTAGCCGCATAGGGCCTGTTTGTTTCTCTTCGTTTGAAAACGGAGCGGACAACTGAATCGGGCGGCCGTCGGCGAAGACAACACCAAAATCCTTGAATACCCGGGCCACGGCCACATGATGAAGTGTGCGGCCGGCATTTTCTCCGCGCGTCACCTCAGCGTGCGTTTCATTTGCGGCGAGAACTGCAATGAGATCGCCCTTCGTTCCTGCAGGAATGCGCACGGCAAAATGGACGTCGCCGTGAGCCCATTGCGTTTTTTCAATGGCTAGATCAAGTTTGGGGACGGTCATTGCGTGGACAACGGCATGCGTGAGCGCCGAACTGTCGCTGCCGATGAGTTGTGTTCGACCATCTACGATCATTTGCGGCGTATAGATATCAGTGAGGCCAAAGGCTCTTGCATAGTCCTGCTGCCGCGTCGTTACTAAATCCAACGAGAACGGATCGCGCCAACCAAGGTGATCCCAGTAAGTGACGTGCTCGCTGAGGACGATGGCGTGAGCGCCCGGGACAAACTGCGTGGCATCGAGGCGTGCGAGCAGCGCGTCGGCGGGAGGACAGTCGGAACAGCCCTCGGAGGTGAACAGCTCGACCAACACTAGTTGTGGCGGATTTGTGGGAGGGGCCTGGGCGAAGGATGAGTGAGCTGCTACGAGTGCGATGAAAACTGCGAGGCAGGAGTTGATTTTGGTTTGGTGGCGGAGGTTCACGCTTATGTGATGAGTGGGAGAGTGCGCGGGTTACAGAAGACTTGTCGGAGTGGGGAAGCGAGAGGTGGGTTCGCTATTCTGGTTGGCATGCAAATGCGGTGGTTGATGCGGAGTGTCGGGATTGGCGGGTTGCTGCTGGGCGGACAGATTGCGGCTGTGGCGCAGGGGTATGCGGTGACGTTGACGCCTGCAGTAGTGGAAGCTGGGTCGCCAGTGCTGATTCGCGTGGATGCGCCGGCGGGGGCGACCGTTGACGGCGAATGGATGGGGCACAAGGTGGAGTTCTTTCGCGCGCGCGGATGGGTTGCGCTGGCGGGGGTGGATGTGGCGAGTGCAGCGGGCCCCTCGACGCTGAAGATCTCGGTAACGGCGAAGGGCGCGACACAGGATTTGAGCCGGACGATTGAGATCCACGAGGCGCATTACAGGACGGAGTCGTTGACCGTTGCGCCGGGATTTGTGGAACCGAAGGCGGAAACATTACCGCGGATTAAAGAAGAGCAGGCGCTGAAGGAGAAGGTGTGGGCGGCGAGCGCTGACGAACGGCTATGGGATGGAGATTTCCATGCGCCGGTGATGGCGGCGAAGACGGACAGCTTTGGCGAGCGGAGAATGTTTAACGGGAAGCTGGCGAGCATTCACAAGGGAATGGACTTCAGGGCGCACACAGGGACGGCGGTGCGGGCGGGAAACAGCGGCGTGGTGGTGCTGGCGCGCGGACTCTACTACGAAGGCAATTGCGTGATCATCGATCATGGGCTGGGGTTGTTTACGCTGTCGATGCATTTGAGCCGGATCGATGTGCACGAGGGACAACACGTTGCGAAGGGCCAGTTGCTGGGACTGAGCGGAGCAACGGGACGCGTGACGGGACCGCACCTACACTGGGCGGTTCGGTGGCAGGGAGCGTTCCTTGATCCGGCGAAGTTGCTGCGGATGGATTTGAGCGGAATTCGCTAGCGGGAGACCGCTTCTTCTTCAGCGTGGACGGGCGCGAGGATCGGGTGCTGGATGCCTGCAGCTTTTTCTTCGCGAAGGGCTTTGAATGCTCGGTAGACAAACCAGCCCATATACCAGCCGTCGATGAATTTGTACGGGGTTTCGCCGGTGGTGTAATGGCCGCATGGAAGGACGCGCGGCTCAAAGTTGAGGCCGTGCTCGCGGAACGCTTTGACGACCTGCAGCGAATACTCGCGCGGGAAGGTTAGATCGTAGTCGGCATAGACGAGCAGGATTTTTTTGAGCGCTCCGCCGGCTTCTTCTCCAGCAAATTTTGGGTAGTAGAAGCAGGGACTAACGGCGGCCCAGAGATCACGGACACGGTCTTGCGTGAGGCCGGCTTCGTCCAGAGCCTGCTTGACGTGGCGCGTGCTTTGACCGGCCCAGGTTACATCTCCGAATGCCGTTGAGGCGTGGTTGAAGGCGTTGACTCGGATGCGCGAGTCGTGAGCGCTGGCCAGATAAGCGTAGCAGGAACCGAGGCTGGTGCCGAGAACGCCGAAGTGCTCGTAGCCCTGCTCCTCAAGCCAGTCGAGACAGCAGCGAATGTCGACGACGGCCTGGCGACAGGCCATGAGGGTACGGCCGATGTTGGCGCTGACGGAGTAGTCGGAACGCTCAAGCTCTGCTGGTCGGCGAATATCGTGGTAGGGCATGGAGAGGCGCAAGGCCGAGACACCCATGCGGTTGAAGATGGTGCACAGCGAGTTGTGACTGAAGCCGTCAGAGTTCCACTGCGGAAGGACGACGATTGCCTGCTTTGGACGGGCTGGATCCTTGTGGGCCGGAGCTGGGTACCAGCGCGCGTTGACCAGATCGTTCTCAGGGTAAGGCGTGCTCTCCGGCGATGTGAAGCGGAGGTACTGGGCGGGGGCAAGCTTTCCCTCTTCGGCCTGGCGGCGGATTTCGGCTTCTTTGGCGAGCGTTTCCGGCCGGACGTTGGTGGGAAAGAGCTGGGGATGGCGCTCTTCAAGACGGTAGTCGGTGGGACGGCGGTAGCTGAAAAACCGGTCGCTGTGCTGGACGAGGAGCTGGTTAATGCGTACCATTGCGGCTTCCGCAGCGGCGGGGTCGCGCTCGATGCCGGGGGCAGGGATAGCGCTCGCCAGGCCGTGGCTCTCGAGGAAGGGAGCGATCCATTCAAAGCCCCATTCGAGGGGGCGTACGACGCGGTTTTCGTCGCGCGTGGTGAGGCGGGTTTCCCACTCGTACATCCAGCGCGCATACCATTCTTTGATCATCGATATAGATCGATTTTATCAGCGCTGAAGGATTGCTGTGTGATGACGGACAGGGTGCGAATTCAGGCAGTTTTTGGAATACGGCGGCCCGAAAATTTGGCGAGTGCGAGCCAGATTGCGCTCAAGAGAGTGAGCAGGGCGATGATTCCCTGGGAAATGACGCAGTAAAGGCACCAGACCTCAAGAACGTCGCGCTCGATATGGCTGAGATAGAGGGCGAACGCGAGGGCCGGGAGTGCGGCCAGGAGCAGAAAGAGACGCTTGCGCAGGAGAGCGAGAATCGCGAGAAGGAGATAGCCGGCGATACCGATGGCGGCGACAGGAACGCCATGAATAACGGCGAAGGAGCTGTGATTGACGATGCCGCAGTCCCAGCGCTCGTTGATGGAGCAGGGCTCGGTGCCGGTGGAGTAATGCACCTGGAGGGCCAGCGAAGAAACGATGATGCCGGCGAAGGCCAGCAGGGCAAGAACAAAGCGCATGGGAATGATGCCTCTCGGAAAGGGTGTCTCAAGTCTTATCTAGGCGATGATATATCGGCGTCGCGGGATAGGATGAACGCATGAGACCGACTTCCAGCGAAGGGCCGCGCATTGCGTTCTTCGGCGGCAGCTTTGACCCGCCTCACCTGGGCCACATCGCCGTTGCTGGTGCGGCCAGAGAAGCGCTCGGGTTGGATACTGTGCTTTTTGCGCCGGTTGGGACGCAGCCCCTGAAGCCTGCGGGGCCGACCGCGGGGTTTGAAGACCGTGTGGCCATGACGCGGCTGGCGATTGAAGGCGAAGCGGGGTTTGAGATTTCACTTATGGATGCCCCCCGGCTCGCGGGCACGCCCAACTACACGCTCGATACGCTGCAGAGGTTGCGGGGGGAATTGCCGGCCGGTTGTGAGCTGTTTTGTTTGATGGGGGCCGATTCGCTGGTTGGGTTGCGGCAATGGCATCGGGCTGCGGAGATTCCGTTTGCGGCGAGCATGATTGTGGCATCGAGGCCCGGGCAGTCGTTGAGCGATTTGAAGGCCCTTTTGCCGGAAGGCTTGAGGCTTGAGGACGCGGACTGCGGAAAGACGCAGTCGACGGTTGCGATGCGGTGCTACTCCATCGGGGATAGGACCGGGATGTGGGCTCCGTTTTATCTGCTGCCGGGGCTGGCGGTGGAGATCAGCGCGTCAGATATTCGACAGGGGATTCGAAGTGCCTTTCAGGCGCAGCCCCAGGATGGGGAAGCCGACACTCTCAGAGAGCTTTTGCCGGCGGGGGTGGAAGGTTATGTGCGGGAACATGGGTTGTATCGCTGAGGGCCGCTGGGGGATTGGCGAGCGAACAGGTTTGCCGCTGCCGAAGCGAGGCTATAGGATTGGCAAGGAGAGCTTTTTGACCGAATGACTCAACCTACCAAGGCGCAACAACAGACGCGCATTCTCGTACAAGCCGCAGCAGCGGCGTGTGAAGACAAAAAAGGCCTGGACACCCGCATTCTGGAGCTGGACCCGATTGATTCGGGACTGTCTGACTTTTTCCTCGTGACCTCCGCAACCAACGACCGCCAGGCTGTCGCGATTGCGGACGAGATCGAGATCAAGCTGAAGCGGGATTTCGGCGTGTACGCAAACTCTGTGGAGGGGCGGCGGAAGGGCGACTGGATTCTGCTGGACTACGTGGACTTTGTGGTGCACGTGTTTCTTGCCGAGCGGCGCGCGTTCTACGACATTGAGCGGCTGCGGAAGTCGGCACGGCCGTTGACTCCGGCCGAGTTTGATGCGGAGCTGACGGCTGCCCTGACGGAGAAGACTCGCGCTGTGAGGAAGATGGCTGCGGACAAGCCGAAGGCGGCAGCGACTCAGGCGAAGCGGGCTAAGCCTGCGAAGAAGGCGGCTGTGAAGAAAGTAGCTTTGAAGAAGACAGCAGCGAAGAAGGCCGCGACCGTTAAGACGGCTGCGAAGCGCGGCTCAACGAAAAAGTAGGCGATTGCCGCGGCGGACTTCCCCTTCAGGCAGAATCTGGTTCTCTCTAACGAGACGGGCGTATCGGATAGCTACACGCCAAATGTTTGCTGCCAATGAACGGGCTGACGGGAATTGGTAGCGGGGCTTAGTCGTATCCCACCCATGCGACAAAAGAAAGTCGCATGGGTGGGGCACGGAAGATTTTTTGCGCAAGCAGGAGATCCCGGGCGGGATTCTCTCTACAGGCTTTGAAGGGTTGGGACTTACTGCCCCTCGCCCTTTTCTTCTTCCTTCTTGTCGATGAAGTTGGTGATGGCTTCGGTTCCTTCGAAGCCTGCGACGGCGGCTACGCCCTCGGTAAGGATTCCTGCATTCGGATCCAGCTTCTTGGCGGCTTCAACGGCTGCAAATGCGCCTGCTGCTTCTTCAAGTATGCCCATGATGTTCTCCTTTTCGATTCTCGAACCAGCGGAGCCCTGGGGATCTGTGCGGCTCGAAGATGTTCAAGAATAGCATGGTGAATTTGAGGCGGATTTCAGGAATTTCCACATTGAAAGCACTGGGGAAAGGCAGAAGGGGCGCCCTGGCGGGCACCCCTTCTGCTTGCTTCCTCCGATGAAATGCTTGGGTTAGAAAGTGAACTTTACCACCAGCTGCATATTTCTTGGATGGCTGCTGAACGCATACGCGGCATTGTCGAATTGCGAACTGCCGTTCGCCGTCACAAAGGCCTGCTCGGTAGCCGAAGTACCGGATGTAGGACCGGCATTGTCGATGGAGCCTGGGGTAAATTCCGCGTGATTGAGAACATTGAAGGCTTGCGCCTGAAACTCAACCCCATAGTGATCGGCAAATGTGATCCGCTTGATCGCTGTCACGTCGAAGTTGTTGATCGGGTTCGTGGGCATGGTATTTCGGGAACCCGTGGCAAACGCTCCTGACCCGGCCTTGATGTAGTATGCGTTTGGATTGGTAGCGACATAGCCAACCGTGTCGCCACCGGTATTCTTGACGGCGGTGACGTTGCTCGACAGGTGTTTGTTTCCGGAAGGATTAATGACCGTGCGATCTCCAGCCGAGTCACCATTCAGGTTCGAATCGATGCCGCTCTGCGGGGTAGCGTATTCAGGCGACTCGTAGGTATAGATGGGGGAAATTTCCCAGTTGCCCAACAAGTTCCTGGCCGCGAAACCGGCGCTCTTGAAGAACGGCATATCGTAAACGGCGGCGAGAGTGATCCGGTGCGTGTGGTCCAAGGCGGAACGCGCGTAGTCGGCAGGCCAGTTGCGGGAGTTCTGCGAACGGCGCGGCGTCAGATAGGTTGAGAAGACGTCATCCGTTGAGTTGTCCATGGCTTTGCTATACGTGTAGGCCGCATCCAGCATAAAACCGTTCTGGAACTGGCGCGTCAGGTGCCCTTGGAGGCCGTTGTAGTTTGACATGCCGTTGTAGTCGTAGGAGACGACGTTTGCTTGGAATCCTGCGGCATAAAAGGCGGGTACGAAACTGCCGCCTGCGGCATTGAGGGCGTTGAGTGCAGCAAGTGTGTTGGTCAAGCCAGAAATGGTTCCGGACCCGGGGGCCGCGGTGAAGGTTGGCAGGTAGTTGGTGGTATTTACCACCGGCTGCCGGTTGATTCGATCCTGGGTTACCAGGTGGACGCCATGGTTGCCCAGATAGCGGACTTCCGCGGTGTACTTGTTAAAGAGTGTCCGCTGGACACCGAGACTCCACGACTCGGAGTAAGGGACGTGCTGGTCCGGAGACCAAGAGCTGCTTACCGCAATTCGCTGGGCCTTGGTGGTGAGCGGCGGTGTTTTCGCAGGCAAGGCTCCGCCGGCCAGGAAGGGAGTGGCGGTCGAGGTTCCTACGTCCTCTGTAATGGCGATATCGGGCGGAGCTGTGTTTTCAGCAAGGTTGTCTCGAATCTGATCGTAGCCGATCGCGAAGCCGCCGCGAATCGAGGTCTTGCCATCCGGTGCGTACGCAAATCCAAAATGCGGCCCAAAGTTCTTCTTTTGCGGTTGAGGCACGTTAAAGGTGATGAGCCCGGGAACGCTGGCGAGGGCATCGAGCCCCTGCTGCTTGGTAACCCACGGTATGGATTGAAATTCGTAGCGCAGGCCCACATTCAAGGTCAGAGTCTCAAGAACCTTCCAGTCATCCTGAACAAAGCCTGCAAATGCGGTCGCGTCTCCGTAGTCGGTGGGGATTGCACCGGTAGAGGTCGCATCGCGTTCGCCCAGGTTATCCGGGACGCCATCTGAAAGGTACAATTCGGTCGTTGTGTACTCGTAGTCGCCGCGTACGCGCTGCGTGAAGTACTGGGGAGAGATATACTTCCGGCCGTCGAAGCCGAACTTGAACGCGTGTTTTCCCTTGGAATAAATGACGTTATCGCTGAGTTCGTAGGTATTTTGGACGCCCCCGGAAGGTGCGTTGGGGTCAGGGCCGATCTGGATGAAGTTGAGGTCGTCAATCTCCAGGTTGGGAAAGGTTCCCAGGCCGGGAAACGCCGCAGGATAGGGTGCATCGAGTTTGCCAAAATAACGGCTGTAGCCGAGGCGCAGTTCATTCAGGAAATTCGGGGTAAATGTGTGGAATTCGCTGATGGACGCGAGGTGATAGCGGTTGGGCGCCGTGCCCCAGAATACCGGCAGCGCGGCAGCGGTGTCGGGGCCGTCTGCCAGGTTGTAAATGTAACGCCCGCGGAGCTGGTCTTTGTCGGAGATGTGGTAGTCAACGGCGGTGGTCAAAAAGTCCTTGTTTTCGTAAGAGCCGAAGGACTTGTTGTAATCGCCCAAGGCGACAACTTCGTTGTTGTTTCCCACGGTGATGGTGGGGGTAGCGCAATTGTTTGTGGTTGATCCACCGACGGGCGAATACTTGAGCAGTTGAGCGAGGTTGGTGGCCGAAATGCCTGTCGCGGCGTTTAGGGCAGTAACTCCAGCTGCCGTGGGGGTGCACAACAGGTCAGTGCCGCCTGTTGAACCGATTGGATTTTTCTCGTAGTCGGCGTAGAAGAAGAGCTTGTCGCGCAGAATCGGTCCGCCAACTCCGCCGCCGAAGAGATTGTTGTCGTAGCGCGGCTTCTGGGGATCCGAGTTCTTGTTCAGGGTGTCGACGGCGTCGAGGTTGCGGTTCTGAAAGTACTCGTAGACGCGGCCGTGGAACTGGTTGGTGCCGGTCCTGACGGAGACGTTGAAGTGACCGGCGTCGGAGTGACCGAATTCGGCCGAGTAGACGTTGGTCAGGAGGGTGAACTCGCCGACGGAGTCGGGATTGACAAGAAGGAGCGGACCGCTCACTGTTTTGTCGTTATCGTCAATGCCTTCGATGGTGAAATCATTATTCTGTGGACGCTGCCCGCCGATCGAGGGGCCAGTCCCGATGCCCGTACCACCCGAGGAACCAACGCCAGGAGAAAGCAAGGCGAGGTTGATCACGCCCAATCCAGAGGCCTGAACGGGAAGATCGGAAATCGCTTTTGCTTCGAACGTGCTTTCGAGCTGCGATGAAACGGTGTCAATCGAGGCCCCAGCCACGGATTCGACCACCACGTTTGTAGCGGCGCCCTCGACCTGGAGCTTGAAATCGGCTGCGGCGACGCGATCAACCACTACGCGAAATCCCGTTAACACGGCCTTGGAGAATCCTGTCGCCGTGACCGAGATGTTATAGACGCCCGCCTGCAGGGCAGGGGCGTTGTAGACGCCGCTGGAGTTGGTAGCAGCCGAGACAGATACGCGTGTGCCCGTGTTGGTGACCGTAACCTTGGCGCCAGTGATGGCTGCACCGGAAGGATCTGTAACAGTTCCAGTGATTTGTCCGCTCACGGACTGGCCCGAGGCGGCGAAACTGCCGCACATGAGCGCGACTGCCAGCATGCTTACCGCAAGAACGAGGTGCTTGAACCGGAAAGAAAGCATTGAACTCCTCCGCGAGTTTGAAGTTTTGGGGTCCGTAAAGCTGAATCGGAGCTTCTCGGACCTCTGATTTTGGTTCTAGGACCCGGCTGAGTCGTGCTTGACTTGCCGGTGGTGCATTAGGAAACAAATTAGGAAGTGCTTGAAGTAGGTTTCACCCGCGCGGTCAAATTGGCCACGGAGTAAGGGTGTTGTTTGCTTACATGGTTCCGGTATGGCATAAGGCACGAGGAGTGCCATTCTTGCCGTAGCAGGAGAAAAACCTTAAATCTCTGAATCGAAAGTACCTATTGCGGCAGCGGAATGGGTAGGCAGGGCCGGCTAATATGAATATCTGTAGAAAAGCTGGTGAATATACCAAATACGGGCAGGCGCTCCCGGTTTCGGGAGATTTTTAGGTGCTGTGGAATCCGCGTACCGATAGGCGCTTTCACGGTGAAAATCGGGGTTCGGAGCTTGATATTGGGGCGCGAAGGCTCTTAATCCCGATTGGGCCATATTGGGCCATTGCGGTGCGGTATGCTCCTTGGCATGCAGATCACGTTGGGGGGGGTTGGGGGGCGGGGCGGAACGAAAGATGGATTTGAGGTGCTTGTAGGCCAATACCTGGAGCGGTGCTCGGGATTTGCACGGTGCCAGAGTGAAGGATTTAAGACTGAAGAGGAGTTTCTGGAGTGGGTTGGGCGGCAACGGGGCAGGACGGCGGCGCAGCTGGTTCTGCTGGATAGCCGCGGACGAAAGATGACTTCGGAGGCCTTCGCGGGATGGCTTGGCGCCAAGCGCGATGACGGAAGTCAACATTTGGTGTTTGCGATCGGGCCGGCGAGCGGGTGGTCAGAAGCGGCTCGGAAGCAGGCTCACCTGCTGTTGAGCCTGGGCGACATGACGATGGCACACGCACTGGCAAAGCTGGTAATGGCGGAACAGATCTACCGGGCATATACAATTCTGACGGGTCACCCGTACCACTCGGGACATTGAAAACAGAGATCAGGGGTCAGAGATCAGAGATCAGTTCTGATCAGCCTGCACTGCAAGCTACAGATGGGAAGAGACGATGACGGACGCGCGGCGAGGATTGTTGCTGATTAATACGGGCCCCGGTAAGGGCAAGACGACTGCTGCGCTTGGGACGGCGATGCGCGCGGTGGGCAATGGCATGCGCGTGCTGGTGCTGCAATTTCTGAAAGGGTCGTGGCACTACGGCGAGCTGGATGCGGCGACAGCCTTCGGGCCCAATTTTGTTTTGAAACAAATGGGACGCGGATTTGTGAAGGTGGGCGGCGCGGAGACCGATCCGGAAGACACGCGGATGGTGGAGGAGGCGTGGAAGGAAGCGCAGGACGCGATCTACTCCGGCGAGTGGGACCTGGTGGTGCTGGACGAGATCAACTATGCAATCCACTACAAGATGCTGGATGCGGCGATGGTGGCCGAAGCGCTAAAGGGAAGGCCGGAGATGGTGCACGTGATCCTGACAGGGCGGAGCGCGCATCCGCTGCTTGTGGAGCTGGCTGATACCGTGACCGAGATGAAGGAAGTGAAGCACGCTTACACGAAGGGGATCCTTGCGCAGCGGGGTATCGAGTATTGAGAGTGCATTGGATTTTGGAATCGATTGACAGAGGAGACTGACCGTGGAAGCAAGCAAGCTGCATCGCTGGACAGACATTACGCCGGACCAGATGAACCCGCTGACGACTCGCCAATATATCGTTGGCACGAACACGATGCTTGCGCGGCTGGTGCTGAAGAAGGGCGCGCATGTGCCCTTGCACAGCCACAAGCACGAGCAGATTAGTCACGTGGTGGAAGGAACGCTGGAGTTTTTGCTGGAAGGGAAATCGGTGCTGGTGCGAGCGGGTGAAGTTTTGTGCATCCCACCCCATGTGCCGCACGCGGTGAATACTCTGGAAGATTCGGTGGCTCTGGACATCTTCAATCCGCCGCGTCAGGACTGGATTGATGGAGATGATGCTTATCTGCGCGGATGAGGCATTTGTCAGGGGTCAGGAAAGCGCGAGGGGGAGTTGGTTCTCTCCCAGGTCCCCAAAAGCGAGGGACTTGGGGCACCCCAGCTTTTGTCGGGGGGATATTGAGGGGCATGAAGGCCCTGTTCACGCAGCCTTGGTGAAGCACGGCGCAATTTGGGCGCAATCCATTTACAATGGGGTTCGATATGTCCTGGTTCAAGCGCGAGAGCGGCGAATACGAGTCGGTAACTGTCCCTGAGAACGGTGGGGACGGCGAGAAGAACGTGCGCACCGAAGGACTGTGGATCAAGTGCCTGGGCTGCCGGGCGGTGATCTGGAAGGCCGAGCTCGAGGCGAATCTGAATGTATGTCCGAAGTGCCAGCACCACTTCAAGCTGGGCGCGCGGCAACGCATTGAATTGCTGCTTGAGCCCGGGTACGAACTGGTGGACATGGGTCTGCGGTCAACCGACCCGCTGAACTTTACGGATATTAAGCCCTACAAGGTTCGGCTTCGCAAGGCGCAGGAAGCAACGGGTCTTGACGACGCGATTATCAACGCAGTCGGGCAGATGGGACCGCACTCGGTGGTTCTGAGCGCGATGGAGTATGGATTCATCGGTGGATCGATGGGCGCCGTGGTGGGCGAAACCATTGCACGCGCCGCAGACCGCGCACGCACGACGCGCAGGCCTTTGATCGTCGTGGCTGCATCGGGTGGCGCGCGCATGATGGAAGGCGTCGTGAGCCTGATGCAGATGGCGAAGATTTCTACGGCGCTGGCGCAGTTGGATGAGGCGCGGGTTCCGTATATCTGCGTGCTGACCGATCCGACGACCGGCGGCGTGACCGCCAGTTTTGCGATGCTCGGGGATTTGAATATTGCCGAGCCGGGCGCACTGATTGGGTTTGCAGGGCCGCGCGTGATTGAGCAGACGATTCGGCAGAAGCTGCCTGAAGGATTTCAGCGTTCGGAGTTTCTGCTGGAGAAGGGTTTTCTGGATGCTGTGGTGCATCGGCGCGATCTGCAGAACTATTTGATTCGGGCGCTGGAGTTTATGAAGAAATAACGCTCGCTTCCACAGACAAGTTCTCAACGGTTTCATAGAGGAAAATGTACGGCCCGCCAGCGATGCTGGCGGGCCGTTTGTTTTGTTGCGAGGATCGTGGTTAGAAGATGAGCTTGAGAGCGCCCTGGATCTGGCGGGCACCGGTGGTTCCATCGTTCTGTCCGACCTGACTATCCGAGATTCCGAAATAGGGGGATGAGATGGAATTCGAGGCAGGCGCCGCCATATTCGGGTGGTTGAGGACGTTGTAGCTTTCGGCACGAAAGACCAGCTTGACCGCTTCGTGCAGGGTCTGGGTTTTTTGGAAGACCATATCCGTATCGACATGGCTGGAGCCGTAATACTGGTTGCGATGGATCGAAACACTCTGACCGTATGGCGGATTTGCAAAGGCGGCGCGTGCCGGTCCAGTGATTTTGCCAAGCGCGGTGATGGTGCCGCGATGGCTGGGGTAGGGCTTTCCTACCAGTTGAGGCCTGTCGGTAAGGCTTGTGTGGAGATTGTCGACCGTGCCGCGCAAATCGAAGGGCAGTCCACTTTGAGCTGACTGAATTCCCGAGAGCTCGATGCCTTCGAAGACGTGGCTGAGCAGGCCACTATTCAGGAAAGGCTCTCCGTCGCCAATCGGCAACTGGTAGGTAGCTGCGAAGACGAAGCGCTGACGAACGTCGGCATCGGAGTTGCCATACTCGGGTCCCAAGTCAAAACTATTGCGGGGGAGACCTGAATCCCCTGCGCCCAGGTCGAGCGGATCGGAAGCGTTGTCGAGCGAGTGCGCGAATGTATAGCTTGCGGTCAAGGTCAAGCGGTGGATGTCGCCTTTCAGGGTTGCCTGGAGGGCGTTGTAGTTGCTGTTGGCGATCGAGGTTTGGAAGAGGTTGTGAAAGAAGGCGGTGTTGTTGACGGCAGGGGCGAAGTTTTGTGTATTGCCCAAGCCGTCAGTATAGGAACCGCCAAGATAAAGGGAGTTGAAGGTGAGGGCCGATGGTGGAACGCCGGCGGCGATCTCTGCCTGAACGAGGGCTGGTTGCGGCGGCGCCTTATCGATTTCGCGGAGGCCGTGAGTGCCGTGGCTGCCCACATAGTTAATTTCAGCCGTGAGTCCGTTGCGGATCTCGCGCTGAATGCCGAAGTTCCAGCTTTCGCTTGTCGGCATCTTGAGATTCGGATCGATAACGACAGCCTCGTAGTAATCGCCGTTGGTGATATCGGCCGAGGGCGTCAGATTTCCCGGGTTGGGATAGGTAGTGACCGTCGGCGTTGAGGGATCACCGGTTTGTGGATAGTCATTAAAGTTCGCTTCGAAGGGCGGATTGGCCTTGGCGTTACCGAAGAGGTTGTCAAAGATGCGGTCGTGGAAGATTCCGAAGCCACCTCGGATCGCGGTCTTGCCGTCGCCGGTTACGTCATAAGAGAAGCCCACGCGTGGTTCAAACATGAGCCAACTGTCGGCATAGAGTTGCTTGCCTGTTCCCGGGCCGATCGTAGTAAAGGCGAAGTAGCCAGAAGAAGGAAGCGCGGCAGAAGAGTTGCCGTAGAAGTTGGAGAAGTTGGCATCCTTTTCGTAGGGCACACCGTTGAAGGCGTAGCGAAGGCCAGCAATGATTGAGAGGTGCGGGGTGGCTTTCCAGGAGTCTTGTGCGAACACTGCAAATTCGTGTTGAACGAATCGCGTGAGGTCGTTGGGCCGGCGAGTTCCGTTCTTGGTGAAGAACTGGTTCTCGAAGGCGTTGGCGACAGCTCCCTGGGCTCCCCAAACCAAGTCTTCGAAGCTGAGCACGGAGGGTGAGTTCGGGTTGGCGATGTTATAAGACGGCAGTCCGTAGGTGTAATAGTTATCGAGCGAAAGCAGAACGCGGGAAGAAAAATCGTCGTAGGTGCTGTCTTTAACGTCGCGGTACTCTCCACCGAACTTGAGGCTGTGTGAACCTCGTGTGACGCTGAAGGTATCGGCGAGGAAGAGAGTGGAGCTCAGGCGAGCTTGAGCATTGCTGTCGCCCAAGCTGGTGCAGCCCATGGTGAAGAAGTAAGGGATGGAGACGTCGCGGCCATTGCCGAAGTTGTCCAACCCGAGGAGTTTGTCAATGGCAGTGTGGTTGCAGTAGAACCCGGCATTATTGAGGTTGTAGCCGGTCTTGAGCTGGTTGGTGATGGTTGGGGTGAGAGCCGATGCGAGCGAGACGGCGCCGTTGTGGGCTGTAGCAATCACCGCGGTGTTGCCATAACCCGGCAGCACTTCATCGTGGAAGGGATCGCCTTCATTGGAATGCTCGTAGATGTAGCGGGCAGTGAGTTGGTGTTTGTCAGTTAGTTTGTGGTCGAAACGACCAGTGAAGGAGTAACTATCGAGTGGATCAGGCGAAGGAAATTGATAGGTGGTGCTGACCCCATCCCCGTTGTCACTCTGACCAACTGGCGTGATCGCGAATATTTTGTTCATTGTCGGATCTTGCGGCAGACCCGAAAAATTATCCGGATTTGTGGCAGGGTTGGCCGTAAGACTAACCGGGGTAGTGCTGCCGTCGTACGGGTCGATGAAGGTGAAGTTGCCTGACTTGAAGGCTGCTGTCGGCGTGCTTTGTACACCGGTGCGCGTTGTGCGGAAGCGCTGCGCCTCGCCGTTCAGGAAGAAGAAGGTGTGTTCTTTCCAGATCGGTCCGCCGACGGAGGCACCGAAGTCGTTGCGGACGTAGGGGTCCTGTTTTCCGTTGGCAACCGTGTTGAAGAAGTCGCGAGCACCGAGGGCGTTGTAGCGGCCAAACTCGTACGCATCACCGTGAAACTGATTGGTGCCACCGCGAGTAACGACGTCGATGATGGCACCGGTGTTGCGGCCAAATTCAGCGTCGAAGTTGTTGGTGATAACGCGAAACTCCTGGGCGGAATCGGGGTTTGCTGAAGAAATGTTCCCGATGACGGAGGTGTCGTTGTTGTCCGCGCCATCGAGCATGAAATTGTTATTTCGTTCGCGCTGGCCGTTCACCGAAAAGCCGCCATCCTGATTGGCTGCATCGACCGCGCCAGGGGAAAGAAGCACCAACTGGTACGGGTCGCGAAGGATGAGGGGAAGGTCGTTGATCTGTTTGCTGTCGACAACCGTGGATAGTTGAAAGTTGTCTGTTTCGACAGTTGTTGGCGCTGTTTCTTCAACCGCGACTGTTGTGGAGTTGCCGGCGACGGCGAGAGTGAAATTGAGTGGCAAGGTAGCCGCAACTGTGAGAACGACGCCCTTATGGGTTTGGGACTGGAATCCATTGGCATCCACAGTGACGTTATAGGTGGATGGCGGCAGAGCCGGCAGAGCAAAAACGCCAGCGGATGTGGTGTTGGTGTCGCGGCTGAGCCCCGTCAATACGGACGTAGCGGTAATTTTCGCATTGCTGATGACCGCACCGGAGGGGTCGGTAACCTCTCCGACGATGCTGCCTGTTTGCGCTACTGCCGCGCCGCATACCAAGAATGAAAGAAACGCCAATGTGGTTATCTTCCAAAGTTTCATGAGGATAAATCTCCTTGGGGGTTCAAAAAATGATCTTCTTCAGCCAGTGCGTGAGGTCCGCCTGGTGTTTGGTCTTTCCTGGTTAGGAGTTCTCGTCGATCGATTGTGACCCTATACCGTTCAAGGGACGGCCTAACACGTTCACCACAGCCGAAGGCCGGCTAGCGTGCCCTGATCAGGGGTGGAAACTGAGAGGGCGAGAGAACCAAGGCGTTGAATAAACCTGGCTGGCGGCGGGAAATAAATCTCCTTGATGCCTAACCTAAATAGTGAAAGCAAGTTGGGGAATCCCACGTTCGTGCGAACAACTTACCCGTTTTTAGCAATTCGTCTGCCATGGCTGTTGCATCGTTAATTTTCAGTACGTTACAGATAAGAGATGGAATAAATCCTGGCAATTTTCCAGTGAAAATTCCATATTTCATAGAAAATATCTATTTTGGGGTAGGAATTGGAGTTACGGGGTCCAAATGCGCTCTGAGAGGGATGGATGGTCGGCGCAAAAGCGGGCTTGATTGCAAACAAAAAAGGGATAGAGTTTTGGACGGGAAAGTGGGTTGCTGCGTCGCGGCCGGCTGAAGGAGGGGCTTCGATCCGGGCCGATCAGATCCGCATGGGCATGAGGACGTAGCGGTACTTGTACTCGGCATCGGGGTCTTCGGGACGCATCTGGCCGGCGGACTGGGAGTCCTTGAACTCGAGGCGGACTTCGCCTTCGTTGCTGAGCGCCTTGAGGAAGTCAAGGATGTAGACGGAGTTGAAGCCGACCATGATGGGATCGCTCGAGTAGGGCGTATCGATGGTGTCTTCGCTTTCGCCGGATTCGGTGGAGTTGGCGCTGATCTTAAGCTCGTTGCCTTCGAGGCGAAGGCGGATGGCGCCGGAGCGCTCGTCGGCAAATTGGGCGACGCGCTGGATGGCGGCGGAGAGCTCGCTGGATCGGACGACAGCGAACTTGGTATTGTCGCGCGGCATGACGGCTTCAAAATTTGGGAACTGGCCGGAGAGCTTGCGGGTGCTGAGGGTGCGGTGGCCGATGCGGAAGAAGAGAGTGTGCTCGTCGTCGGCGAAGTCGACCGTGTCGGCTTCAGTGTTGGTGAGCAACTGCTGCAGCTCCTGGAGAGCCTTGCGCGGAATGAGCACGCGCTTTTCTCCGCTGATGCCTTCGAGGTTTTCATTTGGCTTTTCGACGTAGGAGAGGCGATGGCCGTCGGTGGCAACCATGGCGAGGGATTCAGCCTTGATGACGAGCAGCGCGCCGTTCAGCGTGTAGCGCGACTCCTCGTTGGAGATGGCGAAGATGGTGCGGGCGATGAGCGTCTTGAGAGCGATGAGGGAGATGCTCGTGGCAGGGAGGGCTGGGAACTCGGGAACCTGGGGATAGTTGGCGCGGGCCATGCCGACGATTTTGGTGTTGGAGCGGCCGCTGCGAATCTGAACCCAGTGATTTTCGAGGAGCTTGATGGAGATTTCGCCGTCGGGCAGAAGCTTGATGTAGTCGTAAAGTTTGCGCGCGGGGATGGTGCAGGATCCTGGTTTTTTGACCTTGACGGCAGCGCTGGTGCGAATGGCCTGGTCGAGGTCGGTGGCGGTGATGTTCAACCGATCTTCTTCCGCTTCGAGGAGAAAATTCGACAGAATCGGAATGGTGGTTTTGCGTTCAACCACGCTTTGCGTTGCCGTGAGTTCCCTTACGAGATCCTGGCGGCTTACGGTAATCTCCATCGCTGCCCCCTGCGCGATCGGCTTCTCGACTTCGGTTTCCACGATCGGCATACGTGATTCTCCGCTCCGGAAGTCAACTTCCGCTGAGGGCATGCTTTGAGTTGGTTTAAGCCCCAGTGGAATCGGCCGGAATTTCTACTTCTTGATTGTATTCATCCTTTGGTTTAGGCGTGCGTGGAAAACCGGTGCGCTTCTCTGGAATACGGGGTGGAATCGGGAATGGGAGGAATTTTGGTCTGCGGCAGTTGGATTTGGGCAAAAAAGCTGAGGGCGAATTGCGATGTCAGGAAGGTGCGACGGGAGAGAGGAAAACGGAAGGATTAATAAAAGAAAAGATAGTAGTACTAACCGTTCGTGGAGGAAAAGTGGGAAAGCTTCCGATGTGGTTGATGGGGGAGACGTTGATCGTGTGCGCAGTTTTCTAAATTGCGGCTGTGGGTTTCTGGAGTTTTGGAAAAGAGGGTGGAAGAGGGAGCAGGGTGACCTATGTTTCCCACGTCTCCCACAAGGGGGCGGAAAAGG
>Ga0302320_10002499_pt1 | contig 43215 bp, 35 predicted proteins | sample Bog_T0_3_FD_202130 | JGI IMG/M metagenome (GOLD analysis project Ga0302320, IMG submission 202130) | Peat permafrost microbial communities from Stordalen Mire near Abisko, Sweden - Bog_T0_3 | ecosystem: Environmental > Terrestrial > Soil > Wetlands > Peat | place: Sweden: Abisko, Stordalen Mire...
GTGAACCAGCAGTCGCCCTGCAATCCCGAGACACCCCACGGAGCCTGGGAATACCATGAGCACCTGATCCCGGAGAGCCCGGTGAAGCCGATCCGGCTCTGGATGCAGGTGGGCGACCGCGATCTGTACTTCCCGAATTCCCTTCGCGACGGGATGCACGACTGGGTGGCGGCGAACAACCGGATGGCGACCGCGCTCAAGGCAAAGGGCTACCACTACCAATACGTCTACTGCCTCAATGCCGGGCATGTGGACCACAATGCCAAGGCGCAGACGCTGCCCGAGGCGCTGGAGTGGGCATGGAAGGGGTATGCAGGCGCCTGGCGGTGATGGCACCGCGGCGCGGCGTCACCTGTCTAGGAGTATGTAGGTGGTGTTGAACGTCAGGGCGAACCCCGGCGCGATGATGACCCGGACCTTGATGCTGCCGTGGTTCTTGTCGGCGGGCGTGAGGTGGCACTCGATCCGGCGTTGCGCCCCGTCGGAATTGACCGCACGGCCAGTATCCGAGACCGTCTCGCCGCGCCCAAGCCGGCGTAACTGATCATCGGTGGCGCCGATCACGATCATGCCGTGCTCGTTGAACAGGAAGTAGGGAAAGACCCTCGCCGAGTAGGTCGACACATAGCCGCCGCCCTCCCAGACAAAGGGTGCCATCCTCAGCGCAACGGTGCCTATGATGATCGAGGCCTTCGACGGCGCGACGATGACCATGGGGCGGGCTGGCGTCCCAGAATCCCGCCCAGCAAGCACCGGGGCAGCCAGTGCCATCAGGCATGCAAGGTGAAGTGCCGGCTTCAGGAACCTCATGAAACCATCGTTGCCGATGGAAGGGTAGACGCCCGGCGGCGGCAAAAAGTTTCCCTACTCGGCGCGCAGCGCGACCATCGGGTCGACCCGGGCTGCACGGCGGGCCGGGAGCCAGCAAGCGAGCAAGGCGACGACAAAGAGAACAGACGTCACTCCGACAATCAGGACGGCCGCGTTCCCGTGAGAGGCTGCCGCCGAGGGCATGATGTGGCGCAGGACCAGGGAGAGGAGCCAGGAGCCGAGCAACCCAAGGGCGGTCCCGGCAGCCATGAGCCGCACCCCCATGCCGAGGACAAGCCAGACGGCGTCCCACGGCTGCGCCCCCAGGGCGAGGCGGACGCCGATCTCGGGCGTGCGCAGCACGACCAGGCGGGCGATCACGCCGTACAGGCCGAGGGCGGAAAGGAAGAGCCCGAGGAGAGCGAAGGATACCAGGACCGTGCTGATCATTCCCAGGCCGCTGAAGGTCGAGATCAGCTGCCCGACCGTGCCGAGCTGCTGCACCGGTATGTCCGGGTCGAGGCCCCCGACCGCAAGGCGCATGGAGTCCGCAAACTTCTCCGGATGCTCCGCCTTCACCACAACGGTGACATAGTTCCAGGTCTCCTGCGCAAGGGGGATGAACACCTGGAAGGGGGTAGCCGGCGCGCCCACTGCCACGGCGAACTGTTGGTCGGGGATGACGCCCACAATCTCCACCCAGCCATGGCTGTCCACCTTCAGGCCGCTCATGCGGTGGCCGAGGGGGCTCTCGTTGGGGAACAGCGTCCTGGCCATCGACTCGTTGATGATCGCGACGGGGGTCGACGTCGGTCGGTCGGCATCGGTGAAGTTCCGGCCGGAGATGAGCCTGATGTCCAATGCATCGAGATAGGTAGGCGTGATGCCGTTCACATAGGCGGAGGGCTCGTGCCCGGCGGATTGGAGCGCCCGGCCCTCGACCGTGCAGGTGCGGCTGGTCAGGAATTGGAAGACGGGGAGGGACCAGCCGACGCCGACCTGCTCAACTCCGGGCACGACAGCGAGGCGATCCTGCAGGCGCGTGTAAAAGGAATAGGTTTGGCCGGGAGTGGAGTAGCGCGCCTGCGGCAGGTTCAACACGCACTGAATGAGGCGACCCGGCTTCCAGCCAAGGTTCCGGGCGACAGAGCTGTTGATCCCCTGGATGAACGAGCCGGCGGCCGAAAGCAGCATGAGGGCGAGGGAAAACTGGCCGACAATCAGGGCATTCCTGAAGAAGTGCTGCGCGCGGTCGCCGGTGGATCCGCGGCCCCCGCTCTTGAGGGTGGTATTCACGCTGACGCGCGACATCAGCACGGCCGGGACAATTCCAAAGACAATGCCCGTGAGGAGGGAGGTTGCCAGCGTGAACCCCATGATCTGCCAGTTGAGATCCAGGTGGATGGTCAGAAACCCGTTGGCTGACATCCGCGACGACATCCAGTCATTCGACCATATCGCCACAAGGATGCCGCAGGCCCCGCCGGCTATCGAAAGCAGCAGACTCTCGGAGAGCAGGGGCCGGAGGAGCCGGCTGCGCGTGGCGCCCAGGGCTGAGCAGATCGCGAATTCCTGCGAGCGCGCCATTGCCCGGGAGAGCTGGAGGTTCGCGAGGTTGGCGCAGACGATCAGGAGGACGGAACCCGAGAGTCCAAGCAGGAGCCAGACCATCCGGCTTCCCGACGGGCTCAGGAAATTTGCCTGAAGCGGTGTTGCCCGAAGGCTGTCCTTGCTGAATTCCCGGGGTCGGTCCCGGGCGAGGCGCTCCGCCATCGCGGCCAGCCGGGCGTTGAGTTGCGGGAGGGACATCCCGGCATGGTAGCGGCCCACGAGCTGGATCTGCCGGTCATTGCCCTGGAGTTTCTCAGCGTCCGTGAAGCCCAGCGGCCGGAATGCGTCGCCTGGGCCCCAGATCGCGACTGAGGAAAAGGAGGCGGGCATGACCCCGATGATGACGGTCGGCTGGCCGTCGATGTGGACGGTCCTTCCGATGACGGCCGGGTCGCCGCCAAACTGGGCCTGCCAGGTCGCATGGCTGAGCATGATGACGGAATTGCCGGGAGCGTCCTCCTCGGCGCTGAAGGACCGCCCCAATTCGGGCCTCACGCCGAGGAGCGGGAAGAAATTGCCGGAGACGCGGAGCGCGGTCAGGGTCACGGCGGGATGGTCGGGCTGCTTCAGCGTGTATTGCCAGAAGCGATACCCCGCCAGGTCCATGAAGTCGCCGCATTGGCCCTTGAGGTCGAGATAGTCCCGGGCGGAATGGTCCAGCTTTTGGGATTGGGGCGTCGTCCGGTAGACGCGGACGAGGTGGTCCTTGTCCGGATAGGGGATCGGCTGGAAGATCAGGAAGCTCACCAAGGTGAACATGGAGGCGTTCAGGCCGATCCCGACCGCCAGCGTCAGGACCGAGACAAACGTGAAGCCCGGCGACCTGCGAAGGCTGCGGAGTGCGAACTTGATATCATTCATGCGGGTGGGAATGCCGGTCGAAGGGAACCCTTGTCAGGCTGACGTCGACAAATGCATGGGTCGTGCCATGGATGATTGGTGTTTGCAATATCCTATCTGTTAGGTTGATGCGCATTTTTCAGGGCACCCGTTTTTCCGAGATCCGCCCATCCTTGGGAGAATTCCATCCCAATACTGGGATTTCACCAAGTGGATCCTTCGCTTCGCTCAGGATGACAAGGTGATGTGGTGGGTGGAGATTGGCCAGCAAGCGTGGAAACTTCCGGCTTATGCCAGGCATAGGGCTTGTCGGCGGGTGTCCGGGGCCCACGCTTGGGGGATGCCCGGACTTCCCACGCTTGCCGAAATCGAGGCGATCGCAGCGGAGATCGACGCCGTCGTGCCCCCAACCCCGCAGTACTCGTGGCCGCTCCTCAACGCGCGCGCGGGCTGCGAGCTTTGGGCAAGGCACGAGAACCACACGGAGGTAGGCGCCTTCAAGATACGTGGCGCGCTGAACTACATCAACCGCCTCGTGGCCCGGGAACCGGGCGTTGCCGGGGTCATCGCGGCAACCCGCGGAAATTTCGGGCAGGCGGTGGCCTTCGCCGCCGCGAGGCACGGGCTATCGGCGACGATCGTGGTTCCGCACGGCAACAGCGTGGAGAAGAACCGGGCGATGCGCGGGCTGGGCGCGGAACTGATCGAGCATGGCGACGACTTTCAGGCGGCGCTCGTGCGCTCGGAGGAATTGGCGCGGGAGCGGCGGCTGCACTGGGTTCCCGCCTTCCACCGCGACCTTGTCTGGGGCAACGCGGTCTCGATGCTCGATTTCCTGCGGAAGGCGCCGCCGCTCGAGTTCCTCTTTGTCCCGATCGGAATGGGTTCGGGGGCGTGCGCGGCCATCGCGGCCCGGGACGCGCTCAAGCTCGGGACAAGGATCGTGGGCGTCGCCTCGGAGCGCGCCCCGGCGATAGCGCTGTCGCTCGAGGCCCGGCGCCAGGTCGTGCATCCCGCGTCGACCCGGATCGCCGACGGGATGGCCTGCTCGACGCCCAGCACCGAGGCCCTGGAGTTTCTACTGCGGGGCGTGGACCGGGTCGTGAGCGTCTCGGACGACGAGACGGAGGCGGCGATGCGCGCCTATTTTTCGGACACGCACAATGTCGCGGAGGGGGCCGCGGGAGCGGGACTGGCTGCCGTCCTCCGGGACAAGGCTGCCGTCGCGCGCAGGAGGGCCGGCGTTGTCTTCACAGGCGGCAACGTAGACGCGGACGCCTTCGCCCGCGTGCTCTCGGCCGTCACTGGCTGACCGAATAGCTGTCCATCCTGAATTCCCTGCGGACGCCTCCCGTGGAAATGATCTCCCAGCCGTTCTGGACGCTGGTGAGCCTGGGGTTGTCGTACCACTTGGTCGTTTGGATCCACTTGAGGATGGCCGCGAGGTCGAGGGTCCCGGAGTCGACCTGGCTCCTTCGCAGGAAGGACATGCACGCGCCGCTGCCGCCCGTGCCCGTGTACACGTCATAGGCGACCCCGGCAATCGTCACGTTGGGGTAGGTCGTGTTCGGCGTGCCGTCCCAGTTGTAGGACCTTGCGATGGGGTTCGTGTGGGCCCAGCGGTTCCAAATCATGACCTCGTATTGGGTGCCGTTCAGCCAGATGTCGTAGGCCTGGTCGTACGAGCAGCCGTCCGGGTTCGTCACGCGGAAGCTGGTGGTGAGGATCCCGAGGGAATTCACGGGAATCGCCAGGTTGCCGTAGTCGATGTGGGGATAGGACTTGATGCCGTCGCCGACCTGGGTCGTGACCACGCCCCAGGCGCCGCCCGCGTCGGCCCAGACGGTCTCGGGTCCGGGATGTTCCCCCCACACGTCGTTCGAGACGGTGTATTTTCCGTCGGTCCAGGAGGCCCATTTGCCGTCGGCCTCGAAGGTGTGGGCCCGGCCGGCGAGGGGCAGCGCCGCGCATGCGATGAGGAATGAGAAGATTGATTTTGTGGGCATCCGGACTTGTTATGGCACTTCGCTTTCCCATGCACCCCAAAATTGCGATAGCGTTGGCTTTGGCCTTTGCCGCCGCGGCCCACGCCGCCGACAGCGCGCAGGCCCCCCTGGAGGTCCGCTCCCCCGACGGCCGGATTGCCGTGATCGTGAACACCGCGGGAGCCCTCGGCTACCGCGTGAGCGTCGACGGGACGCCCGTCCTGAACGAGTCGAGGCTTGGCCTGCGGCTGCGCGGCGGAGCCGTGCTCGGCGACGACGTGGAGCTGGTGGGCTCATCCCGGGCGGAGAGCGACACGACCTGGGTCAACCCGCTGGGCAAGCGCCGCGAGGTGCGCGACCACCACCGGGAGCTGTCGATGGCGCTGAGGCAGAGGGGCGGATCCGGGCTCGCGTTCTCGGTTGTGTTCCGGGTGTTCGACGACGGCGTCGGGTTCCGCTATGTGCTCCCGAAATGGGAGGGGCGGGACCGGTTCGTCCTCGATGAGGAGCTGACGCAATTCGCATTCACCACCGACAGCGTCTGCTATGCCGGCAACCACACCGATGTGCCGCCGGACGCCTACGACTCGAAGGGCGGATTCCACGGCTCGCAGGAGTGGGAGTTTCGCAAGCAGCGGCTTTCCGACCTCTCCGACGAGACCGTGACGGGGTTGCCCATGTTGACCCGCACGCCCGCCGCATGGGTGGCCGTCACAGAGTCCAACCTGGTCGACTGGGCGGGCATGTGGCTGGCCCGCGAGCCCCAGGAGGCGGGGACCACCGCCGTGACCTTGCGCAGCCGGCTTGCACCGCGCTGGGACGGGGACGGGCTCGTGAAGGCCTCGCTGCCGCACCCATCGCCGTGGAGGGTGCTCCTGATTGGCCGGGAGCCCGGCCGCCTGATCGAGAGCGATGTCGTCGTGAACCTGGCCGACCCCTGCGCGATCGCGGACCCGTCCTGGGTCAAGCCTGGCATGATGGCCTGGGACAGCTGGTGGTCCGGCATCGGGAAGAAGGACACCGGCACGATGAAGGACTTCATCTCGCTCGCCGGCGAGATGGGCTGGCCGTACCAGCTTGTGGACGGCGGATGGTATGTCGGCACGAAGAGCGGAACCCCGGACATCACGCAGCCCGTGCCCGCCATCGACATGAACGAGCTCCTCAGGTTCGCCGCCGAGAACAAGGTGCGGCTCTGGGTGTGGATCTACTACTTTGACGCCAGCCCGGGGGATGCCTACAGGAAGGCCTTCGCCCTCTATGAGAAATGGGGGTTGGCCGGCGTGAAGATCGACTACATGGACCGGGACGACCAGGAGATGGTCGACTGGTATGCCGACGTCGCCAAGTGCGCGGCCGAGCATCACCTCATGGTGGACTACCATGGGGGCTATAAGCCGACGGGGGAAATCCGCACCTGGCCGAACGAGGTGACCCGCGAGGGGATCATGGGCAATGAGTATAACAAGTGGAGCCGCCGCGTGACTCCGGGGCACCGGGTGACGCTGCCCTTCACCCGGTTCCTGGCGGGGCCGGGCGACTTCACGCCCGGCGGGTTTCTCAATCGCACGGTGGACCAGTTCCAGCCGCACGCGACCCCCACCCAGGTGCAGGGCACGCGTGCGGGCCAGCTGGCGCTCTTCGTCGCCTACGACAGCCCTGTCATGTGCGTCTGCGACCACCCGATCGACATCCGGGGCCAGCCGGGAAGCGACTTCCTGAAGATCGTCCCCACGGTGTGGGATGACACCCGGGTCCTTTCCGGTGTCGTGGGCGAGCACCTGGTGGTCGCCCGGCGGTCGGGGGCGGACTGGTACATGGGTGCCCTGAATAATGACTTTGTGCGGGTGAAGACGGTGAGCCTCGGTTTCCTGGGCGAGGGGAAGTGGCGGGCGCGTTGGTGGCGCGATGCGCACGACAGCGGCGACAATCCGGAGCACATCGAGGTCGACGACACGAAAGTCACGGCGTCGGACTCGATCGACCTGAGCATGGCCCCGGGCGGCGGCGCGGTCCTCCACTTTGTCCGGACCGATTAGTCGCCGTCGGGCTCGCGCTCGTTCCTGAGATCCTCGGCCGTGGGTTGGGGCTGTCCGGGAAGGATCGACACCAGCTCCAGGTCGTAGACCAGCGTCTCGCTGGGGCCGACCCCAGGGCCGCCGTCCCTGCCGAAGGCCAGGCCGGGCGGCACGTAGAGCCGCCAGCGGTCGCCGGGCTTCATCATTTGCAGGGCCTCCTCCCACGCCTTGGTGACGCTGGCGACGGCGAAGATCCCGGATTCCGGATGCGAGCCCGAGGCTTCAAACTCGGCCCCGTTCATCCGCATGCTGCGATACTTGACCCGGACCCAATCCGCAAGGCCGGGGCTGCGGCCCGAGCCGCGGGCCATGACCTCATATTGGAGGCCGCTCGGCTGCACGATGACGCCCGTCCGCGTCCTGGTCCAAGCCAGGAATGCCTCGCCCTCGCGGCGATTTTCCTCAGCGGCCTTGTCGCGGTGGCGCTGCTGGACGACCCTGAGGTAGCGGCCGTATTCGGCCAGCGCAGCCGTCATCTCGGGCTCTGTCAAAAGGGTCGCTCCGCCGGAGAGCGAGTCCCTCAATCCACGGAGGGTGGAGTCCGGATCCAGGTCCACCTGGCCCTCCTTCCAGCCGAGGCCCAGGCTCATGCCGAAGGCGTACCCGGACTTGTCGCGGTCCCTTTTGGGGTCGGCGAGCGCGGCGGCCATCCCGGTCCTCGTCAGCAAGGTCGCGTTGCCCGAGAGCGCATCCTTCAGGCCCCGGCCCACCTTTTCCGGATCCAAGCCGACATGGCCCCGCTTCCAAGCCATCCCGATGTTCATTCCGAAGGCGTAACCGGCCCTTTCACGCTCATTCCTGAAAGGGCCGGTTGTCCCGGCCGGCTGGCCCTGCGCAACGGCGAAACCCGCGATGCCGAGGAGCAGGGCTGCAAGCCGGGGATGCCTCATGTTCAGGCCGCGGGTTTGAGCAGGCGGGGGAACCTGCGGCGGACGGCTCCGACGCCCATGGCGAGGGCTCCCAGGACACTCGCCGTCATGGACGGCTCGGGGATCGCGGTCAGGGAAGCGTTGTTGACCTTGACCAGGTCCAGCGTGGCGCCGTTCTCGTCGGACAGGCTGGTGTTGAGGGGGTTCGTGTCGATCGTCAGCGCCGTTGTGCCGTTGCTCACAGCCTGCATCGTGATGGTCGCCAGCGTGAAGCCGCTCGTCTGGGCGGTCTCCAGGGCGGCGGCCGTGTCGAAGGACGTCTCCGAGATCGAGATCACTCCCGGGGTGGTGAGGTCGGCCGACTGGAAGTCGTCGCTCGAGAGGTTGAGCATGCTTCCAAACGTGACCGACTGGGCGGCCGCGGTGAGCGAATTATAGTCGATCGCCACCGAGTATCCGCCGAGGGCCGGGCCGTTGTAGTCGACGTTTCCCTTGAGCCCGCTGACATTCAGGTTGTAGGACTCCGTGCTCCCGACCGCAAGGGTGTCGGAGAGCGGCGAAAGGCTGAGCGTGATCTGGCCGAAGCCAGGGCACGCAAGGCCGGCGGCGAACACGCAGCCGAGAATGATCTTTGTGAAGGGTTTCATGTTGGTTCTTTTGCTGATGATGTCCTGGATTGGTTTGGAGGGTCAGTTGCCGCCGACGTTGGTGTAGTGGAGCGCGAGCCAGCGGAGGTCGGCCGCGTTCACCTGCCCGTCGCCGTTGAGGTCGTAGACGGTGTTGGTAGAGTGGGCCTTGATCGCGTTGTTGAGGACCGTCGCGTCGGCCGTGGAGACCTTCCCGTCGCCGTTGAAGTCCCAGGGCAGGGGTGCCGTCGGGGTCGCGATGGCAGCGAAGTTGCGGTCGGGCCCGTTTACGACCGCCCACGCCGTCTTGGCGGTCGTGTCGATCCCGTACGTCCCCAGGCCGTAGCTCGAACTGTAGGGCCCGAACACGAACTGCTTGTGGCCGCCGACGATGTTGTCGTCCACGGCGTTGATCCAGGTCCCGGTCTTCAGGTCCTGGGTTCCGAGGCAGTACTTCCCGTTCTGGATGTCGGTGAGGTTGACCGCCGAGGTGTTGAAGCTGACGGACACCGCGATCGTGTCCGTCTGGGACGCCGCAAGGTCCGTGAGGCCCCAGAGGGTGACGATGTCGCTGAGGGTCCCGTTTGCCGGAGCCCAGCCCGTGTCAATCGCCTTGGTGAGGTGGCGCCCGTCGTGGGTCTTGAGAGTGCTGCCGTTGGTGCCGCCCAGGATCTGCACGCTGGTCCCGACGTAGGCGGAGGCGGTCTCGCCGTAGGCGGTCGCGTTCGAGACGGCATTGGTGGTGTTGTCCGATACGGTCGTGTAGGGGCTGCCCTGCGCGACGAGGAATTCCTGGCCGTTCAGGCTGTAGCCGAGCGTAAGCGCCTTCACCCAGTTGCCGGTGAGGACAGGCGTCGTGGCGAACGTGCTCGTGGTGTTGGCCGGAACGGAGTAGTAGTCGACCGTCATCCGCGGCCCGTCGACCGTGTAGATGTAGTAGCCGACCTGGTAGAGGTCCTCGGAAATCGACACCTCGTTTGCCGAGTAGGGGGAGGCGGGCGTGTAGAACTTCGAGCTGTCGGACTGGCTGATGATCTCGTGCACCGTCATCGCGGAGTTGAGGGGGTCCTTGACGATGGAGTCGACGTGGTGATGGTCGTGCCCGGTGACCAGGTAGTGGACCTTGTTCTGGTTCAGGGCGGTGATGAAGGCATCCTCTGCGTTCTGCTTGGTCGTCATCGCCGTCGCATTGGCACCGGTGAGGCCGGTGACGCCGTAACCGTCGCCCGGGTCGCTGCTGACGACGTTTCCGCCGAAGAGGTTGTCCTTGTGGTTGCCGCCAAGCAGCTGCTTGTGGGTGAAGACAAGCGCGTGAGCGGGCCGGCCGGATGCGGACAGGACCTGGGTGATCCAGGGCTGCTGGGAGGCCAGGCTGCTCGTGTTGCCGCCCAGGCTGCTGTCGACGAACTGGTCGAGGAGCACGAAGCGGACGTTCTGGTAGTCAAACGAGTACGAGAGGCCGTTTCCCGCAGTGTTCCCCGGGTAGCCGGAGACCCCGCTCAGCGGGCAGTTCTGGGTCGGGTAGGAAAAGTTGCTCCCCAGCTGGAAGGAGGAGCCGGTGGGCGTGGCCGGGGGGACGCCCGTGTTGAAGTCGGACGTGAGCTTTGTGAGGCTCTGCAGCCCGGTGTCCGTGGAGTTGAGGTTGGACTCGATGTAGAACGGGGTGTCCCAGCTGGGCGTCAGGTTGTTGAGGCCGCCGTTGACGATCTGGGGATAGAGCGTCGCGAAGTTGACGCCGGAAGCCGCAAGCTCGGATTCGTGGTTGCCGCGCAGGGGGTAGAAGGCGATGCCGGCGTTGTAGAGATCCTGCGAATATAGCGCCCGGGTCGCCAGCGTCATCGGCGTCGAGGTGTCGACGGTGTCGCCGACCGCGATCACCACCTTGACGCCTTGGGCGATGAAGGCCTGGTCGATCTGCTGGACCATGGACGCGGGCACCGACTCCGGGCTCTTGCCGTCGTCGGCCGATGTCCACTGGGTGTCGGAGAGGACTCCGAATTTCCAAGCCGCGGCCGAGGCCGAGGTTGTGCCGAGGCACAGGGCCAGGGCGAGCGCGCCGCCGGCGGAGATGAGGGATGTTTTATGCATGGTAGGGATGGAGCAAGGGTTCGGGAAAAGGGCACACTGCGACCGTTTCACCCTAGGAGACGCTTCTCGAAGGCCCGTTGTGAAAGTCGGGCCTTGTGATGGGTTCGTCATCCCCCCGCCACGAAAACGTGACGCGCCCGGGCCGAAGGATTTGACCGCGTTCTTTCCGGAATCAGGTCCGCTTATCCGGGGACATCCCGCGCCAGCTGCAGGCGCCATTGCAGCGGCCCGGCGCATTCGCTCCGCCGGCGCGGGGCATTGCCTGCCCGACGATTGCAAGACCCGTTGCGGCGAGAAGGCGCGAGTAACCCTCCCAGCCGCGCGGGCACTGCAAGTGCTGCTCGACGAACCTCCTCTGGAGGGTCACCGCTTTTTGGTTTTCCCCCTGCGAGACAAAAAAGGCGGCCAGCGGCTCGTGAAGGAAGAAGGAGCCGTTGGGCGCGAGCCGAAGGATGCGCTGGATGATGCGCTTGGTGACCCGTCCCGCCTCGCCCCGCGTGAGGCCCAGGCGGCAGCGGCATTCGACAAGCCGTCTTCGCGTCAGAAGGTCGTTTGGGGCGAGCTTGAGCAGGCGCTGCGCGCGCCGGGCGGCCTCCTCAATCCGGCCGTCGGCGACGAGCGTGTCGTGCCCCTGGCTCAGGGCGACAAGGTCGTCCGGGTTGAGCCCCAACGCGCACTCGATCGCGTCCCGGGATTCCTGCGCCTCACCCGCCATCTCGTGGGCTAGCGCCAGCCCGTGCAGGTGGTCCGGGTTCTCCGGCTCCAGCTCTGCCGCCGCCTTGAAACCGGCAGTTGAGCCGGCGGCGTCCTTGTTGCAAAAGGCGACCCAGCCTTCGAGGTGCCGCTCGGTCGCCGCCGACCGGAAGGGGCCCCGGAGCGCAGCCCTGAAGACCTCGGCCGCGGCCGCGGGCTCGCCCAGCTTCAGGAGCGTCACGCCGAATCTCATGGTTGTCGGGAAGGGCACCCTCTGCCCCGGCGCCTTCCGCCACTCGGCCACCGCCCCCTCCCAGTCGCCGACGAGGTGGAGGAGCTCCGCGATCTCCAGGCGCTTCGTCCAGCTTCCCGGGTGCCCCAGCAGGTGTTTTCGCAGAGACTTCATCTTCCGGCCGGAGGCGAACGGTGCGCGCTCGGGAAACACATGAAACAGTTGCTCGACACCGCAGGGCAGCTTCACGCGGACGGTGCACACCACCTTGGCGGGGGCCCGGACTGCCAAGGGCTTCGGAGTGTTACCCGGGGGATCGGCCGCCGGCGCGGCGTGGCCCAGCCCCATCTCCCTGCGCAGCCAGGAGCGGGCAAACTGCACCCGTTTTCGCACGTTGGGCGCAGACAGCCCCAGCTGCGCCGCAACTTCCTTCGAATTCCTGCCGTGCACGACGTGCAGGATGAAGGGCTCCCTCAGGAGGGCCGGCAGAGAGGCGATCCGGCGTTGGATTTCCTGCTCAAGCTCAGGGTGCAGTCTGGCGGGAACGGGCTCCGCCGCTTCCCCGATCGAGGACCATGAGCTCTCGGCGGTCTCGAACCTGCGGTGGCTTTCCCGCTTGAGATCAATACAGAGGTTCCGGGCCAGCCGGTGGAGCCACGCCCCCGGGTGCAGGACGTTCGCGGCGCAGGACGGGAGCCGATCCATCGCCTTCACCATCACCTGGCTGAGGGCATCCTCGGCATCGGCCGCGTGGCCGGCCATTTCCCATTTACAGATCCGGCGCAGGCTCTCCTCGTGCCGGGTCCAAAGGATCCAAAAAGCCGACTTGTCGCCCCTGGAAAGGGCTGCGAGAGGCTCGGCATCCGAGGATACCCGGCCGCAATCAAGCCCGGGCAGTGATTCGGCGGGAGTTCCGGGGTCGGCGCTCATTGCGACGTGATGAGACCCAGCCTTTGAAGGAGCGCCCTGCGCGCCGGCGACGAGACCGCATTCAGCGAATAGACGAAGGAGAAGGCCGCTGATGGATCCTTCTGGACCCAGGCAGGAACCGTCTCCTCAAGCCGCGCAATGGTCACGGCCTCATTGGAGCCGCCGGGAGTCGAATTGATCATGCTGCCGACCAATTTTGAAGCAACGTCCGGGTTCGAGTCCTTGATCAGCGCGATCACCGCGACGGTCGCCTCCTCCCGCAGGGCCGCGTCCCCAATCCTGTCCAGCCACGGACCGGCTCCGCCGGGATTCGAAGCCGCGATGGACGAGGCAAGCGCGGCGTACGCCCCGTCGAGACTGCCCGTGTTTGGCTGCTGGGCGTAGTACGCCTGGACGGGTCCAGTCCCTCCCTGCGCGATCCACGCGTTGACCGCTACCTTGAGGAGGCCATACCGGTTTGCCGGGCTGTCAGCGTAGGTGTCCGCGACTTCCAGGGCGAGTTCCGGGGATTCGCGGGCGAGGACCGGCAGGATGCCGAGCAAGGCCGCCTGCCTGCTGATGGGATCCAGGGCGTCGGTGGCGGCGAGAGCCTTGGCCACGTCCTGCGCCGCAAATCCGGCAAAGATCGCCTCGATCTGGGAAGGACTCAGGTCTCCCTTCGGGAGAGTGAAGTCCATGCCCCGGGGAGAGAGGGGAACGCTGCCGCGTGCGACGGAGGCCACCCGCCGGCCGATGAAGCGGTCGAAGAACCCCGGATGGACGCGAAGGGTCGCAAGGCCTGCACACGCGGCCCCGATTCCCACCAGAATCCAGATGCCCCGGGGCTTCATGCGAGCGCGTTGTTGGGAATGGAGATTTGACGCAGGTTCCCCGGCGCGCGGACGATGTCCAATCAAAGACCGGCGGAACGCCTGAAAATTACGCGGACTTTTCAGCAGGGGAGCCTTGGACTACTAGTTCGGTTACATTCCTGCCACAACGGGCGCGTTGCCGTTCGTGCCGCAGATTCCGCAATCACAGCCTTGCGGTGGCGGCACCGAAGGAGGAGAAGGAACCCGCCATGCGAAGATCCTTACCCCGCGGCGTCATGGCCGTTTGGCCGGCGCTCCTGTTTGCGATGGCCGCGCTCGTCCGGTGGCCGGTTTCGGCAGCGCAGCACGACGTGTCCTTCGTCCAATCGGCCACGACCGTGGATGCGTACGACTACGTGGAGGTCTCGGCCATGGTCTCCGCGCCGGCTGTCGCCAACCCATTCACCGATGCGGGCCTGTCGGGTTCCTTCGAGAGCGCCGATGGAACCACGAAGTGGGCGGTGGAGGGGTTTTCGGATTCGACCGATGGTAGCCTCTACCGCATCCGCTTCATGCCGCCCGCGGTGGGGACCTATCGCTACACCGCCACGTACCGGGAGCACGGCCTTGAGAAGGGCTCCACGGGGACCTTTCAGGCGGTCGACGGGCATCGGCGCGGACTCCTGCGGGTCGACCCGAAGCATCCCTGGCACTTCATCTGGGAGGGAACGGGAGAGCACTACTTCTTCAACGGGACCACGGCGTACTTCCTGATGAACTGGAAGGACGAGCGGACCATAGCGTATTCCATCGACAGGCTCCACCGCCTCAAGGTGAGCCGGCTCCGCATCACGATCGCGGGCCGCGAGGACATGTTCTTCGGCGAGCCGGTGATGAACGGCGGAAACTTCTCGACGTACCCGACCCCGTGGCCGGCCCGGAATGGCTTCGACATGTACCATCCGGGTTTCGACTACACCCGGTTCGATCTCCCGTACTGGCGCAAGTTTGAGGACGGGCTGCGGTTTGCCCGGGACCGCGACATGACGGTGTCGCTGGTCCTGGACATGAACGACAACAAGGTCCACCCGGCGGCAGGGAGCGAGGACGAGCACCGCTTCATCCGGTACGCCATAGCGAGATTCGGGGCGTTCTCGAACATCACGTGGGACATGGGCGACGACCTGGAGCGCTACCGCACGGACGAGTGGACGCACGAGACGGGGACGCTGATCAAGGAGTGGGATCCGTACCGGCACCTGGCCACCAGCCATCCCGTCGAGGACGTGCACCAGGACAGGACGGCGCCGTGGTTCGACTTCACGTCCTTCCAGAACTGGTCGCGGGTCCAGCATGCCTACATGCTGGAGCAGCGCGCCAAGCAGCTGAAGACGGGGCGCATCATTCCGCAGACGAACGAGGAGTACGGTTACGAGGACCACTACCCCTTGTGGGCCCCGGGGCCGGGATCCGATTCCGCAGACGTGCTCCGGAGGACGGCCTGGGACATCACCATGGCGGGTGGCTACCAGACGTCGGGCGAGACCTGCAGGAGGGGGACGAACATCCTCCCCGACACCGGCGGCGGCTGGCTGAACGGCCGGGGCGACGACACGATGACGATGTTCCTTGGCTATGGGCACATGGTGGATTTTTTCACGGGCTTCGCCTGGTGGAGGGCGGACCCCCACGACGAGCTGGTCGACCACGGGAACACCTGTTTGGCTGAGCCTGGCAAGATCTACGCCCTCTACCTGCCGCACCCGGGCCATGTTACCGTCCAGCTGGAGCCGGGTCGCTACACGGCCTCGTGGTTCGGCTGCCAGACGGGCGAGAGAATCGCACTGCCGGAAATTGAGGGAGCCCAGTGGACCTCCCCGGACGCTCCCGACAAGAACGACTGGGCCATCCTGATCGTCAGGAAGGGCGGCTGAGGCCGGCACCGACCATGGCAAAGGCAAGACCGGCCAAGATCTCCTGGCGATCCGACGTGAAGTCCCACGACTACCCGGCCGCGGAGTCGTATCTCAGCCTTCTCTACGGAGAGGACCAGGTCCGGGGCATGGTCAAGCGGCTCAAGAATGTCCCGGTCGTGGAGTTCAAGGCGAAGGACATCTTCAGGGCCGCCCGGCTTGCGCTGCTGGGGGCGGACAATTCCCACGTCAAGGCGGACCTGGAAAGGATGAAGGAGGGCCAGAAGCTCTCCCCGCTGCTCCTCGTGCGAAACGAGGAGATTGGACAGGTCGTGATCGCCGATGGCTACCACCGGCTGTGCGCGGTGTACTCGGTCGACGAGGACGCAACCATCCCCTGCAAGATCATCTGAGGCGGCCTGCCCGCGGTATTGCGCCGCCCGGCCGCTAGATTCCAGCGATCAGCAGGCGGGCTGCGCCTCCAACCAACACCGCCCAGATCAGGTTGACCATGGTGCCACCCAGGTAGAAGCCCGGGTTTCTCTTGATGTCCTCGGCGCGAACCAGGGCCTTTGCGGCAAAGACCACAGCTATGCCGGTGCCCTGCCCAAGGAGCGTGAAGGTGAGGACAATGAGGTTCTCGCACTTTCCGATGACGGCCGACGAGTCGAACCTGGGCCCATTTGGGTCCCTGACCGGCTTGGGAAGGTTCCGCGGCAGGACAAAGTACCTTACAATCGGTCCGCTAAAGACGAGGGTCACCGCGTACGCCACGGCGATAACGGCGACCTTGTGCCAGGGACCCTCAACCAGCGCAGGCGTGACAAGAAAGGAAAGCGGGAGTGTCGCCATGGCGCCGGGTCGATGCCAACCGGCTAGACCTGCCTTGAAAGCTCGGCAAGCAATTTGCGGACGGAGGCTTCTCCACGGCTGAGATCCCGGAACCGGCCCCGCACGGCAGCCCGGGAGACAGCCTGCTGGCTGCGACAGGTGCGGCGGGCGATCTCCTTTTGTGTAAGTTCCGGTTCCAGGCCATTGCCCGACAGGCTCGCGATTTCGCGGACGGCAGCCGGCCATTTTTCGCGGATGGCGGAACCGAGCGCTTCGGTCGCTTCGGCCGCGCCGGCCAGCAGCGGAGCCAGCCCTTCCAGGTCCAGGCCGAAGGCCAACGGCAGGCGCTCGCGCTTGGCGCGCTCCATCGCCTCCGAGGCGCGATGGAAGGCCGAGCCATCCATCCCGCCGACATCCCGTCCGGGAGAAAGGGTGCGGATTTCTCCAAAACCGGCCGCAAGTCGAAAGCGCAACGGGTGAACCCGGAGATTCAGCATGCCGAGGATGTCCGAAACAGCTTCCGGCGATTCCAGCACCCCGGAGAACTCGTCGATGCCCTTGATCAGCCGCAGGGGCGCCCAGATGGACTTGGAGAAGGCCCGGTTGACTCGGGCCAGGGACTTCACGATCCGTTCGCGGACATCCGGGCGGGACCCGACCCGGCGCGAACCGACCATGTCTCCGATGACGACCCACTTGAAAAGCGGCTGCATCGCCTTGGGATGGGCTTGCTAGGGTTGTTTGTCAATAAACAACCTAAATAGGTTGTTATAATAACAACAACCTTGATGGGTTGTCTCGCTTCAGGCCCCTCAGCCGGAGTAACGGGCCGCCACGGCTTCGGCGAGGGTCCTGCGGCTTGCGGCGGCGTCCCAGCGCCTCGCATTGGCGGCCGCCCGAAACCCGGCCCTGCGGTGGTTGAAGATGCGCAGCGCCTCGGACAGGTCGTAGGCCTCGTGGATCTGCACGAGGAACTCCAGCTTTGCCCGGAAGGGCAGGTGGCGAAAGTAGGCTTCCTGTTGCGCGGTCATCCTCACTGTAAGGAATCGGCACACCCTGGGAAAAGCTAAGTGCTGCTTCCATGGGTTCCCTCGGGGTACTGGGTGCATTTGAATCCCGGATGGGGACTCTCCGGTCGCTTTTCGTTCGCTAGGCCTCAAACAGTCGACCTTCGAGTCCCCATCCGGGATTCAAATGCACCCAGTACCTTCCTCGGGGTTGACTTGAATAAAACGTTACGTAACGTTTTATCAATGCCCTACAGCCCGCTCACAAAGAACCGGATCTTCCGGGCCCTGCGGCGCCTGGGCGAACTCGCCCAGGCCGAAGGCGTGACTCTGGAAGTGTCCCTTTATGGAGGGGCCGTCTTTACGTTGGTCTACGGATCGCGGGATTCAACCAGGGATGTCGATGCCTTGGTCCGACCAGCAGAGGCTGCCAACAGACTCGCCGTTCAGGTGGCCAAGGAATTGGAGCTGCCCGACGACTGGCTCAACGACAATGTCCGCCTGTTCCTTTCAGGAAGGGAGGCCAAGCGCCGTTTGGAGGGCGACGAATTTGGGCCGGGCTTGCGGGTTTCGATCCCGACAGCGGCGTATCTGCTTGCCCTCAAACTTAGGGCATGCCGACCGCCTCTTCCCGGCTATGTCGGCGACTACGACGATATCCGCTTCCTCCTTCGAAAAATGGAACTCCGCTCTGTGCACGAAGTTGAGGCGGTGTTTGAGCGGTTTTTCCCCGGCGATGGGCTTTCCGTAGATCAGAGGGATGTCGTCGGGCAATTGCTCAAGGAGGTCGCCAAGCCATGAAGGACCGACCGTCAACGTTGGCCCAGATTGCCGACCGAACCGAGTCACTCGAGGATTTTGGCCGGAATCTGCGCGATTGGCTGCATGAATTGAGGCGCATTTCCTCACGCCCCCAAGTGCGCGCTGCAATAGCGGACAAGCCCAGGACGTTGCGCAGGAACTTCACCGGCGGCGCAGTTGCCGATGCGTGGCTTGCCGCCTACGCGGAACTTCTGTCCCAAAGAACTCATTCGAGGCCACCCGAATGGTCGTTTTCCCGCTCGCGAATCGCGCCTGAACCTTGGTTTGCAAATGAGTCTGGCAGCCTTGGCTCACGAATCCTTGCGCTCAGGGAGGCGCCCCTGGCTTTCAAGCGACGCAACCTCTACACTCATTCCGTGGAGCTGCCGCTACGGTTGCGTGCAGGCCGCCCGGGCAAGTCGCCCAGTGAGAAACGGCGGGCCAATGCAGAGCGGCAGCGGAGATTTCGCCGGATGCGCAAGGCTGAGATGGACTCCCTTCGGGCCCTCTTGCGTTAAGCTGCATCCGGGGCCTTTGCGTTGCTCTATGATCATTTGATGGCAGCGTAGGGAAACCCCCATGATTGAGACCCCCTCCTCTTGGCGTTCCCGCCCCTTCCTCCTGCTTGCACTATGCCTCGGGGCCGCGCCCCTGGGCGCCGTCGAAAAAGTGGCGCCGATGGTTCCCGCCTATGCAGTGACCGACAAGTACGTGACCAGCCCGACCATGCTGGTGCGGGCGGGGGCCGATGGGCTGATCCGCGAAATCTGGTCGGGCATGGACGCGGTCCGGATGCGCCACGTACCGCTCTTCCTTGAGACGGCGATCTTCGGGGAGATCCGAAGCGGTGGAGGAGGCTGGACCGACCTCAGGACGCTCAAGTACCTGAATGATGGCACGCGGCCGGGCGACATCCTGCTCACCTCCGATGATGGGCGGGTGAAGATTGAGATCATGGCCCGGAGGAAGGCCGAGTTGAGCCCGATCTTTGTATTCTATTCATTCTCCTCGCCGGTCGACTTCCGGTTGACAGCGCGATTCGAGCGGCCGGAGTTCACCAAGTCGGAGAGGGCCGACGACAGTGCCGGGTATGCGGAGTTCACGACGGCCTGGAGGGACCAGAACGCAGTGCTCACGACGTCGTCCGGCCCAGACCTCTACCTTGCGACGCTGCCGGCGGGCCGGACTGCGTCGATCGACGGGACGGGAATGGTGAAGGAGGTGGACTCGACGTCGGAGGTCGTCCTGTGCATTGACGCCACCGAATCCAACGTTCCGGGCGGGGTTGGAGCCGGAAAGACCTATGTGGACGGGTGGCGGGGGATTCTCGGAGGATACACGGATACTGAGTATAGCCGTGCCCTGGATCATGTGTCGCTGGCGAGCGACAACCCGAAGTTCGACAAGCTGTTTGCGGATTCCATCGACGCGATCGAATCGCACCAGTTCGCCTCAGGGAATCTCCTTGCGGACCTCTTTTTCTACAGGGACTCGTGGATCCGGGACGGCTCGTACACGATCATCGGCCTGTCCCTCGCGGGCAATTACAAGGCTGCCGAGCGGTTCTTCGCCTTTTGGGACGCGAACCGGAACTCCTATGTGGGCGGCGAGCGGGAGGCGCAGCAGCCTGCCATCGGCGTGACGGCGATGTGGCTCTACTCGCGCCTCGCCCCGGACGGGACTGCGTTCCTGAAGACGCACTGGTCGTACGTGCTGGATTACTGCAACCACTGCGTGGAGCGGATCGACAATGAAGGGATGATGAACGTGGCCGAGGAGTGGATCTGCTTCATCCCGTCGCCGGCGACTTGGCCTAACGCCGAAATCTACGGTGGGCTTCGGGCGGGGGCGAAGATCGCGAAGGCGCTCGGCCAGCCCAAGGAGGAGGCCGAATGGACCCGAGCCGCCGACCGATTGAAGGCCGCCTTTGACGCGACCGCCTACGACGAGGCGACGGGAAAGTTCATCCCGATGGCGGGCAAGCCCGGCGAGATCTTCCGGGACCCGGAGTTTCCCAAGCAGGAGAGCAGGAATGGGCCCACCCGGGACGACAGGACTGATTCGGGCATGCTCATGGTCGCAAGGATGGAGGCTTTCGGGAAAGGGGAGGGCATTGTCCCGGTGGATGATCCCCGATTCACCTCGACCCAGGGCGCAATTAGGCGGGACCTCGAGAACACCGACCACTCGATCTTCCGTTTCGGCCCCAATCCCTCGAGCCCCCACGCACCGCAGGGCGAGTTGGACACCTGGCCGATCAACACGGCGTGGGCGGCGCAGGACGAGTGGCTGCTCGGGAGGACGGACCTCGCGTGGCGGTACCTGATTTCAGGGGTGCTGAACAAGACCAAGTATGACCTCGCCGGGGCCTGCTATTACCTGCCGGAGAATTGGGACAGGAACGGCGTGGTCGACAAGCCGATGATCGTGTGGTCCCACGGCGACTTCGTGACGTCCACGATGCTGCTTTTGCTCGGAATCGACCTCGAGCCGGAGGGCGCGGACCTCGGGCTGGCGCCCAGCCTTCCACCCGGAATGAAGCAGGCGCACCTCCGAAACTTTCGTTTCAGGGATTGGAGGTTGGACATTGACCTGAATCGCGACGGCAAGCTTGTCGATGTGGCCATTACGCCGTGGTGCGTGGTGTCAGGTCAGGAAAGAACGGACGAGGTCCTGTCCGTCCGTTCGCCAATCGGCAAGGTCATCGAACTCAAGGACCGCGTGAGCGACGGATTCACGGTCGACCCGTCCCAGTACTACCTCGAATTCGGCCGGTCCCGCCACGCTCTCGAAAGGGCGGCGGTCGTCTCAAGGATATTGAACCAAGCTCCTCCCAAGCCGCTCGCGGCGATGTCGCCGGCGGAGCTCGAGAATTTCATCGTCAAGGCCGAGACGGACTTTGTGCCGACGGCTAACTGACAGACTGAGGATCTTCTGGCCTTCGAACATGCGTGCCTTCCCCAAGTGCCTGCTCCTGCTCTGCGGTTGCCTCCTCGGGCCGCGTGGCTTGAATGCCGCGGTGACCGATGCGGACGCCGCAGCTCTTGCGAGGGACGCCAGGGCCGAGACCCTCAGTACGTGGATGGCCTATGTGAAGTACGCGTGGCCCCACGACGAACTTCTCCCCCTTACCAAGGGGCACCACGACTGGTATGCGGACTCGCTCAGCATAGCCCCGATCGACGCCTACAGCACGCTGAAGATCATGGGATTCGACGAGGAGGCGAAGCGGATCGAGGACTTTGTCGTGAGGGACTTCTCGGTCGACAAGGACGAGTCGGTGAAGGTGTTCGAGGTGAACATCAGGATCCTGGGCGGGCTTCTCTGCATCTACGAACTGACCGGGAGCCGGCAGGTGCTGGACAAGGCGAGGAGCTTTGCGGACCGGCTCCTGCCCGCATTCAGGAGCCCGACGGGACTTCCCTACTACTTTGTCAACCTGAGGACGGGCGCCACCAAGGGGAACATCGTGAACGTGGCCGAGGCAGGCTCGTACCTGTTCGAGTTTGGAATCCTAAGCTACTACACCGGGAACCCCGTGTACTACCAGACGGCTAAGAACGCAGACCGGAAGCTGTTCTCGATGCGGTCGCCGATCGGGCTTCTCGGCAGGGACATGAACGTGGACACGGGGGAGTGGACGATGACCCAGAGCATGGTCGGGGCGTACGCCGACTCCTACTACGAGTATCTCTACAAGTCATGGCTCCTGTTCCACGACCCCGAGGTCAAGGCGATGTGGGACTCGACGATCAGCGCGATCCAGGCGCACATCGCCGAGCCGAGGGGAGGCCTTCTCTGGTACGGCAAGGTCGACATGAACACGGGCCGGAAGGTGAGCGCCGAGGTGACGCTCTGGGACGCCTTCTTCCCGGGGCTCCTGGCCCTTTCAGGCGACCTGGACCGGTCGAGGAGGAGCGACGCCGCGTGGGACCAGGTCTGGGACCGGCACGGTCTCGTACCCATGGTCTACGACTATGACCGGAACGAGGTCGTCAATCCCTACTACCAGCTGAATCCGGAGGTGATCGAGTCCGCCTTCTATCTTTGGAAGTTCACGGGTGACCGGCGGTACCTGGACCAGGTCGCGAAGTACTACGGCGACATCAAGGAGCACTGCAGGACGGAGGTCGCCTACAGCCACATCCAGGATGTCCGCACGATGAAGAAGGCGGACGAGATGAGCACTTTCTTCATCGCGGAAACCCTCAAGTACAGCTACCTGTCCTTCAGCAAAGGGAACCCCGTAAACCCGACCGACTACGTGTTCAGCACAGAGGCCCATCCCTTCAGGAAGGCGGACTTCCGCGAGCCGGAGATCGCGGGCAACCTTGGGATAAAATAAGACCATGACGAACAACAACGACGAACTCGGGGCGTTCACCGCCCCCGGCGAAGTGCGCCTGGTCCGGCTGCTGCCGGGCCCCATCGAGAGGCTATGGGAGTACCTGACAAACCCGGAGAAGAGGGCCCTTTGGCTGGCCGGCGGCCCCATGGAAGTCCGCATCGGCGGCGCGCTGGAATTGAGGTTTCGACACGGGGACCTCACGGCGGAGGAGACGCCGGAGGAGTACCGGGACATGGGCGATTCGTGCAGCTTCACCGGCCGCGTGACCCGGTGCGAGCCGCCGAGACTGCTCAGCTATACCTGGGGCTTCCCGGAGGGATCGGAGGTCACCTTCGAGCTGACACCGCAGGGCGACAAGGTGCTGATGGTGCTCACCCACTGCGGCCTGGGCGGAGAGAAGGACACTGTCCCGGGTGTCGCGGCCGGCTGGCATTCTCACGCTGCGCTCCTCATTGCCAGATTGGAGGGAGCCAAACCGCCCGGGTTCTGGGCCACCTTCACCCGGCTGAGGCCGGAATACGCAAAGCTCTTCGAGCAGCAGGCGGGCAGCTAGACAGCCTTGCCGGCGTCCTTCCAATTCCACCATTTCAGGAGCCGGGGCTTGGGGAGCGGAGTCGAGGCGTAGTAGACCGCGCAGCGGAAGGTGTAGAGTACGCAAGGGTCCATGCGGGTTCCGGCCAGCTTTTCGAGGCGGCGGTAGAGGACCTGAGGGTCCCTGCCCTTGAGGTCGGACACGCGGCGGATGCCGAGATCGACCAGGTCCTGGGCGAGGCTCGGGCCTATGCCTGGAATCACCTGAAGGTCGCGCAGAACTGCCGAACGGGCCTTTGGAACCGTACGTTTTTTCATGGGTGGTGAAGGGTTGACACTTATGGGACGCTGAAGATGTCGTCCGCGAAGTCGAGGTAGTGCGACCAGTCCCAGGCCGTTATGTCATGCGGGCCCGTCCGAATGTGGTACCGAATCCTGCCGCCGACGGGATGGTTGACCGGAGGCATCCCGTCGACGCCGAGCCCCTCCAGCCCGAACAAACGGTAGACAGGGCCCGCCTCCCGGGCGGCAAGGAATTCCCCCTCGGGGTCGGCCCAGTCGTCGTCCTCGGCGCTGGCGACGTAGAGCGGGCGGGGCGCGATCAGCGCAAGGAGCTCGTGCTGGTCCACGGGCAGGGCCGTCTCGTTGCCGCCGTACCTCCGGAAATTCCGGCAAAACCAATGGGGAAACGCCGCGTTGATCTCGGCCACGGTCTCGCCATGGACGTGCCGGCTAAGTGATGCACCTCCGCAGCCGGAATCGTTGGAGATGACCATGGCGAACCGCTCGTCCTGCGCACCCGCCCAGAGGGCGGCTTTCCCCATTCGGGAGTGGCCGTGCACGGCCACCCGGGATGCGTCGATGTCCGGGTCCGTTTCCAGGTAATCGAGCGCGCGGCTAAGGCCCCAGGCCCATGCGCCGAGGGCGCCCCATGCGTCCTGGCCTCGTTCTCCCGTCGCGTTGGATTCGAGCCAGCCCATGACCCCTCCGGTCGCGCCATCGGGCCGATCAGGGCAAAGGTCGCCGCAGAAAATCGTCGCGGTCGCGTAGCCCCGCGCGATCACCGTTTCGACCTGCCACTTCGATGCATCGGAGCCCCGGCCAGCGTCGCCGCAGGCGGTGATGCCCGGGTCGACATCGACGGTGTGATTGCCGTTGAAGTTGAGCCCAAGAAATGCAGGCCACTTCCCGCCCCGGGATGCAACGCCGGTGTTCGGCACATGGAGAAGAAGGCGAATCGAGCGCGCTTCCAGGTCCGGCGACAGCCTGATAATCACTTCCTTGCGGGTCGCCGCTCCCCCAAGGGCCAGGGGATCGGCGGACGCGACCTCAAATCCAAGCCCCATCGGGGGCTCTAGGGGTGTCTTCCCATACACCTCGCTTGAAAAGGCGGCGAGAAGCTCCGGCCGCCGCCTCTCCCTCCAAAGGGACGGGTTGGAGACGAGGGTGCCGTCTGCGCAGACGAGTGGATCGGGCAGCGGGTTCATGGCGGCGCAATCGACTCCATCACGGCACAAGGATTGATGGCGCGTGACCGCGTGTAAAGCGTTCGGGGCCGGCCGTTCGCCCCCAAGATATGCGCAGCTTTGGACAACGGGCGGAGGGCCGGCCTCTGCCCAAGGGGGTAGAGTGGCGCGTGCTTTGACACTCCCATGGCAACCGAGCCGAGCGACACCCAACCAGAGAGAGCGCTGGCTGCCAATTTGGAGCGACTGGAGGCGAGGCTCGCGCGAATAGAGGCGCATCTCGGCTTTGACACGCAGGCGGTTACGGCAGGGGAGACCGGGCCCGCCCCCCCGACGGTCTCGCAAGGCGATGATGAGCTCGAATTCAAGATCGGGCAGGAATGGTTTGCGAGGGTGGGGATCGCTACCCTTGGGATCGGGGTGGCCTTCACGCTCTCCCTCCCGTACGCAAACCTGCCCCCGGCCGCGCCCTCTGCAGTGGGCTATGTGCTTGCGGTTGCGCTCATTGTAGTGGCCGGTCTTTGCCGCGGGCGCCTTGAGCTGGTCTCGCGGTACCTGCGCGCCACCGGGATGGCCCTTGGATACTTCTCGAGCCTCAGGGTCTGCTTTTTTGGCGACCGGCATGCGCTGAGCGCCGACTCCGCCGGAGGCGGACTTTTGCTGGCCTTTTCGGCCGCGGTCATTCTGGCGATCGGACTCAGGCGGAGATCGACGTGGCTTTTCGGGCTGGGGCTGCTTGCCGGCACCACGACCGCGGTCGCCGTCGGCTCGCCGTCCCTCGGGCTGGCGCTGGTCGCCATCCTCGCGGTGGCGGCCGCGGCCACCGGTGTCTGGCTGGGCCGCATGGCGCCGATCCTTGTGGCCATGCCGCTCGCCTACGCGGCGTATGCAGTGTGGGCCCTCAACAATCCGATCCTCGGCCGGACGCTCGGGGTCGTGGCCGGTCCGCCGTGGGCGCCAGCCGTGATCCTCGTGTGCATCGCGGCGTTTTCCGCGGCGCTTCACCGGTTCAATCGCGGCGGCCGCGACAACACGGCGGCCAATGCGGGCATCTTCCTGAACGCCGCTGTCGGATACCCGGTCTACCTGCTGCACACGCTTGGCTCCTTCAGCGGCGAACTTGTCGGCTTCCAACTCGCAGCGGCGGTCGTCCTGATCGGGCTCGCGTTCCTCCATTCGGGCGAGGCGGAGGGCATCGGGGCCTTTGTCTGCGCGATGAGCGGATTCCTTGCGCTCAGCTGTGCGATCATCAAGGCGGCGCCGATGCCGGCCGTCTTCGTCTGGCTCTCCGTGCAGAGCGTGATCGTGGTGGCGACCGCGATCTGGCTCCGCTCGCGCTTCATTATTGTCGCCAACTTTGGCATCTATGTCGGCATCCTCGCCTCCTACGTTGTGGTGGCCGAGGGGGAGCGGGGCATCAGCCTCGGCTTCGGGGTCGTGGCCCTGGTGACGGCGAGGCTCCTCTCGTGGAAACAGGAGAGGCTGGTCTTGAAGACCGGGCTCATGCGCAACTGCTACCTGAGTGTCGCGTTCCTCATCTTCCCGTACGCCCTCTACCACCTCGTTCCCCGTGCGTGGGTGAGCCTGGCGTGGGTCGGCGCGTCGCTGATGTATTACCTTCTGGCGGCCCTCCTCCACAACCCCAAGTACCGCTGGATGGCCCACGCCACGCTGGTCCTGACGGCCCTGTACCTGGCCGTGGCGGGCATCAGCCGGCTCGAGCCCGTGTTCCGGAACCTGTCGTTCCTGGTCCTTGGGGCCGTGTTCCTGGTCGTGTCCCTTGTGTTCACCCGGCTTCGCGCCCGCAACCGGGCCGCTGCGCCCAGGACCGCGGGCCCCGGTCAGGACTGACCCATCATGCCGTCGCCTGACTCAGTCTGGAATTCCAAGTTCGCATGGGCGATCGTAAACAGCGCGTCGCCGCCCAAGCGCCCGGCCGCGGAGCGCATAGGGGACTTCTCGGAAATCTACGCCTGCTACGGCGAGGATGCCGTCCGCGACCAGGCGAGTCGGTGCATCCAGTGCCCGGATGCCCTTTGCACCCAGGGGTGCCCGCTTTCCAACAGGATTCCCGAATGGCTCTCGCTGACGGCGCAGGGCAGGTTCATGGAGGCCGCGGCGGTTTCGCGGTCGACCAGCAACATGCCCGAAATCTGCTCGAGGGTCTGCCCCCAGGAGCGGCTCTGCGAGGGCTCGTGCATCCTCAACTCCAAGTCCGAGCCCGTGCCGATCGGGGCGATTGAGCGTTTCATCAACGACTTTGCCCTTGCACACGGCGCCGGGGAGATCGAGCCCTCGGTGCCGAACGGGCTCTCGGTGGCCGTGGTCGGTTCCGGCCCGGGCGGCATCGCGGGAGCCGACGAACTCGCCAAGCTGGGCTACGCCGTGACCGTGTACGAGTCGCTGCTTGTGCCCGGCGGCCTCCTGGTCAACGGAATCCCGTCCTTCAAGCTCGAGAAGCACGTGGTTGGGCGCCGGATCGACCTTCTCCGCAGGCGGGGCGTCCAGTTCCAGCTCGGCGTTCGCGTGGGGTGGGACCTGTCGCTCGCGCAGCTCCGTGAGAAGTTCGACGCCGTGTTCCTCGCGGTCGGCGCCCAGCGCGCCAAGCCGCTGGACATTCCGGGGGGCAAGCTCCCCGGTGTCGTGGAGGCCCTGCCGTTCCTGATCCAGAAGAACCTCGCCTCCCCCCTGGTGGACTTCCCGCCGATCCCAGTCGAGGGTCGGCGCGTGGCGGTCCTGGGCGGAGGGGACACCGCGATGGACTGCCTGCGAACGGCAATCCGGTGCGGTGCGAGCCAGGCGGTCTGCCTGTACCGCCGCGACCTGGCCAACATGCCGGGCAGCCGCAAGGAGTACGGCAACGCCCTTGAGGAGGGCGCGCAGTTTGAGTTCCTGACGAATCCGATCGAACTGATCCCGGGCCCAAACGGGGCGGTGTCCGAGGTCCGCTGCGTGCGAATGGAACTCGGGGCCCCGGACGCCTCGGGACGGCGTCGGCCGAGGCCGGTCGCAGGCTCCGAGTTCAACACACCGGCGGACCTGTTGATTGTGGCGTACGGCTTCGATCCCGTTCCGTTTCCCGCGGAAGGCGACTTTGCGGCGATCAAGGCCGAGGAATGGGGCGGCCTTACGGTCGACGGGAACCAGATGACGAGCGTGCCGGGCGTCTTCTCGGGCGGAGATTCGGTCCGCGGCCCGAGCCTGGTCGTGCACGCCGTGCGCGACGGCCGCCGCGCCGCGCAGGGCATCCATCGCTACCTTCAGGGCCGCCTTGAATCCCGCGCCTGATGGGCAACCCTTTCCGGCTCCAAAACGGTTCGACGGATCGGCGTAGTGTGATTTCCTCCCAGGTACCGCGATGCCCCGCTTCACGACCGTGCTCTTCGACCTGGACGGGACACTCGTCGATGCATTCAGGACGCTCCACCGAGCCTATTGCCACACGCTTCCGCTGTTTGGCCGGCCCGAACCCACGTTTGAACAGGTCCGCCGCTCCGTCGGCGGCGGGCTGGAGAACGCGATGGGGAAGTTCCTGCCCCCCGAGCTGGTGGCCGAGGCCTGCCGGATCCATGTGGCCTACACGGAGAAAATCCTGCTCGACGATCCGGTTCTCTATGATGGCTCCATGGAGACCGTCTCCGGGCTGCGGGCGCAGGGGGTCAGGACGGGTGTTCTCACGAACAAAATCGGCGACCACGCCCGTGCGATCCTCGCGCACCTGGGCATCGCGCTGCAGCTCGACCTCATTCTCGGGGCGCGCGACTGCGCCTGGCGCAAGCCCGCGAGGGAGTTCACGGAGGAGGCCCTTCGCCGCATCGGGGGCGATGCGGGACATTGCTGCCTTGTGGGCGACTCCCCCTTTGACCTGCTGACCGCACGCAACGCCGGGTTCCCGTGCTTCTGCGTGACGACCGGGACCCATGATGAACCCGCGCTGCGGGCCGCCGGCGCGACGGCCGTTTATCCCGGGCTGCGGGCGCTGGCGGCGGCTGAATTCGAGCTGGCACCAGGAACGGCCTGAAACATTTGGTTTCAAATGGGGCCGAGAGCGGCTAGGATGGCAGGTCCCATGACAACGACCCCGATTGTCCCTTTCCGCAACCTCATCATGCCAGCCCTGGGTTTCCTGGTCGCAGGCGTTCTCGCGACCGCCAGGGCCGGAACCGAGCCGGCCTTCACGTTCAAGAAGGGCGTGAACATCTCCCACTGGCTCTCGCAGAACGAGGGCGCCCTGTCGTACGCCGCGCCTTGGTTTGGCGAGCCGGACGTCGAGTGGATCGCCAGGCAGGGCTTTGACCACATCCGCCTGCCGGTCGACTTCAGGCTCTGCTTCGCGGCCGACGGCTCGCTCGAGCAGGACAAGGTCAGGCCGATTGAGGACACGATCCGTTGGGCCCGGGCCCGGGGGCTGGGGGTCGTCCTCGACGCCCACTTCCTGCCGGGAGCGGACTTCAACCAAGTGGGAGGGGACGACCGCGCCTACACCGACCCGGCGCTCCAGGAGACCGGCGCCCGTTGCTGGCGGCTGATGGCCCGGCACTTCGCGGGCGAGGGCCCGTACCTCCGGTTCGAGATTCTCAACGAGCCTGTCGCCCGCGAGAACAGGGACCTCAACCCCTTCATGCACCGGATGCTCGCCGCCATCCGCGAGAGCAACCCGACGCGAATCGTGTACGTGACGTCGAACAAATGGAGCATGTTCCAGACCGTCCCGGACGTCGTGCTGCCCGACGATCCCAATGTGGCCCTGACCATCCACTTCTACGAGCCGCTCATCTTTACCCACCAGCGCGCCTCGTGGGTCGGTTTCACCGACAGCCTCCCCCCGGTCTCGTTCCCCGGGGTCGTGCCCGATCTGACCGGCCACACGCTGCCCAGCTTCAACCACAAGGAGATTCATCCAGGAGCACCGGTCACGATTGAGGAGATTCAAAAAAGGTTTGCCGATGTCTCGGGCTGGCTGGCGGTCCATGCCCCCAAGATCGAGGTCTATGTCGGAGAATTTGGCGTCTACAAGGCGGCGGAGGCGGACTCCAAGCGACGCTGGATCGCGACGGTGCGGACGGAGTCCGAAAGCCGCGGCTGGGGCTGGGCCGTGTGGGACTACAACGATTCCTTCGGGGTCAGGGACCGGAATGGTTCCGGGACCCCGGTCCTTGAGGGACTCTTCGCAAAATGACACGCACAATGCGCCCGCTCCTGCGCATTTCGGCCCTGTTCTGTTTCGTCCCGGGTCTTCTGCATGCGGGAGCCGCCCCGTCCCTCAGGTGGGTGTCGAGCACGGAAGCCAGTCCGTGGCGCGAGCTCTCCGCCACCGTCCAGGACCATGCTGGCGGGCCAAACACGATCCGGATCGACCCTGGAGTTTCGTACCAGGCGGTGGACGGCATCGGCGGATGCTTCAACGAGCTGGGCTGGACCGCCCTGCTGGCGATCGACCCCGCCCAGCGGGCGGTTGCCCTGGATGCCCTATTCGATGCCAGCGGCTGCAACTTCGCCGTCTGCCGCGTGGGCATCGGTGCAAACGATTTCGCGCTGGAGTGGTATTCGCTGGACGAGACGCCGGGCGATTACGCCATGGACAAGTTCAGCATCGATCGGGACCGCAGCATCCTGATCCCCTACATCAAGGCAGCGATGCAGGTGAAGCCGGGCCTCGCGGTATGGGGAGTGCCATGGAGCCCGCCCTCCTGGATGAAGACCAACGGGGCGTACCGGGGCGGAGCCATGCGGCAGGATTCCCGGACGCTGGACGCCTACGCGCTCTACTTTTCGAAGTACGTGAGCGCCTATCGCGCCGAGGGGGTCAACCTCTTCGCCATCGCTCCCCAGAACGAGCCCAAGTACAACGACAACAATTACCCCCAGTGCGCCTGGACCGGGAGCGAGATCAATGGGTTTCTTCGCGACCACCTGCTGCCCCGGTTGAAGGCGGACCGTGTGGACGTGCAGGTGTGGCTCGGGACCATCGTAAACCGGGACCTCGGCTCCTACGTCGACCCGGTCCTGGGCGACCCGGCGACCGGTCCCGGGATCTTCGGGGTGGGATACCAATACGACGGGCAGGAGGCCATGATCCTTACGCATGACCGGTACCCCGGGAAAAAGATGATGCAAACGGAGACCGAGTGCTACAACGGCGAGGACTCGTGGGACGAGGGGATGAACACCTTCGGAAGGCTGATCGCGGACATGAACCACTTCGCAAGCGGCTACATGTTCTGGAACATGATCCTCGGCGAAAAGTCCACGAGCACCTGGGGCTGGAGGCAGAACAGCCTGCTCACGCTGGATTCCCGGACGGACCGGATTGCCTACAATCCGGAATTCTACTCCCTGAAGCACTTTGGGCACTTCGTGCCTCCGGGCGCCGTTCGCATCGGGTCGACGGTCCCGGTGGCCGTGAACCGGGGAGACCGCGCGACCCCGGGTGAAAACGTGGCGGCCTTCCGGATTCCATCCGGGGACCTGGTGGTGGTCGTGCGAAACCCGGGGCGGAGGGCCCTGCCGGTCTCGCTTCAGGCGGGCGACCGCGCAGCCGATGTCATCCTCCCGGCCAGGTCGATGAACAGCTTCGTCCTGACCGGCTGGTGAGGGACGCGCCCCGGCGTCATTCGAGCTCAGGGATGACGTCGTCGCAGTAGTACTCGCGGTTCTTCCTGTTGTAGCTGTAGCCGTGGGAATTGATGGTGTAGTTCGGGTACACCCTCTCCAGGATGGCGCAGAGTTCCTCCGCCGAACAGTCCGACTCGAGGGCAACCTTGCTCGCGATCGACCACAGGGTTTCCGCCTCGTGCTCGCGCCTGTCGACAAAGATGTCGTTGGGGGAGAACATCAGCCCCTTGCGCATCGTCGTGATCACGCGGCGCTTCGCGTCGAGAAGCACGGTTTCGGGTATCATGTACCTACTTCGGCAACATTCGGCGGCTTCTAAAGCTAATCTTTAGGGGTTGCCCGGGCCGGCGGACAGCGAGCATAAGCCTGTTCCATGCGAAGCAATGCGCCTGTTTCCCGCGTCTTGGCCGTGTTCGGAGGCGTTGCCGCTGCGTTCCTTGCGACGGGATGCGTGTCCTCGGATCTTTCCAAGGATGCCGACACCACGGCCGAGGTCATTGAGTGCCTGCCGACCGACACGCCGGCTCCCAACGTGGTCGTGCGGGCCATCTGGTATCCCCACGCGAGCGGATTCGGGGACGCAGAGGCCCACGAGGCGGGCGTCCTTGCCCTTGCGGGAGGGAAGCTCTGGTTCGTGGAGTGGAACGGACCCGGCCGCCACTTCGACGTGGAGTGCGTGGTCAACGTGCTCCAGGCGTCGAGCGTCGGCGTGTCCCGCTTTGGGACGTCCGCAATGCTGGTCATCCAGTCGGGCAACCTGTCGTTTGACTCCTTCGAACTCATGAACGGAGGGAACCTGGGCTCGGACCTGAAGGCCACGCAGGCGCTTTACGATAGGATCCAGGCGCTCCGTGTTGGGTGAACACCCCATGTGGGCCGGAGCAAGGGACTGCTACCCTCGCGGCATGAACCTCGTACTCATCCTCATCCTGTTCCTGCTCTTGTTCGGCGGCGGTGGCTACTATTACGGCGGGCCTGTGTTTGGCGGCGGCGGGGTCGGCCTGATCCTCCTCGTGTGCCTGATCATCTATCTGATGGGCGGGTTCCGGAAAAAGGAGTAATGGACGGAAAGGGGCAGCTTACGCGCCGCGAGGCGCTGATGGTTTTTGGCGGCGGCGCGGCACTTCTGGGCCTGGGCGCGTTGGGAGGGACCGCGCGCGGCGCGGACCAGGCTCCTTTGGGTGGCACGACCCAGCCGTTCAGCCTGCCACCCCTTGGCTACGCCTTTGATGCGCTCGAACCGCACATCGACGAGCGCACGATGGAGATCCATTACACCAAGCACCACCAAGCCTACATAGCCAACGCCAACAAGGCTCTCGCGGGCCACCCTGAATTGGCGGCGCTGACGGCGGAGGCGATTCTGCGGGACCTCGATGCCATCCCGTCTCCGGTGCGCACCGTGCTCCGCAACAACGTGGGCGGACACGTGAACCATTCGTTCTTCTGGAAGATCATCGCTCCGGGCGGAGGCGACGGGCCGACTGGTCCGCTCGCTGACGCGATCAACGGCGGTTTCGGATCCTTCGCGGATTTTCAGAAAAGCTTTACAGAGGCCGCGATGAAGCGCTTCGGAAGCGGGTGGGCATGGCTCAATCTGAAGGGCGGAAAACTCGAGGTTGTGTCGACGGCGAACCAGGATTCCCCGCTGAGCGGGGGCGCGGTTCCCGTGCTCGGCCTCGATGTGTGGGAGCACGCGTACTACCTCAAGCACCAGAACCGCCGGGCGGAGTATGTCGCGGCATTCTGGGATGTGGTCAACTGGAGGCAGGCCGAGGCCAATTTTTCTGGCATCGGATGAGACGGGGATGCTGGGTCCAATTGAATCCCGGATGGGTCCGCGAAGGTCGACTGTGTGAGGCTTTGCGAACGAAAAGCGACCGGAGAGGCCCCATCCGGGATTCAATTGGACCCAGCACCCACGCGGGATTCGGCTCGCGTCGGAGTCGCGGCGGACTTCTAAGTAAGGGCGCTTTCCTTACCCCGTGAAGCCCCTGTTCGTTTCCGCCCTCATCACCGGCCTGCTGACGTGCCCCATGTTACGCGCCACCCCCGTCATCGCCAACGTATACGCCCGGAAATCCCTCTCCCTCGACGGAGCCTGGAACACGATTGTCGACCCCTACGAAAGCGGCTACCTCGACTACCGCCTTCAGCCCTTCGACGAACACGAGCCCCCCAGCGGCGGCTTCTTCCTCGACCGCAAGCAGGAGGTTCCCAGCGAACTGATCGAATACAACTTCGACACGAGCCCCGTGCTCCAGGTGCCGGGCGACTGGAATTCGCAGGACGAAAAGCTCTTCTACTACGAGGGCACCGTCTGGTACCGCCGGAAGTTCGACAGGCCGGCCTCGGCCGCGGACCATCGCCAGTTTCTCTATTTCGGCGCCGCCAACTACGAGGCGGAGGTGTACCTGAACGGCCGCAAGCTCGGCAAACACATCGGGGGTTTCACGCCCTTCCAATTCGAGGTCACCGGCAGGCTGAAGGACCAGGGCAACTCCCTGGTGGTCCGGGTCAACAACCAGCGCAGGCCCGAGGGCGTGCCGACCGTGAACACCGACTGGTGGAACTACGGCGGGCTCACCCGCGACGTGTTCCTGGTCGACGTGCCGCCGACCTTTGTCAGCGACTATTACCTGCAGCTGAAGCCCGGAGGGGAGACCCACGTTGCCGGCTACGTTCGCCTCGACGGCGCCTCGACGGCCCTGCCGGTGAGGGTGGAGATCCCCGAGCTCGGCATCTCGGTCGAGGCTGTCGCGGACGGGGGCGGACTTGCCTCCTTTGACTTCGCCCTGCCCGGGGCTGTCCTCTGGTCGCCCGAGCACCCGCGGCTGTACGACGTGGTCGTTTCGGCGGCGGGAGACAGCGTGTCGGAAAGGATCGGATTCCGAACGATCACGACCCGCGGCGCTGACGTCCTGCTGAACGGACGGCCGATCTTCCTCCGCGGCATAAGCCTTCACGACGAGAATCCGCTCCATGGCCGCCGCAACACGTCGGTCGCCGATGCGCGCCTCGAACTCGGATGGGCGAAGGAACTCGGCTGCAATTACCTCCGGCTCGCCCACTATCCGCACAACGAACACATGGCCCGCGAGGCCGACGCGCTGGGCCTGCTGCTGTGGGAGGAGGTGCCCGTCTATTGGACCATACACTGGGACAACCCGTCGACGCTGGAAAATGCGCGGGACCAGCTGGCAGGCCTGATCGGGCGCGACAAGAACCGGGCGAGCGTCGTGATATGGTCCGTGGGCAATGAAACGCCGATTTCGCCGCCACGGACAGCCTTCATGTCCAACCTGATCGCGCTGGCCCGCCAACTTGACCCCACGCGGCTGGTGTCGGCGGCGATGGAGATTCATCCCGATCCCGCGGACTTCAACCGCAAGATAGTCGACGATCCCCTGTCCGAGCTCACCGACATCGTGAGCTTCAATGAGTACATCGGATGGTACGTGGGCCTCCCCGACGACTGCGCCAAGGTCCAGTGGGTGGTGAAGGCCCGGAAGCCGGTTTTCATCAGCGAATTCGGGGCGGATTGCCTCCAGGGATACCACGCCGACCGCCTCACGCGCTACAGCGAGGAGTACCAGGCGGACTTGTATCGAAAGACCATCCCGATGCTGCAGAGGATCCCGCAGCTTCGCGGCATGACGCCGTGGATCCTCTGCGATTTCCGGTCGCCGAAGCGCCCGCTTCCGCATTTCGAGGACGGCTGGAACCGAAAAGGGCTGATCGGCTCCAACGGCGAGCGGAAGGAGGCGTTTTACGTGCTGCAGCAGTTTTACGCGGCCAAGGCCGCCGAGGCGAAGTCCGCTTCCCAATAGGGACCTTCGACATGCGGCCATCGGGATTTCCCATGTTGATGTTTGCCGCGCTGTTCGCCGTACAAGCCCTGCCCGGCGAAGGCGCGGGGGCGCCGGACGGGGCCGCCGTCAACCCAGCGCTGCTCGCACGCTCGTGGCCGGCATCGTGGATCGCCTACCCCGGCCCCGCGAACCACGACTTTGTCGTCTACCGCCTCCGCAAGGCGATCCAACTCGAGTCGCAGCCCGCGCGCTACGTGGTCCATGTGTCCGGGGACTGCCGGTATCGGCTCTTCGTGAACGGCGCCTCGGTGGCCTCCGGCCCGCAACGATTCGACGCGATGTCGTGGCGGTTTGACTCGGTCGACCTCGCGCCGTTTTTGAAACCGGGTAGGAACATCCTGGCCGCGGTGGTCTGGAACTACGGGGACGATCGGCCCTACGCGCTGATCACCGTGAGGACCGCCTTCATCCTCCAGGGGGACACGGAGGCGGAGAGCGCCGTCAACACCGACGGGACATGGCGGATCCTCCAGGACCGGTCCGTGACGGCCGTCCCGATCGACCTCGTCGCCCTGAACACCTTCCTGGCGGTCGGGCCCGGCGAGGCCGTCGACGGCCGTTCTTTCCCCTGGGGTTGGACCTCGCCGGGCTTCGATGATTCCTTGTGGTCGCCCGCCCAGCGCGTGGGCCACGGGATGCCGGTGGGCACCGGAACGGATATCAGCTGGGGGCTCGTGCCGCGCACGCTGCCCCCCATGGAGGAGGTGCCGCAGCGCCTGGGGCGCGTCCGGCGGACGGCGGGCGTGGAGGCCGCGGATTCCCTCCTCTCCGGGCGAGGACCGGTTGCAATTCCGGCCCACAGCGAGGCGACCCTTCTTTTCGACCAGGACTTCGAGACGAACGCCTTCCCGCACGTGGTGACGAGCGGCGGGCGTGGGGCCTCCCTCACGCTGACGTACGCGGAGGCGCTTGTGGATTCGGCCGGGGCCAAGGGGAACCGCGACGATGTCGCCGGCAGGCGGATTCTCGGAAAGGAGGATGTGTTCATCGCGGACGGCGGCGATGGCCGGGATTTCACAACCCTTGCGTTCAGGACCTACCGTTATCTTCAGCTGAAGATTCAGACGGCCGACCAGCCGCTGACGGTCCGCGATATCTTTGGCGTGGCCACCGGCTATCCCTTCCACAGGGAGGCGAGGTTTGAGAGCGACGACCCGCAGCTTGCGAGGATCTGGGATGTGGCATGGCGGACGGCCCGCCTCTGCGCCTACGAAACCTACAACGACTGCCCCTACTACGAGCAGCAGCAGTACATTGGCGACACGCGCATCCAGGCGCTCGTCTCGCTGGCCGTCTCGGGCGACGACCGGCTCATGCGCAATGCCATCGAGCTGTTTGACGACTCGCGCCTTCCCAATGGGCTCACGCTCAGCCGCTACCCCTCGGTCTTCCCGCAGATCATCCCGACGTTCTCTCTGTTCTGGACACAGATGCTTCACGACTACTACCTGAACCGGCGCGACGACGCCTTCATCCGCGCCCGCCTGTCCGGCATCCAGGGGGTTCTCGACTGGTTCGAGCAACGGGTCGACCCCGGCACGGGCATGCTGGGCCCCGTGCCGTACTGGTGCTTTGTCGACTGGCCCGATGTGTGGCCATGGACCGATGCCGAGCACCCGGGCGGCCAGCCCCCGGAAGCGCGCGCCGGCGGGTCGGCGATCCTGACCCTCCAGTATGCCTGGGCCCTCAACGACGCGGCGGACCTCTTTTCCGCCTACGGGCGGACCGCGCAGGCGGAGCATTGCCAAGCCTTGTCTCGCAGCCTCAGGAGCGCGACCGTTTCGCTCTGCTGGGACGCCTCGCGCGGCAGGATGGCTGACTCGCCCCGAAAGCAGACCTACTCTCAGCATGCGAATGCGCTGGCAGTCCTTTCCGGGGCTGTCGAAGGGGGGGAGGCCACGCGGCTTATGCAGGGGGTCGTGGACGACGCCAGCCTCATCCCCTGCACGCCGTATTTCCGGTTTTACCTGCTGAGGGCCATGAAGGCGGCTGGGCTGGGCGACTCCTACGTGTCGGAACTCAAGCCGTGGAGGGACATGCTCGCGCTCGGCCTGACCACGTTTGCGGAGCGGCCCGATCCGACCCGCAGCGACTGTCACGCGTGGAGCGCCTCCCCGGACTACGAGCTGATCGCCACCGTCTGCGGCATCGAGCCGTCCAAGCCGGGGTTCGCGGCCGTGAGGATCGAGCCGCACCTCGGCCCGCTCACCCGCGTACGGGGGTCGATGCCGCATCCCAACGGGCCGATCGTCGTGTCCCTGGAGAGAAGCGGCGATCACCTGGAGGCGGACGTGATCCTGCCGCCAGGGCTTCCCGGGATTTTTGCCTGGCGCGGGCGCGAGGCCGTCCTCCACGCCGGACCCCAGCACTTGTCCCTCGGCCCCTGACTCTTATGAGCATGATCCCTCTGCGTGTGGCTGGAGTTGTCTCCGTATTGCTCTTGGCCCCGGCGATGCTTCTCCGGGGAGAGTCGGCCGCGGACGCGGTCAATCCGTTCATAGGCACGGGCAGCCAGGGAAGCTGTTACCCCGGGGCCCAGGCCCCCTTCGGGATGATCTCCTGGAGTCCCAACAACAGCTTCGACGACTATGACTCGACCGACGCCCGTGCCGGCTACCATTACAACCGTTCCGAGATCTACGGCTTCTCGCTGACGCACATTTCCGGGGTCGGTTGCCTTGCGGCCCAGGACATGCCGATCACCCCGGTGTCAGGGGAGTTCGCGGCCTCCCCGGTGGGTTCGCCGGACGCCTACAAGTCGCGCTTCAGCCACGGTCGCGAGGAGGCGCATCCCGGATACTACCGGGTGCATCTCGACGACTCCGACACGGACGTCGAACTGGCGGTGAGCGAGCGTGCCGGCTACGGACGCTTCACCTTTGGAGGGCGGAAGAGCCGGTCCCTCGTCTTCAGGCCCGCAGAGACAGGCAATCACATCTCGGGCGCGTCGATCCGGATCGAGGCCGGTGGCCGCCGACTGAGCGGCTGGCTCAAGTCGGGGGGATTTTGCAACAGGGACCCGCAGGAAAATCCCTACACGCTCTACTTTGCCGCGGAGTTCCATCAGCCCGTCAGCGCCCACGGGTTCTGGAAGGGCAAGGACCGGAGGGACGCCGTCGACGTCCTGGAGGGGCCCGACATCGCGGCCTACGTGTCGTTCGCCGGGGACGACCCTGCGCCGGTGGAGATGAGGATCGGCCTCTCGTACGTGAGCGTGGAAAACGCCGAGGCGAACCTCCAGGCCGAGATCCCCGACTGGGACTTTGCCGGTCTCCGCGCGAGGACCAGCGCCAAGTGGGAGAGCCTCCTGTCCCGCGCCGAGGTCGAGGCCCCCGCGGGAGTCCGGAGCGCCTTCACCACGGCGCTCTACCACAACCTGCTCCAGCCGAGTCTCTTCGACGACCTGAATGGCGACTACATCGGATTCGACCTCAAGGTCCACAAGGTCCCGCCGGGCCACCACAAGTATGTGGGGTATTCGAACTGGGACACCTACAGGACCTCCGCACAGATCCGGGCCATGCTGTGCCCGGCGGAGGCGTCCGACATGGCGACAAGCCTCCTGCTCGACCGCAAACAGGGCCCCGACCGGACGTTTCCGATCTGGGGCTACTTCAACCACGACGCGGCGATCATGAACGGATACTCCGGCATCCCGTTCATCGCGAACACGTGGGCGTTCGGAGGGCGCGACATCGACCTGACGGCCATGAAGGCCGCGATGGTGGCCGACGCCGACACGCGCTACGACCACGGGCCTCAGTATTTATTATTTGGATACGTTCCCTGGTACAAGGGCAAATGGAGCTACTCGGTGTCGATGACGCTGGAGTACTCGGTCGCCGACTTCTCCACGTCGAGGATCTGCCTCGCCGCGGGCGACGAGGCGAACGCGCGCAGGTTCCTCGACCGCTCCCGGAATGTCTTCAATCTCCTGGACCCCGAGACCGGGTACCTCCGGCAGAAGACCCGCGACGGCGCCTGGGTGTCTCCGTTTTCGCCGGGCGATGAGGACGGCTTCAACGAGGGCAACTCCGCCCAGTACACCTGGTGCACGCCGCAGGACATGGCCCGCCTGGTCCGCGGCATGGGAGGGCCCGATGCGGCCGTACGCAAGCTCGACGCCTTCTTCTCAAAGATCCTGACCGACGGCTGGAACACGGACAAACCGTACTTCTGGCCGGGCAACGAGCCGTCCTTCAGCGCACCCTACGCCTATTGCTGGGCGGGCAGGCCCTGGAAGACGCAGGAACTGGAGGAGCGCGTGCGCGCCCTCTTCACGGCGGACCAGGACGGGCTTCCCGGCGACGACGATGTGGGCGCGACGTCCGGCTACTACCTGTTCAACGAGCTCGGCCTCTACCCGGCGATCCCCGGTGTCGGCGGGTTTGTCGTGGTCGGGCCCGGCGCGAAGCGGGCCGTTCTCCACTTGGGTGGCGGGCACACGCTGACCATCACGGCCCCGGATGCCGGGCCGGGCCGGCCCTACGTCGAGAGCCTTCTCGTGAATGGCAAACCATCCAATTCCACGTGGCTGGGTCTGGATCAGCTGACCGCAACCCAGGACACCGAGCTTCGATTTGCGATGGGGGCCCAGCCGAACAAGTCCTGGGGCACGGCCCCTCCGTCCTTCGAACCCTGACTAGCGGGGCTTCTTTTGGTGGAGGCGGATTTCATTTCCGTCCGGATCCTTCACGGCGAACATCCGGCAGGGAGCGAATTCCATTACCGGCTGGGTCACGGCAACCTTGGCAGCGCCGATTGCCGCAAAGGCCGCGTCCAGGTCCGCAACCTCGAGGACAAGGGCCGACGACGGCGGCCCCGGCATGGCATTGCAGATTGCCAGGGCCACGCCGGCGACATCGTATTCGATCCACCATTGTCCGGGCGAGAACTCGAACTCCAAGCCGATCTTCAGGCCGAGCACTTCCTGGTAGAAAGTGCGCGCCCGCGCGATGTCGGTGACGGAGTGGTAGATAAAGGCCACCTCCTTGATCGCGATGCTCATGGTAGACCCGTACGCTTGTCCCCTCTCTCGTGGAGAGCCAAGGAAAAACGCCTGGCAGGCTGTTGAAAAACTCTGCTGAGTTTTTCAACAGCCTGCTTGTTTCCGCTTGGAACCTGCCCCCGTGCTTCCAAGCCTTAGGAATCAGCCGCCCCGATTCTTGCGCAGCATTTCTCCATACTTTCTGTCCGCGGCCCTCGTCGTCCTGACAGTCGGAGCGCCGAGGGTCGCCGCCGCGGCCAACCAACAGGGGGCGCCGCTGGTGTCTTCCTATTCATTTTCGGAACTTGGGCAGAATGCCAGGGCATGGGTGACCCGCCAAGGTCCGGGGGGCGAGCTCTTTCTGGGTGGCTACAAGAACCTTATCACCTTCGACGGGGACAGATGGTCGTCCTACCCCGCAGGATCAGGCTATGTGTTGCGGGGGCTCGATGTGAGCCGGGACGGGAAACGCCTGTGGGTTGGCGGCACCAACGAGATAGGATGGTTTGACGGGCTTCCCGACGGGACCTGGGCGTATAGATCCTTGTCGGCGATGCTGCCCGGAAACCTTCGGGGATTCGGGGATTGCTGGTATGCATTTGCCGTGGGCGACGGCGGGTTGTTCGTCACGCAGGATCGGGTCTTCCGATGGGATGGCCATGCCATGAGGATTTGGACCTTTCCCAGCAAGACGCGGCTGAGCGCAATGCGCTTTGCCGGGACGGTGTTCCTCGACGACGGCGGCACGGGGGTCTACCGGTATGAACAAGATGGCTTCAAGCTGGTGATACCCGCATCGCAGCTTGGAGGAAGCCGGGTCGTCTGGATCGGCCCAGCCCGGGCCGGCTGGCTGCTTGTCACCTCCAGGGGACTGATGACATGGGATGGAGCCAGGACCACGCCGGTCGGGGAGGCAGCATCGTCATTCGTGCGCGCCAACACCCTTTCGAGCGCGGCATCGCTCGCCAGCGGCCGGATCGCGGTCGGAACATTGTCTGGCGGCATAGGCATTGTCGGGAACGACGGCGCGCTGCTGCGGGTCATCGACAAGGAATCCGCGGGTCTGCCGACGGATGAAGTCTTTTCGCTTTCTGTAGACAGCGAGGGGGGCCTCTGGGCCACGACAAGCGCGCAAGTGCTGCGGATAGACCTGCAATCGAGCGGGAGGTTCTTTGATCGCGCATCCTCTCCGACCGCCGACCCGGTCTTTGTCATCACCGCCAGCAACGGACAGGTGTACGCAGCGACTGCGACCAATGTCTACAGGATTGGAGGCAACCCTCCGGTGCTGTATTCGGCCCCGCTGGGCCTGCCCCACGAGAGCAATATATCGGGCATGGTACCGTTTGGTGACGGAGTCCTGGTCGGGCAGCGGTTGGGCGTCGACTTCGCGGGAAGCGTGGCGTGCCGCCGCGTCTGGTCGTCGCCCCGCGACATTCTCTCCCTGTCGGCCTCCAAGGCGCCGGGCCATGTCTACGCCTCCGTCGGCCTTGAGGTCCTCGACCTGGATTGCGAGACGTCCGCGGTCCGGGAGGTTATTCCGAGGCTCGCCGATCTTCCCGTGGCGCTCGCACAGGATTCCCGGGGTCGCCTATGGATCGGCACAAGCACTGCCAGTCTTTGGGTGATACCGGATCCGGGTTCGCGCACTCCGAATTGCGTTCCCGCATCCAGCCTATTCAAGGCGATTCCCACCAGCGGATTTGGAGATGTGCGCCGCATGCAGGATGGGTCGCTTTGCCTGTTTTCCGGGCTGCAGGCCTGGTGCCTGGCCAGGGACGGCGGCTCATTGCAGGGAATCCGGTCCTGGCCGAATCGCTCGGTGGAGAGCGTCGGGCTGGATGGGGTGTCGCTCGTCGCCGCCGACGATACGCTGTGGATCATCCATCCTCCCGCGGACGGTCGCCCGGCCTGCGTTGCCTCACTGAGCCGCGTCGGATCGGGGGCCGTCTGGCGGCCCCATTCGATCGACGGGCTTTGGAAGGTCGGAATCCCGGCAGCGATCTGCGCCGAATCGAATGCCCGCGGCGATACGCTCTACATCGCAGGTTCGGGCGGCATCCTCTGCGCCGACGCCAATTCCTCGGACCTTCCCGTTCCCCCTCCTTCGCCAATCATCCGCGTACTGGCTGAGAGCGGCGACGAAGGGGGCTTCCACGCGATCGCAGGCCCCCTGCCGTACTCGACGAGGAAAGTGCTGATCCGGGTTGCGGTGCCCACCTTTGAAAGGAGACCTGCCGTGGAGCCGCAGGTCATGATCGATGGCATCGACACCGGCTGGACCTCCTTTGACTCCAGGTCCGAACGAGAGCTGACCGGGCTGCGGGACGGCTCCTATACCGCGCATATCCGGACCATGTCCGATGCGGGCGCGATGAGCCCGGAGGTGGTTTCCTCCTTCCAAATCCAGCCGCCGTGGTGGCGGAGGCTGCCTGTGGCGATCCTGTTCCTGCTCGCAATCTCATGCGGCGGGTACGGCGCGTACCTGGTCCGGGTGCACAGGTTCCGGCGAAGGGCCGCCGAACTGGAGGGAACCGTCGCACGCCGCACGGAGCAGCTGACACGGGCCATTGAGCGGGCCGACCGGGCGAACTTGGCGAAGAGCGAGTTCATAGCCAGGGTCTCCCACGACATCCGCAACCCGCTCAACGGCATTGTGGGCATCTCCATAGCGCTCGACGGCGCAGAACCCGGGGAGCGGCAGCGCGAGCTTGTGCAGGCCCTCGGGTCATGCGCCCGGCAACTGACCACCCTCATTGACGACGTCCTCGATTTCTCCCGCATTGAGGCGGGAAAGGTGGACCTGAAGCCGGCCCCGTGTTCCCCGAGGGCCTTGCTGGATGGGATTGCCACCTCCCTGGGCACCCGGGCATCCGCCGCAGCCTCGGAGATTGAGGTCCGGGTCGATCCCACCCTGCCGGAATTCATCATGGTGGACGCCCATCGGCTTGAGGAGATCCTGCTGAACTACATGACCAATGCCATCCGGTACGCGCCCGGGCGGATCGTCCTCGCGGCGGGCATGTCCGCGGAATCGCCCGACATCCTCGAGTGCTCGGTCAGGGACTGCGGAACCGGGTTTTCCGAGGAGGAAAAGGCTTCGCTCTTCACGCACTTCACGCGACTGGCAGCCGGGCCGGGGGACTCACCCCAGGGGACCGGGCTGGGCCTCGCGCTGTGCCGCCGACTCGCGGACCTGATGGGCGGGAGCGTGGGGGTTGAAACAGCCAAGGGCTCCGGAGCGCTGTTTTTTGTGCGCCTGCCCCTGATCCGGGCGGATTCCCCAGTGGA